>Ga0315298_1000442_pt1 | contig 79194 bp, 83 predicted proteins | sample WHS_1_MG_FD_203077 | JGI IMG/M metagenome (GOLD analysis project Ga0315298, IMG submission 203077) | Extremophilic microbial mat communities from Washburn Hot Springs, YNP, Wyoming, USA - WHS_1_MG | ecosystem: Environmental > Aquatic > Thermal springs > Hot (42-90C) | place: USA: Wyoming... | reverse complement strand
ATCGGCGGATAACCCCGCTCTTTCCTTTCTTTCTCTAGGGATTCTGTGAAGGGTAGGGCTTCCGCTTCAGCCTCTTTGGGCTTGGCCTCTGGCACTGAGAACTCGTCTAGGCGTCTTTGAGCCATATAGCTCTTAACCTAAACTAAATATCACAAGCCACAGACTAAAAACCTTACTAGCCTATTAGCTTTCGTGGAAACTTTTAATCCTTAAAGCAGCCTTTTCTATTGCTGTTTAGCCGAGTGAAAAGGAAATGCTTAGAGAAGCTTGGTCTCTGGCTATTGAAGCCTTAAGCTGGATGGAGAAAGAACAGATAAGCGAGCGTCTAGCCATAGCCAGAACAGCCAAACAACTGGAGATAGATAATGTTAATGCTTTGCGTTTTGCTCACGGGCTTGTGTGTGAAACTGTTCGGCGCCGCAACCTTATAGACCGTTTCATAAATGAAGTTTTGAAGCCAAAATCCATAAGCGAGTTCACATTAGGCGTCCAGTCCTTTTTGAGGCTCTACGTATACCAGACAAGGGTTGCTAAAAACTGGTCAAAACTTGACATTGAAGAAGCCAAAAACATTGTGCGGCTCGCCCGCTCAATCTTGGGTTGGAGAACTCTCCAAAGCGTTGAGCCCTTCTTGGGCTTGCTTTTGACAGAAAGTCCGGCGGTTGTATTAAAAAATGTGAGCGACGAAGAGCATGTTGGACTTTTAACCTTCCATCCAACATGGTTTGTTCGTTACTGTTTCAAGCTTTTCGGAAGAAAAGAAGCCCTAAAAATGCTGGAAGTCAACTTGAAAACGCCGCCAACCTACATAAGGCTAAACACTTTAAAAGGAAATGAAGACGAAATTTTGGCGAAGCTTTCTAAAGAAGGAATAAGGGTTGAAAAGGTTGAGGGACTACGCCATGCCTACAAGGTTCTAGGGGCAAAAAGTTCCCTAACAAGAACAAAGAGCTTCAATGAAGGCTTATTTTACATTCAGGATAAGGCTAGCTGCTACGCGGCTGAAGTGGCAAACCCAAAGCCCGGAACAGTGCTTCTGGATGTTTGTGCGGCTCCAGGAGCAAAAACCACTTATTTGGCCCAACTTATGCAGAACAATGGCATAATCTACTCCATAGACTTTTCAAGGCGCAGAATGGAAGTTTGGAAAAACGAAGTTGCAAAGATGAGCGTTAAAATAGCTGAGCCGATAATTGCAGATGCATGCAATCCACTGCCAGTCTCCATAAAAGCTGACATGGTGATTTTAGACCCGCCATGCACAAGCACCGGAGCCTTTGCAAAAATTCCGTCAGCCAAGTGGAGGCTTACACAGCGTTCCGTTGAGAAAATGGCTGAAATCCAGTGGCAGATGCTGGAAAACTGTACTGAAAAAGTCAAGCCTGGAGGCGCTCTAATTTATTCCACATGCAGTATAACGGTCGAAGAAAACGAAATGCTTATAGAGCGATTCCTAAAATGGCATCCGGAGTTTTCGCTAGTTGAAATAAGCCCAAAAATTGGGCTGCCCGGGTTAAGGGGCATGGACAAATGTCAGAGACTTTATCCGCATATTCACGAGTGTAATGGCTTTTTCATTGCAAAACTGTTAAAGAGAAGTACCTAACAAAACTTGGTATGGAGGAGGGCACGATTTGAAAGGGTGCAGATTAGTTGGAAAAATTGTTAAGGTTGAAGGTGAATGCTCGGCTGGGCATCATGTCGGAGAAGAATTCGATTTGACGCTTTACTCTGAAGAGGCTAATAGAAGCCTTAGAGCCCCAAACATCTGCAGTTTCTTCTACAACGCCATTTTCCCATATTTGGTTACATTACAGTTTGGCGGAGCTTTCCCGTGGGAAGAAAACAAAGATATATTCACTTCAGGCTGCCCAGACCGCCAAAAAGTCACAATCGAAATTAAAAGAGTCGGGAAGTGAAAAGGCTCTAATCTCTTCTCGACTTTTCTATGCTGCATAATGCTTCAAAAACCACTTTAGCAGCTTGAATAGCGGAAATTCCATGGTCATAGTTCGGTGCAACCTCAACCACGTCAAAACCAACAACCCGCTTGTCACAGACGCTGCATAAAATGTCCAACAAAGTGTGGCTTTCAAGACCATCAGGCTCGGGATTCTGCACTGCTGGAGCATAGGCTGGGTCCAAAACATCCATATCCACAGAAACATAAACACTTTTCACATCGGCGAGCTTCTGCTTCAAAACCTTCAGCGTCTGCTTAATTCCGTCTCTTCTAATTTGTTGAGCTGTTATGAAATCGATTCCGGCTTTTTCTATATATTGAAGCTCCTCTCTGCAAACTGCCCTAGTGCCAACTTCCAAGATTTTGACTGGCTTCAACTGCTCATTCAGCCTTCGCATAAAAGTTGTGTGGGAAAGCCTCAAACCCATAAACTCATCCCGCAAATCAAGATGGGCATCAAAACTTAAAACCGCTGTTTTTGAGACTTTATTACTCAAGCCTTTCAAAACGCCTAACGTAATGGTGTGCTCTCCGCCAATGGTAACCGGAGTTTTCCCAGAATCAAATATTTCTCCAATAACCCTTGCAAGCCTCTCAAGGGTTTCCTCCGTGCTTGCGGAAATGTGCAAGTCGCCTATGTCATGTATTCGCAGTTCCTCAACGTCTATGCCGCTGCGGAAACTGTAGGTTTCAATGTTTAGGGAAGCCTCCCTAATGGCGTTTGGTCCAAACCTAGCCCCAGTCCGATAAGTGCTTGTAACATCAAACGGAACCCCCAAAACCACATAGTCAGCATCCCCAAACGCTTTTTGAAAACCACTGAAAAGGCTTGAATATGAAACATAAAGGTCGCGGTAACCCATCCCTTTAACCTTCCTAAACGATGGCTAGAACAATTTGTTATATTCTGTTCTAAACTCTTTCGATTCCAGTTTATTTAAGCCATTTTCCTAAAAATAAAATGAGAAAGTTTGCACAAAAAAATGTAAGGGCTAAAGACTTGTAATAGCGAAATAATTGGTGGCGGCGCTGGCACGCTCTTTTTTCCTAATGTAATATGCTGTTGAAGCCAAGACAGCAAAGATAACTAGGATTATCATTATTAGCCAGTATAATGGAATCCTTCAGCAGCCGGAGCAACCCCGCCTTTGCCTGCAGCCTTAACGATGTAGTAGTTTTCCGTTGTTTTTGCAGAGATTCCAGTCTTGTCAAAGCATTTATGTAGAAGGTTATTATGGCGTTTTCATCATATCCGGGATTGTGCATGTCCAGTTTCCATTTTCAAAAATCATTAGCATGTTTTGCCATTCTCCGCCTAAACGTCTAAACCATAACGTTACATTTTCTATTCCGCTTCCTTCATTATTGCAAAAAGACCTTGACCGTTTCGTTTTCTTTTGGTTCTTTGGCGTCCATGAAACATCGCCTATTATTGGAACCGTGTTATCCACCATGACTGTTATGGTGTTTTCAGCCTTGTTTCCAGCCTTGTCGAATACTGTTAATGTGTTCTATGTGCCGTCGCCGTAGCCTTTGATGCCCAAGCAAAAGTTTGATCTTTTATTCACAAATGTAAACTTCCTCGCCTGCGCGCGCACGTTTTTCGAAACGGGAAATATCTGTGAATTTTTAAGGTGTGTTTAGAGCAAATTGGCTGTTTAAAGCATATGATTTATTAACTATGTGTTTCAATTTAATCCATTAATTTCGGATGGCGACTACTATGGGATTAAAGGCAAGGTTGAAAACTGAAAACATTGGAATGCTTTTAACAGCCATATTCTATGGTGTTGTTGGCATAGTTTGCTTTGCTGTTTTAGCCATAACAATGGAATATAGGCTTATTCATGTTGCCTTGATGGGCATAATAAGCCTAGCAACAGCCTATGGCTTGTTTAGGCGGAGACGCTGGGCTCTCTGGAGTGTTTTTGTCCTCTTCTTTATGAATATGACTTTCACCTTTTCCATGCTTTACTACACCATGGGAAGCGACGTTCTCCTTGACAGCGCCATGGTTATATACTTAATTTTGACATGGGTTGCCACAGTTTATTTGGCTGTTAGGCGAAAGAAGCTTGAATTTTAACACCAATATTTTCCAAGCCTTTAAAAAGGTGAACAGTGACTTCTTCATCGGCTTCGATAAACTGCTGGTTTTCCGGAATTTCCACAAAACCGTCAGCCCTTAAAAGAGTTGTTATAGCCCCCGAAAGCCCAACTGGAACAGGCTCTGCTACGAGCCTTTTTGCCACGTCTTTCTTAAGTTTTACCATGATGAAAGTTCGCCTTCCCCTAGCTGGAAACATACGTGTTGAAGCAAACGCTTTAACAGTAAAGGGTTCAGCCGCTTCTTTCCCGGCCATCTGTTCAATTATTGGACGCACAAGCAAATGGAAAATTAGGAGTGCGGATGTTGGATGGCCTGGAAGACTGAATATGGGCTTGCCGTCCACCACAGCGACTGTTGTTGGTTTTCCCGGCTTTGTGGCTATTCCACAAACGATTACGCCGGGCTTTCCAAGAAGATTAAGCGTTTTTGGAATAACATCCCTTGGACCAACTGAAACCCCGCCAGAAGTTACGACAATGTCTGCCGAAGCCAAAGCCCTTTTTAACGCCTTTTCAAGCTCGTTCTGTTCGTCTGGAAAAACTCCTAAGTAAACTGGTTTTCCGTCGCCCTCAACCACAGCTGCACTTAAACTGTAAGCATTAATATCATAAATTTTCCCCGACGCTAGAGGCTTGCCTGGTTCTGTTAATTCCGCACCAGTGGATAAGACCGCCACACGGGGAACCTTGTAAACCTTGACTTTTGATTTTCCCACAGCTGCTATGGCGCCTATTTCCCGAGCGCCCAAAAGTTGCCCTTTTCTTGCCACTGTTTCACCTTTCTTTATGTCTGCTCCAGCTTTCATGACGTTTTCATCTTTTGCCACTGCAGCGTAAACATAAACTTCATTGTTTTTCTGCTCTGTGTTTTCAGCCATGACAACAGCGTCTGCGCCGTCTGGAATTGGGGCGCCAGTCATTATTTCTGCTGCGGTTCCACGCTCCACCTTCATTTTTGGCATTTCTCCAACATTCACTGTTCCGCAAAGCCTCAGCTTTACTGGACTGCTTTCGTCTGCTCCAAAGGTGTCTTCGGCTTTTACAGCGTAACCGTCCACTGTTGAGCGGTTGAAGGACGGAACATCTAAAGGCGAAATCACATCTTCTGCAAGAACACGGTTGCACGCTTCTAAAAGGGGAATTTCCTCCACGCCTAATGGTTTAGCCTCAAAATTTTGTTGAATAACCCTTTTAGCCTCTTCAAAGGTTAAAAGGCTTCTAAACATTTTCTCCGAAAACCTCCAGCGTGTCGAAGAGGTGAACTTGAACTGTCTCGCCCTCTTCTAATCCTTCACGGTTTTCCGGCACAACAACGTAGCCGTTAGCCCTAGTCAATGTTGAGATTATGCCGGAGCCCCTAGTGCTTATGGGTTCTGCGTAAAACTCTCCGTTCTTCTGGAAGACGTGGACACGGACGAAGGTTTTTCTTCCAAGGGCTGTTGATGTTCGCCTCGTAAGTTTCGCAGCCACAACCGGTCTAGACTCGCTTTCAATGCCGAGCATTTTAAGGATTAAAGGTCTAGCAAAAACTTCAAAACCGAAGAAGGCTGCAACAGGGTTTCCAGAAAGCACTATTATGGGCTTGTCGCCTAAAATGGCTAGGGCTGTGGGCATGGCTGGACGCATAGCCACTCCATGAATGAGAACGCCGGGCTCGCCAAGCCTGTTTATTGCCGTTGGCACTAGGTCGGATGCTCCAACACTTGTTCCGCCAGTAGTTAATATAATGTCTGCCTTTTCCAGTCCATGTTTGAGCTTTTCTGAAATTTCTTCAACATTGTCTTTGGCTATTCCCAGGTCTACTGGTTCGGCGCCAATTTCACGACATAAGGATGAAAGCACAAATCTGTTCACTTCATAGATTTGGTCTTCTCGGGGTTTTTCTCCGACTTCGACAAGCTCATTTCCGGTGGCGAGAATCGCCACCTTCGGCTTTTCAAAAACGTTTATTTTGCTTTTGCCCAATGCTGCTATTAAGCCTAAATGGTGGGGTTTTAGGCGTGTTCCAGCCTTTATGGCAATTGTGCCTTTCGCAACGTCTTCTCCACGCCTTGAAACATTTTCTCCAGGTGTGACAGCGGTCCAAACCTCTATTTCTCCTTCGCCGATGAGTTTAACGTTTTCTAGCATTAAAACAGCGTCTGCACCCTTTGGGATGGGCGTTCCAGTCCAAACATGTTTTGCCTCGCCCCTTTTCACTTCGCTTGCACTTGTCAGCTTCAAGGTTTTTGGTTTAAATTGAGAAGCACCAAAGGTGTCTTCGGCTTTTACAGCGTAACCGTCAACGGCTGAACGGTCAAATTTAGGCAAGTCCTCCTCGGCTATTATGTCTTCTGCCAAAACACGGTTAAGTGCATCCTGCACTGGAACAGCCACAGTTTTAGTATGCCCAATTTTTAGGCTGTTAAAAAACAATCTTTTCGCTTCTTCAATTGTCGCAAGTTTTTGGAAGCCTTTAAGCCTAACCAAAACTGGAAGCACCTATAAACAGCATACAAACTGTATAGAAAAACATATCGCATTAAAAGGAAGCCATGCTAACATTTTTAGGTTTTCATCTGTTTCTTAAGTATGTCCCGCATTTTTATTGCGTCGATGTCCAACACTGGGCTTTCGCTTATTATAACGGGGTTTAGTTTAAAGTCGGCTATAACTTTTGCAAGCATCTCGAATTCAGGTCCATATCCAGCCTCGTCCAATGTGTGGTGGCATTTCTCTCCCTTATCGGTGAACTCAACCTTAGTAAAGTGGCAATGCATGTTTTTCACAGCCTCTGTTCCCAAACGCTTTTCAATCTCCTCGACAATCAAGCGGAACTCATCAATGGTTTTGAAGCGTCCGCGTTCCCTTGCGTGCAGGTGCGCCCAATCTATTACTGGCTGTGTCTGTTCAACCTGCTCGCATAATGCCAAAATCTCTTTTAGGCTGCCGAACTGGGTTAGCTTTCCCATAGTTTCTGGTCCAAGCTTAACTTCTCGAATTCCAAGAGCCTTAAGCCTTTCAGTAACATCTTTTAAGGCTTCTAAACATTCCTTGAAAACGTCTTTTGGAGATTTTCTCCCATAAAACCCGGGGTGAAAAACCACGATTTTTGAGCCCATCCACTGGGATGCGGTGGCACATGCAATTAGTCGGTCTTTGCTGGCTTCCACTGTTTCTTTTCCACCACATAGGTTTATGAAGTAAGAGCCGTGAAGGCTTAGCAGAACATCATTTTCCTTAGCCTTTAAGCCTAATTTTTCGGCATCTTCCCTTCTAATTTGGGGTTTTGTGCCCCATCGTACTGCTTGATACTCAAACGCGTCCAGTCCCTCCTCCCGCAATAGTCTGGGAACATCCGTCAAGGTGGCTTTCATAGCCCTAAAACTTGGAGGGACTCCTGCGGGACCGAATCTTGGACGGTCAGCCATTTAAGAGCCTCTAACTTCTCTTTGCCTTTCTGAAGCGATAACCTTTTCGCGTGAAAAACCCATAGGAAAACACTATTAAGGCTGAAATCCAAGCTGCAACATTCTGGAAAACAAGATACTTGCCTACAGGAGGCAAATCAACCAAGGGTTTTACTAAACCTCCAAGGGCTGAAACGAAACCTCGTAAGGATGGCGCCGCGGATATTATGGCATTATTTATTGATGAGCAAAGCCACCCGATGGGGCCGAGGGCTTCAACAAAGCCCTTTAAGGCATTGTTTACCGATTTTACAAATTCAAGAAGCGAAGGATTGCCTCTATACAAGTTTGAAAATGTTCCATAAATTAGCCCTGGAAAAGCGGTAACAGAAATCAATAGGATTAGGGCTAAAAAGACAAGAACTGTTATTAGGGCGCTCTTAATCGTTGCCCTTGCGAAGCTCACCTTGCTCCAAACGTAAGAAACACCTTTAATCCTTAAAAGTCCAGATTTTATTTTGCCAAAAAATTTCCTAATGGCGCCGCCAATTCTGGATGCAAAAGTTTCCTTCGCTTTTTGGGTTTCCCCCTTCTTTTGCTGTTTGGTTTTAGGCTTTCCTTCAATGGGTTTTGGTGACTGCATAGCCGCGTATTTTGTCATGCAAACCCAGCAGAAGACAAGGGTGATTATAACCGATAACGGAATAATGTGAAAAAGGGGGCTTACAGCAATTGTCACAGTCCAGTCAGTTCCAGGAAGGTTAAAACTCCCTTTCAATGGGTTTTCTTCTCTAACCCCTAGGGAAATGGCATAAACAACAATGGCATACTCAACAAGGACGGCTAATATTAGGAATAGGATTATCGCCACTAAACCCTTGAGGGTTGCCCATCGAAGTATCAGACGCCTAGACAAGCGACCACCACTAAACACATCACCCAAATTTTGCTCTAGGAATATGGAAAATCAGGTTAAAAAACATGACTGTTAAAACTGATGATGCCAATTCTAATTCTCGGGTTTATTGTAATGGAAATTCATGCCCACATTTTGGGCATTTGGCATAACCGCACTGCACAGTTGAGGGACACCCCGAACAAGCAAAGGCCCTCCCATAGGATATGTCAAAGGTGAAACCGCACTTCGGACAGCACACAAGCTTTTTTGCTTTTGAACTCAACTTTTGCCACACCTTCCAAAACGTGAGACGTGGCAAGCAAGCCTTTAAAGCTTTTCGAGGAAAAACCCTTTTATGGAAAGTTTTAACAATAACAAATTTTAATTATTAGGTTTGTAGCCTTAAGATGCTAGCTTAACATTGTTGGTATGGGAAACTGATGCGGAAAACCGGGAAACTTGAAAGGGTGGAACTGTATAAGGACCCAAATGTTCAGGTTTTCTTAAGCAAATTTTTAAGTGGTGAAATAGCCGAGCTTAAGCCCACCTTCGACCCGAAGGTTGGCTACAGATATGTTGAAGTTGAAGCAATTTTGGGGGACACTTCAAAAGTTGAGGATTTCTTGAATAGGCTTTATGAGGCAAAGGTGATTGAAAGGAAGCTATACGACAAAATATTGTATTGTCCCACCTGTGGTTCGCAGAACATTTCAACCCACTATTGTTGCCCATACTGCAAATCCTTCAACATCCAGAAAGGGTCGCTGATTGAACATGTTAAATGCGGTTACATGGATGTTGAGGAGAACTTCCGAAAGGGCGGAAAACTTGTCTGTCCAAAATGCCGTGAAGAGCTAAAAAAGCCGGATGTAGACTATAGGAAAGCGGGCATATGGTGCACGTGCAAGGACTGCGGCAAAAGCTTTGACATACCAGTTACAAGGCACTTCTGCAGAGAATGCCAAACAGACTTCACATTTGAGGATGTGGAAATCCGAGACGTATACGCTTACACGCTAAACGAGGAAGTGAAAGGCGAAATAACAGCCGGATGGATTTTCGTCGCTCCGATAAAGGAGTTTCTTGTTGAAAGTGGATTTGAGGTTGAGGCTCCAGCCTTTCTTAAGGGCAAGTCTGGGGCAAACCACATGTTTGACATAGCCGCCTACCGAAAGGAAATAACCAAAAAAGTGACGGTTATGGACGTTGCAACAGCCACAGAAGACATAGTTTCAGAACAGCCAGTAATAGCCCTCTTCGCAAAAATCTACGATGTAGCCCCGGACAGCGCGTTTCTAATAGCCATACCAAAGTTAAATGATAACGCGAAAAAGATGGCTGAACTCTACAACATTAAGGTCATAGAGGCGAAGGACTCAAAGGAAGTTATGAAAGCGCTTAAGGGAGAAATGGCTAAAAAATAAGCTAAAGCTTAGAAAGTGTCTATATTGCCCCTTTCAGTAACAATTTTAACTACGAAGTTGCCTTGTGGAAGAGTGATGTCAACTCTCATGCAAGTTGCGCTTTCCCCAGGATTTACGAAAAAGTCCAAGTCGTAGCGCATGTGGTGGGTTGCATTTATGATCCATAAGGCAATTATGTGAACTGTTGTGGCTCCGCTGTTTTTTATGTCTAGACTAATGCCGTTGAGGATAACTCGGACGCCTATGAAATCTATGCAAACATAGGTTTGGCTTTCGCTTATTCCTTCGTCGCAGAACATTATCTGGATAGTGCCGTCACTCCCTACGTAGCGTGTCCAATTTATGTTTATGCTCACTGTATAATTATTCCATTCGTTGGCTGCTGGTTGGTTTCCCTCGGTAAAGTTAAAGCCAACGTCGCTGAAGCTTCCAGAACTCCAGTCATAAGCCTTTATAAACCAGCGTTCAGAGGCCTCTGAAACATTGTACCTTACCATTATTTCTAAGCCATAAACATAGTTTAGTGGATATTCTGACAGGGCGATTGTGAAAATGTTTGAGATTTCGAGACGATAAACGCTTGGCGAAGTTATCTTTATCTCAATCAAGTCTATTTTGAAGTTAAATGGTGTTGCTCCCTCTCCAACGATTTTCATTTTCCAATTTCCGTAAGCGTCTCTAAAGCGCGAAGGGTTGACCGTTATTGTTTGGTTAAGGGTTACGTCTTCCGTGCCTATTGTTGCGGTCATAAATCCATCCCCGCTTGTAGCGTATTCACTGGCATTGTAATCGTAAAGTTGGAGTGTGATGTTAACCGAGCTTACCGTGGATGAGCAGTCCACCGCCCAAACAATCTGCATCCAGTCTTCCGTAGTTGAGTTCCCAACGAACTCGACTTGAACATAGTCTCTCTCCATGTATAGTAGGGCGCAGTCTATTTGCCAACTGCTTTGGGTAAGGTCGTTTGTTTCATCTGTGGCTTTAAACCGTATTGTGAACGTGCTTGACGTCAGGTAGTCGGATACTGAAACGTTGTTCCAAGCGTTGGCTGTTAAAGCAGTTATGACTGTTGTCCATGAGGAGCCAGTCCAAACGTCTACCTGCAAGTTTTCAGAGTTTAGTGCGCCTGTGCGAATACATAAATATTCGTTGGTTCTTGTGTAATTAGCGTTTACCCATTGAACTTCTAAATCTAGCTGATAGTTTGACTTTGGAATTTTAACGCTTGAATCGGCGCTTACAGTGGTCATTTTTAGAGTGCCAGTAGCACTTGTCCCAGCGGTTGTTACATGTAGCCAGTATTCGATTACTAAAACATAATTTGTTAAATCAAAGCTTGATGTTGATGTGTAAGTGAAAGTGTATTTGGTTGTTGCAGTTGTAGCTAAAACGTTTGTTCCAGTAGCATCTATGTTAAATAGTTTTGTAACGCTTCCGCCAGTTGTTGTGCATTTGTAAACCCAAATTTCAATATGCCCATTACCAGTAGCCGAAGTTTCCTGTAATGTCAAGTTAAACTGCCATGTTCCAGCAGGAATAACTTTTCCATAAACTCCGTTGCTTCTCCAACCGTAACCTTTTAATGCAGTAGCGCTTGGAGTTCCAGTAGCCGTAGAGCTTGAAGTGAACGGGTCAAAATAGAAGTATCCTGTGTTTTTAGCGTGCTTAATAGACGTTGTAGTGTCTGCCGTTCCACTTGTCGTTGTTAACGCTCTGTAATCTGTTCCAAAACCAGTCAACTGAGTGTTACCTAAATAGTAAACATCGTATCCTCCAGTATCGGCTTCAGTTAAAGTGTCGTAAATGCCGTCTGGACCATACTTCATTGCTGTAAAATTGCTGTGAGTGCCCTTATCTGGAGAACCATCAACATTGCTCTGTTGGTCAACGAAATTTTTATCGCCTGTAGCGTAGCTTCCCAAAATCATGTAGACGTCATTGTTGGTTTGCAGGTCCAGCAGTGAACCTGAAACGAGGCTTGTGCCTCCTATAAGGTTGTATGATGATGGATAAGAGTAATGTTGGGCTGTTTCTGCTTCTTCCCTAAATGTTTCATAAATGTCATCTATGGCTCTTGTGTAAATGTATGAACCGCTGTTGATGTTTCCTTTTATTGCCGTGAACTCGTTTTGGGCTGTTGACCATGCTGAACGTGTTAGGCGGCTGACTTCTGTTATTTTTACCGATTCATGCATTCTCTCGATGTCCAACTGGTTCATTTGATAGTTCCACAGCACCACGTTGGCAACTATAACTGTTATTAAGATTAGGCTTAGCATTACAACTAGGACATTGCTTACTCCCCGTTTTTCGCTTTTAAGGCGCCTTAAAATAGTCTTCAATGCTGTTCCCCCTTGAAGTTACAATTTTTATGCGGTATATGCCGCCGCTTTCCCATGAGTATGTGATGTTTAGCCATCTGTGATCGCCCGGCTCTAAATTAAGCCTTGTAAAGGAGTGTGCTAAGTCACCGTTTATGTAGACCGCTGAGATGGTGATTGCAACTTTTCCTGTGTTGCGGATGTATACGCTTATGCGGTTGACGCCGGTTTCGTTGTTGAACCAAACGTCCTCTATGATTAGGCGTTCTCCCATGGTTTCGCGAAGGTTTGTTGTTATGACGTATGTGGTGGCGGCGGCTATTGACATGGCGGCCACAGCCACAACCATAAGCAACAAATTGCTCAGCACGGGGGTTATAGCCCGCTTGTCCACGAAAAATTTCAAATGCCGCTGCATGTCCACGCTCATCACCTCATAGGAAAAGTTTTAGGGCTAGGTAGCCGCAAACCATCATCACCAGGCTGTGCTTTAACCCAGCACTTATTGTGCCCTCACCCATTTTCCCAGCCACTAACCCGCCGAAGAAGCTTTGAATCGCCGTCATGTGCAAGAATAGGCGTTTTATCTCCGCTGGCGCCATAACAGCTGCTCCAAGCATAGGCAAGCCTTGTATCTCTACAAAAAAGGATTTAAAAAGCAGCACTATTGTGAAAAGGAAGACGAAGAAAGCCACATAAATTATAGCAATGTATGGTCTGGTCTGGTTTCGGCGTTCCCTATGAAGCATAAGCGTCGACTGGACAAACCTTCCCATAGGGTCAAAGATTTTCTCCACGTGTCCGCCTGAACGGTTTGCCTCAATTATGAGAGGTATGGTTCTCTGAACGAGAACGGTGTTTACGCGTTTGGCAAATGCGATTAAGGCTTCCTCTAAGGTCATGCCCCAAGAGATTTGGGCGTTCATCTTCCGCAGCTCCGCCGTTAATGGACCAAAATCTCTTTTCGCCGCTTCTTCCAATGCCTTTGGCAAAGTCATGCCAGTCTCTTGTGCTTGCACAACGCTGCGGAAAAGTTCTGGCAAGTGCTCGTCTATGGCTCTCTTCCACCTATAATCAATATAGTTTACGATTGTTGGCGGGGTAAAGGCGGCTATAACAGCGAAAAACACAAACTCGTCGAAAGTGGCTGTCCCCCAGGACATGAAAAACCCGAAAAACATTATGGATACAGCTAGGACAACCGACGAAACCCAAACGCTTTGCTTAACTGATTTTCCCACTTTCGGCATATGCATTCTACCATTTCGGCGAAACAGCATCCAATATTAGGAGGAACATTACAGAGCCCACGGGAATCCCGATGTAGGTTAAAATGTTGAGCAGGAGGTCTGGATTCAAAAGACCGAGACCGCCACCACCCATCATGGCCATAACAGCAAGCATAATTATGAAAAGCAAGGGTCCAGTAACAAGTATAGCCACATAAAACTCTGAAAGCATAGAAAGCGTGTCCGAAAATTTGCGGAGGCTTATACGCTTCAATTTCATGTGCTGCTTTGACTTCTCCCTCAGATAGGCGGCTAGATTGCTTCCAGAATGAATGGTTGAGATGAAACCTTCAAGCATTTCCCGGAATCTTTCAGAGGGCGTCCGCTTCGACGCTTGTTCCAAAGCAGAAATAATGTCAAAACCAAAGAGGTTCACATCTCTAATAACATTTTTTGCCTCTGCTGAAACCGCTAATGGAATGGGAAGATTTGAAAGCGAATAAAATATTTTCTCAGGTGGAACACCTGCACTGGCCAAAATTGACATGTAACCCGCTGTGAAAGCCAACTCGTCTTCAAGTTCCCTCTTAAACTTGTCAGCCCGATAGATGGGGTAAATGTAAAATCCAATGATTGAAAAGGCAACCGCGAAGAGACCCCCACCCAAACCAAAAAGGAAAGCTGGGAAAACGGGCAAATTAAAAATGAAAATTAGCAGGCATGGAACTGAAACAAGAACCGCGAGCGCGATGAGAAAGGTTGAAAACACCGTAAGGCTTATGTAAACCTTAAAGCCAGTCTTAAGTCCCGCCCTCTGCAAATGCAGGCTTAAATCTTGAAAAAGGGGCAAAACACGGCCAATTTTACTGCCAAAAAGCCTATAAGCAATAGACTGAAAGCTCCAAGCCTTAAGTTTCTCGTTTTCTTCCTCTTTTGAAGCTTTTTTAGAAGATGCCTTTGATTTAAGCTTATTCAGCCTTAAGAGAAGGCTTTGGCGAACTTTCACAAAGGCTTCGGAGATTTTTTGCTTTTTCATTTCAGTCCCATCCTTGCCCTTTGGTAGACGCGTTCTGGGTTGGCATAATATTCGCGGATCACGTCAGCAACCTCTGTGTGTCTGCGGATACCCCTCTTAACCATCCATTCCAAGACAGTTTTTCTACGTTGTAGCTCTCGCCTAACATCTTCCTCGATTATGTCTAGTTTTTTCATGTGGTCTTCGAGGAGGGAGCTATGCCCTAAAAACTCGAATTTGTCCTCGCTGGCTTTCCATCGGAAAACTTCGTCGGTTAACAGGTTCTTGGTTTTCGCATCTAATCCAACAATTTCTGTTGCCGTAAGCGTTCTCCTCGCTGGCTTTCCCTCGATTTCTGTTCTTGCCATGACCATTATGACGTCAATCATTGCCATGAGGGGTTTTGGAATATTCATCGGTTCAGATTCAAGACGATTTATTACGGCTTCAACGGACTCTGCATGGATTGTGCACATTCCAAGGTGGCCGGTTGCCATGGCTTGGAAAAGCGTATAGGCCTCTTCTCCACGGATTTCACCTACAATTATGTAGTCTGGTCTCTGTCTTACGGCGGCTTTCAGAAGGTCAAAAAGCGTTATGCTTCCCTTTTCTTCATGCCCAAAACCAAGCCTGACAACGGATGGAATCCAGTTTTCATGGGGGAGATTAAGCTCCTGTGTGTCTTCAACGCTTACAATTTTCATTTCGGGTTTTATGAACATGGATAGGCAGTTCAACATTGTTGTTTTTCCCGCGGCTATGCCTCCGGCAACAAGCACTGATGCACGGTTTTCTATTATGTACCATAGGTATGCAGCCATATCCGATGAAAGCGTGTTGAAGGCTATTAGGTCCGAGATGGTTAGCGGATCTACGCGGAAGCGTCGAATGGTGAATGTTGAGCCTCTGCGGGTTATCTCGTTTCCATAGGTCAGTTGTATGCGGCTGCCATCTGGAAGGGAGGCGTCCAAAATTGGAGAGGCTATGGAAATGTTTTTCCCAGCCAAATATGCGAGGCGGATTATAAAGGAGTTTAGTTCTGCCTCGTCCTTGAAGACTATGTTTGTTGGGAGAGACTCGTAGACTCGGTGCCAAACATAAATTGGTATGTTTACCCCGTCAGCCGAAATATCCTCGATAAAATGGTCCTTCATTAGGGGGTCTATTTTCCCATATCCAATGAAGTCCCTCATTATGTAGTAGAGGAGTTTGTCGACGGATTCTGGTGGAACCTTGATGTGGTATTTCTTAATTATTTGGGCAGCTTTTTCCCTTAGGTATTTTTCCGCTTTTTCCTTAATTTCTATCTCCTTTAGGTTTACGTCTATCTCTTCCATGAGAAGGCTTTTAATCTCTTTTAGGAGATTTTCGTCTTCTTTTTGTAGTGTTGGCTCTATCACTTCGTAGCGAGTTTTTTGAGTTTCTGGGTCTTTCACTATGGCTGCATAAACGTAGGGTTCTTGTATCGGGTAGACTTCTCTGAAGATGGCTGGTTTTTTGGCTTTTCCTTCGATGATTATGCCTAATTCTGGCTCTTCTTTGGCTTTTTGGGTTTTGGACATTTGGTTTTTCCCCTTTTGTTGCGTTTAGGGTGGTGGCTGTTTTCCAATTAGTATAATATCGCAAGTCTTAATAAGCTATATGCACGCTTAATCCTTAACAAACTTAACAAAACAAAACCATAAGAAAAACACTGACACTACTTGTATCGAGCTCTCCGCTTCTGCCTCTTCTTCTTCTGCCGCCTCATCCTCTTCTTTTTCCATTTAGCCCGGATTGCAAGCACTCCCCATAAACGTGTAAACGCCTACTCTATTGTGGCATGCCTACGCCTTAAATCTTCTTCAGTCCGGCCCATACGATGCATAAGCTCAACAATCAGCCCGTCCAAGAAAACCATGCAGTTGTTCTCGAATATGCTTCCAAGCGGTGTTAGGGGCTCCCTCTCACCCATAAGCTGCCTAGCCAAATAATCCTCCTCTTTAGGCCAACCAGCCTTGGTCCTTCCTTTTATCGTCACAACCAAGTCGGCTATTTGCCCTAAAGGAGATTCTGGAAACGACGTTATTGCAACGACTGTTGCCCCAATTTCTTTAGCTGCAGAACTCGCCGTCAAAACCATTTTCGTTGCCCCAGTTCCAGAAATAGCTATCAAAAGGTCTCCTTTTTCCGCTGCTGGCGTTATTGTTTCACCAAGAAAATAGACGTTGAAGCCCAAGTTCATCAAGCGCAGAGCAAAGGCTCTTCCCACGAAGCCGCTTCTTCCCATGCCAACCACGAAGATTTTCTTGTTCCTCGCCCCCAGAAGCAGCTGGATTAAACGTTCAACCTCTTTTGGGTTAAGCTCTTCAATGGAGCTTTTAATTCCTGAAATGATTTCTTCGGCTGCGGCTTTTAACCATTCCAAGTTTTCAAGCTCCGAGAAACCCTTTACACGAGAGTCTGTGTTAAAAATCTTGCGGTTAGGCAAAACCCGCTAGAATTTCTTCAAGACGTGGAATTTTTAAGTATATGCGGATGAAAATGGCGGCAACCAAAATTCCTATGGTTAGAAGCATGAAAAGGTAATCGCCCTTTCGAAGTTTTAAAACATATAGGTTTGTGCGCTTTTTTGCTGCACCCCAAGCCCGGGACTCCATTGCTTCTGCTAATTCTAGGCTTCTGCGGATTGCGCTTACAATCAGCGGAATAAGGATTGGAACATAATTTCTAACCCTTTTTAGGAAGTTTCCCTTCTCAAGTTCCAGTCCCCTTGCTTTTTGGGCGTCCATGATTGTTTGGGCTTCCTCTGCTAGGACTGGGACAAAGCGCACGGCTGTTGTGAAGGCAAAGCAGAACTCGTAGGGAACATGGGACTGCTCCAGTGCCAAGCCAAGATGGTCCGGCGAGGTTGTCAGGAAAAATATGGAAAAGGATTCAACGAGAACCACAAAACGCAGTGTCATGGCTGATGCGTATTCTAAAGCGGGCAATGCAACCCTGTAACCAGAGCTTAAGAAGGAGTATATGAAATTGACAAAAAATATTATTGACGCTAGGAAGGATGCGCCCTTCATGGAGCGAGCCCACTCGCGTTTGACACGGGCAACAATGACGAAGGGTATCTGCATTAGGAAAAGCACAATTAGTGGAAGCAGTTCCCAGAAGAGTATGGCAATCACGAATATTATGCATGCGTAAACAAACTTTATTCTTGGGTCAAGGTTGTGGATGGGGGAGCTAACCCTCCTAAAGCGTAGACCGTCGAAAAAACTCATGTTTTATGCCTCCTATGGAAGGCTTTTAGTAGGATTTCTCTTGCTTCGTAAACGTCTATGACATCCTTTGGGAAGCCCATGTCTGATAAGTTTATGAATATTTGGGCTATTTGCGGTGGAACGATGGAGGCTTGCTCAAGGATTTCTGGGTCTGTGAGGATTTTTCTGGCTTCGCCGTCTGCAACAATTTTCCCATTCCGCATGAGCACAACCCTCGGGTTGCATTCAGCCACAAACTCCACGTCATGCGTGACTATAACTATGGTTTTCCCTTGAGCCTTCATCTGCAAAATGAATTGGCGGAGTTTCTCCTTCTGCTGGTAATCCTGCCCAATGGTCGGCTCGTCTAAAATCAGTATTTTTGGGTTCCATGCAAGAACAGAAGCTAAAGCCACCCGTTTCCTTTCGCCTCCGCTGAGCATGAAGGGTGAAGCCTTTCTATACTGTGTCAAGCCTAAAAGGTTGAGGGCCCACTCCACCCGCTTTTCTATAACGTCTGGGCTGAAGCCGAAGTTTTTTAGAGCGAAGGCTATTTCCTCCTCAACGGTTTCGCTGAAAAGCTGATGGTCCGGGTTCTGGAAGACAAAGCCAACCTTTCTTGCTAGGTTTGCCACACTCACCTTGGTTGTTTCAACCCCGTCTACAAGCACCCTTCCCTTTGTTGGCTTTAACAGTCCATTGAAATGCTTTACAAGGGTTGTTTTCCCAGCCCCGTTTTCGCCCATTATGGCTACGAATTCCCCGTCTTGAATTGTTAGGGAAACACCTTTCAACGCCTCAACACCGCTTGGATATTTGAAGTAGACTTCTTGAACCTCAATCATAGGCTTTTAAGCGCCTCCCTCAATTTTTCAGCCATCTCCTCAGAAGAAAGCGGCACTTTCCCGCCGAGCTTTATTCCGTCGCCTCGCAATATCTGGTAAAGGCGTGTTGCCTTTGGAATCCCAACACCGATTAAACGGGCTTCTTCAGAGCCTAGAATTTCACGGGGTTCCCCGTCTAAAACCACTTTGCCGTCATCCATTATTATGATGTGGTCTGCATATTTTGCTGTCAAATCCAGCCTATGCTCAACAAGCACTATGGTTATCCCAAGCTTCCTATTCAGTTCATAAATAACCTCAAATATCCTCTTGGCGCCTAAAGGGTCTAGGAAAGATGTAGGCTCGTCTAGAACTATGACCTCGGGCTGCATGGCTAAAACAGAAGCTATGGCGACACGCTGTTGCTGCCCACCGGAAAGCTCTGTTGGCGTACGCTCCCTTAACTCGTATATTCCAGTAAGCTTAAGCGCCCAGTCCACCCTCTTGCGGATTTCCTCCCTTGGAACCCCGAGGTTTTCAAGTCCGAAGGCTACATCCTTCTCCACCGACAAGGCGAAAAGCTGGTTTTCAGGGTTTTGAAAAACCAAGCCCACGTGTGTTGCAAGTTCGTATATTTGGTGCTCTGGAACTTTTAAACCAGCAACTGCTATTTCGCCCTTCAATTCGCCTTGATAAAAATGGGGGATAAGCCCGTTAAAGCAGCGGCAAAGGGTTGTCTTTCCACATCCACTTGGACCAGTGATTAACACAAATTCTCCCTTCTCAATTTTTATGGAAACATCTTTAATTGAAGGCTTTGCAGCACCTGGATAGGTGTATGTGAGGTTTTTTGTTTCAATTATTGCCATGCTTGGTTTTTCCATTACATCTTAAGCCTAAAACTTTACCATTTAAGAGTAACTACTTAACTTTGAGTCTGCGTTATCTTCTCCTTCAAAATCCTTAAACATCGCTTAAGCCCAGCCTCAATATCACCAAAACCATTCACTCCGGCAGCGGTCGAGTGCCCCCCACCCATCCCATTAAGGTATTCGCCTAAAGGTTTAGCTATATCCCTGCCCAAATGTATGCCTGTCTTCTCGTGAAACTCCCTTGTGCAGCGAAAGCTTATCTCCAAACTTTCATTCTTTTGCCCGGCAACAACAGCCACATGCGCTCCAAGGTCTATTATGGCTCTGGCTGCTGAAGCTTGAAAAGCACTCACATGGGATAGGGCAACTATCCAGTCGCCTATTTTAAAGAGTTTAGCCCTTTTACAAGCCTTAAGCCTAGCAACTCTTTCAGAGAAATCCATGGGTAGGGAGAGAACCGCCAATGCTTCTTGGGCGTTAACCCCTGTGTCTATTAGTTCAGCTATTGTTTTAAGTGCTGAGGAGTTAGCCAAAACGAAGTGGCGAGTGTCGAAGGCTATGCCCAGAAAAAGCGCCTTAGCCTCGTTTTCCCCGATTTTTACTCCAGACTGCTTGTAGAAGTTGTAGATTATTTCGCATGTTGAGGATACATTTTCATCAGTTATGCAGAGTTTTGCCATTTTCTCTGTTTCTGGGTGAGCAGCATGATGGTCAATAACAATTAACGGCGCCTTTGAAGCCTTCACCTTTTCCGCAAGGTTGTTAAGCTGTTGTATGGTGTTTGTGTCCAAAAGCATTAGCAAGTCCGCATTCTCAACGTTGGGCTGGACTTCCACGTTTATCGGCAAATACTTTAGAATATGCTTTGAAAGGCGGCTTATCCCCTGGGCTGCACCAATTTCAATATCAACTTGCGGTTTACACTTTTTGATTAGACTTGCCAGAGCATAAGCTGAGCATATGGCGTCTGGGTCAGCATTATGATGGCACAATAAGACTATGCGCTTGACATTTGACTCATCCACTATTCGGGTTATTTCTGCAAACGACACTTAAGCTCCCTCAAATATTTTTCAGCCGACTTAAACGCCTCTTTTACAGCCTCATCCGCAAGTCTCTGAACGTCATATTCCTGCATTAGCGGAGACAAGACTATTTCAACATCAACAGTTAATGTTAAGGGTTTCCCGCCTTCTGTTTCAACACTTATGTTTAATGTTTCAACACGTTTAGGCGGAACCTTTGACAGTACATATTCTCTTGCAGCCTCCTCAGCTTTTGAACACAACTCTTCAACCTGTTCTGGAGTTAAATCTGACAAGCCTATGTCTTCCAAGCTTCCACCCAGTCTATTTTATCGCCTACATCTATTGCTGTGTTCCCGAAACCGGGGCTAAATCCTGCTGAAGCTTTGCCTGAAGCTCTTTCATTTGGCTCCTGAGACGCTCCTCCTGTTTACCCAAAACAGAAGCCCTCATGTTCAGAAGTTCTTTGCGTTCGTTCAAGTCGGCTGTCACCTTCGCCTTGTCAGTCTTAACCAAAAGCGAGCCTATAGTCTTATAAATAACCGCGTCGTCGGCAACCTTCTGAAGCTCACCTAAAGCCTGCTCAGTTTCCGTCAGCTCCAGTTCCACCTGCTGTTTTTGCGCCAAAACAGACTGCAGTGTCTGCTGAAGCTGCTGAAGCCTCAAGAGGCGTTCCTGAACCTGTGGGGGAAGTTTAGCCAACTCCTCACTCAATTTTATCCTTCCATCTGCACAGTTTACACCAAACCAGTTAATTAAATATTTTCCAAAACGAGAATGCAAAATGGGAATGCAGAATAGTCCTCCGCATGAAAAATTTAGAGAGGAAGGGTAGTCAACTATTGGCTTTTCCAGCAACCAAAAATTGATGAAAACTGAGACGGGGTACTGTATTTGTTGTTCTCTTTCAAACTGCAAATATGACTTTTCCTTGGCGGAACAGTTAATTTTAAAGGCTTAAAAATAGAAGATTAACAACCACATGCGAGGTGAAATGACGTGGTTAAAGTTGACGGATACGAAGTTCCCGAAGGCCTATACTACTCAAAGGATTTTGAATGGCTAAAAATTGAAGGAGATAAGGTTCGCGTCGGCATAACAGACTACGCCCAAAAACAACTAAGAGAAATCGTTTACGCGGAATTGCCAAGCCCAGGAACAACTACAAAACAAAACGAGCCATACGGCACAGTGGAATCCGTAAAAGCTGTCTCAGATCTTGTGGCACCAGTAAGCGGAACAATAGAAGAGGTAAACACAGAAGTCCAGTCAAAACCAGAACTCCTAAACGAAGACCCCTATGGAAAGGGCTGGCTTCTCGTCATAAAGCCCTCAAACCTGCAAGCGGAACTCAAAAACCTTATGGACTTTAACGCGGCTGTGGAGTGGCACAAAAGCCTAATTAAAGAAGGGAAGTAGCTCTTGCCCAGACGCATAGTAATTATTGGGGCGCACGCAGCAGGCGTAGACGCAGCTTCAGCTGCAAGAAAAACAGACCGCACAGCCGAAATAACACTAATAACCGACGAGAAATATGCTGGGTATTCCCGATGTGGCTTACCCTTCGTTATAGGCGGACAAATACCAAACTTCAACAACCTTATAGTTTTCCCGCCAAGCTACTTCCAAATGATGAAACTGAACCTAAAAACAGAAACAAAAGTGACAAAAATAGACACAGGCAAGAAGGCAGTCGTAACAGTGGATAAAGCAGGGAACACTAAGGAAATCCCCTACGACAGCCTAATAATAGCCGCAGGAGCAAGCGCCTTCACACCACCAATAAAAGGAAGAGAAAAACAGGGCATTCTACCCCTGAGAACAATTGAGGATGGACAGCGAATAGACCAAGCAATAAAGGAAGGCGCAAAAACAGCCGTTGTAATGGGCGCTGGACTCATAGGCTTGGAGACAGCCGTAGCCCTACAAGAAAGAGGCTTAAAAGTGACAGTTGTGGAAATGCTGCCCCAAGTTTTGCCAGCTATGCTCGACGCAGACATAGCCAAAACGGTTCAAGAAGAGCTAGAAAAGAAAGGCATACGAATACTAATCAACAAACCCGTTGAAGAATTCCTCGGAACAGATAAAGTGACAGGCATAATGGCTGGTGGCGAACAAATAAACGCAGACCTCTTTGTCAGCGCCTTTGGTGTAAGGGCGAACACTCAACTTGCTGTAGATGCCGGAATAGCCACGGGCGAAACCAGACTAATTAAGACGAATGCGAGGATGGAAACCAATGTTAAAGATGTTTACGCTGTGGGTGACTGCACAGAATCCATCCACATGATCACACAAAAACCAGTCGTCCAACAGCTCGGAACAGTAGCCGTAAGACAAGGAAAAGTTGCAGGAATAAACGCAGCAGGAGGCTACGCACTGTTCCCAGGCGTAATAGGCTCTTCGGTAACCCAACTCTACGATATGCAAATAGGAGCAACTGGCTTGACCGAGACAGCAGCAAAAAGGGCTGGAATAGAAACAGTTACCGGAACCATAACTTCAAAGACAAAGGCAGACTATTACCCCGGTGCCTTGCCGATAAAAATTAAGCTTATCGTGGAGAAGGAATCCCAACGCATCATCGGAGCCCAAATTATAGGCGGGGAAGAAGTAACTCAACGCATAAACGCTGTTTCATTTGCCATACAGAAGCAGATGACTGTGCGAGAATTGGCTAAGGCGGACACGGCTTATGCGCCGCCCCTAAACGAGACATGGGAGCCCCTTGTTTTGGCTGCTGAAATGGTCCTGATGAAACTTCGCTAAAACTCCATTTTTTCTTCCCTATTTTTCGTCGGAAAATTAATTAAGAGAACGCGTTCCATTAATATGCGAAATTTAACGGATATGGTGATTTAGATGGCGATAAGAGTAGCCATAAACGGTTTTGGAAGAATTGGAAGACTTCTATACAGAGCAGCCATAGAAAGGAAAGCAAAAATAGACTTTGTAGCCATAAATGACATTGCAGACGCAAAAACACTGGCGCATCTTCTAAAATATGATTCAGTCCACGGACCATTCCCAGGCGAAGTTCAAGCCAAAGAAAACAGCATAATAGTGAACGGCAAAGAACTAAAAGTACTCACAGTAAAAGATCCAGCGCAGCTGCCATGGAAAGACCTAGACGTTTACCTAGCTGTGGAGTCAACTGGTTTGTTCACAAAGCGTGAAGACGCCGCAAAACATCTTCAAGCAGGAGCCAAGAAAGTTTTGATATCGGCTCCGGCTGAAAACCCAGACATAACAATTGTTTTAGGCGTAAACCATGACAAATACGACCACAAAAACCACCACATACTTTCAAACGCCTCATGCACCACAAACTGTGTAGTGCCATGCGTAAAAGTGCTCCACGAAAACTTCGGTGTTAAAGCCGGATTAATGACAACAGCCCACGCCTACACAAACGACCAGCGCATAATGGACCTTGTGCACAGAGACTTAAGAAGGGCAAGGGCCGGCGCGATAAACATAATACCGACAACGACGGGTGCTGCCAGAGCGTCAGCCTTAGTCTTCCCAGAGCTGAAGGGGAAGATTGACGGAATAGCCCTCCGAGTGCCCGTTCCAAACGTCTCAATAGTTGACTTGACAGCAGTTCTAGAGAAAAACGTGACAAAGGAGGAAGTTAATGCAGCTTTCAAGAAGGCGGCTGAAGGACCATTAAAGGGTATAATGGCTTACACCGAAGAACCCATAGTTTCAACAGACGTTAACCACACGCCATACTCCGCTGTGGTTGACGGCTTATCCACAATGGTTGTGGCTGGAAACCTTGTCAAAGTGCTTGCATGGTACGACAACGAGTGGGGCTTTTCCTGCAGAATGGTTGAACTCATAGAACTCATAGGGAAAAAAGCTGGTTTCTAGCCTGGGCAAATATAAAACTTAAAAACAAACAACCCCTTTATTTTTCTGTTCGAAAACTGGAATGGGATAGGTATGGCAAAATATCTAACTCTAGATGATGTTGATGTGAAGGATAAAGTTGTTCTTGTAAGGGTCGACTTCAACTCACCAGTAGATCCGGAAACAAAGAAGGTGCTGGACGACACAAGAATAAGAGCGCATGGCGAAACCACAATAAAAGAGCTAGCCCAAAAAGGCGCAAAGGTTGTAGTCATAGCCCATCAAGGGAGAAAAGGCGACCCAGACTTCATACCATTAAAGCAGCACGCCGAAATTTTAGGCAAAGTCTTGGGCAAACCAGTAAAATTCGTCGACGACGTTTTCGGAGAGAAAGCCCAAAAAGCGATTAAGGAGCTGAAAAGAGGCGAAATCCTAGTCCTAGACAACGTAAGAAACTTTGCTGGAGAAACAAAGGAAGGAACACCAGAAGAGCACGCAAAAACAGAGCTTGTCAAGACACTGGCGCCATTGGCAGACATATTTGTCAACGACGCCTTTGCGGCAGCCCACAGAGCCCACGTCTCAATGGTTGGCTTCACAGCAGTCTTGCCAAGCGTCGCAGGAAGAATAATGGAGCGTGAGCTAAAATCCCTAAGCAGAGTGCTGGAAAACCCAGAAAAACCATGCGTTTACGTGCTTGGCGGCGCTAAAGCAGACGACTCCCTTGAAATTTCAAAATACGTGCTGGACAACGGAATAGCAGACTTCGTATTAACAGGCGGTGTCGTGGGACACGTCTTCCTAGTGGCTAAAGGCTTCGACCTTGGCAAGCCAAACATGAAATTCCTAGAAGAGAAAAAACTAATGAGCTTGGTTCCAGGAATAAAAGAGCTAATGGGGAAGTGCCCCGAAAAAATTAAAGTTCCAGCAGATGTAGCTGTAGAAGTTGAAAAGAAGCGAAAAGAAGCCCCTGTCGAAAAACTGCCCGTTGACTACCCGATATTTGACATTGGAGCAAAAACCGTTGAAAACTATGCAAAAATAATACGCAATGCGAAATCGATAGTGGTAAGCGGACCCATGGGAGTCTTCGAAAACAGCGAGTTCATCTACGGAACAAGAAAGGTCTTCGAGGAAATTGCTAACTCAAAGGCCTTCTCCTTGGCCGGGGGAGGCCACACAATAGCAGCCCTACAAGAGCTGGGCCTATCAAACAAAATATCCTACGTGAGCACAGCTGGCGGAGCCCTAATAGAATTCCTAATGGGGAAGAAACTGCCAGGCGTAGTCGCCCTAGAAAAGGCAGCGGTCCGCAAACCTTAGCCTATAACTGCCCTTAACCTTCCACTTTATTTTTGAGTTATCTTTCCAGCAAGTCAACAACTCTAGCTTCTTCGTGTTCCGGCTTTTGCTGGAGCATTTCATAAATCTGTAAGGTTTGCTCAGCAGCCTTTCTCCACGTGAAATATTGCAACACTCTTTTTCTGCCGTTTTCTCCCCACTTTTGGCCCTCTCCGGGTCGCATAAAACCTCTTTTATGCCTCATGCTATGTCAGCCGGATCCCCGCCATCAACATGAACACCATTTTAATCTGGCCCAAAGGGTACGACCTGCTCTCTAAAGCCTACAACACCTTGGGCACGACAACTATTGGCTTTTCCATAGCCGTGGCTTCTAGGCTCACTATTCCAAAAGGCTCATAGGTGATGGGAAAACACGCGCGCGTTGTATGTAGCCTTCAGGAAGGACTTGAACTTGTCAACATAGTCTAGGCTTTGAAGCCATTGAAGCAACATAGAATCGTCCTCTACAACATTTAATTGGATAATAACGAGCTGCCCTTTACTGTCGTGGCATAAGATATCTAAATTGGTTTTGTCATTAACAGGGACGTTGCTGCAAATTACAGTTAAATTCCTTCTTAACAAGGTTTATTCCGCCGACTATCATCTGCTCCAGTTCATGGCGACTCTCAACGCTAACCTAAATTTAGCAAAACCAGAAATAAAACATAAGCAACAAAATAATAACAAGCGAGAACAGAGGCTAAACGACTTGACAGACATAGTTTTAGTATTCGAAGTACACCAACCCCACAGATTGAAGAAGAACTATTTTTGGGAAAATAGGCTCTTTAAGCGCCTAAAAAAGGAAGAACTCTTCGACTACTACTTTAATCACGAGCTTGACAAAAAAATTTTTGAAAGGGCATGTAAAAAATGCTATTTCCCCTCAAACCAGATACTCCTAGACCTAATAGACAAGTATAAACGGGAGAAAAAACAGGTAAAAGTCTCCTTCAGCATTTCTGGAACATTTCTCGAACAATGCGAGATGTTTAGCAAAGATTTACTGGAATCCTTCAAGCAACTTGCGGAAACAGGTTGTGTGGAGTTCCTAAATCAAACATACTACCATTCTTTGGCGAGTTTATACCCAGAAAAGACAGAGTTTATCGAACAAATAAAAATACATAAACAAGCTGTTAGAGACTTGCTTGGCTACACTCCGCGAGTCTTCGAGAATACGGAACTAATCTATAACAATGCCGTAGCAAAAACAGCTGAAGAACTGGGCTTTGCAGGAATATTCACTGAAGGAACAGAAAAAATACTCCACGAAAAGTCGCCCAATTACGTGTACAAACCAAAGGGTTGCGGAAAAATAAAAGTGCTCTTCAGAAACTATAAGCTGACAGATGATATAGGCTTTAGGTTTTCAGCCAGATGGTGGAGTGAGTGGCCCCTAACAGCCGATAAATACGCAAGCTGGCTTGCAGCAACGCCGGGAAACTGTATAAACATTTTCCCAGACTATGAAACTTTTGGCGAACACCACTGGCCGGAGACTGGCATTCACGAGTTTTTGAGGCATTTGCCAAGGGAAATTTTGAAATGGTGGCACCTTCGCATGGCAACACCATCAGAGGTTGTTGAAAAATATGAGGCTGTAGGCGAAATCGACGTGCCAGAGCTCGGCGGAACAATTTCATGGGCTGACTTAGAGAGGGATGCAACCTGCTGGCTTGGAAACACCTTCCAATGGGCTTACTACACATCCGTTAAGAGACTTGAACCCATCGTCAGGGAATCAGAAGAAAGAGATTTTCTAAAGTTGTGGCGTTACTTCCAAACAAGCGACCACCTATACTACATGTTCACAGCCGGCGGAGCTCCAGGAGAAGTCCACTCCTACTTCAGCCCCTTCAGCACACCCGCAGACGCATATATAACAGCTCAAGCTGCAATACTTGACTTCGAAAATCGTCTACGCCTAGCAACGATAACAGCCAACGAGCCCTTCCTCTTCTACAGAGGCGTTGGAGAAGAAAATTATACTGGAATAATGGCTTGGAGCCTTAAAGGTTTCATCAAAGCTTTGCGAAAAGCTGAAGCCAAATCCATAGAATTCCACAACATTCGCGGCGACTTCGAAAAGTGGGCAGAGCATTCGCTCCACGACAAGGTTTTGGCTGAAAAATTTAGGGAGATTAAGCTTTCAAAAGTTAAGGGATATGCCTTGAGAAAAGCCTTAACCGCAGCTGCTCGAGAAAGATTTAACGAGCTAGTTCAGCAAATAAAGGCTTTAACAGAATACTTTTAAGTGTACAAAAGCCTTTAATAGAAAATGCGCTGCGTGTTTTAGGCTTTAAAGGTGAAAATGTTGAGGGAGGAACTTCCAATCTCTGAGAAGATTCTACAAACGCTTCATAATCTATGTGCAACAGCCCCGGATCTAGCTAGGAAAGGCGAGGAACTAGCTCAAGTTTTACAGTTGGACGTCGCTGAAGTTGAAAGGATTTTGGACGGATATGGATGCGAAGGCTACGTGGAAAGTTTTTCAGATAATCAAGGGAAAAAGTGGTATTACCTGACTGGAAGGGGAATAATCAAAGTCTGCGCCCTTTTCACTTAGCCGGCGGTAGCAGATGCAAGTGCTAATTTTTTCATGGGAGTATCCGCCGAGAGTTGTTGGAAAACTCGCAGATTACGTGAAAGAGTTGGCTGTGCAACTTGCCAAAAACATGGTTGAAACTTGGGTGGTTACTTACCATGACTATATGACTGGCGAATTTGAAGAGGACGGCGTGAAAACTTACAAAGTGATAAACCCTGTTAAAACTCATATAAGTGTTCTCACATGGGTTCTAACTCTAAACCAAGAAGTGGAGCGCGTTGCTGCTAATATATATTATAAAGTAGGCGTGCGAATCGACCTTATAGACGTGCAAGATTGGCATTTTATTCCGGCGGCGGTTACCTTGAAGAAGGCTTTTGGCATTCCTTTCGTTTACTCTGTTGAAAGTTTGGAGGACCATCGCTCCCACGGGGCAAATTCTCCGTTTAATATGGCTATTAAGAGCATTGAGTGGCTTGGCATGTATGAGGCTGGCTGGGTTGTTGTGAAGTCAGAATGGATGGCAGATGAGGCTATAAGAATCTACAAGGTTCCAGAAACCAAAATAAAGGTTGTAAAGCCCGGCTCCGCGCGTTGGATTAAAACGATTTTAGAAATTTACAAAAGCCTCAAAGAGGGAAGCTCGTAGATGCCTAACGAGTTAAGGGTTATGATGCTCACATGGGAGTTCCCGCCCAGAATTATTGGGGGAATTTCACCCCACGTTTATTATTTGTCAAGAAGCCTTGCAAAAAACGGTGCGAAAGTTTACGTGGTCACATGCGATTTTCCAGGAGCCCCACAGCATGAAACATTGGACGGTGTTGAAGTTTACAGAATTGATTCTTATAAGAATCCTTCACCGGATTTCGCAAGTTGGGTTTACTTGATGAATATGAATATGCAGAAGGAAGCAGCCTCCCTTGTTAGGGAGTTGGGCGGAGTTGACATTTTCCATGCTCACGACTGGCTTGTGGCAAACGCTGGGATAGGCTTAAAACACGTTTTTAGGAGACCTCTTCTGGCAACAATTCACTCTACAGAGTATGGAAGGCGAAACGGCATACATTCCGATTATGAGAGGATGATTCATGAAACTGAGGCATGGCTTACATATGAAGCTTGGAGGGTTATATGCTGTAGTAATTACATGGTCTCCCATGTTAAATGGGTTTTTGGACTTCCAGAAGACAAGCTTGTGATGATACCAAATGGTGTGGATGCAAAAAAATACGAAAAAAGCGAAGACATCGACTTAAACCAGTTTAGACGAAAATTCGCCTTGCCAGAAGAGAAAATTGTGTTGTTTGTTGGACGACTCGTATACGAAAAAGGTATACACGTCCTCATCAATGCAGTGCCAAAGGTGCTGGAAAAGGTTAATGCAAAATTTGTCGTAGTTGGAAACGGGTACATGCAACAGTCCCTTTCAGAATATATCAAGAATATAGGATTTGCCCACAAGGTTATGTTCACAGGCTTTGTAGATGACAAAACGTTACGGAATCTGCAAAAGTGCGCAGATGTTTCAGTTGTCCCATCCCTTTTTGAACCCTTTGGAATTGTGGCACTGGAGGCGATGGCAGCCAAAAGTCCAGTTGTGGTTTCCGACACTGGAGGCTTATCTGAAATAGTTGAACATGAAGTAACGGGTATTAAGGTATATCCCAACAATCCAGATTCATTGGCATGGGGAATCTCAAGAGTCTTGCTTGACGAAAATTTGGCAAATAGGTTAAGGGAAAATGCTTTCCGAAAAGTTGTTGAAAAGTTTAACTGGGATAAAATAAGTCGGCAAACGAAAAAGGTTTATGAAAATGTTTTAAACGAGTATTCGAGGACATTTTGGGCTTGACCTCGAATTATGGGTATTTGGGCTTAATTGCCTTGTGTGGGCAAGCATCAGCGCATTTCATACAGTAAATGCATTCAGGGTCGCTGAACTTCTCCCATGGAAGCTCCAAAATTGGAACCATCATGGGACAAGCCTTAACACATTCACGACATTCACCCTTAACACATTTCACTGGATCCCTACGCAAACCAAGAAAGCTGAACTTGTTTAGGAAAGCCATTATCGCTCCATGGGGACATAGATATCTACACCATCCCCGAGGAACATAAGCTGCCAAAACAAGAACCCCTATAAGAATGAATAACTGAACCCAGAAAAGAGGCGGCAGATCCAAAACTCGCGATAAAACATCTGAAACTGGCTTTTCCACAACCTCAATTGAAAAGCTTTGAACTCCTTTAGGTAACGTTGCAAACAAAGTTTCAGCTGGACTTATGGCAGTAAACGGTGCATAAGCAAATATGCCTAACGCCCTTTCGTAATCTCTTTGGGTGCCTGTAAGCTTAGCCGCTGAAAATGTTAGGCTGATGAAGATCACAATACCCAAAATAAAGTACTTCACCAATGCCATGTTTTTATGAGTTTTAGGTGAAACCTCTGTTTTCTTTACTTTAACAAAGCCTATCAAGTCTTGGATAAAACCGAAAGGGCAAACCCAGCCGCAGAGAGATTTGCCAATTAAAACGCCAACTACAAGGAAGGAAGCCACTGCAAGCCATGGAAAAACAACTGTCAACCGCTCCCACCCGCTGAACATCAACTGTACTGCCGTAAAAGCATCTCCAACCGTGTTTTGCGGATAACCCCAAGTCCACAGGACAGGCAGTAAAATGGGTAAAGAGCCTAAATTGAAGATCATTGCGCTAAAGAATATGAAAGATAAAAACTGAACTATTCTGCGAAGCGTATTAAATTTGAGCATATGCCCACGGACGCTCGTCTTCAAAGTTTCAGCCCCATTTTCAAAGAGTTAATGAAGGCTTAGGTTATTTACTTTCCGATAACTTTAACGTTTTCGACAAGAACCCATGGCGCAACAAGCGAGCCAACCTTCCTCTCATTGTTTGCCAAATCTATGATATTCTTTATGACATCGAAGACATTGCCAGCCAGCATGGCACCCTTAACTGGATGAACAATTCTGCCCTTCTCAATTTTCCATGCAGGTGTTGCCACAACAGAGAATTCTCCACTTGCAGGATTGCTGCTATGTGCCCCTTGCAGTGAATAGACAAGAAGCCCGTCATCAACTTCACCTATAAGCTCTTCTGGAGATTTCTCTCCAGCCACGAAGTGAAAGTTTGTTGTCTCAACATTCGGTGTTGACAAATAACCAGCTCTGAAGGCGTTTCCAGTGCTTTCTCTTCCCTCCTTTTTAGCGCTATAATTATCATAGATGAAGCCTTGTAGTACACCCTTTTCTATTATGAGAGTTTTCTGCTGGGGAACCCCCTCACCGTCAAACTTCCATGTGCGAAGCCCACTATCAAGCAAACCATCATCATATACCGTCACTATTTCAGAGGCAACCTTTTCACCAATCTTACCTTTAAGAGCCGACTGGTTCCGCTGCACATAATCTGCCTTAACAGCATCCATCAAAGTGTAATAAAGAAGTTGCTGCAAAGCAAAATGGGCGAAAATAACCTCCATCGTTTTCGTCTCCACCCGTTTAGCCCTCAACGCCAAAGCAGCAAGACGGGCAGCCTCCCTACCCACCCATTCAGGGTCTACCTTGTAAAGCCTTTCAGCGTTAAACTCAAAACATACCGGCGTAACTTCGCCACTCTCGTGGGCAACCGTCGCCAAACTGCACTCTATGATTGTTCCATAATCGAAGCCAGCCACACCGTTTGAGTTTACAACAGCCCTAGAAAGATAAGAGGTTCCAGCCCCACCTTCTATGGGAAAGACACGCTCATCCATTTTTAAGGCGGCATCCAACATTAAGGATGATAGCTTTACCAAATCCTCTGGGGACGATTCGCAAATAGCACTGTCAAATGTGCCTTTCACATTAGCATAACCTTTCTTGTGGGGGAAGCCTTGCCAATCCTTGTCAGGTTTACTTGCCTTCGCAGATTTTAACGCTTTTAAAACTGTTTCCTCGACTGCTGTCTTGCTTTCAATGATGTTTGTGTAAGAGAAGCCTATCGCTTTATCAACAACTGTTCTAATTCCAAGTCCTTGGTCAACTATCCTTGAGCTCTTTGCAATTTGCCCCCTTTCAATGGCGACAGCTGTTGTGAAACCTTGATATGCAAAGGCTTCTGCCTCATCAGCCCCATTCTTGAGCGCAAAATTTACGGCCTTTTCGGCCAGGCTAACAGCTTCTTCAACTTTAAACGCCGCCACCAACAAGCACCCCCTTAACCCTTATGTGCGGCCCACCATCACAAACAAAGGCTGTTTGACCCTTACTGCACCTTCCAGGCCAAAGCTCAAAATCTTCTCCGACGGCATCCACCTTATGCAGTGTTTCAAGCGTGTTTCCACTTATTGAAGCGTTACGCACTGGTTCACCAACTTCACCCTTAACTATCTCATAGCTCTCTTGAATTCCAACTTGGAATGTGCCGTCTAGGTTTGCCTGCCCACCTCTGAAGCTTTTGAAATAGTATCCAAATTTTATGCCCTCAAAGAGCTCTTCAAAAGAGTGGTCTTTCGGGGCCAAGAAAGTGTTGCGCATTCGTATTATTGGTTCTACACGGAAATCTTCTGCTCTCGCATTGCCTGTTGGTTTAGCATCGAATTTCTGTGCTGTTTCGCGGTTATGCATAAGTCCAACAACGACACCATCCTCAACTAAAAGTGTTTTTTGAGCTGGGACACCTTCATCGTCATACTTGAAAGAGCCAAAAGCTCCCTCAAGAGTCCCATCATCATATATAGTGACAACTTCAGAAGCCACCTTCTTGCCAAGCTTGCCCATGAGAACAGAACCGGACAATGTCAAGTCTGCTTCAGCCAAATGCCCAAAAGCCTCGTGGACAAAGACCCCAACAACGTTTGGACCCAAAACCACTGGGAAAGTTCCGCCTTTTGGGGTTTTAGCCTTTAACTGTTCGACGGCTCTTTTTGCGGCTCTTTCACCGACAACTTCCGGCGTTTCCACATCAAAGGCCTCGTAGCCGCTTGTTGAACCAATTTCTTCACGACTAAACGTGAAAACATCCCCCTTTTTCGCTGTAACTAGAACTCTCGCCCAAACATAGAGCTTGTCCTGCTCAATGTATGTACCTTCATTATTTAGGAAATAGCTGGTTCCAGTCAAGTCCAAATAGTCAACCGTGCAGCTTTTAACGCAGTTATCATATTCCAAAATCGTCTTAGCAATAGCCGAAGTTATTCCTATCTTATCCCCTACGGGAATTTTAGAGGGATCCTTCTTAGGCTTTACAGAAACACGGTCTTCGAAAGCTTTGCTTTCAACAAGTTTTATTGGACTCTTAAGTTTTTGGCTGGCAGCCTTCGCCATCCTATAAGCCTGAGAAACAGCATCCAACAAAGTTTCGGCATTAAATGAACAAATAGATGCAAAACCACATGCACCATTAACAAGCACTCTTATGGCAACGCCATTTTCAATACCTTCCTTCGCTGCCTCAACCCTCTCCTCTTTGATAGTGAGCATAGTTTTGAAAAGTTTCTGCGCACGCACCTCCACATAATCGGCGCCAAACTTATTGGCAGCAACATCAACAACCTTAGTTAAAGTGTCTTTCAACATCCCCCTTCCTACATCGAAGCATTTAGAAGTTCTAACATGGAAAAGGTGCTAATAAGAGTTGCCTAACGTCAGCAGAAACGAGAAGAACAGTTTAGGGCAGGTTAAAGTTTATGCTTTCCTCACGAGAAACTTCACTTGACTCGCAAAATCGCTGTCCCGCAACTTCTCCAACTCGATCCTTCGAAGCAATCCATAGCTTGAGCATATATCCTCCAAAATTTTCCGCTCAATGACATAGGCACCAGACCTCAAGAAATCTTCAAGACCTTTCGCAAACAAGTCAATCTTTTCAGCAATCTCATCCCGCCTAACCGAGTAATTACTCTCCAAATACCGATAAATTAGACGTGTAGCTTCATCCCCAAAAACCTGCCTTATAACACGGTCAATTATCCTTGAAATTTTCTCATTTTCCTTCTGAGTTTGCTGGTTTATTGTGGTGATCATAGAGCTTCAAAAGTATCGTGTGTATTGCGACTTAATAAGTTTTACCGTGTACACGTCCAACACACATACACAACAAAAGCATGCTACAAATCCATTACATGAAATCTGTAAGGTTCAATTGTTGAACTTTTTCCGGAACACTTTTCGCAGTTGAAACATCTTCCTCAAAAATTATGGGACGGCCATAAACCCCATCGTATCCGGGTATAACCCTAATCCGGTCCTCCCTAACTCTTATTATCGCCTCAGCAATCTTATGATCCACAACCTCTATTAGGGCTTCTTTTGGTACATCAATAAGAACGGAATATTCGTTCCCAAATTTTTCAATTAGCTTGTTATAGACGCTCCAAACTTGCTGTGTCGAGGGGAAGTTCACGTTTAGAGCTATTGCAATAATCTCCGAAAGAGGAAGTAAATGCATATATCCTATAGCGTTTTCCGGCTTAAAGCCAGCTGGGCGGTCTGCAAGCTCTTCAACCCTCTGCTCCACACCTTTCGTCAACTTTTTGCGGCAAACTGGGCAAATGTTACCAAGCTTAATGGCCTCTTTTGGGGAAAGTGAAACATTGCAGTTTCTATGCCCAGTCCAATGATATTTCCCGTAAGCTGGATCGGTTTCGATGGTGAATTTAAATTTCGCGTTATCTCTGTTTTTGATTGCGTCCACAACCTCCCAGTATGTTAGGTTTTTCAGCTCAAAAACGTTGGCTTCCCTTCCCATTCGCCACGGCCAGAAACTGTGACTGTCGCTGTTTGAAACTAATGTGAAGCTGTCAAGTTTGCTTAGACGCCAGTTCATGGGCGGGTCTGAAGATAATCCGGTTTCAAGAGCGTAGATGTACTTTGTCATGTCTTGGTAGCAGTCCTCAACGCTGTTGAAACCGCTGAAGGCTCCAAATATGCTGAACCAAGGTGTCCACGCATGCGCCGGAAAGACCATGTTATCCTTTGAAACTTCCATAATCTCTTCAACAAGTTGTGGGGCAGTCATGTTAAGGGTTGGTCTTCCATCAACCGACAAGTCACCATACTTGGCAAGGCGTTCGTTAATCTGAACGGCAGTTTCCATGCTCGGCGTCAATATGACATGATGAATCTTTTTTACGTCATTCTCGAAGGTGAAAATCGTGCTAACCTCTGTCGTTAGCATAAAACGCGTTGGAAAATCTGGATTTTTAGCGACACTGCACAATCCAGTCCCACTTTCTTCGGTTAGGGTTTCTTGCAACTCTTTTAGCCATTTAGGATGTGTAAAATCTCCTGTGCCAATAAGATTTAGACCTTTAATCCTTGCAAAACGGGCAATTTCCTCAATATCCATTTTCTGACTTGTGGCGCGGCTATAACGCCCATGAATGTGAAGGTCAGCTATAACCCTCATTCTTCTCATTAAACCTCATAGTATTTACAGCTTAAGATATTTGCGCCCTCTCCAGAAGCACATTCTTGTTAAAGTATTAAAAACTGTTATGCAAATGTTTCTCCATGATAAGAAACGCACTCATAGCTTAAAATGGTTTATAGGTAGCCGGACAAACTTTGTAATCGATAATTATGAAAATGGGCTTTATTGTTAATCCTATTGCTGGCATGGGAGGAAGAGTTGGACTTAAGGGAACAGACGGCGTTTTAAAAGAGGCAATTGCAAGAGGGGCTAAACCGGTATCTCCAAAAAGGACTGTGGAGTTTCTCCAAGAGCTGAAAGAAAACATGCGGGAAAATCTCATCAAGATAGTAACGTGTCCTAGCGTTATGGGTGAGGATGAAGCAAGGGATGCGGGCGTTGCCGTTGAAGTTTTGCCCATGAAAATTGGGGCGGAGACAACAGCAGAGGATACTAAAAAGGCTGTTGAGCTTTTAGCAGACGAAAAAGTAGACCTAATAGTTTTTGTTGGTGGAGATGGCACAGCGAAGGATATCCTCGATGCGATGAAAAGGAAGGCCGTTGAACTGCCAGTTTTGGGAATCCCTTCCGGTGTTAAAATGTATAGTGGCATTTTTGCCGTAAACCCTTCAGACGCCGTTGAGGTCGTCTTAGTCTATGCAAAAGGCGAGGCGGAAATAGCCGAATTCGAGGTTATGGACGCTGATGAAACCGCTATTCGAAGCGACACTTTTGCTATTAGGCTTTACGGCTTTTTGAAAGGACCCTTCCTCCCTATGAAGATTCAAGGAAGTAAACAAGTTAGCCCAGAAACAGTTGATGAAAAAGAGAATCAGATGGCCATAGCCAAATCCATAGTTGAAGAGATGCAGTCAAACGCCACATACATCCTTGGACCGGGAACCACTGTAAAGTGCATAGCAGAGTTGCTGGGCGTTCCAAAAACAGTTTTGGGTGTTGACATATACAAAAATGGCAAGGTGATATTGGACGTTGACGAGAAGAAGATTTTAGAAAACGTGGAAGACTGGCAGAACACATGGATAATTTTGTCGCCGATAGGACGTCAAGGCATTCTTTTAGGCAGAGGAAACCAACAGATAAGCCCAGAAATCATAAAGCGTGTTGGAAAGCAAAGGCTAATTGTTGCAGCTACAAAAAGTAAGCTCCGCGACATTGAAGGGGGAGTTTTAAGGGTTGATACCGGAGACGCTGCTGTTGACAGCATGCTTAAAGGATATATCAAAGTGGTCACGGATTATAGAGAATGGCGTCTCATGCCAGTGCAATAGTTCAAGCCCCGTAGGCTAAGCTCCAAATTTTTTGACCCTACCAATAAGGTTCATTAGAATTGGCATCAAATCTTTTCCTTTAAGCCTTCCTAAGCCACCCTTTGCACATGTCCTTTCGCCAAATTCCTCAACATCATCGCTGCGCACATAGGGACCCATTATGGCTAATGGAACAGGGTCGCCTTCATGATTCCTTGTCACACACGATGTTGTGTGGTCAGCCGTCAAAGCTACGTATGTTTCGCCTAAATCAACCTTGTTAAGTATGTAGGCAAGCATCCTATCAATTTTCTCGATGACCTCAACTTTTTGCTTGACGTTTCCGTCATGGCTGGCCACGTCTGGAGCCTTAACATGCAACAATACAAAATCGTTATTTTCCAGTGCTTGAACAGTCGCCTTCGCCTTAGCTAGATAATCTGTCATTGGCGTTCCAGTGGCGCCTTTAACGGTCAAAAGCTGCATACCGGCAGCCTTGCACACCCCACGAATTAGAGAAGTGGCGGCCACGCACACGGCGTTAACGCAATAGATTTCACTAAGAGGCTTAATTTTTGGCAATGTGCCAGCTCCTCTGGTCAGAATAGCGTTTGCGGGTGGCAGTCCACGCGCAACCCTTTCTTTGTTTACTGGATGCTCCTTTAGAATTTCATGGAATTTCCAAATAAGCTCATTAAGAATTTTAGCGGTGAACTTTGCCTCATAACTGTCGTTTAATGGCTTGACTTCCAAAGTTTTTTCTCCAACAACTTCAGGGTCGGAGTCGCTGACAGCTGGTGAAAGTTTTGAGCCGCGTAAGACTAGGACTGCACGATGTTGAACAGTTTTGGCGAAAAGAAATTTAACAGAAGGGTCTGACAGCTCAACCTTTTTTAGGCTTTCAGCAAGTTTGGCGGCGTCGGAATCGGCTATTCTTCCAGCTCTCCTATCTAGAACCACAAAATTCTCGTCAACTGTTGCAAAATTGCACCTAAAACAGACATCACCATCTAAAACTTCCATTCCAGAGCCTAACGCTTCAAAAGCCCCTCTACCCGAATATACTTGGAAGGCATCATAACCCAAAAGGGCAAGTGTGGCTGTGTCGCTGCCGGGGGGGATCCCCGGCGCAATAGGGTCCATTATTCCACATATTCCAACACTTACCAAGTGGTTCATTGAGGACCTACGGGCAGCTTCTAAGGGGGTTCTCCAGCCCAGCTCTTTTAATGGTCTATCAGCCATACCATCTCCAATTATAAGTAGGACCTTCAACCCAAATCAGCCTTCGAATATGCCTAGCCTTTACTTGTTCTAAATAGTTAAAACACTTATTGTTAGTTTTTGTCTAACGTAAGAAACTTTAAATAATGTGATTACATTTTATGATGCAAGTGGTTGAAATGGGCGATTTAGTTCCAGATTGCTAAACTTCTGCTGTTAGAAACGCCCAACATTAAAACCAGCTACATTAGAATTATATTCAACAAAAACCAAAGCAGAGGTGATAATGAATGTCGGATTTGGGAATAACTGTCAAAAAGTCTGAGGACTTCTCAGAATGGTACACGCAAGTTGTGCTAAAATCTGGCCTTGCAGATTATGCACCCATAAAGGGATGTATGATTTTCAGAGAACTTTCATACGCCATATGGGAGAAAATCCAAGAAATCTTCAATGAAAAAATAAAGAGAACTGGACATAAAAACGTGTACTTTCCGCTTTTCATACCTGAAAGTTTCCTTAAGAAAGAGGCGGAGCACTTTGCAGGCTTTGTTCCAGAAGTGGCATGGGTCACCATCGGCGGCGACACCCTGCTGGAGGAGAGACTTGCCATAAGACCCACATCTGAAACCATAATCTATGCAACTTACGCAAAGTGGATTAGAAGTTGGAGAGACCTACCAATAAAACTAAACCAATGGTGCAGTGTCGTAAGATGGGAGACGAAGGCAACTAAACTCTTCCTCAGAACAAGAGAATTCCTATGGCAAGAAGGACACACAGCGCATGCAACAAAAGAAGAAGCAGACAAAGAAGTCATGGAAATTCTTAACGAGTATCGCGACTTGATGGAGAATTATTTGGCTATCCCTGTGCTTGTTGGCAAGAAAACTGAAAGTGAAAAATTTGCAGGAGCCCTCTACACTACAACCCTGGAGGCAATAATGCCGGACGGCAGAGCATTGCAGATGGGAACATCACATAATCTTGGGCAAAACTTCTCGAAGGTTTTTGGAATAAAATTCATAGGTGAAGACGAAAAAGAACATTATGTTTGGCAGACATCATGGGGCATATCAACGAGGGTTATAGGCGCACTAGTTATGGTTCACGGTGATGACAAGGGACTGGTCTTGCCTCCTAAAATAGCCCCAATACAAGCAGTGATAATACCTATACCTTATAAGGATGCTGACATAAGTAGAATACTTACCAAAGCAATAGAAATCCGGGAAAAACTGCAGAAGGCGGGATTTTCCATAGTCCTTGATGATAGGAAAGAGTATACGCCTGGATGGAAGTTTAACGACTGGGAACTGAAGGGCGTACCGCTGAGAATAGAGATAGGACCAAGGGATGTGAAACATGGGCAAGTGACAATCGCAAGAAGAGACACCTTCGAAAAACTAACTGTAGAGGAGGAAAAAGTTGTTGACGCTGTGCGGCAACTTCTCGAAGCAATCCAGAGCAACCTATTCAACAAAGCCAAAAAATTCCTAGAGGACATGATAACTCCAGTAAAAACATACGACCAGTTTAAACAAGTCTTGACAAATAAGGGCGGATTCATAAAAGCTTCATGGTGCGGCAGCCAAGAATGCGAGCAAAAAATAAAAGAGGAAACAACCGCAACCATTAGGCTTGTTCCATTTGAAAAAGAGGAGCCGTTCTCCAATTGCATTTATTGCGGTAAGGAAGCAAAGGAAGTTGTTTACTTTGCCAAATCATACTAACCTTGTCCACTTTTTCTTCGCTGTAGCGGTCTCTCTAATCCCTTACATTCATAACCCATCGATTCGCGTTTCCTCCAAATTTCTCAGCAGCAAAACGCACGCCCTCAGCAAGAGTTTCACCGATTCCACGCTTGTATGCAATATCCTCGATTAGAGCTAGCAGCCTTGTTATCTCCCCAAGGAATCTTTTTCTTAATTAGCCCTTTTTTGGAGGCCTCCATGGCGAAGCCTATAACGTTTCCCAATGAGATTGTGTCAAGCCGAACTCGTCTGCCATTCTGTTGAGAGCTGCAACCTTTTTTAAGTTGCCGACGCCTATGTTTGAGCCCAGCATGGCAACGTTTTCATAATCAAGTTCGAATTCTTTTCTATCGGCATCTTTAACAGCGTTGCCACATGTCATGTTACAGTTGGGGCAACCTCTCTGGGAAGACTTAATCTTCTCCATGGAAAAGCCGCCTATGGCTTCTGCATCTTCAAAAATCCCTCGCTGAAGTTGTATGTAGGTAAAACACTATTTTCTTGATCCATTCAATGGTCATCATAGTGCCCTGAGAGACGATATTAGCAAATTTCACAAGGTTTTCTTCACCCTGTCCAATTGTGAGAATGCCAGCGGTCGGGCCGTAAACACTCTGAAGCTTATCCTCAACTTCAAAAGCGTTCAACTCACAATTCCTTCGCATCAAGAAACTCTTGTGGCGTCCTCCACATGTAGAATTGTCGGTTTTTCAGCCCTACCCTCAACGATTACTACATCATAGCCTGCCTTACGCATTTGAACCGCAGCATAAGTCCCAATATTCCCATCACCATATCCGCCTGTCAGTGGGCTTTTAGCCGCAACACAAGTTTTCAACTGCTTGGTAAGGCAAAGCCTGTCAAAAGGCATGCGCAAAAATCAGCCTATTCTCCGGCGAAAGCGGGTCAACATTTGGTTTTAACTCGTCCCATAGGATTTTGGCGGCAAAACCTCTCCCTCCAAGAAAATTTCTCGCCATTGAAACATCGTATTCTTTAACAACAGCCTTATGTTTATTAGGTTTACCCTTAAGAATTTGCCATTCCAACCATACATAATGCATCATCTTAAGACAGACAGCATATCGCATCACACTTAACTATTAATAAAATTCACTGTTCAGAACTTCCTAAATCTGAAGCTTTTCGGACTCAACGCACCTTTCCTTTATGCTTAAGTCGCTGATCTTGAATTTTCTGCCACCATAAAGGGGCGCATACTTCTCGCCATTGTAGAGGGCTGCGGCTATTCTGCCAATGGCATCGGCCTTCATAATGCCACTTCCACTGGCCCCGCCGACAACAATTAAATCTCTCTCCTCAAAAATCACTGGATGCCCATCTAAAGTGTTAATTTCATAAAGTCCAGCGAAAGCGGAGTATGGACGGCAATCCCTAAACTGGGGAAAATACTTCACAAGAACTTGGTATATCCCGTACTGGTAGAAGTTTTTCTCAGGTTGCGGGTCTTCCTCAAGTTTAAAGGCCCTTGGGAAATCATCAGCATAACTGAGCCAAAAAACCCCTTCCGTTGGAAAAGGTCTTATCAAGACTCTCGGTTTCGGCAAAATGGTAAAGGGGATACAACCAACAGAATTAAAACCCGAAGTGAAAAGCAGCTGCCTTAATAGTGGATTTTTGGCTTCTACTGCAAAAACTTGCCTCTTCTTAGGTTTTATAAAACACTCTATTCCCACATTGTCTAAAAGTTGGGGGATCCAAGCACCAGCCGCTAAAATAGTCTTCTTAGCTTTAATTATTCCAGAATTAGTTTTTACACCTGAAACCCTCGACTCTTGCCAGAAAAAGGGCTCACCTGCTATTCTAAGAGGCTGGCATGCCTCAACGATTAAATCCTCAACTTTAACGCCATAGCGAATTTCTCCGCCAAGCCGCATAAACTCCTCCTCATAAAACTTAACAACACAGTCAGCGTCAATGATTCCTGCTTTTGGAATGAAAACCCCCTTATAAACATCCTTTAAACCCATAAGCTCGGCTTCCTCATCACCACGCAAACGTGTAACTAGGCCGAGCCGTCTAGCCAGTTCTTCAGCCTCGTACTCCCCATACTTTAGGCTTTTAGCTGCCAACTCCTTCAAAATCGGAGCCAACTCTACAAAACCATCCTCACTTAAAAGCCACAAATACCCCACAAAAAACAGCTTTAAGTCGACGCCGAGCTCTTTTTGCACGTGATTATAAAAATCGACGGAAGAATCTGAAAGAACATAATTTATGGGGGAGGAGAACATGCAACGGAAAGCAGACATACTTTTAGCAGTGCTCCCCTGCCCAGCCGCATTAAACTTGTCAACAACTAAAACCCTTGAACGTGGATTCAGCCTCTTAATATGATAGGCGGTTGATAAGCCGATAACGCCAGCCCCAACAATCACTGCATCATATTCAGTCACAAGCCTTCCTCCAAACACACAGAGTTTTAAGAACGCTTAAAACATGTATTAGAAATTTGCCCTCGAAAAGGGCTTAAAAGGAATATTTATTTATTTCAAAGGATATGAATTTAGAAACGCTCGAAGATTGAGGACATGAATATGCAAAGAAATGTGAAAGCTATCTCAACTCTTATTATTATAATTCTCATGATAGTTTCGGCGATAGTGGGTGGAATAATTTCTTACGCCTTCACGGTTGCTTATTACGCTAAAAAACCAGAAAAGACCACCCTTGCAATAACCGGTGTTTACATAAACAAAGAAAACGTTAGTCAGTTCACCATAAGCGTGCTAAACCCCTCATATTCACCGACAAATGCGACAATTTCCAGAATTGCCATAAGCCTTAAGGGAGAAATGCAGCTTTACGATGTTATTGGTACAGAACCGCCTATTGAGAATGGATTAACAGTCCCCGTAGGCGAATCCAAAAACATAACATGTACAACGATTAAAAAAGATAACGCAACAGTCAGGCTTGGAGAACTCATTGGGAGTTTTGGTTTCGCTGGCAAACCCATAATCGTGCACATATTTTCTTCAGATTCAGCAGCGGCTAACATAGAAACAACACTACCCTTCGTCCAAATCAACATGAATGTAAACTTTAACCCAACCGTATCTGTCAAAAAATTAAATGTTACAATGACAAACGACCAGCAATCCGCAGTGAACGTAACAATAAAGGACGTGGAGATTTGGCGTGTAATTGATGTCAAAATGGATCCAAATGTGAGAGAACAGCCCATTACAATTCCAAAAGGCGAATCCCGAGATTTCAGGTTCAATATTAACTGGTCTGGAGTTTCAGCAACTGTCCCGCTTATAGTCTATACAGAGCAGGGATACATTTTTAGAAAGGATCTGCAATTAAGAGGATTTAGCGCCTCCATTAAAAGTGTAAATTTTGACAAGGAAGACACTAGTCACTTTAGTATAACAATTTTAAACTCTGGCGAGTCTGCAAGTTATGTTAACGTCACAAAAATAAGATGCAAACTTGATAATGAAACATATTTCGATCAAGAATTCAATCTCATAGGGGTTATGCCGAACACGACGAGAACTTTTATGTTTAATTGGGATTGGAAAGATTATAGAAATAGAAATGTCACGGTTGTGGCTTATTTCCTACAAGATTTCGAGACTTCGGCCTATATCGTAAAAACTCCACCCCCAATAATAGTTGAAGTTAAAGATAGCATCTTTGACTTACGGATGAAAGAACAGTTTAATTTAACAATTCAAAATCATGCTTCTTCTCTTGAAGCCATTAACGTTACACAGATCAAGATAAAAGAGACGGGACAGGTAATTAACGGCACTACTGAGGTCAATCCTAAACTGCCCTATGGACCGATTGTGCCTGGAAGCAATGGCGTGTTCCAATGTACCTTCAATTGGGCAAATTTCCTAGAGGCAAGACATTATAATAGAACCTTAACGCTGACAATAGATGTGGTGACAAATGCTTCGTTGGAGAGGTATTCTTTTGACTTTAGCTTTATCCTTCCAATAGCGGAATTAAATATGACTGTGAATTTCGAATATAACGAGACAAAGTATCTGAATGTAACCGTTACCATCAAAAACTTAAATTACTCCTTGCTGAACGTTACTTTGTCGAAAGTTATCTTGACAATCAACACTACGTTAGGGCCTGTTGAATACGAGTACGTTCTCCCTAAAAACGAAGTCGTAATAGATAAAGGTGGTAAAGCAGTTTTTCTGTTCTTCCTTGATCGTCTGAAATACTCCGGCAACATATTAACGGTGACAGTAATAACAGAAGAATTAGGAGAAGTGAAGTCAAAGTCAACATGGACTGTCCCATAAGCCTTTTATCTTCATAAACGCAAAGCCTTGTTTCCGAATGGTGCTAAAGAATGATTAATATAAAAATTACTGAAAGAGTACGCAGTATTGAGTACGCTATCCGCGATGTGATTGTTTATGCAAGAGCACTGGCGAAAAGTGGCAAGAAAATTTATTATTTGAATATTGGGGATCCTGTGGCTTTTGATTTTGATACGCCTGAACACATTAAGCAAGCTTTGTTTGAAGCTGTAAGGAGCGGAGCTAATGCTTATTCTACTTCTGAGGGTTTACCGGAGCTCAGGGAGGCCATAAGCGAGAAGGAAAAGCGTTTGAACAATGTTGACATTTCAGCTGATGATATTATTGTTACTTCTGGAATTTCAGAGGGCATTCAGATGGTTATGGCCGCCCTTGTTGACGCTGGAGACGAGATTCTTCTTCCAGGTCCAACTTACCCACCCTACATTTCTTATACGAAATTTTTTGGTGGAAAGCCGGTCACTTATGAAACTGTTGAGGAGCGGGGCTGGCAGCCAAATGTAGATGATTTGAGGAGGAAAATTTCCGATAGAACTCGCGCGATTGTTGTTATTAACCCAAATAATCCATGTGGCGCCCTTTATGACGAGAAGACTTTGAGGCGGATTTTGGATTTAGCCGCTGAGCATGGTGTTCCCGTTATTTCTGACGAGATTTATGACCAGCTTGTTTTTGAGAAAAGGTTTGTGAGCACTGCAAGCCTTGCAAAAGATGTTCCAGTGATAGGGATGAACGGTTTTTCTAAAGCCTATTTGATGACTGGCTGGAGACTTGGCTACATATACTTTCACAGCCCGAAAGGTGAGCTTAAAGAACTAAAGGAATGTGTCGAGAAAGAGGCCAGAATTAGAATCTGTGCAAATACGCCGGTTCAGAAGGCTGGTGTGGCCGCCTTAAAAGGTCCGCAAAACCACGTTCGAGAGATTGTTTCAAAATTAAGGGCTAGAAGAGATTATGCTTGGAAAAGGCTTAACGAAATTGAGGGGATAAGTTGCACCAAGCCTGAAGCAGCCTTCTATGTCTTTCCAAAGATTCATAAGGTAGGATCAAAGTGGAAGAACGACCTCGAATTTGTTCTTGACCTTCTTAAGGAAACTGGTGTGCTCTTTGTGCATGGCTCTGGCTTCTGCCCAATTTACGGTGCCGGTCATGTTAGAGGTGTATTCTTACCGCCCATTGAAACTCTTGAAGAAGCTTTCGATTTAGTTGAGGGGTTTATGAAAAAGAATAGGTAAAGTGTTTAGAGATTTGGTCGTTGATTGAGCAATAGCTGCCCAGAGGGTTACTGGTAAATTGGTACCCCATATTTTGGATCTTGAACAAACTTTGAGAATTCTTCCATAAGCCTTTTTGTTATTGGGCCAGGTTTTCCATTGCCTATTTGCCTTTTATTTATCTCCCTTACCGGGATTATTTCCGCTGCTGTTCCAGTGAAGAATACTTCGTCTGCTGTGAAAAGCTCGTAGGGTGTTATGTTCTTCTCTATCACTTCGTATCCAAGGCTTTTGGCGAGTTCTTTCACTGCGTCAGCTGTTATTCCCGGAAGTGCTCCTGTATAGCTTGGAGGCGTGTATATTCGCCCATTTTTTACTATGAATATGTTTTCTGCTACCCCTTCGCAGACGAAACCGTTTTTGTCTAGGCATATGGCCTCGTCTACGCCACTTATGTTTGCTTCTATTTTGGCGAGTATGCTGTTCAAGTAGTTTAGCGATTTTATCTCGTGGCTTGTAGCGTCTACGGGGTCCCTTTTCACCCATGTGAGCATTGCTGTTATGCCTTTTTCTTTGGCTTCACTTTTATGAAGTGCTATTGTGTCGGTTATTATGATTATTGTGGGTTTTGAACATTTTCTTGGGTCCAGTCCAAGGTCTCCCACGCCTCTTGTTACTACTAGCCGTATGTAAGCATCTTTTAGGTTATTCTTGCGGAGCGTTTCCAAAACTGTGTTTATCATTTCCTCTTTTGCCACTGGGATTTGTAGCATTATAGCGTGGGCTGAACGGTAAAGCCTATCAATGTGCTCTTTAAGTTTGAATACTACGCCGTTGTATGCGCGTATTCCTTCAAAGACTCCGTCACCATATAAAAGTCCATGATCATAAACTGAAATTTTGGCCTGGGATTTTGGGTAGTATTCGCCGTCTATATAGACAAGCAGCTCTTTATCCAATTAGGTTTCCCCTTCTCAGAGAACAGAAATTTTCCCTTATGGTTGATATGTGTTTTGGCAGTTCCAGTTAGTTTTTATCAATCTTTAGCCGTAAAATTGAGGTCTCTTTGAGACATGTTTTGGTAAGGGTAGGGGCTTGAAAGGCTTGTCTTGTATATGGCTTTTGATTTCATTTATGATTTCTTCGAGTTTCATCTTGCGTATCCGTTTAGCCTTCCTATCTCTTACAGGGAGCACTTCAGATTCTATTTCCTTTTGTCCGGCTACAATTATGTAGGGGATCCATTCCATTTCGGCCTCTCTAACACGTTTTTGTAGTGTTAACGGCCTATCGTCTATGTCAACGCGGATTTTGTTGGCTTCAAGTTTTTCTGCAAGTTTTTCGCAGTGCTTGAGGAATTTGTCTGACATGGGAATTATTCGCACCTGTGTTGGTGAAAGCCAAATGGGAAGCATTGGCGGTTCTCCTTTTTGTTGTTGTTTGTAGGCTTTTTCCAGAAGCGCGTATATACAGCGTTCTACGGCGCCGCTTGGGGAACAGTGCAGTATAAGCGGATGATGTCTTTCGCCTTTTTCGTCAACGTAGGTTATGTCGTATCTTTTAGCGTTTTCCACATCTATCTGGTCTGTTGAAAGGGCCGCAGCCTTATCTTGGTTGTCGACGAAATTGAAGTCCCATTTAAGCCTGAAATAAAAGAAGGGTTCCTTCCACATTTCAACGAGGACTGGTTTGCCGAAGATTTTGGCTAGGCCTGCTATGAAGTCTTTGTTTTCTTCGTAGAAGTCTTTTGTGAATCTTATTGCTGCCTCATAGTCATCTTTTGACAAGCCTATGCCCTCTAAGACTTGCATGCACATTTTAAATCGTGTTATGAACTCCTTTTTGGCTTGTTTAAGGTCTGTGCAGAAGGCGTGGCAGTCTGGCATTGTAAAGGCTCTAAGCCTTCTTAAGCCTACAACTTCGCCGCTTTTCTCGCGTCTGAAACTGTAGCGAGTTAGCTCGTAAACTTTTAGGGGCATGTGCCTATAAGAGAACTGCGTGTCGTGAACCATTAAGAACTGCCCAAAACAGGCGGCAAATCGGAGGAAAAGCTCCTTATCTTCTGATTTTAGAAGGTATTGTCTTGCTGGGAAACGGTTTATGTAATCCGCTAGGCTGGGGTGGCTGAAATCATACATAACGGGTGTTTCAACTTCCATGGCGCCATATTCTATAACCTTGGCTGTAACGTACTGCTCAATAAGCGATTTAATAAGGCGGCCTTTTGGATACCAGCGAATGTTTCCGGGGTCGCTTCCAGCCTCGTAGTCGGCTATTTCAAGGCGTTTCATTAAAGGCACGTGGGGTGGCATTTGTTGGCTTGCTCTAACCTTTGAAATTTCGTATTTTGCAAACTTTTCAAGGTTTTCGTGTCCACGAAAGTCGAACTCTCCCACTGGAACCATTTTGCCGTCCGGTTGGAGAATGTACCAGAAGGACTCTAGTTTTTCTTCAGCTTTTAATGCTTCTGAAACTTTTTCGGCCTCTTCTTTCTCAGCCTTTTTTGGCAGTATGACCCGCGACTGCTCAGCTAATGGGTGACCCTTAATCGATATTGTGAACTGCTTGTTCCAACCGAAGGGTGCACGGTATGTTTCTATGCCTTCAGCTTTTGCATAGACTTCCATGGCTTTTACAACTTTCAATGCTTCTGAGGGTTTTGCAAGGTTGCTGCTTAAATGTGCATAGGGATATATCAAAATGCGGTTTACTTTCAACTTTTCAAGGAAGGATTTAACCTCTTCTATGGCTTTTTTGGCTACTGCCTCATCGTCGCCTTCCTCGACGGCTGTAAACAGAACGACAATTTCCTCTAGACGTTTTGCCTCTTTATCGGCTTCCTCAGCCATGGCTATCTCTTTCTGGATTGGCTTGTACTCGATATAATTTGAGTGTAATTGTAGTATCCTCATTTTCGCCTTTTCCCTCTCCCTCTATTTTTTACACGCCTTTATACCGCCACTGCTCAATTTTCCTCTCCTTTTTAGTTCTTTTCTTAAATTCCTTATAATGGTTCTCACATAAATACGCGCGTCTTTCACTGCTGCCTATGCTTAATCCAGCCATTCTAACTTTGGCTGCTGAAAGGGAACGCTTCGCCTCTTTACTGCATCCAGAAACACTGCACTTGACGCCTTTAGCGACACGTCCCAAATGTTAACCCTCACATATGGCTTATGGTTTTAGGCTTGACTTAATACAATATGCTTCAATGCTTAATTTCTTTTTCATAAAGTGCGTTAGCTCTCCTGTAAATTTCTTCCTTGTCACCGAAAAATGTTGGACCAACACCCTCAACAACGGTTGATGCCACCGCGGCTCCGGCACACGCACACCATAAAGCTTCTTTCCCGCGGGTATATTCTGCTAAGAAAACGCCGATAAAAGCGTCTCCAGCACCAGTTGGGTCTACAAGCTTGTTAGGCGTATATGCTGGAATTTCGTAGATGGCTCCGCCGATTGATAGTATCGCGCCCTTTACGCCTAATGTTACTATGACTGTTTCGACGCCGAAATCGTGAACAGCCTTTATTGCTTGCTGCAAGTCAGCCATGCCGGTAACAGCTTCAATCTCGCCTCGTGATGACTTGAAAATATCCACAAGCTCCAGTATGTGCTTGTCCTTTAAAGGCCCGTTCGTTGCCAGTCCATCCTCGTCGAAGACTCTGACGAGTCCTTGTGGGTCTAGGGAAACTACATCGGCATATTCTGCAAGTTTCTCGGCAACTTCATATGAGATTTCGTTGGCTATTGGAGCCAAGTGAACGGCTTTGGCTTCTAATGAGTTTGGTAAGTCTTCAATGTCGATGGGTGGTGCTTTGCTGGTCAATCGTAGGGTTCGATTTAACATGTCGTCGCTGTATTTTAGCTCAAATTTTGTTGTTTTCTCCTGTTGAACTTTATTCACTTTGGAAGTGTCTATGCCTTCTTGGCTAAGCCACCACAAGTAAGCTTGTGGAAAGTCTCCGCCAACTTTGGAAATTATGGAAACATTTGCGCCTAAACGTTTTGCGGCAAGAGAAACATAAGCCACAGAGCCTCCCAAAATAATGTAGGGTAATCGCCTACCGGGCAAACTTATTGAGTCTATGCTGAAATGCCCAACTGAAACGATGTCAAACGATTCGAATTTAAATGCCTCCCATGCTGTGTAGGTTTGAATATGGTTATTTAATTGTCTTCCCAAAATTTTCTTAGGCTTATAATAATTTTAAATCTTCGACTGAAGCAAGAGGATGGCCTTTGCTAAATCGCCTTCACATTCTTCTAGGGCTTTTCTTGCCTCTTCTAGGCTTTTTCCAGTCTGGTCAGCCACAAGCTTTACATCTTCTTCGGGTATGGTCAGCTTTCGTTCCACAGCTTTTTCTGTTATTCTCCCACCAGCAACCTGGAACATTTTCTGTCCTTGGATGTCAACAACTGCAACTTCGGGGTTTTCGATGACTATTTCCTTGCTGCTTGTCTTAATGATGACTTGTTCAACGTCTGGGACGGCGTCCATGCTTAAGCCCATGCGTTGCATCATGCGTTTGGCTTCGCGGGGGCTTATGCGCCTACGCATCAACAGTCATCATCTCCAAACTATTCGTTACGTTTTTCTTATACTTAACCTTCTTTCATACAGCCACGTCTAACCTTGACGGCCACGCCCACCTTAAAAGCCGTCATCTCCTCACCGGACAAAACGGCTCTACCAACAGCCAAAACTTCACCTTTCTCGTTAACCACAATAACCTCGTCTTTTGGGCGAATTTCATTATCAGCCTTTACAACATGCACAGCGAAGACGTCGCCGCCATCAGCGATAAATTTAGAAACGTCGTTTTTAATGGTGACTATGCATTTGGCTGGAGCACCGCTTTCAATGATTCTTTTGGCTCCTTCAATACTTAATGAGAAAAGCCCGTCCATCGGGCGTAGGGTGGCAAGCCTTTTTCCATCCAAATAGATGTAGCGGATTCTGCCAGTGCGCTTTGAGTAGGCTATTTCCACGTTTTCTGGAAAGAGTTTTTCGCCAACACCCTTCCCAAACTGGTAATCTGCAACGCTTCTAATCCGCCTGAGAGCATCTTCCACATAAACCACCGTTTACTTGCCAATTAGAGGTTCGACAACTATAAACATAACCATGTGCCAAGTATTAAAGAGCTGATAAGCCTTAAATGGAGAGCGCAAAGATTGCGCTGTGAAGTTTGTGGAAGAAAAATTCGTGGAAAACCGGTAAAAGCCCTCATTGAAGGGGCAAAACTAATAGTATGTAGTGAATGCTCAAAACATGGCACGATAATTTGGGAGGAAGAAACAAAACAAACCGCCACGCAAAAGCCTAAACCGAAAATGACACAAGCTCCAACATTAAAAGTTCAGCCAACTGAGAAGGCGCAAACAGTTTTGGGAGGCACCCTTGAACTTGTTGACGACTATGATGTAAGGGTAAGACAAGCAAGAGAAAAATTGGGACTAACCCACGAGGAACTGGGCAAGAGGATAAACGAAAAGGTTTCAGTCCTCAAGAAAATCGAAACAAGAAAAATTAAGCCGGACGATAAACTGGCAGCCAAATTGGAACATGCATTAAGGATTAAGCTTCTTGTGCCGGCATCTGAGGAAAAAGTTCCAGCTGCAACGTCTAAACCTTCAAGCCGCGGGCTTACCATAGGAGACATAATACAATTTGATGAGGATAAAAGCGGGGCGGAGGAGAAAAATTAACGAAAGCTATAATCGTGCAGCGTCGAAGATCCTTTGAACCATCAACCCTCGACGAGCTTAAAAGCTTGGCTGAGTCTGCTGGCTACACCGTTGTGGGAAAAATAGAGCAAGTAAGAACACCAGACCCTCGCTATCAGATAGGTTATGGGAAGATTAAGGAGCTTGTTGAACTCGTTAAAGAGACAGGTGCGCAAAAGATAATTTTTGACAACCCGTTAAGGCCTGTTCAAGCATATAACATTGCTAAAGAAACTGGTGTGGAAGCAATAGACCGTTTTCAGCTTATATTGGAAATATTTGCAAGGAGAGCCACAACAACTGAGGCTAAACTGCAGATTCAGCTTGCTAGGCTAAAGTACGAGTTGGCAAGGGCGAAAGAAAAGGTGAGGTTGGCAAAGCTTGGTGAGCAACCAGGGTTCATGGGACTTGGAGCATACGAAGTTGACGTTTATTATGAGACAGTTAAGAGACAAATACAGACCATCATCGAAAAGCTTAGAAAAATCCGAAGAAAGCGTGTTTTACATAGGGAGAGAAGAGCTGAACTGGGCTTCCCTTCAATTTCTTTGGCGGGATATACAAACGCTGGAAAAAGCTCATTGTTCACAGCCCTTACAGAGGAGGAGGTCCCCGTCGACAATGCCCTTTTCACAACTCTTTCAACAACAACGAGGCTTGTGAAGTTTTCGAGGAAAAAGTTTCTATTAACAGACACTGTTGGCTTTATAGATCGCTTGCCACTTACCCTTATAGAGGCTTTCCGCTCAACATTGGAAGAGACCATATATTCGGATCTTATACTGCTTGTCGTGGACGTCAGCGAGCCAATAGCCACTGTTGAAAAGAAGCTTTCTGTATGCCTAGAAACCATTGAACACATAGGGGCTTCTGGCATCCCGATTATAACAGCCTTAAACAAAATTGACCTACTATCTGAAATGGAAGCGCAGGAAAAATTTGAAGCGCTAAGGGATAAGACGCCAAAACCGGTGCTTATATCAGCTCTCTACGGGCTTAACATAGACAAGTTGAAAGAGGAAATTGCCAAAAATTTGAGAAATTATGTTAGAGCATCCTTCTCTCTTCCACTTTCAAATGAGGCAATGCCTTTCCTTTCATGGCTTTTCAGCCGTGCAGACGTGCAAGAAATAAAATATGAGGGCGATGTGGCCCATGTAACGTTTGAAGCTGTGCCTTGGTTCGCTGAGAAGGTGAAAAGCCGCGTTGGAGAACTTGGCGGAAAAATTGAAAGTTTCAAGTATTGATGGGCAGCCTAAAGTCTTTGTTTTAAGGTGGGGACACCGTCCAAAGAGAGACTTGCGCCTAACAACCCACGTGGCGTTAACCGCCAGAGCCCTAGGAGCATCTGGTTTTATACTTTCAGATATAGAAGACGAAAAGATAAAGGCAACAGTGGAGAAGGTTGTGAAAAACTGGGGTGGACCATTCTATTTTGAGATGGGAACCCGATGGAAAAAAGTTGTGAAGGAATGGAAGGCAAAAGGCGGAATAGTTGTTCACTTAACAGCTTATGGCGAAAACATCCAAACAAGCGATGTGCTACACAGAATCAAAGCATTAAACAAGGATGTACTGGTAATTGTTGGAAGCCAAAAAGTTCCCGGGGAATTCTTTTCGGAGAGTGTTTCAGACTTTAATGTGGCTGTTGGGAACCAGCCCCACTCTGAATGTGCAAGTCTTGCGGTTTTTTTGGACAGATTTTTCGGGGGGGAAGAGCTAACCAAGACTTTTGAAAACGCCAAGCTTGTGATAGTTCCTCAGAAGAGGGGCAAAAAAGTGATTAGAAAGGTTAGTTCTGAATCTGAAACCAGAAAAGAGATTTAAATTAAAGCTTGCAAATATATTAGGTGGAAGGAAATCAACAAGCGATGCAGAAAAGGGTCATTATGTTGTCAACAATTGATGATGCAACATTAATGAAGGTTGCCGAGGCACTGGGTGAAGAAGAGGCTGCAAAACTAATTGAGATACTGAAGAATTCAGATGAAATAACAGATGATGAAATAGCAAACAAAACTGGCATAAGGCTCAACAACGTGCGCAAAATTCTATACAAGCTTTACGACCACTCACTTGTTAGTCTACGACGGACAAGAGACCCGAAAACAGGATGGTTCATATTCCACTGGAAACTACAGCCAGACCAGCTGGAAGGCTTCATATTAAGCCAAAAACGAAGGGTCCTCGAAAAACTTAACATTCGCTTGCAATACGAGAAAAATCATGACTTCTACTATTGTTACACGCCGGGATGCAAGCGAATACCCTTCGAAGAGGCTGTTGAGCTTATTTTTAAGTGCCCCACATGCGGCAAGCCGCTGATGCACTACAACAACGAGAAAATAGTTAAAGTCTTAACAGAGAAGGTTGAACAGTTAAGGAAGGAGCTGGGTGAGTGAAAAGCTCCCGACAAGAGAGCAAGCCCTACAATTTCTGCGCGGAAGCGGCTGCTCCGAAAACGTGATAAGACATTGTGAAGCAGTAACAGAGCTTGCGGTTGAAATTGCAAAAGCATGCAAAGAAAAAGGATTAAACGTTAACCTTGAACTTGTTGAGATAGGTGCCCTTCTCCACGACATTGGACGCTCAAAAACCCACAGCGTCCACCATGCAGTGGCGGGAATGCAAATAGCCAAAAGCTTAGGCTTACCAGAACCCATAATATCAATAATTAAGAGGCATGTGGGCGGCGGAATAACCCAGCGTGAGGCAAAAAAGCTTGGTTGGCCAAAAGACGTTTACGTTCCACAAACTCTTGAAGAGAAAATCGTCGCTTACGCAGACAAGCTTATTGAAGGCTCGAAAAGAGTACCAATTGAAAAGACAATAGAGAAACTTTCAAAGGAACTGCCTCCATCCGCCATTGCCCGAATAAGAAGGCTGCATCAAGAAATGTCAACAATAATTGGAGACTGCAAATGCCTACCGTAACGCTGTCCGCAAAAATCTACAACGATAGCCAACTTAAACTTGTTGAAGACAACTTGAAAACAGCCCTCAAAGGTTTAAATTTTAAAATAGAAAAAGTCCAAGCCACGCCGCAAAACTGGATTCGAATAACATTTTCAGGTGAGGACGAAAGGGCGGCATTAAACTATCTTGAAAAAACCATTGGAATATGCCCTGCCAACATTAAAAGCATAGCAAAATTTCAGACGGTAAAAGGATATTTGATAGACATAGGAAAAAGCGAAGACCAACTCTGCTTAGACATTGGGTTAGCTACACAAAACATTGTAGCCAAAATTTCTCTGCGACATTTGCAAGCCCAATTGGCGGACGGAAGAAAAATGGCCCTTAGAAAAATTGCTGAACTTTATGGATTCTGCGAAAACATGCCCATAACAGCGAAAATAACACGAGTGAATGGAAATTGTTTAGAGGTTATGATGGCCGAAAGTCAGTTAAAACTTTATAATAAGTGGATAAAGTTTCTCCTTGAAAGGCTGATTATATTAGGTGCATCCCAGCAAGAAATAACAAAGGCGTTAAGAGAAACAAGGTGCCAAAATGATGTTGTTGGAATCGAACAATTGGGGCTTTTTGAATATGCCATTGCATGTAAACTTGGAACGGACGCTGTTGGCTTAATCCCAAAAATCGGCAAAAAACTATCGAATGCAATCTTAAGCATATTCGCTCCAAAAAGGGTTTTAGAACTTTTGCCCGACACTATTTACTGTTAGATTAGAGCCGTTGTTATGTATTTTTCTGATATTTCAGCTTGCTTTTTATCAGAAGTTAGGAGTGGTTGCCCAAAGTTTACTGCTAAGGCTATGAAGAGTGCATCATAAATTGTTATTTTATATTTTGTTGCTATTTCAACCGCCTTGGAAAAATGTTCTGTTTGGGGCACGATTCTAACTATTTTCGGTAAGTGGGCAATAATTTTCTTGGCTGTTTCAGTTGCGACTTCATTTTTTAGAACCTTTTTCACAAGCGCGTTCGCTGTTTCTTTTATCGCCAATTCTAGTGTTACGCATCCTTCTTTTATGTGAGTTTCAACAATTTCCCAACCTTCTTCTCTTAACACATACTTTATCAGTGCTGAAGAGTCAATGACTCTCACGATCCTCCCTCACAGATTTCTCCGCGAAACCTTTTTCAGATGGTTTAACATTCTCTAAGAGTTTTCTCATCTCTTCGGTTTCAACACTTAACTGAAGCTTCCACGCGAGTTCCTCTAAGTATGTTTTGATAACAGTCGGGATATTAATACCGGCTCTCTCAAGAACTTCTTTGATTTCTTTTTTAATGCGTGTTGTTATAACTGTTGTCTGCACCATTGTAAACACTAGTATACATTTTGTATACAAAAAATATAAGCTTTCCCTTATCATACAACCATATGCGCTTGCTATCGAGAGAAAAATAACTTCATGCCCATAGCAAAAGGGGGTGACAGCTTAATATCTTCCTACATTTTGCTTTCTCTTCTATTTTTCCGTTATCTCCACGTTTATTAACAATTTTTCAAGCTCTCCCAACTTTGCTTTTATTTCTTGCTCATTGAAATTTTCCATCATGCCTTGGATTATTTCCGCTGTTTGTCCCGCCACAAGAAGCCATCTTCTCCTTTGAGGCATGGTTATTTTAACCATTTTTCCACTCACCCTTTGATGTTTTATTTCGCCCTTAGCGATTTTGCCTGCCATTTCGAAGATTTCTTCAAGGTTTTTCAACATTCTCCTTCTAAGCTTGTTCAAAGCGGTTTCCATTTCCCGCCTTGTCTCTGCAGCTCTCTTCTTAACATATCTATTGACGGAGATTTTAACCAATAGATTAGGCCCCTCCCTCTTACGTTTTTAGCTATGCTTAGTTTCCATAAGCGTTTGTATCCGATGTTATACTTTTTGCGGCAATCTTTAAGATACTTATGAAGATGAATATCCCGCGCCCGTCTTATACCTGCCCCCTCTTACGGTTTGAGACCTTGGGAACCGTTAAATGGAGTATGACCTTGTGCCGGAACATGTGAAAATGTATTATTGCTTAACAAGGCGATAAAATACAGGACTTATCGATATATCTTTTTTCAGTGCCCCACACTGTAGACTATGACTGCTTTTTCCTTTTCATCTATTGTGTAGATGACTCTGTAGTTGCCGACTCTTAGGCTCCATTTGCCTGAAAGCTCTTCTCTTAGTGGTCTGCCCATTTTTGGGCTTTCTGCAAGTTTTCTTATAACAGAATCCAATCTGATTTTTACTTCAGATTCGAGTTTTCGGAAGTCTCTTTCAAAACGATTGTAACTTTAAGCCTATATTTCTCCAGCTTTTTTCAGCTCCCCCAAAATTCATCGTAGTCTCTAACTCTTCCGGTCTTAACGTCTTCTTCAGCTTCTTTAATAGCTTTCAGGGCCTTTTGTCTTCAAGAACGTCAAGTGTTTTCAAAAGCTCTTCGAGTGCGCGCGCGCCTTAGGCTGTGCTAAGGCTTATCCAAACTAGCTAAAAAGCTGAAGCCTACGTCCACACCTGAATAGGGCTGTCCCTGGAAAAAACGTTTAAAGCTTTTTAAAAAAATAAGAAGATTTTAGTATTCAAGTTGAAAAAGAAGCCGGAAAACGGTACAAAATTCAAAAGAAAAATTTAGACCATTTTACACTAATTTAGCAACAAACTAGCGCTATTTTTTATGGGTACATTTAAATATGGGTAATTTATTATTGGTTATTGTAAGGTGTGGGTTTTCGAAATTGACTGAAACAACATACCATAAAAAGAAGATTTATGTTCCTGCTGAGGTTCGGGAGAGGTTAGGCTTGAGGAATGGCGATAAGCTAAGCGTTGTTTCTTTGGACAGGAAGGGATTTAGGGTTGAGTTGAAGAGGAAAACGGTTGAAGAGCGGATTCTTGACGCTTTAGCGAATTGCCGTGAAGTTGGCGTTCCCATAGGGTTAACTAGAAGGGAAATTTATGAGGATATTGGTTGATGGAGTGGATGTGGCGGAGAGTGTTCATGCAAATAAGAAAATATTGCTTGACACTATGATTTTATGTTATGCCCATGACCGTTTAAGTTCCCATCATGACGCTGCGTCCCTCATTATTAAAGCTTCTATAAATGGCTGGATTAGGGCTTTTGTTTCCCATCAGAATTTGTTAGAGTTTTATTCCATTATGACTGGGAGGAAGGTTAAGAATCCCTTAAGTTCTGATGAGGCGGCTGAAATATGCATGCTGTATGAGGAAAGTGTGAGTTTTGGGAAATTACTTCCCTCAGCCACAACATATAGAGAGACTTTTGAATCAGCAAAGCATTTATCTATTGTAAATGGCGACATATTTGACTGTGTTCTGGCATATACATGTGAGGGCAATGTTGATACTTTGTGGACGGAAAATACTAAACATTTTAAAAAATATTCGTTCTTAAAGGTTGAGAATCCCCTAAAATGGAAATGGGAAGAAAAATAATATTTTAAAAGTGATAATTCGCATATTTAGGCATTTGCTTTGAAACATAAGCCTTAAATGGTTTGAGTTTTAATGGAAATTTTAGGCATGCATGTCAGCAAAGAAATAGAACCAGAACCCTTTATATAGTAACTAGGCGCGCCTTTAACTCTTCATCTGTTAGGGAAATGCTTCCCAACTATTCAGCCATGTTCTGCAGCTAAGTTCAACCTTCAACCTTTTCAGTTCCTTAAAAGGTCTTCAGGGGCAAGTTTTAAGGATTGTTGCCAACAGATCACTAAGATTATTCAGGTATCGAGAGTATAAAGATTGCGCGCGCTAGCTTGTTGCTAAATTCAGACGAAAATAGATTTTATTTCCTTCAACAGAGTATAAGTGAATGTTTGTTCACTTCATTTTTATGGTTCTTTTTCAAAATCAAGGAATTTATTGGCAAATCAACTTGCAGCGCAACCTAACAAAAAACAATTTTGTCCATTACAGTCTGAACTCTGCAACATCCTCGCGCGCAATAGCTAAACTTTTAGCGTAACGAAACCTTCCCTGAGCAGTTCTAACTTCATATTCCCTTAATAGCCACCTCCGAAACGCTTGCCAATCAACCGTACTGTACCCTGTACTGTACTCATGGTGAACACGTGCTCCGCTGGAAAATTTTAATTTAAGCCTCTTTTCCAAAAAGCAGCTTAAATCTTCAGTGGGCCGGGCCGGACTTGAACCGGCGACCTCAGCCTCGTAAGGGCTGCGTCCTAACCAAGCTAGACGACCGGCCCCTTTGTGGATAAAGATAAATTAGACTTGGTTTATATGAGAGTTGCGAATCTTGAAGGGTGGTGCTGCTGAAAAGGATCATTGCCACTGGGGCTGGAGGGCCAGCTGGAATAAATTTTATCATGTCCCTTCGCATTGCTCCTGAAAAATTTTTCATTGTCGGGACCGAGGCTAATGAGCATTTTATCTATTTAGCGCCAACTGACAGGAAGTGTTTGGTTCCAAGGGCAGAGGATGAAAATTTTGTTGAAAGGCTAAATGAAATTATTAGAAGAGAAAAGATTGATTTTGTACATGCACAGACGGACGCTGAGGTAGCCGCTGTCTCGGAAAATAGGGAGAAAATTGTGGCGACTGTTTTCTTGCCTTCTAAAAAGGCTGTGAAAGTCTGCCAAGACAAGCTTGAGTCTGCCAAGGCATGGATGAAGAAGGGGGTGCCTGTCGCCAAAACATTGGAGCTGCGTGGCGAGCGGGATGTGGATAGGGCTTTTGAGGAGCTTGGAAGTCCAATTTGGATAAGGGCTAGGCACGGGGCTGGAGGAAGAGGTAGCACGCCAGCCTACAATAGAGAGACAGCGCTTTCATGGATTAACTATTGGAAAGCCCGAGGCATGAAGTGGGAGTTTATTGCTCAGGAACATTTGCCTGGAAGAAACATAGGCTTCCACAGCCTTTGGAAGGATGGAGAGCTTGTGACATCTATGGCTAGAGAACGCCTAGAATACATATATCCGCATCTGGCTCCTTCTGGGGTTACTGGCACGCCAGCTGTTCAAAGGACAATACATGATGAGAATGTGAATAGAATCGCCACAGAAGCTGTCCTCGCCATTGACCCGAACTTTAATGGGATTGCATGTGTGGACCTCAAGGAGAATAGGGAAGGTGTTCCATGCGTTACGGAGATTAATGCTGCAAGGATGTTTACAACATCCTTTTTCTTCTCCTATGCCAGTAAGGTTTTACGTGGGGATTATTGTGCGAACATTCCATACTTGTATGTTAAACTAGCCTTTAAGGAGAGCATTCCAGAAATGCCAAAATATGACATTTTGCCTGAGAATGTTTATTGGATACGCCACATAGATGCGCCAGCAAAACTTGTAAAAGATGGTAGGATTATTGGCGAGATGTATTGTTGGTGTGAATGATGCGGGTATGGTATGATGCTTGTACTGGTAAGCATGTGCGGTATGGTGTTGCCGTAGCGAAAAGGCTTAGGCAGTTGGGACATGAAGTTACATTGACCACGCGTAAACATCCAGATACTGTGCCACTTGCCAGATTTTTAAATGAAAACTTCATTGTTGTTGGAAAATATAGCCCAAAATCATTATTGACCAGGCTTAGGGAAAGCGTCCGACGTCAACTGGCTTTTTGCAAGATTTTTGGAGGGGCTGTTCCAGGTGTTGCTATTTCTCACGGTTCTGTGGACCAGTTGCGGGTGGCCTTTGGTTTAGGGATTCCGACGATAACTACTGTTGATACGCCTTATGCTGATGCAGTGCATAGGCTAACTTTACCCCTTGCAGATTATGTTGTCGCTTCGAAGGCCATTCCAAAGGAAACTTTGCAAAAATATGGTGTTAAGGGGGAAATAGTTCAGTTTGATGGTGTTGACGAGGTTGCATGGATTCGAGGTTTTAAGCCTTTAGTGCAATATGATTTTGGTAGACCGCTTATTGTTGTGAGGGAGTTGGAGGAGAGGGCGGTCTATGCTAAAAAAAGGTTTTCTTCCATTGCCTTGGCCAAAAAATTGACAGGTTTGGGTAAAGTTGTTTTCCTTTCCAGGTATCGCCGAAGGCGCATTAAAGATTTAATTGTACCCGAAGGTTTTGTGGATTCCGCGAGTTTGGTGGCGCATGCAGACCTTTTCGTTGGGGCTGGCGGAACCATTACACGGGAGGCTGCGCTGCAAGGAACGCCCGCCATAGTGGTTAACATATTCCGAGGACAGCATGTTAACGATTATTTGGCTGAGAAAGGGTTTCCAATTTTTAAAACGGAGTTAGCATCTGTTTTTGAGTTAGCTAAAAAGGTTTTAGGCGGCAAGAGGGATGTGAGTGATTTGTTGGCTAAACTTGAAAATCCGGTTGATGTGATAGCCAACATTGTTGAGGGAATTTGTCGTTAACAGGCTAGTTTTTGTCTGGTATTACTTTTGTTTGGCTGTTACATCCTTCAAATGTTTGGCTATTTTGAGTTCGGCAACCCTGCTTAGCAGTTCTTCGTCAGATGTGTAGAATGGGGTTTTTAGCTAATGCCAGGTAGCTTGCGTCGTATACTGTTATGTCATATTTAGATGCTATCCTGATGATCTCATTTTTTAGTTGATCCTTAAGCCTCCACCATTCAAAGCCATATTTGTTTAATGAACGGGCAATATCTACAAGTTCTTTTTCTGTGTATGTTCCACTGTATTTTAGAGCGTTTAGCACCTCATACTCAAACAGAGTTGGAACCGCTATGATTATTCGTCTTGAGACGTAGTCGTCTCGGAGCTTCAGTGCTTGCTCGCTGTATCTTTCCTTAAGGTACCATTTTGCTATTACGCTGGCGTCCAAGACTACCTTTTCAAGCGCCATCTCCTGATCATCTTAGCGCTATCCCATCCCTTGGGTGCAGGTTTTCTAAGCTTTTCATTAAGTAAGACTGCCTCCGCAATGTTGCGGCCGTTTTCTTCTTCAATTTTCTTTCTGATGGACTCTCTTATGACTTCGCTCCAGTTCACATGTTTTAACCTTTTCATGCGTTCACGAAGTTCTTGGTCAACTTTAACCGTTAAAGTTTTCATTTATCATCAATTGGTATGTAAAAATATTTGCGTGTATATTTTTCTATCGAGAATTATAATGCGCAAGTATGGTTTGTCTTTTTTGTTACACGCTTTCTACAGCTATTACGGAGTCTTCGGTGGACTGTGATGTTTAAATAGTTTGGTTAATTTTTAAATTGTCCTGCTAAAGATGGTGGTTTGCAGGATGGTCAAAGAGAAAGTTTTGGTTGTTGGTTTGGGTGAGGTTGGAAGGGCGTTATTCGAGCTTTTCAGGGAAGGTGGGAAATTCGATGTATATGGTTTTGATGTTGATGAGGGTAAAATGAGAAGCGTAGTAGGTGATGTTAAACTGCCAGACGCTTTTGATGTTATGCATGTTTGCTATCCTTGCAGTGACCCAGAAAACTTTGTTAAGGTGACAGTTGATTATATGCGCAGGTTTAAGCCTAAACTAACAATTATTGATAGCACTGTTGCGCCTGGCACAACTCAGAAAATTTTTGAGGAGACGAAATCTTTGGTGGTGCATTCGCCAGTTCGGGGTATGCATAAATCTTTGGAGACTATGAAGAGGGATATTTTGTTTTGGAGCAAGTATGTTGGTGGTGCCACGCCTGAGGCTGCAAAGCTTGCTAAAAGGCATTTTGAAGAGCTTGGTTTAAAGGTTAAGGTTTTGAGGAGTCCTTTGGAAACTGAGTTGGCTAAGCTTTTTGAAACTACTTATAGGGCTTGGATGATTGCATGTTTTCAGGAGATGCATAGGATTAGTAGGCATTTTGGTGCTGATTTTGACGAGGTGGTGGATATGATTGAGGATATTCATCGTGTTCATTTTAATAAGCCGCTTCATTATCCAGGCGTTATTGGCGGCCACTGCCTCATACCAAACACCGAGCTACTTTTAAAAGTGTACGACTCGGAGTTTCTACGTTTGATCCTAAAATCCAATGAAAAGAGAAAAAGGGAAATTGCCGATGAAGAGATTAAAGCTGAGGTCGAAAAAGTCAGAGAAAGGGTGGAAAAACTAGAAAGAGATTTGCTTGAAGGCGTTTTAAGTTGAAGATTCTGTGTTTCTTTCCCATTTTTCGTCCATCTAATGCTCGCTTAGAATATTTGGGAGGGGAAAGGCAGTTTGTGGAGATTAGTAAAAGATGGGCTTCTTGGGGACATGAGCCCCATGTTGTTGGAACGGGATACTCAATACGCCTTTGTAGGGAATTCGGTTTTAAGCCGTATTCTTGTCTTGGCTTTGAGCCTATGCCCAAGTTAGCGATGGGGTTTGATGAAATCCTAAATCTACAAAGGATGTGTAACTTAATTCCTAAGGAAAACTTTGACTTCATTTACTGTCCTAATGAATCTTTTGAGTACATATTTCCTTCAGTCATAGCAAAGAAGCTGTTGAGTTGCCCCCTCGTGGTTAGTGTTAACCTCTTACATCCTATGGATATTAATTTTATTTCATCCCTTAAATTGGCCCTTGAATATTCTTACTATAGAGGGATTGGACAATATTTGAAATCGATACCCGATAGATTACGTTTCGCTTTCAAAAAGATTTTGAGAATTAATCTTTTGAAGAAAGCCGACTTGATTTTTGCCATTTCAAGGCATGTGCAGGGTTTGCTTTTAAAAGCTGGAATCGACGAAAAAAGAGTTTATCTTACCTCTTCTGGTATAGATGTTGCCCAGATTTCTTCGGTTAATGTTGAAGGAAAAGTTTTTGATGCTTGTTTTGTCGGTGCAATTATTCCGAGGAAGGGAGTTTTAGATCTCGTGAAAGCGTGGCGCATAGTTGCTGATTCAAAGCCTGATGCGAAGCTTGCCATTGTCGGTGGAGGTTCAGGCTTCTACATTAACAGAGTGAAACAGTATATCGCAGACAATGGCCTACAAAATAATGTTATCATGACAGGGTTTGTGAGTGAGGAAGAAAAGTATAAGATTATGAAGGCAAGCAAAATTTTCGTTTTTCCAAGCTATCTGGAAGGATGCCCAATAGTGGTTTGCGAGGCTTTAGCTTGTGGTCTTCCAGTTGTCGCTTATGAACTCCCAGCTTATAGGGATCTTTATGGCAGTAATCTAGCGTATGTAGGCACTGGAAATGTTAAGGTGTTGGCAGCAAAAATCATAGAGTTATTAGATGATGCAGACATGCGTGGAAAGTTGGCGAAGGCTGGCAGCCAAATCGCTAAAAAATATGACTGGCATAGTGTGGCAGAACAACAAATTAAAGCCATTAAAAAATTGTTACAACAGCTGAACAAGAGATTTATATGAAATTCATGCTTAAAAGAAGACGAATTAGGGCATGTAAATGAAAGTTGTTATGATAAACGATTGCGCCTTTGTTGGAGAAACGTTGCTTAAATATATGCCATTAGCCATGGAAAAGCAGCATATCAAGCGCTCTAGAGGTTTTTGGAGTAAAACTTTTGGTTTAGCCTATAAGGTTTTGAGGGCTAGAGGCGATGTTTATCATGTGCATTACCTTCTTCAAGATTGTTATTTTGCGGCGCGCTTGGGGAAAAGGCCGCTGGTTGGGCATGCACATGGAAGCGATTTAAGAGAAGTCATTAAATCGAGAAAGTGGGGTTGGATTGTAAGGTATAATTTGCGGCATTGCGACAAGATTTTGGTAGCTCAGCCAACAATCTTAGATATAGCTAAAGAATACAATAGCACTGCTGAATACTTCCCGATTCCCTACGACCCGGAGCTTTTCTATCCAAAATCCATGCCAAATAGGGAGGGAGAAAAGCTAGTTTTTCTGGCTTCTGTCCATGATTTTGAAGTTAAGGGGACGGATAAATTTATTTACGCGTGCACAAAAGTCAAAGTTCCTTTCAAATTGCGCATGATTGATTATGGTAAAGACGCCGAAAAAGCTAAAGTTCTGGCCAAAAAGCTGGGCTTAAACGTTGAAGTCATACAGAAGGTGCCCCATGAAAATGTGAACGGACTATATTGGGATGCAGACTTGGTGTTAGGAAGTTTTGGCGTTGGCCAGCTTGATACTGTGGCCATTGAAGCCATGGCATGCGGACGACCTATCGTTCACCACATATTAAAGACGTATTTTCCTCAATGCCCGCTCGATGAATTTCATAGCATAGAAGATGTGGCAGAGAGGATTAGCGAACTATTGGTTGATAAGGAAAAAGCTAAAGAAAGATGTAAAAGGCAGTTAGAATACGTGTCTAACTTTCATGCAGCTAACAAACTAGCCAAAAAGCTTATGAAAATATATGGTGAAATGTGTTGATGATTAAATGTTTCTGAAACAAGAAATGATTTGCATTGCGATAAAGAAACTAGCGGCTGGAAGTTAATATGAAGGTTGACGTTGTTCTTCTAACAAAAAATAGTCTAATGCCGTGTTTAAAACATTGTGTGCAATCCATTTATCGAAATATTCCGATAAATAGGCTTATCGTGGTTGACGGCGGTAGTACAGATGGAACCATTGATTTTCTTAGGCAATTCTCCAACGTTATAATCGTTGATGATAGCAAAGGTAACAGAGCAACTTCAAGGCAAATAGGCATAAAAATGGTTGAGACAGAGTGGTTCCTTTTTATAGATTCTGACATCATTCTGAGCAATAACTGGTTTAATGAAGCTTGGAAATACGTTGATGATGATGTCGGAGCTGTTCAAGGACTTGATAAACCAATTGGTGATAGGTCTGTATTAGATTTCGGAGAAGCTATGGACAAGTTGAGAACACAGTTGCATAAGCCTCTGAAGAAGCGCCCTTCTATTATACGTGGGTTTACAGGAGATACGCTAATCAGAACATCTGCAATTAAAGATATTAAAATTCCTAAATTCCTTCATTTTTATGAAGACCAATATATTAGGAAATTCGTTGAAAACAAAGGATTTAAGTGGATAATTACTCAGAATCCCTTTTGCTATCATTTTAAAACTATTGAAGAGATGATCAAAGATGCTTTTCCCAGCGGTTTTTATGGATGTAGGATGGGCTACATCTCAGTCAGAAAATCGTTAGTAGCTTTATTAACAATTGTTCCAAAAGTTATATATGCTTTCATGCTCAAGAGAAATCCATCATTGCTGATGAGCCAAGTTAAATTCCAAACACTTTATACGCTAGGGGTGCTAAAGGCCTGGGCATCTGGTAGCGCTACCTTTAGTCATAGATGGGGAACTTGATGGAAACTTGGCGTCATATTGAAAGACTCATAGGTTTAATGGAGTTGCGAATTTGCTGAAAGTTAAAGTAGGGCTCTCCCGCAAGCGAAAGGTTCCAATATTATATATACTCGGTGGGACTTACTTACCCCATCAAGCTCTAACTCTATTATGGAAAAGGCGGGCTTTTAAAGAAATCTTTACCAACGGAGAACATACAATTTTGGAGGTAAAAGGAGGGAAATTGAAAATGCCTTTGCATTACGCAACTTTAATGCTCAAAGAATGGGACATTTGGGAGAAGTACTATTTACCTCCTTTCCCTCTTAAAGGAAAGACTGTTTTAGATGTAGGTGCAGGATGCGGCGAAACGGCACTTTTTTATTTTTTACACAAGGCTGGTAAGGTTCTTGCAGTAGAGCCTGACATCGAAGCAATTAAATACTTAAAGGAAAATGTTAGAGAGAACCAATGGAACGTTGAAATTTTTCCGGAGCCCTTTTCGTTAAAGCATCTTAATCTTGACTTTGATTTTATGAAGATAGATGGAGAAGGTTGTGAAGAATTATTGCTGTCAATGACGCATGTGGGCAAACCAAGTGTTATTGAGGTTCATAACAATAGGCTATTAAGCGAATTTTTAAAAAGGGGGTGGATGAAAATACATTCTTTAACAAATGATGTCCATATAATTAGAAACTTTTAGGTCAAGCGTAACTTGTTTTTTAACAATGCATCTAAGCCCCTGCGTAATGAGAATTTAGGTTGATATCCAAGACAATGTTTGGCTTCCTCTATATTTGCCCAGCTTTTCTTAACATCACCTGCTCTAGGCCTCATATATACTGGTTTAATGTTTTTCAAGTTGAACTTTTCCATCAGAATTTCCGCAAGCTCGTTTATTGATGTTTCCTTGCCAGAGCCTATGTTAATTTCACCGTAACATTGCTTTGATTCCATGGCTTTCATAAAGGCATCAACCACGTCTAAAACGTATACAAAATCCCTCGTTTGAGAACCATCACCAAAAATAACTGGCGGTTTTCCGACACGCAAATTTCTAATCATCAGTGTTATTACCCCACTGTAGAACGCGCTTTCTTGTCTTGGACCATAAACATTGAAAAGCCTCAAAGAAATAGTCTTCAAGCCGTAAAGCCTGCTATAAATCCTGCAGAGCTTTTCAACAGCTAACTTTGAGACAGCATACGGTGACAACGGATCCAGAGGATGCTCCTCATTAATGGGCAAATACTTAGGCTCTCCATAGACAGCGCATGAAGAGGCAAAAATAAACTTTTCAACATTATTTTCCACACATTTCTTTAAAACATTCAATGAACCACATACATTCACATGATTAACAAACGTAGGCTTCTCAATAGAAAGCTGTACATCAATTATAGCCGCCAGATGAAAAACAACATCAACATCCCTTCTCAAAACTTCTTCAACAATCTTCTCATCACAGACATCTCCCCTAAAAAATGAAAGCCTTCGATTCTTCAAATCCAAATTCTCAATTCTACCAGAATAGAGATTGTCCAAAACTATTACGTCAAAACCTTCCTTAAGAAACCTATCAACCAAATGACTACCAATGAAACCCGCACCACCAGTAACCAACACGCTCATAGCTTCAAACCTTTAAGTAATTCAATTAAAAGACAAGTATTTAAATAAATTAACAAAGTTAACGCTTAAACTGGATGGGAAAGCAAACATTAGCTAATAGCTTAGAGGATTTGCTGAAAAGATTCTAAACTAGAATGAACGATCTGCTATAAACGTCAGTTAAACTGAATGAGATATGGCATAAACTCGATAAAAGTGAAAACTTGGCTGAAGATAAATGACTAGTGTTGCTACAGGTTTAGGTCTTCAGTATATGACACCCCTCAACAAGATCCCCAAGAGTATGGCAAATGGTTCAATGTTAACGATGTTTTTGGCTTACTTCACCATCTTTTTTTGGGGATGTCTACTGGGCAATGCGTTTTTGTAGCGATAAATGAAAAAGACGCCAAAAAGACCTGCACATAAGCATATCACAACATTTATTGGTTCAGTAAGTAGGAATTTATTCGGTGAATTGGAAAATTGCAAAAAGGTCGAGTTGGTTCGAAGGGTGAGCTATTTCCTCCAAAGGAGATTAGGGAAAAATTAGGTCTTAAGGCTTATACAAGGGTGATATATAAAGTTGAAGATGGAAGGCTCATAATTGAGCCTGTGCCAAGCGTTGAAGAAATTTTGAAAGAACCTACCTTCGTTGAAGTAAGCCTCGAAGAGTTACATAAATTTAGAAAAGAACTGTCCCAGAAGGCTGAAACTTGAAGCTGCTGCTAGACACACCTCGTATTTCCTGCCCATAATAGGCATTTCTGTCAAGAATTTACCCAAAGACGCTGCAAACAAATTAATGAGTAGAAAACACCAAATTTTCATAAGCGACATAACTATATGCTCCTTAGTCGCTATGTTAGTTGGTGTAATTTTTTGAAATGTGGCCCGTTTAAAAATAGTAAACACTTATTTATTGTAAGCTCCACTATCTTTGTGATATCTCATGGCCATCGTTGAAGTTGGTCCTAAGTATCGCGTTACGATCACTAAAGGTGTGCGTAGAAAAACTCCCCTTAGGGTTGGACAGAAGGTTTACTTGCTGGCTAGGCCGCCATACATAGTTTTGATTCCAATACCAGACGATGTTGATGAAGCATTAGCTGAAATTCTCGGCGACATAGCCTACAGCAGGGAAGAGCGGAAAAGAGCTGAGGAACAACTTTCAAAAGAGGTTTCATAAGTGAAAACTGGTTACATGGTTGACAGAGTTCCTTTTCGGTTTCCAGCCTAGAGACAGACACTACAACTTAGTCTCAAAAATTTTAAAGGCTTACGAGTCATCAAAACCATTCCCTATATATTTTCCTGTTTCAGCTCTAATTGAGATCCGCGAGGTCATGGCAAGCCATGGAAAAACCGCCACTGAAAGGTTAAACGCCCTAACCTACATAAAAGCAAAGGCAACAGCATCAAACCTACAAGAGATAGCCTATCCTCAGAAGACTTAATTCTATGCAAAGAAATAATGACGCAACATACAACCTTAACATTCTTCGACGCACTCCATGCATCAGTAGCAATAAGCAACAAACTAACAACAATCTCAAACGACAAAGCCTACAACGAAGTAGAAGTCAAAAGAATATCCTTCAAAGAATTCCTAAACCTAATAGAAAAACAATAACCGCCCAATTTAAAGGCATTCACCTTTGCCTTCACCTGCATTTGAGTTTAAATTTGTTTAAATTTAGCGTAAAAACCAAGCAGAGGAAAGCCAAAGAACTGAGACATTTGGGCATAGATATATACGCAAAAACTTAATTTTAAAAGAACTAATGCCAAGTCTAAATATCCCATCTTTAAGAGAACCCACACCTTTAGCTTATAAAAAATCGAAGGCTAAAAAGGAGGTAATGGAAAGTTTGCAAACATAGAATCGAAATAAGGTGACACCTTTGGGCAAAAACGAGATCAGAGTTCAGTACTCCGGCTTCATTATTTTTGCTGCCAGAATTATTAGCGTTGCTACTGGTTTGGCTTTTCAGTATATGATAGCCCGCTCAACCAGTCAAGCAGAATATGGGGTTTGGTTTAACGTTAATGATGTGCTAGCCTACTTCACCATACTTGCTGGGATAATGCCATTCTGGGCAATGCGCTTCGTGGCAAGAAACGAGAGAGGCGCCGCAAAAACAGGCGTACTAGCAAATCTTGCAATATCCTTAGCCGCAACGCTAATCTATCTACCCCTACTACCGCTCATAACATCAGCCCTAGGCGTGCGAGAATACATCAGCATATACCTGATTATAACAGCGCAAATAATCGAACTCCACTTACTAAACGCCTTTGAAGCCAACCTAAGAGCAAAAAAGCCCCAAACATTAGGCTATGGGCTAATTATAGAAGAAGCCATCAAAGTATTGTTGGGCAGCTTGCTCATTTATGGCAGAATCTTAAGCCCCTTAGAAGGAGCAGTAATAAGCTTAACCCTGGCAATTGCAGCTCAAATAATCTATTACCTAAAACTTCACGTTGAAGACCTTAAACAGAACGTTAATTGGGCATACGTTAAGGAGTGGGTGAAAGGCTCAATAGCAAACATCTACAACGTTTTGGGCAACCAAATAGCCGCCTTCATTTTCATAATGCTCTTCACATTCGGCGGAGAAACAGCCAGAAGCAATTACGGTGCAGCCTTCCAAATAGCAAACATAATAACATACTCGTCTTTTCTGGCCTTCGCCCTATACCCAAAACTTTTAGCGGAGAAAAGCAGCAGCGACATAACAACATCCATAAGAACAGTTTTAATGTTCGCCATACCCATGACAGCCGGAGCCCTCATACTGCCAGATTTGTATCTCACAATCCTCAAACCAGAATACAGAACCGCATGGCCAGTGTTAATGGTCTTAGCCGTAGACTCCTTCGTTGTGACAATATCCACACTTTACAGTTTCGTGCTCTACGGATTTGAAAGACTAGACGAAGAGGCAAAAATACCATTCAGGGAACTTGTGAAAAGCCGGCTCTTCATAGCCTTCTCGCTGCCCTATATCCATTCGGCAATAACCATACCGCTAACATACTATATGCTTACATCTTATACGCTTGATCCGATTGGGTCTGCCCTTGCAGTAGCCATAATAAACTCGGCGGCACGCTTCGCCATGTTCCTCATACTATACGCAATGGTTCACAAAATAGCTAGGATAATAATCCCATGGAAAAACATCGCAAAATACGTGTTTGCCTCTTTAGCTATGGCTGGAGTTCTATACGCAATCCGCGAAACCATCAAACCAGTTAGAGTTTACCAAATCCTCGGCGTAACGGCAATCGGCGGAATATTCTACCTTGCCCTGCTTGCAGTAATAGACGCCGACACAAGAATGCTTGTAAAATCCATTCTGAAGGAGATAAGATTGAAGGCGCGGGTTATGGAACAACAAAAGCCTGCGCGCCCATCTTAACTAACAGTAGCCACTTATCGCACCATCTCGCATCTTATAAACCACGTCTGAAACACTTGTTATCTTCTCATCATGCGTAGCCACAATGACAGTTACCTTACGCTCTTCACATAACCTGTAAAGCAGTTCTATAATCTCCTTCCCAGTGTTGGAGTCAAGTTCTCCTGTTGGCTCATCAGCAATGACAATCTTAGGATTGTTTGCTAACGCCCTTGCTATGGCTATTCTTTGCATTTCGCCCATGCTCAACTTGTTTGGAAAATGATCTTTCCGATGCAACAATCCCACAAGTTCAAGAAGATGAAGGGCCGTTTCACGCTGCTCTTCCGAAGATTTCCCGGCCAACATCAAAGGCAATTCAACATTTTCTAAGCTTGTTAAGGTTGGTAACAAATTAAAGTTCTGGAAAACAAAGCCTATGTGAAAAAGCCGCATTTTTCTTCGTTCCTTATCGTTTATCTCCAACACGTCTTTTCCGTTAAAGAATATTCGGCCAGAAGTTGGCTTATCATTTAGTCCTAAGAGATTGAGTAGGGTTGTCTTACCCGAACCAGATGGCCCTACAATGGAAACGAAGCTGGCTTCTTTTATCTCTAAATTCACTTTATTGACTGCAATTACGCTGTGTGAGCCTACGTGAAAAATTCTGGTTAAGTCGACTGTTTTAATGTTCATTCTAGTGCTCTCCCCTAAGAATTTCTGTTGTGAGCTTCCTATTTGCTATGAGTGTAGTGATTATTCCGCCGAGACAGCTTACGGCCACCGTTAATCCTACAGTTTCCGCAATCAATGACAGGGGCAGCAGGTCAGTTAGGCTGGGCATGAAAAGCTGCATGGGAATACTGGTATACTTACTTACAATCATTATCGCGGCAATAACCCCTAAAATCAAGCCAATTGAACTTCCAAGCAATCCAACAATCACTGTTTCAACAACCACCATGCGTAGTGCGGTGGTTTTAGGCGCACCAATTGCGTCAAGAATCGCGAACTCCCTCTGTCTTTCAGAAATGTTCATAAAGGTTATGGTCGCAACTAGGCACATGGTTAAGAACAGAAGTGCAGCCGTAATTCCAAAGTTCCATCTTTCTAGCTCGCTAAGCAAAGGTTGGATAATATCAGCGCGTTCTTCTTCCGTTAAGGCCTTAACGCCTCCTATCTCCTCTTCAATTCTTTTAGACAGATCATCTGACGTTATTGTTTCTCCAGGCTCTACCACAATCATGCTTACTAACCCTTCAAATTTGTAGAGTTTTTGAGCAGTCTTCAAAGGCATAATTATCGCACGCGAAAGAATTGATATTCGCGAGTCAAGGATGCCTACAACTTTCATCGTATAACTTTTAATTCTTGCATTTGAACCGACATTTAAACCGTACTGCTCGGCAAGTGATAGGCCAACAACCATTTCTTCAGCAGTTTCATTTTTAGGCCATCCTCCGGTTTTAAGTGGGGTGTTTCCCGTCAATACTTGCCAACTATCAGGGGGCATTCCAATAGTCACGTTGGATGGTAAAAGCACGTTCTCGCTAGCTTCAAAATTTAAGAAGAAAACTAACGGCGTGGCGTTTTTAACGCCTTGAATATGCCTAATTTCTTGTAAAGTATTCTCCGGTATTGCCCCTCCAACTGGAAAGGCTTGAATTACAAATACACCTCTTGCCACCACCAGAATCTTGCCTCTGAAAAGAACATTTAGCTCCTCAACAGCACCAGTGCACCTTGTTATCGTAGCACCTATACCTATTAGCACCATCGTAGATAGGGCAATCCCAAGAACACACAGTAGCGTTCGAAGCTTTCGACGCCAAAGATTTCGCAAGCTCATTAAAGTTAAATGCACGTTTTCTCCTCTTTATTGAACATATTCCTTAAACACTTTTATATACGTCTCTACCTAATTGAATGTTTAAAAGGTGAAAATCGTGAAAACGTTTATGAGAAAAATTTCTGCCACCTTAATATGTTTGCTGATCCTCTCAGCTACGCTCGGACTTACTGTAAACATTAAAACAGTAACAGCACAATACTTCCCACCAACATATAATGGAAAAATAACAGTTTACCCCGACGGCAAAGTAAGCCTTTCAGGCACTATAAATCAGACATTAACTGGAAATAATCCGAACCTTCACAGCAGCGTTCAGTTCTCTAAAAGCGGTGGAAAAATCAAAGTTGAAAGCGAAGCCTCATTGATAATTCCGCCAGAAGCAGAAACACAATTCCCATTTGAAGCCATGGATATGAGTTCTAGCTCACAATTTCTAAATGGCGTTTACAGCTCATCAGAGACCATGTCCTTCAAGATCAAAGAACAAATAGCCTCGAAGCTGAACCTTTCAGACTTTTCAGCAAACGGACAATGCTCTAATGGATATTTCTCGGGAGCCCTAACTGTCCACTCGATACCAGGGCTTACAGTGGGGCAAGTTGAAATGAATTTTGAAGGGAACCAATCATACATACATGTTTATGGCAACACCACAGTGTACTATATTAGTGGTGTAACCCCAGAGTTTGTGAACAAAACCATAGCCTATTTGGAGGCAAACATGATTGGAAGAGGCCCATACTCACTTTATAACATGACTATAGGAGCGTTTGAATGCCTCTCTCTTGACATTAGTCAATTTTTTATCACAAATGGAGTTCTAATCGAGTTTGAAACGGAAATAGCTTCACGACAAGGCACATTTGCCGAATCAGCAATCTATATGCTAACCTCATTTCTGACGAAAATGCAGCCCATGTATAACTCTTCCATGGTAAGTTTCACGCCAATCGTATTCTACATCGTGTTTCTTCCAATATCACTAATAGGCGAAACATCAACAACAGCGTCTTTCCAAGCAGCTTACTCGTCATCAACAAGACAATTCTCAATGAACGCCAATACCGTAATGAACTACACCGTGACTATGAAAAAAATCACCTTAATCATCCAAAAGTTAATAGATATTCCAGAAATTCCGTCGAGATTCCGTCAATTGCTACCTTATTTAGAAAGTATATTAAAGCAAGAGTATTGCTATGTTGATTCTAGCACGGCAACACTACATTATGCAAATAGAGTCCTCGATTATCAAGGAGTCGAATATATAGTTGGAGATTTAAACAAGGCGATAAACTATGCCAAAGACGAGTTATTTGAATGGCTTAAACTATATTTACCGCCGAACATGAATTGGCAACTTAACTATTTAAACCAAACAAAAATAGACATAACATCCTTCAAATACGGTTATACCATTGCAGAAAATCGGTTAACCATGTATTTTGAAAACTTCATACTTAGCCCGCCACTAGACAGCCAAACAGCAACAAGTTTTCAGCTGAAAAGATTCTTCAACCTTACCTACGGCATGCCTCCTCCAACAGGCCAGTTCACATTAACAGTTGAAGGGGGAAGCAACATAACCCATTACGTTACAATAACAAGACCAACCAGCGTCCCTCCACCAAGCAGCTCATCCGAAAAATCAATGACTTGGATTAATCAAACTATAAGTAGTCTCCAAGACCTAACATTTAACGTAAACAGCGATCCAACAGCTAAAGGATTCAAAATCACAGACTTCGAAAGTGTATCACAATCAAATCCTTTCATTTGCAACGCGACAGAATTGGCGTCAGTAATAATATCCATTAAACAAGCATCCTGCCCAACCTCAATAGTTGTTAAAAATATGACTGGCCCACCCTCTGGCGGAGAAAATCCACCCAGCGGTTTCAAGTTTCTAGGAAGGTATGTCGAAATCCGATGTGACCCAAGCGATGCAACTATACAAGCAACAATAAGATTCTACTACACAGACGACCAGCTCAAAGCAGCAGGCGTCGATGAATCATCATTGAAAGTTTTCTATTGGAACTCCACCACTGGCCAATGGGAAGAATATTCATCCACAATTAACACTGCAGAAAACTACGTGGAGATCAACGTCACACATTTCAGCATATGGACTCTAATGGGACAACCACCCTCCCCCATATGGACACAACTTTGGTTCATCGCCACAATAGCGGCGGCAATAATCATAATAGCAGCAGTCGCCATTGTTCTCGCTGTAAAACATAGGAAACCAAAAGTCTCTGAGACGCCATCACTCACACAACCAACATCTCCAACAGAAAACCCATAGACTTCATAACCATTTTTATTCTATTCTTTTTGAAATCTTCCGAAAATTTGGGCTGGCGTGTTGGCGATAACCCGCCTTCTGTTTTATGTTTTCACTATCAGATCGAGAATCATTGTTATTATTGCTTTTTTCCATTTTCCTCCCTCTTCTGCAACAAATAGTAAGATCATTTTTGGCTTATAAACGTTAAACAATTGTGATTCGATATGTTTCTTTTAAAGCCTTCATAGAAAATTCACAGAAATTTGGAAGCTTATCCTTGAAAAGACATACAACTTGTATCAAACTAGAGAATTCTTCTATAAGCGTTTTACGGAAAATTTTAAGTTCAAATTCAATGAAATAAACATGAAGGAAGGAGAAGTATGAAGAAGGTTAATTTTGGAATAATGTTAATATTGCTCATTTTTAGTACGTCACCATTAATAATTAATGTCAAGTCGGTTAATGCTGAGGAAAACTGGTGGAATTCAAATTGGACGTACAGAAAAAGGATTACCATTATTGAAAGGAGTAATCATTCACTTGTCGATTTTCCGATAGAGATAACTTTTAGGCATGATGGACACGTACAAGGTGATGGTAGAGATATTCGAGTTATAGACAACAATGTTGAAGTTCCGTATGCTTTGACAATGTTAAATTCAACCCATGCAACAATAACTTTAGAGATTAACTTAACAGCTTTAACCTCTAAAGACTTATTCATTTACTATGGGTATCCTAATGCTTTGAAACCGAACTATCCTCTGGTCCCACTAGTAATATTTGGAGGCCAGAAGACTGGAAATGCAACTATTGACAATAGAATTTTCATTGGGTGGGAGTATGTGGCTTGGGGTGTTCAACCTGGATGGTACATTGTGGGTGGACAATTAGTTTATATCGATAACAATCCAGTCGTCCTCTGGACTGATTTCCGAATGGACTTTGACCATGATGGAGTGTTCGAAGTCGATGAAGACTTGATTACGGACATACCTTCATGGAAAGGAGGGATTGGCAGATATCACTACGAACAGGAAAGGTTTGTTGGACGTTCATATGGATTAGGTGACTTCTTAGGGTATGAGCAGACACCTGTCTATGTTCAGTTAAACTTTGCAGATGCCTATCTAAGGATCTATAGAAAACAGAATTTCGTAGAAACAATCCAGGCAGACCGATTAGGTATGGAAGGAACAGTGTGGGATTATGCCAGATTTAAGGATGGAGTTGAACAAAACATCATTGATGGCAAAAATACAACTGGTCCACCAGAAGATCCAATGCATAACACAATTTACAAATCAAAGGTTAATCCAGGATGGACGGCATTCAGAGATTCATACAACGGTCGTATCTTTGGAGCAATAGGACTAAACATCAACTCAACCTATTCATACCTTTTACATGCTAAAGAAGCCCATGCATGGGACAGAGTTATCCAATTTGACTGTACAGATGAACAAAGTGCAGACCCACATGATCAACCTCCAAATTGTAGAATTTATTGGTATGCAGATGGAACAAACAATTACTTAGAAATCGATAGAATTGCAAGCATATTAACCAATTCTCCAACCATATTAATGCAATCAGAGGAAATCGTGCCAGAGTTTCCATCAACCACAATCCTAACAATCTTCATGCTCACAACAACAATTCTACTGGTCTTGACAAAGAAAAGAAGGTTGTTCATGCCAAGGCATTGAAACGCTGTTAAAACCATCTTTTTTCTCTTTAAAGGTGCTGTTGATGGGTTTGGGATTTTGGATGTTTTAGGTTTGTTTATCCAGCTTGAAGGCCATGACTTGGACGTCTATTGTTGTTTGTTGCTGTGTTGGGGCTATTTGGACTGTTGGCTGAGTTGTGAAGGGTATTGTCGACGCAACTGTGGGGCTTGTTACTGTGTATGGACTTATCGAGCCTGAGCTTATCTGGCATGTTACTGGGTTGTTGGACTTAAGCCTCACGACCAGTATGCCCTCCTCCAGTGGAATCTGGTGGCTAATAGCGTCTTGAAGTCTGACGTGTTTCACTGCATGGTGGTATGCTGGGTCCAGCCTCAAATTTCCACTTTCCCTAACCAGAACACCTTGTTTTTCAAGCTTTTCAATGTGCTTGTACACTGTCGGCCTTGAAAGTCCAGTCCTCTCCTGTAGAAAGCTTATTCCAACAGAATTTGGAAAGGCGTCCATAAGTGCGTAGACGATTCTCTTTTCATTTTCTGTCCAAACTATAGCCTGTTTTCTATCAAGCCCCTCAGGCCTTCCCCTCAAACTTGCAGGTTTTTTCATGGTTTACAATCTGTAAGCTCGAAATTTAAAAAGTTGAAGGGCCATTTGCCAACCGGTGGTAACCATGTCTGGTGAGAAATGGTCACCTACAAGTAACCAAACCTCCCTGCAAATGGTCAACCTTCAGCCTCTCCAAAAAATTGTAGAATGTACCCTATATAGCCCATACATTCAAGGCGAGAAGCCCATATCCCTACTCATAGTGGCCAAGCCAGAGTCTGGCAAGACCTCCATCCTCAAAATGTACCGTGAGAATAGAGGCATAGTTTACATTACCGACTGCACAGCATACGGACTAACCCGAGACATCCTCCCAAAAATAGTTTCCAGAGAAATTAAGACTATAATAATTCCAGACCTAATGACACCACTCTCAAAACAGACAAAGACCCGCCAAGCCTTCATAGCCTTTCTGAACAACCTAATCGAAGAAGGTGTAGCTAAGGTTACAACCTATGCCAACATCTGGGAGAAAGATGTAAATGCGAACGTGATAACGGCAGTAACCGATGAAGCCTTAAGAGATGGGCGACACAACTGGGCAAAGCTTGGCTTCCTCTCACGTTTTGTAATATTTAGCTATAGCTACAGCCTTTCAACAGTCCAAAAAATACTTGAAACCTATTCACTACATGGACCAAGCCTTGGACAGGTCAAACTCAACATTCCAGAGCAGCCCGTCGACATCCATCTCCCAAAACAGCTCGCAGACAAAATCGACCCAGTTGCAACCCAGATAGGCCGTGAACTCTCACTATATGGCTTCAGGGCCAAGATCAAATTCCGCTGCCTCCTCAAAGCCCTCGCATACCGTAATAAGCGACATGAGGTTACAGACCAAGAATTCAACGAGTTCCTTGAATTGGCCAACTTCATGAACTTCAAGTTCAACCCACTATAAAGGAAGGTGGAAGAATGGAAAGCGTGTTTGAAGTTGAAGGAAAGGTTGAACAGATAGTAAACTACTACACGACAAAGGCTGGGAAAACTGTTAGGGGCGTGAGGCTTGACAATGGAGAAATTTATGTGGACTGGAAGGAAAGGGCAAGGGATGTAAATGTAGGGCAAAAGGTCAGAATTGTATACAGGGACTGGATGCCAACAAAAATCCAGTTGCCGAAACACCACGTTATCGAGAAACTGGAAAGCCCTAACGACATCAAACAAAGCCTGCAAGTCTTGGTGCAGAAACTGGAAGAGGCCGTCAGCGAGGCCAAAAGCATCGTGGAAAGACTGTAAAACAAACAATTGCCATAGAAAGGTCCAACAAACCATGTCATCGACAAACACTCTCCAGCGAACAATTTGCACAACAGGAACAGATCAAGCTTCATCTCGCCTCCAAATTTTTGAACCTTTTGTAAACTAGTCAAGTTCTAAACCAAAACTGGAATATTCTCAAGACGATTTAAAATTGAAACAAACATTTCTCCAAGGCCATGGATTCGAACAAAGCGATTAAGCCTATGTTGTTCTGAGTGTATGCAACCACGGGATAGCGATAAACACAATAAAATGTGATTAAGAACTGATTATTTATCACTTGAATGTTTCAAACATAATGGTTAAACATAAAAATAAGGAAATAAAGAAGCTATTTACGTTTTCTGAAAAGCTTTACACCTTCAATGTCACAGACGTATTCAAAGCCCTCTTCAATTAATCTCCTAGCTTCCTCAACATTTCTGGCTATTGCTGAAACGTACTCTTCGTCTTTGACTTCCAATAGCTTAGTATAGATTAGTGTGGTTTCGATTTTCTTATGTCCCAATAGCTCTTTAACTAGTAGGATGTTGTTTGTTTGATGGTACAGTTTAGATGCAAACAGATGTCTTAGGCTGTAGAGTCTGATGTCCCTCAAAGATGGGTCTCCTAGCTTTTCAGCCAGTCTGTTTCTGTAGTATCTAAAGTATTTCCCATACAAGTCTGAATTCCAATTGCCAAACAGTTTGTCATTTGAGTTCATTGGATGCCTAGCCAAATAGACATTGAGCATATTCAAGGTTGAAGACTTTAGTTTAAGCATCCTACCAGAACCATGCTTGGCTGTCTCTGGATAGACTAAGCCACTTGTCAAATCTATATCCCTAAGCCTCAAACTCATTAGCTCTATAGGTCTCAGACCAGTATCCCTTGAAATGGCTATGGCTAAACCTAGCTTCAATGGCACATTGGCAATCAGCATTGAAACCTTCTCTTCCAAGGGTATTTTAGGCAACTTGTTGTTAGCCTCATACTTTGGCTTAACCCATGAGAATCCTCTAAACTTGAGGTACTTGTCATAGGCATATACCAGATTCCTCTTGTATCCCTCATTACATTCCAGTCTAGCCACGAAGTCTTTGACACTTTCAGGGTCATGTAAGCCACAGTTCTTAGCCAAGAACTTCAAAGCCTTGACAACATTCCTAACAGTGGCATCCCTTAACCCATTACGTTTCATGTCCCAAGCAAGGTTGAATATCTCTGGGTCAACGTGGTCGGCATACCGTTGTGATGGGCTGGCGTGTTGGCGATAACCCGCCTTCTGTTTTATGTGGCATCCGGCTAATCGGGCTACCCGCGCTTTAGGTAGAGGCTTCATCAGCGCTTGTTTGCCCTTTCCACGTGCAGGACGGCCGTTT
>Ga0315298_1000441_pt1 | contig 79347 bp, 66 predicted proteins | sample WHS_1_MG_FD_203077 | JGI IMG/M metagenome (GOLD analysis project Ga0315298, IMG submission 203077) | Extremophilic microbial mat communities from Washburn Hot Springs, YNP, Wyoming, USA - WHS_1_MG | ecosystem: Environmental > Aquatic > Thermal springs > Hot (42-90C) | place: USA: Wyoming... | reverse complement strand
TAATATACGCCTTGATGTCATTGTCCACATCCACGATGCGGTCCAAGAGGGCTTGGGTCAATTCGACGGCTGAGACCTCGCGGCGTCGCAGCAAGTTGAGCGCTTCGTGGATAGTTAATTCGTACAGCTTCACATATCACCTCTCGCTGGAATGACCAACAAGCGAAGGGTCTCGTGTAACTTTAGCCGTATTTTCCCAAGTACTGCGAGATGCTTCACTTCGTTCAGCATGACATTTGGAAATGCTTTTTCAACACCCTTATAGCCTGTGTTCCTCACTGATCACTCGTCACTCTAAAATGGCTTTTACTTGAAAATAGCCCTCTACGGCGGCAGGGGCATTCGCCAACGCATCTTCCCGTGAAAGCGAGGAGCCAGGTTCGTCCTCGCGCATCACGTTGCGCAACGGCAGGACAGTAGCCGTTGGCGGAATGGTATCAGTGTCTAGGCGTTGTAGCGTCACAAAATAGTCCAAGATGGCTGAAAGCTGCTCACAATACATCTCTATTTCTTCGTCTGTCAGGCCCAGTTTTGCCAGCTCGGCAACGTGTTTGACTTGTTCACGGGTCAACGCCATTGTCACTCCTTGCCATTCGCAGATTGGGACGAAAACAACACATGTCCTATTAGATACCACAAGGCTACCAATCCCACTGCCAAGCAGCCTTTGCGCTTCTTCAATTCTTTGCCCGTTGCCTCGTTCGCAGCGGGTGTCAGCTCGTGCAGTCCCCGCTGCATAGATGACAAAAGCCATCTATCTGTGCTTGGCAGCACACCTTGAATGTCCTGGAGGTACTTGCTCCGCTCTGCTGATGGGTGTATAGCAACCGCTTGGGGTGCAGCGGGAGGGCGAATGGTGGCCTCAGCGGAAATAGCAGGCTCTTCGTAGAGCCAGGATGGCAGTTCGCGCCTGGGAGCAACTTCCGCGCTTTCCAGTTCTTGTTTCCCGGATTCGGCCAAAGGTTCAACAGGCTGCTCGACGGCATTTTCTCTCGCTAGCTGACCAGGTGTGAGCAGAGCACCGCAAAATGCACAATAAGTGCTGCCCGGCGGGTTCAATCTCTCACAGGCAGCACAGGTAATAGCCGCCACTGCTTCCAGGCGCTGACCACAATTGCTACAGTATTTACTTCCTCGCCGATTTGGCGTACCACAATATGGACATGTGATCATCGGAACTGCTCCTGCCTGGCACATCCATCATCACGACACGCGCAAGTGTTCCCGGCGTGCCTGGTTTTTCTCCCGCTGCTCAATGCGCTTTATCGCTTGACGTGCAGCTTCTGCGATGGGCAAGCCAAACACTTCAGTCTCATCGTGCAGCAAGGCAGTCAAGAAGGGCAAGGTCTCTCCATTACCAATTATACTCAAAGCCCGCACAGCATGCCACCTGACACCAGGGTCAGGGTCATGCAAAAGGCGCTGAAGAGAAGCTACTGCCCGTGGGTCCGCTATCTTGCCCAGTGCAGCGGCGGCGCTGGCACGAACAGGCGCGTTTTTATCTTCTAGGGTATTGAGCAGTGCGGGTACTGCTTCTGAACTGCCAATCGCTCCGAGGGCATGTGCGGCAGCCCTCCTCACTTGAGAATCGCTGTCCGACAATGCCTTCACCAGCGGGGGCAGAGCCACCGGATCTGCCAAACGAGCCAGCGCTTCTGCAGCGCTGCAGCGTACTTGTACGCTGCGGCTGCACAGCGCTTTGCACAAGGCGCTTGTTGCTTCTCTATTGCCCAGCTTGCCCAAAGCGTACGCTGCTCCGCTGCGGCGTTGCGCGTTCTTGCTCGCTAGTGCCTCCCGCAAAAGGGCTAGCGTGCGTGCATCCTTACACTTGGCCAGGCTTTCACCTGCCTGCCATTGTACGAAAGGGTGTGGATCACCCAACGCATCGATTAGTGCTTGGACGACTTTTGGCTGGTTGGTGTAGCGTGCTAGTGCCTCCGCTGCTTCCCAGCGAATGCGGGCATCCTCGTCTGACAACTCGGCTAACAAGCGTTCGAGACGGGAGCCTTTATCAAAGCGCAGATTCTCCAGCAAAGCCTTTATCTTTTTCAGGAAGGATTGTAACAATCTTCCCACGTTTTGGATAAGGTTTGACATCGGGTTTTGGCTCAAGTATACCATGCCTTTCGTAATCTGTAAAAACCTTCATTTAGGCCACCATGACCTGCTTGTGATGAAGCACCCTTAACGAATGCTGGCGCAGCCTTTTGGTAGCTGATACCGAGTCATTCGCCCTAGAACGAATGGCACCTGAAAAAGGCAGGTTGACTTCAGTGGCGAACCAGGTATAATTGGGATGCAGGAGCATGGGGATGCATCCTCAATGGGCCGTATCATGAGTGGGGGTATGTCATTGGCAGCGAACGTGCCGGCTGTGGTTGTCGAAAATTTATCATTCCGTTATCAGACGCGCTCCGAACAAGCCATTCAAGACATCTCCTTTGAACTCTGGCCTGGGGAGATACTGCTGGTCGCTGGAGCCAGCGGCTGCGGCAAAACTACCCTGATGCGCTGTATCAATGGCTTGATTCCTCGCAGTTACAAAGGGGATTTGCATGGACGCGTCCTTCTTCATGGGCAAGATACTGCCGGCATGAGGCTGGCTGACATCTCTCGCATCGTCGGCACAGTGCTCCAAGACCCTGAGAAGCAGATCATGGGTAGTTACGTTTGCGATGAAGTCGCATTTGGTCTCGAAAACCTGGGTTGGCCACGCGAACAAATCATCGCTACTGTGGAAGAAACGCTGGAATATTTACGGATCAGCCATTTACGCGATCGCGAGACATTTTACCTTTCTGGCGGCGAGAAGCAAAAGGTAGCCATTGCCGGCACGTTAGCCATGCGGCCGTCCATCCTTCTCCTCGATGAGCCACTAGCCAACCTAGACCCCTTTAGTGCCCGCGAAGCACTGGACATGATTCGTCGCTTGGCTGATGAGGGGCGCACGATCATTATCATCGAGCACCGTGTGGAAGATGTGTTGTCCATTCGGCCGGACAAAGCGTTGCTCTTGGAACAGGGCCAGCAACGCTATTTCGGTGATTTGGAGGGCTTTGCACGCACTGTCGAGTACGGGGAGGTAAAACTGCCCGCTCCATTGGTAATTGAGAAAGCCAAGGGCCAAAAAGGAATGGGAATTGCTCCCCCTGTTTTGGAGACTCCCACTAGCAAAGACGAACCCTTGGTCCTATTCGAGGATGTGACCTTTGGTTATGAAGAAGGCACGGTTGCTCTGTGCGATATTAACCTCGCCATTTATCCTGGGGACGTAGTGGCCATCCTGGGTCCCAATGGAGCGGGCAAGACTACATTGATCAAGCATGCTATTGGCTTGCTGAAACCCACAGCAGGCAGGGTGGTAGTTGCCGGCCAGGACACCCGTCAGACAAGCACAGCACAGTTGGCACGCACTCTAGGCTATGTCTTCCAGAGCCCCAGCCATATGCTTTTTGCTCCCACTGTGCGGGAGGAACTGGCCTTTGGCCCCCGCAATTTGGGCTATCGCGCAGAAGACATTCAAGCAGGCGTAGCGGAAGCAATACGCATTTTGAACCTGAGCGGCTTGGAAGATTATTCTCCTCTGGCGTTAAGTTTTGGTCAGCAGAAGCGGGTTAGCATTGCAGCCATTCTTGCGATGCGCTCACGCATATTGGCTATGGATGAACCTACCGCTGGGCAAGACTATCGCAATTATATGGAGTTTATGGATTCCATCTTGCAGTTACCCTACTTCTCTGCTATTCTCTTTATCACACATGACCTCGACCTGGCCATCTGCTATGCTAATCGCGTCATCCTCATGGACAATGGCCGCATTGTTGCGGATGGGAAACCGGAAGAGACACTTTCTCAGCCAGAACTATTGCGAGAATGCCATCTGTATCCAACTTCACTACTGCAGACAAACCAGGCGATGCTGGGGCGAACTGGGCGTTTCATGCGCGCAGAAGCACTCGCTTGCTTGGAGGCAAATCCCTCTGTGGATTCGTCAGCCTTTGGGCTGGTTAGTTGATGTATGCTGCCGAACCCCGCGAAGGGAAGGGCGCGGGGATAAGCAAATCATGAAAAGAAAGGAGAAGGGAGATGCAAAAGAAACTGTTGAATTGGGTAGTTCTTTTTGCTGTGCTCATAGCCCTCATGCTGATTGTCAACGTCGCTTCCGGAGGTCAGCTCCAGGGGATTATGTGGGCAGTTTTTGTAGCCATTGGCGCAGTGTTGATATTGATCCTCTACCTCGCCACAGCAGAGAACAAAGCCTGGGAAGTTGGGACTCGGCAAGTGGTGTATATGGCTCTTGGTGCAGCGCTTTATGGCGTCTTCTGCTGGGTCTTTAATACAATCCCTATGCCTTCGGTCAGCCAAGTAGCCTTGCGTCCAGCGGTCGTCATCCCTATTTTCTTTGGCTACATCTTTGGCCCAGTGGTGGGATTTTTTACCGGAGCCGCGGGCAACATCCTGGGCGATTTCCTGAGCGGTTGGGGCGTTTATCCAGCCTGGGATATGGGCAATGGCTTAATGGGCCTTGTCCCTGGCCTAGTACTCCTCTTCGCTGACAAGAAGCGCAGCTTGAATACCCTGACGGTCGTTACGATTGCACTCTTGGTTATCTTTGCTGTGCTTGTGTTCGTGAACCCAAGGGTCGTCGGCCCGTGGACAGGTGAAATCGAGGACTTTAGCTTCTGGGCTTGGGCGGCAATTATTGCAGGTGGGCTTGTGATTCTGGGTCGGTTCTTGCTGGAGCGAGTCCACCCGGATGTGGCAACGGCAGAAGTATGGGGCGCGCTGGGTGTGATTGTGGGCATTGGTTTTGCCTCCATTGCGGACATCTGGATTAACGGCTACAGTCTGATGACCGCGATCATTGGCGAATTCATGCCCGCAGCCGTGCCGAACATCCTGAACATGGCGATCCTCCTACCCATTTTGCTGGTAGCCTATTTTGCAGTGGCGCGGAGAACAGGACGATAAATGCTGGTCACCTGGAAATATCGAGAACGGAATACGATCATTCAGAAACTGGACCCCCGGGCCCGGTTCATCTTCATGCTGTGTATGCTGTTCTCGATTATCCAGTTCTGGGACTTGCGCGTGATGTTGCTTTTCCTGGCAATTTCCCTGGGCCAGTTTGTGGTGGCCAAAATCACCTTTCGTGAGACTCGGCGGGTGTGGCTCTTGGTCGGAGGGTTCATCACTTTCCTCACCATGCTTGCGTTCGTGACTGGAAGAGGGGGGACAGGCGTCTATACAGAGGAGCATGTGCTCTTTTATCTCCCCTCTTTCACCCTTCCCGTTCTCGGACGCAAAATTACCTTCCCCATCACTGCCGAGCGCATCATGTTTGGCCTCAGCCAGATGACACGCATGTTGGCCATTAGTGGGTTCGCGATCATCATCCCCTATACTGTAGACCCAAGGCTCTATGGCGTTACTTTCCGTGGCCTGGGGTTACCGGACAAATTTGCCTATGCCACAGACTTGGCTTTTCGCTTCGTGCCCACCCTGGGCCGCGATTTCTCAATCACTCTGGATGCCCAGAAAGCACGGGGATACGAGCTGGAGCGCTTTGAGGGGGGGATCATAGGACAGATCCGCAAGCTGGCGCCTCTCATTGTACCGGTTACGATTGGCGCTATCGTAGCCGGTGAGGAGATTGCGGATGCCATGGACCTGCGTGCTTTTGGCGTAGCGCCGCGCACGTGGTTGCACCAACTTACATACCAACGTCGGGATAAGATCCTCATTGCCATCAGTGTGGGCGTTTTCTTGTTATCCACCGTGCTGAGCATCTTGGGGTGGGGAAAATTCTGGATACCCGGCTGGCTGTTGCGCATGGCAAAGGGATAAATCGCGGGGGAAAGCCTTCACATCATCAGGCAAAAGCCGGAGCCATACGCTCCGGCTTTTGTTATGGTTGGAGTATAATAGAGCAAACGATGTAAGGATATGATTCAGTATGTTTCATGATGAGCGTATTCCAGATAGAAAACCTCCTTGGTTGAGGCGCAGGGCAATTACTCCTGAAGTGTGGCAGCAGATGAAGTCTATGCTGGATGGACTTTCATTAGCCACCATCTGTGAGGAGGCGCATTGTCCGAACATCGGCGAGTGTTTCCGTGATCGGACGGCGACTTTTCTCATCCTGGGTCGCATTTGTACGCGGAATTGCCGTTTCTGTGCGGTGCAGCATGGATACCCTCAACCTGTGGATGACAGCGAGCCGCAACATCTGGTGGAAGCGGTGCAACAACTGAACTTGCGTCATGTAGTCATCACTTCCGTTACGCGGGATGATCTACCAGATGGAGGGGCAGCGCATTTTGCAAGGTGCATTAAAGCGCTCCATCGCAACACTGCTGCCACGGTAGAAGTTCTCATACCGGATTTTCAGGGAGATGAAACGGCATTGCGCACTGTAGTCGAAGCGCATCCCGAAGTGCTTGGGCACAATGTAGAGGTGGTGCCCCGGCTTTATCCCCAGATTCGCGCACGAGCCGATTACCAGCGCTCCTTGCGCTTGCTGGAACGAGCCAAAGAAATGAGGCCCTCCCTATACACCAAATCCGGGCTGATGGTTGGGGTAGGAGAGGAAGAGCAAGAGGTGATCCAGGTGATGCACGATCTGCGGGCTGTGGGGTGTGATTTCTTGACTATAGGCCAGTATTTGCGCCCCTCGCCGCAGCACTATTCGGTGAAGGAGTACGTGCCTCCGGAGGTTTTCGCTCGCTACGCCCAAATAGGCCAGGAAATAGGGTTTCGTGGGATGTTAAGCGGACCCTTTGTGCGCAGTTCGTACTGTGCGGGGGCACTGCTGGAGGGCGCACCCCACAACGCTTGACAAACCCTATCTTTGCTCAGAGTCAGGTCCCTTTTGCCGTGCTTTGCGCCACTTTTCCAGCCGCTCTTTGATCACCTTCTCATACCCCAGTTCACCCGGTTCGTACCAGTACTTGCCTTGTAGGCGGTCGGGGAGGTATTGCTGAGCAACCCAGTGGTCAGGGAAGGAATGCGGATAGAGGTAGCCTTCACCATGGCCTAAAGCCTTGGCATCGCGGCTGCTGTCCTTCAGGTGGTCGGGCACTTCAGTGATGCCTTCTTGCTCCACCTCTTGCAGCGCTTTGAAATAGGCTCCACAGGAGTTGCTCTTTGGCGCCGTAGCGAGATAAATCGCTGCTTCTGCCAGGGCGTATTGCGCTTCAGGCAAACCTACCCATTCCAATGCCTGCGCAGCGGCTGTAGCGATCACCAGGGCTTGTGGGTCGGCCAGGCCAATGTCTTCTGAAGCAAGGATGATCATGCGCCGCGCGATGAAGCGTGGGTCTTCTCCACTGTAAATCATGCGCGCCATCCAATAGAGCGCAGCGTCAGGGTCGCCACCTCGCAGGCTCTTGATAAACGCGGAAATCGTATCGTAGTGAGCATCGCCGTCCTTATCGTACAGTAAAGCACGACGTTGAATAGATTCTTGGGCAACGGCTAGGTCAACGTGCACACGCCCATCCTTGTCGGCGGGGGTTGTGATTACCGCCAATTCTAAAGCATTGAGCGCGTTACGGGCATCCCCTCCTGCTACATGCACCAAATGCGCCAGCGCATCTTCATCGATTTGCACCGGGATTTTGCCCAATCCGCGTTCCTTGTCGGTAAGGGCGCGGAGCAGGATCGTCTTGATCTCCTCATCGGTCAAAGGCTTCAGTTGGAAGATCCGCGATCGCGAAACCAAGGCTCCAATGACTTCAAAATAAGGGTTTTCTGTCGTTGTGCCGATAAGGATGATCGTGCCATCTTCAACATGTGGGAGCAGGGCATCTTGTTGGGCTTTGTTGAAGCGGTGGATTTCATCCACGAGGAGAATAGTGCGCTGCCCATACATCGCACGGCGGTTTTTGGCTTCTTGCACCAACTGCCGGATGTCGTTGACGCCAGCCATCACGGCACTGATACTCTCGAAATGGGACTTGGTATGGTTGGCAATGATCATCGCCAGCGTTGTCTTGCCTGTACCGGGAGGACCCCATAAAATCATGGAGGATATGCGGTCGGCTTCAATAGCGCGGCGCAGCAGCGTGCCAGGACCCACGATTTCTTGCTGACCGACGAACTCGTCCAGCGTCCGTGGCCTCATCCTGGCCGCCAAGGGTTGTTCCTTTTCTGTTTGCAGCCTGCGGCTGTGCTCAAAAAGGTCACCCGTTTTCATCTTTCCCTCTGAAAAAGCCCGCACTCTAAACTATAGATATCCTTTTTACAGTGTAGCACAAATCCTGGGCCTTTCCAAAAACATTTTGCCCGGTGATAGTTCCTAATTGTTGGATTGGACATGGCGTCCAACTCGTGCTAAAATGCAACTATGACTGAGGCAATTATCTCATCTCCACCGTTGCTCATAGGCCATGAATGGGCGGTTGACTTGCTGAAGCACAGCCTAGCTGCTGATCGCCTGACGCACGCATACCTGTTCGTTGGCCCCCCGCGTATCGGGAAAACAACCTTAGCCCTTTTTCTCGCGCAGGCAGTGAACTGTCTCCATCCAGAAAACAAGCCATGTGGCAACTGTCTGGCTTGCCGTAAGATCCAGCGGGGCTTGCACCCGGATGTGCGGGTCATTGACGAGAGGGGGGGTAGCATCAAGATCAACCAGGTACGCGAATTGCAGAACGAGGCGACCCTCTCCCCCTTTGAGGGACGACAGCGCGTGTATATCCTGTGCGATTTCCAGAACGCTACTTTGGAAGCAGCCAATTGCCTCTTGAAGACGCTCGAAGAGCCACCTCCCAGAGTCATCCTCATTTTGACTGCTTCAAAGGCAGAATTATTGCTGCCAACGATTGTCTCGCGCTGTCAGGTGTTGAACCTGCGTCCACTCGCGCTGGATCAGGTGGAGCAAGCACTACAGACATACTGGGGTGTCGAATCACGCCAGGCCAGGCTGCTGGCCAGGCTGTCTGGGGGGCGGATGGGCTGGGCTATTGAAGCCAGCAGCAATGAGGCGCTTTTGCTTGAACGTGAGAAGTACCTTTTGGTGCTCGAACAAGCTCTTGGTGAGAAGCGGATAGAGCGGATGAGGCTGGCTCAGCAACTCAGCCAAAGCCCTGAGGAGTTACCAGGCATTTTGGAACTCTGGCAGAATTGGTGGCGTGATCTGCTGTTGGCGAAGAGCGGAAATGCGCAATCAATCACTAACGTAGACCGTGAGCAGACCGTGTTGCATGAAGCGCAGCGCTATGCCATGAGCGAGATATACGCTTGCTTGCGCGCCATTGAGCGCACCGCTGAGCAAATTGAACAGAATGTAAATCCACGCCTTGCTTTGGAAGTCCTGTTGCTCTCATTGCCCAAGTCCGGCGAATCTGGGAGCAATGGATGATGAATAGGGTATGAGACAATGCCAATAGTGGTGGGTATCCGGTTCAAGCCGGCAACAAAAATTTATTATTTCGATCCCGCAGGCCTGGATCTACACCAAGGCGACTATGTGGTGGTGGAGACAGCACGGGCACGAGAATTAGGGATTGTGGTTATCCCACCCAAAGAAGTGCCACAGGAAGAGATAGTTGGCCAACTCAAGCCGGTCATACGCAAAGCCACCGCCTTAGATTTGGTGGACGCGCAGCATTATGCTAGCCAGGAAGAGGAGGCATTGCAGAAAGCTCGTGAGAAAGCGGCTGAGTATGGCCTGCCAATCAAATTGATCCGTGCTGAGTACAATTTTGATGGCTCTCATCTGACCTTTTTCTTTACCTCTGAGCAGCGCGTGGACTTTCGTGCTCTGGTTCGCGACCTGGCGCAGGTGTTCCATACGCACATCGAATTAAGGCAGATCGGCGTCCGTGATGAAGCGAAGCTCATCCAAGGCGTTGGCCCTTGCGGGCGATTGCTATGTTGTACAACCTATCTGTGCGATTTCATCCCTGTATCCATCAAGATGGCAAAGCAGCAGGGCTTGCCCCTTAGCCCCACAGAAATATCCGGTCTGTGTGGCCGTTTGCTATGTTGCCTGACTTATGAGAATGAATACTACGAAGAAGCGCTGCAGAAAATGCCCAAGATAGGGAAAATAGTCAGCACACCCGATGGCGTGGGCAAAGTTACCGGCTATAATGTGCTGAAAGAAACTGTCCAGGTGGAATTGGAAAGCGGCACTGTCATTGAGGTGCCCTTAGCGAAGATTAAACTGCAATCCCAGTCTGAGGGGGATGAGCGAGAGGGCAAAAAGAAGGCATAACCCTCGCTAGATTATTTGGTTGTGCCTTTGGCGTTCATAGCGTGCGCGTAGAGTTTCAACTACCGTTTGTGGCACCATAACTTCCCCCAGCCTGGTCGCGTACTGGGTATATTCTCCGTGAAAGTCCGTTCCCCCGGTTACCAGCAAGCTGTATTTGGTGGCCAAGGAAAGCAGAAAGTCAATCTCGTCAGGAGTATAGCCCGGGTAATACACTTCTAAGCCGACCAGGCCATGGGCTGCTAGTTCAGGTACCAAGTGATTGATCTGCAGTGGGTGCGCCAAAACAGGTAGCCCTTGTGCGGCAAGGATCGTCTGTATCGCTTCCACCGGTGTGAGCTTGGGGCGCTTCACATATGCTGGGCCACCTCGGCTGATGTATAAATCAAATGCCTCGTCTATCGAGGAAATATAACCCTTTTCGAGCATAGCCCGGGCGATGTGCGGACGCCCAATGGCGCCCGTACCGGCAAGCTGTTGTATCCTGTCCCAATCGAGGGGCATGCCCATTTGTGCCAGCTTGGCCATGATTTTCTGCGCCCGCTTCAGGCGCAGTTCGCGAAACAGGGCCAATTTGCGGCAGAGAGCAGGATCTCTGTACGCTATATAGTAGCCCAGGATGTGTACTTCACAGCGGGGCATTTCCGCGCTGATCTCCACCCCTGGGATGACATCCAAGCGGGTGCCCTTGGCGGCTTCCAGGGCCTCTTCAATGCCCTCTGTGGTGTCGTGGTCCGTGATCGCGATGGTTGTCAGGCCAAGTGCGAGCGCTTCATGCACTACCTCTGTGGGAGACAGTTGCCCGTCAGACGCAGAGGTGTGCACATGGAGGTCGACTTGGCCACCGCTCATCGCTTTTGCACGATGAATTTGATCGCGGTTCGCTCCTGGTCACCGATCATTACTTCGGTGAAAGATGGAATACAGACGATGTCAATTCCATCTTCCGCCAAGTAGCCACGAGCGATGGCCACCGCCTTGACCGCTTGGTTCACGGCTCCCGCACCGATGGCTTGGACCTCTGCGTACCCGCTCTCTCTGATTACGCCGGCAATAGCGCCTGCCACTGCCGTAGACCTGGATTTTGCCGATACTTTGAGGATATCCATGTTCGTCGCTCCTTCGGTGTCCCTCTGCTGGGAATGCCCACCCGTGGACAAGACTGAGGATTACGCCAAGCCCTTTGCCTTGGGATGCAGCCAATCATTTGGCGTAATCAACAGCCCTTGTCTCTCTGATAACGGTCACTTTGATCTGCCCCGGGTACTCCAGACTTTCCTCGACTTTCTTGGCAATGTCCCTGGAAAGGGTGATGATGCCCAGGTCATCAACCTCGTCTGGCTTCACGATGATACGGATTTCACGTCCGGCCTGTATGGCGTAGGACTTTTCAACGCCGGCAAAGGAATCAGCTAGCTTTTCCAAAGATTCGACGCGCTTGATGTAGCTCTCTAGGGTCTCTCGTCGCGCACCAGGGCGCGCACCAGAGATGGCATCCGCAGCCTGGACCAGAACAGCTTCCAGGGTAGTGAATTCCTCCTCGCAGTGATGGGCGGCGATTGCGTTCACCACTTCTGGCGGCCGGCCGTAGCGTTGCGCGATTTCAGCACCAATACGAGCATGAGAGCCTTCCGTCTCATGGCTCACTGCCTTGCCAATGTCATGCAGCAGCCCGCCTTCCTTAGCCAGAGCCACATTTGCTCCCAACTCAGCTGCCATGATACCAGCCAGATGTGCCGTTTCGATAGAATGCATCAGCACGTTCTGGCCGTAACTCGTGCGATACTTGAGCTGTCCGAGCAATTTGATGAGCTCTGGGTGCAGGCCGGGGACGCCAACTTCATAAACTGCGCGCTCGCCTTCTTCCTCGATAATGGCTTCAACTTCCTGTTGAGCCTTCTTCACTACCTTTTCAATACGCGCAGGGTGGATGCGCCCATCTAGAATGAGCTTGTTCAGCGCAACCCGGGCAATTTCACGCCGCACCGGGTCAAAACTGGACAGCGTAACCGCTTCTGGGGTATCGTCGATAAGCAGATCCACGCCGGTGATGTTCTCAATGGTGCGGATATTACGTCCGCCACGGCCGATAATACGTCCCTTCATTTCATCGCTGGGCAGTGCCACAGTAGAGACTGTTGTTTCCGCGACCTGATCGGAAGCCACGCGTTGGATAGCCAGGGTGATAATTTCCCGTGCTTTGCGCTCCGCCTCTTCGCGGGCTTGTTCTTCCGCTTCTCGGATCACGCGAGCTATGTCTTGCCGCGCCTCATTGGCAACTCTCTGCAAAAGCAGTTCCTTGGCTTCTTCTAGACTCAAATTAGAGATGCGTTGCAGTTCTTCCAGTTCCTTGCGCCGTAGCTGCTCTAGTTCATTTCGTTGTTGTTCCAGTTGTTTCTCACGTGCCTCTAGCTTGCGTGAGCGTTCTTCTAACGCATCTACCCTGCGATCAAAGCTTACCCTGCGCTGTTGTAATCGGCGTTCTTGCCTTTCCAGTTCCGCGCGTCGCCTCTTTGCTTCCCGCTCTACTTCGTCCCTCATCTTCAATGCCATTGCTTTTGCTTCCAGTTCGGCTTCTTGAAGACGAGTTTTGGCTTGCGCTAACAGGCTTTCTGCTTCTTCGCGGATTGCGTGAACTTTGGTTCGGGCGGTATATTGCCGGACTAGGTATCCAAGTATAAATCCCAGCAGGCCTACCGCCAGGCCTATTACGATATTCACTAGTGCGTTGTTCATCTTCGTCAACTTCCTTCCATGCAAATATATTGAACAGTCCCGTGTTGTGCCTTGCATCCGCAGACACGGGCCTGAGAAATTAGGGGGTCAAAGTGATTCCTCCGTTGCGGAGCCTCGCGACTCCAGCCACAGACGTTTCACCGTCTCTTTGACCACCTCGTAATCGAAACCCCGCCGCTGCAAAAATCCGCTTAAGCGTCGGTAAAAAACCTGGTAATCCAGGTGACTGAGCTGCCGTGCACGGTCACGTGCAGCCCGGTAGGCGCTCTCTGCTTCGTCAACTTCTTCAATCGCTTCTTCCACTACCGCATCCGGCACACCTTTGCGGCGCAGTTCAAAGCGCAATGAGCGTTGGCCGCGTGGCCGGAACGCCTCACGATTTTCTACCCAGTAGCGAGCGAAGGCTTCATCATCCAGCAATCCCGCCGTGCTCAATCGCTCTATGACGCTCCGGACGGTCGGATCGGGCACACGATGGCGCTGGAGATATGTCTCCACTTCAGCGCGACTACGTGGTCGGTAGCTCAGAAAATCCAACGCCCGTTCATACGCGACCTCCAGGGCATCACGTTCCCGAAGCTGCTCTATTTCTTCTGGGGACAAGGATTGCCCTACTTTTAGAGGAGCAGCAAGAAGAGCGTGTAGCCCAAATGCGTACTCGCCATCCAGGTAAACGTTGACCCGTTGGCGGTTCTTTTTTTGTAATTTCAGCGCTGTGATTTTCCGGAGCATAGGCGATACCAATTATTGATAACACAAAAGCTGCGGTCTGGTGACCACAGCTTTCTGACTCGGCATGTCGGTTCCCTGGCTTTCCAGGCTTAAGCCAGAGAGTATACTTGGTTTCCCTTGTAACCTGAACGGCGGTTAATCAGGTTTCTAATACGGATTGGAGTGACCTTGCAAGCATCGTGCGAATCCTTGATGCGTTCAGCCCTACTACTGGATAGCTCCAATGGGCCGTGTGCTCCTGGTAAACGCAACCGATTGCCTTTTTATGCGACTGCCATTCTGCTGTACGCCACTTGGGTAAAGTCATCCCAATCCTTCTTCCGCCCAATTCATCCCCATCAAAGGGAAACCAAATTTCCCGCTCAGAGAATAAAGCCAATGCCTACTTCAGCGCTGTGGTCGAGAACAACCTCTCGTTGCCTCGCCCTTTGTAGCGAACCGTGCGCCGCAATGCAAAAATTTGTTCTATGTCATTACTCCTCAAGCGTGTAGAGTTCCTCCGGCTCCTCTGTAACTGACTCGATCGTTCCAAATGACTTTCCCGCCAAAGAAGTCATGTTTTGACGGATTTTCTGAGCGATCTCCTCGAGAAGCGCGGGATTCTCCTTCAGGAATGCCTTGGCATTTTCTCGCCCTTGCCCCAATCGGGTCTCGCCGTATGTGTAGTATGCCCCCTTCTTTTCGATGATGCCTACTTCCACACCCATATCCAGTACATCGCCGCTCTTGGAGATGCCCTCGTTGTAAATGATGTCGAACTCCGCGCTCTTGAACGGCGGGGCCAGTTTGTTTTTCGTGACACGCACTTTGGTACGGTTGCCGATGACCTCGCCGCCCTGTTTAATCGCTTCCATACGGCGTATATCCAACCGCACTGCAGCATAAAACTTGAGTGCGTTACCACCCGTGGTCGTCTCTGGGTTCCCAAATAGGACCCCGATCTTTTGCCGCAATTGGTTGGTGAAGATGACCGCCGTATTCGAGCGTTTGATGGCGCCCACAAGTTTACGCAGCGCCTGGGACATGAGCCGTGCCTGCAACCCAATATGCTGATCGCCCATCTCCCCTTCGATCTCTGCCCGAGGCACCAGCGCAGCCACGGAGTCAATGACAATGACATCCACTGCTCCACTCCGGACCAATGCCTCCGCGATCTCCAGTGCCTGTTCTCCGGTATCCGGCTGGGAGATGTAGAGGTTATCCACATCTACGCCGCACTTGGCAGCGTATGTTGGATCCAGGGCATGTTCCACATCTATGAAAGCAGCCACGCCGCCTGCGCGCTGCGCTTCGGCAATGATGTGTTGTGCTAAGGTGGTTTTCCCCGAGGACTCGGGACCAAAGATCTCGGTAATGCGCCCACGCGGTACGCCACCAATGCCTAATGCGGCATCCAGAGCCAGCGATCCTGTGGAGATTGTCTGCACATTGTACTGAGAGGAGTCGCCCAGTTTCATGATCGAGCCCTCGCCGAACCGCTTTTTCAGTTGGGATACAGCGATCTCTAGAGCTCTTGCCTTACCACTATCTTCCACCATTTGCCCTTGACTCCTTTCACCTATCAAAACCTCACATCTATTTTACATCAAGATGGTCATAAATGCAACTTATGTTCTGGGCTCAAAGGCTCTTATGTCTCACATTCCTCATCATACTCTTGCCTCCATCCACGTTCCAAGCCGAGCGCATCAAAGGCTGCTAATGCTTCGAGGTACTCCTCATCGGTAATTTTGCGCCCTAGAACTGGATCTCCTACCGCCTTGTGGGCAGGGAAGTATTGTGACATCAGGCTGATGTGGATGGATGGGGAAAGTTCGCGGGCAATCCAAGCCAGCACCTCTTGTGTTCCTGCCAATCCTTCCGGCAAGACCATGTGGCGGATGATCATGCCGCGCAATGCTAACCCATTCTCATCAAGCAGGAGCTCTGCACCAACCTGGCGGAACATCTCTTTCAAAGCAGCGCGGTTGGCTTCGACATAGCCCCGAAACCCAGATAAACGACGTGCTACCTCATCATCCGCATATTTGGCATCAGGTAGATAGATGTCTACGATGCCATCGAGCAGGCGAAGCGTTTCCACCGCTTCATAACCACTGGAGTTATAGACCAGGGGTAGGCGCAAGCCCTCCTCTACAGCGAGGGCCAGTGCCGCGAGAATCTGGGGGACAAAGTGCGTTGGCGTAACCAAATTGATGTTGTGACATCCACGCGCTTGAAGTTCCAGCATCATCTCAGCCAGGCGTTGCACAGTAACCTGTTGCCCGATACCCAGTTGGCTGATGGGATAATTCTGACAGAATACACAGCGCGCCGTGCAGTAGGTGAAAAAGATGGTGCCTGACCCCTTCGTGCCGCTGATAGGCGGCTCTTCCCAAGGGTGGGCATTCCAACTCGCGACGACAGGATTAGCACCAGCCCGGCAATAACCTCGTTCCCCTGCCAAGCGATTCACGCCACATTCTCGTGGGCACAGATTGCAATGGCTTAGCATTTCGTAGGCGAGTTCAATGCGTTGTTTCAGCAAGCCGCCGGCGTGGAGCTGGAGGTAACTAGGCAGTGTTATGTTCACCAGTGGGGAAGGCGAACGCTGGACAGACATAGCGCGCTCCTGTGAACTACTGAGGCAGAGATTGTGCAAGCCTTTACCTTTCCCGAGCGGGCAGAGCCATTTTTCGTACCCGCTCCCATTCGGGTATGGTTTCGTCTTCCAAGCCACGGCGCAATTCGATGATCTGGTCGCGCAACAGTGCCGCTTTTTCAAACTCCAGTTGTGCAGCCGCGGCTTTCATCTGTTTTTCGAGTTCGTGAATCAGCCTGAGTAGCTCGTCTTTGGGAATGTCCTTGCTCACGACGTATTCTGCTCGTGGCTCAGCCACCACACGTACACGATCGGTTAAGTCACGGATTTCCTTGATAATGCTGGTTGGGACGATGTGGTGCTCTTCGTTGTAGCGCATTTGGATCTGGCGGCGGCGGTTAGTCTCGTCAATGGCCTCTTGCATGGACTCGGTAATGTTGTCGGCATACATGATCACTTGCCCATGCACATGGCGCGCAGCACGCCCTATGGTCTGGATCAGCGAGTTCTTGCTGCGTAGGAAGCCTTCCTTGTCTGCATCGAGGATAGCAACCAATGAGACTTCGGGCAGGTCTAAGCCTTCCCGCAACAGATTGATGCCTACCACCACATCGTATACACCTAGGCGCAGATCGCGGAGAATTTGCACGCGCTCGATGGTTTGGATTTCTGAGTGCAGGTAATGCACCTTGACGCCCATCTCCATCAAGTAATCAGCCAGATCTTCTGCCATGCGCTTGGTGAGCGTCGTCACCAACACGCGCTCGCCACGTTGCACGCGGCGGTTGATTTCGCCGAGCAGGTCATCAATCTGCCCCTTAGTGGGGCGCACGATGATCTCCGGATCCACCAGTCCGGTGGGGCGGATAATTTGTTCCACTACTTGTTGAGAGTGCTCCAGTTCGTAAGGGCCCGGCGTAGCCGAGGTGTAGATGACTTGGTTGATATGCCGTTCAAATTCCTCGAAACGGAGCGGGCGGTTGTCCAATGCGGAGGGCAGGCGAAAGCCATATTCGACGAGGACTTCTTTGCGTGCCCGGTCGCCATTGTACATGCCATGCACTTGAGGAAGCGTGATATGTGACTCATCTACGAACATCAAGAAGTCATCCGGGAAATAGTCAAGCAGTGTCCAAGGCTGTTGGCCTGGTGCACGCCCGGACAAGTGCCGCGAATAGTTCTCGATGCCGGAGCAATAGCCCACCTCGCGCATCATCTCCATGTCATAGCGTGTGCGTTGTTCCAGTCGTTGTGCCTCCAGCAGCTTGCCTTGCTGCCTCAGGACAGCCAGGCGTTCCTCAAGTTCAGCCTCGATTGATTTTAACGCGGCTTCGAGTCGCTCTTTGTTTGTGATGAAATGCTTGGCGGGAAAAATTTGGACAAAATCGTGCTCATAGAGGATTTCACCGGTCAGCGGATCAATCTCCGTGATGCGTTCAATCGTATCCCCCCAGTATTCCACCCGCAAAGCCGTTTCCCTGTATGCAGGAAAGATATCCACCGTGTCACCGCGGGCACGGAAACATCCGCGGTGGAAATCCGTGTCGTTACGCTGGTAAAAGATCTCTGTCAGATGGCGCAGCAGACGCTCTCTGCGTTTAATCTCACCGCGCCGCAGTTGCACCACATCCTGCCCATACTCTTCTGGCGAGCCGATGTTGTAGATACAGGACACACTGGCAACAATGATCACATCGCGCCGTGTGAGCAGGGAGGAAGTGGCTGCCAGGCGCAGCCGATCGATCTCCTCATTGATGTCCGCGTCCTTCTCTATATACGTGTCGGTCTGTGGGAGGTAGGCTTCTGGCTGATAGTAATCGTAGTAACTCACGAAGTACTCTACGGCATTGTGTGGGAAGAATTCACGGAATTCGCTGTAAAGTTGTGCCGCCAGGGTCTTGTTGTGGGACAGCACCAAGGTAGGGCGTTGCACCTGTGCGATGATGTTTGCCATGACATACGTCTTGCCAGAGCCTGTAACGCCCAGCAGAGTCTGATGTTTATACCCTTTTCTCAGCCCTTCGACCAGCTTTGCAATCGCTTGTGGCTGGTCACCGGTGGGCTTCATATCCGACACGAGTTGAAACTCTGCCATCCCTTGCTCCAAGAATCCGTTTTTCACATAAAATTATACCGCATCTGCGCGCAGTCGTCCAGATGGATACATGGAGGACGTGCATTGCTGAATGCCATACCCTCGAATGCTAAGACCGAGAGGGCAGAAATAAAGGGATAAGCCCTTTGAGGTTGCTCATTAGAGGAGGCTGACCGGATCTACATCCACTTGCCAGCCCAGTGGTAAAGTGATGCTAGCGAGCAACTTGGCTGGATCGGAGCCTCGCAGCACAATTTGCCAGCGGAATTTGCCCCGTAGCCGCTCGATAAAGCACGGCGCTGGCCCGATGCACTGGATTTCTGACATCCCCAATCGAGCAATTTGCGCATTGAGCAAGTGATGCAGTTTTTCTGCTTCTTCCTGGCATCTCTTGGCGCTAGTATGCGTGAAAAGCAATCGCACCAGGCGGCTGAAGGGTGGGTAGCCTTGCTGGCGGCGGAATTCGAGTTCTTGGCGGTAAAATCCTTCATAGTCATGGCGACTGGCAGCCTGGATGCAAAAGTGCTCTGGGGTATAGGTTTGGATGATGACTTTGCCACCCAGGATGCTACGTCCGGCTCGCCCAGCCACCTGTGTCAGCAATTGGAAAGTGCGTTCGCTGGCGCGGAAATCAGGCAAGTGCAATGCGATATCTGCTGTAACGACACCTACCAGCGTCACCAGAGGCAGATCGAGACCCTTGGCGATCATCTGCGTGCCGATAAGCACATCAGCCTGGTGGCTGACAAACTTGGCGAGGATTTCTTCATGCGCATCTTTGCCCCCTGTTACGTCTCGATCCCAGCGCAGGACACGCGCTTTGGGGAAGAGTTCGTGTACCAGTTGTTCTACTTTCTGCGTGCCAATGCCAAAGAACCGGATGCGCTTGCTGCCACACTGTGGACATACGGTAGGTGCAGCGCACTGAAAGTTGCAGTGATGGCAGAGCAGGGTATCGCTGTCGGCGTGGTAGGTCAATGCCACATCGCAGCCCCGGCACTTGACGACATAGCCACAATCGCGGCACATGACGAAGGTAGCAGCACCGCGACGGTTTAGGAAGAGGATCACCTGCTCGCCTGCTGCCAGAGCTACCTGCATGGCTTGTTGTAAGGCACGGCTGAAGGGGCTGCGATTCCCTGCACGTAACTCTGCGCGCAAGTCCACCACTTCCACCGGAGGGAGTTCCATATAGCGTGCATCTTCGTATTCCGCGCCCAGCCTTTTCACACGCTCTTTTTGGCTATCAATGTGGAACTGCTTACGCTGTTGCTCTATGCTGCGTTGATGTCCCATGATGCGTTTGGGCAGTTGCAGCAGTTTGTATTCCCCGCGTTGCGCGCGGTAGTACGTCGTGATGTCAGGCGTAGCACTTCCTAAAATGACTACAGCGCCGGTTAACTCAGAGAGCTTTATCGCCACATCCCGTGCGTGAAAGCACGGCATTTCCTGATGCTTATAGGTCCATTCGTGTTCTTCATCCACTATGATGAGTTTCAAGCGGGGCAAAGGCGCAAAGATCGCGGAGAGCGGGCCGATCACAACATCCGCATGTCCTTCGCGGATACGCCTCCACTCGTCGTAACGCTCACCACTGGACAGTTGGCTGTGCAAGATCGCCAAGCGTTCTGGGAAGCGCGCCGCAAAGCGGCGGATTGTCTGTGGCGTAAGGGCAATCTCGGGCACCAGGACGATTCCCTGTCCTCCTTGCTTCAATACTTCCGCGAGAGCACGCAGATAAATCTCGGTCTTCCCGCTGCCTGTTACACCGTGCAAGAGGAAGACTTGCCCCTTTGTGGACTCCAAAGCGCTGGCGATGGATTGCCAGACGGCTTCCTGATCCGGAGTAAACTTGGGCGGTTCAGTGGTGACGAATTCACGGCCCGCCAATGGGTCACGGCGGACTTCGCGCTGACTCATTTGTAAGAAGCCCCGCTCGACCAACCGATCCACAATATTCCGCTTCACCCCTGTCTCTGCGCAGAGTTCTGCCAGTGGGACAGTAACTGGGAATGCATTCCCTTGTTCCTGAGCGCGCTGCAGGAGATAGGCCATAACGGCTTGCTGTTGTGGCGCCCTCGATAAGGCGGAGAGGAGTTCATCTCCAGGGGCAGACGGCAGAAGTACCATGGGTTCTGTTTTAGGCTTAACCCGAGGCCCTCTGATTTCCATCTGCTTTCGCACCCAGCCTTTGCGCACCATCCGCTCAACGACCGAGCGCCACCGCCTTATCTTGAGCCGACGCCCTGCGAAAGCCAAGGGCAGAGGACCATGTTGCCGAAGCAGCTCAAGAACGCGGCGCTCCTCCTGGTCAGGGGACGCTGTTGCAGCGGCTTCTTCTAAGTATAGCATGGTCTCTGTTTGCCAGCTTATCCCCGGGGGGAACATGCCCCATGCGACCATATGCAGCGGTGTCCGATAGTACTCGCTGATCCAATGCATCAAATCGAGCTGATACGGGGTGAGCACAGGGTGGGGATCAATAATGGTGAGGATGTCTTTGGTGGCGAGAACGGGGGCCGAATCGGACAAAGCCACGACAATACCTGGCAATTGGCGTGGGCCAAATGGCACCCACACCAATTGTCCAGGGACAACCTTGCCCTGCATGGGAGCGGGGATAGAGTAGTGAAAAGTCTGCTGCAGGCTAGTGCGATCTGCTGCTTTCTTTTCCCCGCGTCCTAGCGGCGAGTGCACTACCACTTCTGCAAATTTCGCCCCTGCACTCACGTGATCCCCTTGCCACAACTTTGCACTGCCAGCAACCTGCCTTTACTGTCGCAATAGTGCCACAGCAGCATAGCCTACTACACTGCTACGGTCACCGGTTACATCGCCGGAGTTCATGTATTTGAGCAATACAGCGCGATTGGCACCGAGTTGCTGGGCAGCGACCATCACAGCCATCACCGGGCCACCACCGCAGGCTTCTGCCTTTTGCATGGCGAGCGTGCGCGCCAGACCTTCAGGGTCATAGGCGGTGATATGATCCAATACCAGTTGATCCAACCGCACGGCAATCTCATAGCGATGGAAATGGGAGAGGTCTGTGCTAGCCACCAGCAGGATGGGTTCTTTACCGATGGCTTTGGCTAGTGCCTGACCCAGTTCTAAGGCGGATTCCCAATCCTGTTCTCCCATCATAATCGGAGTCAGCGCAAAATCGCCCAGAACATGTTGTAGAAAAGGCAATTGGATTTCCAACGAATGCTCCATATCCTGTGACACGCGGTTGAGTTTGATGCTTTGTTCCACCTTTTGAAGCAATTCGTTGTCAACGGGCACTAGGCCGAAAGGAGTTTCATAGAAGGCTTTGTCGGTAACTGCAAAACGTCCTGGATAGATGCGGTGGACTGGGGATACGATGACCACCCTGGAAAAAGGTTTACCACGCAGTTGGGCATAGGCATACGCAGCCACCTGTCCAGAATAGATGTAGCCAGCATGGGGAGCGATCAGACCCACCAAGTCTCCATCCAATTTCTGCGGGGGCACGTTGTTCAGGAACTCGTCAATCATGGCTCGCAACTGCTTGGCATTGCCAGGATACCAGGTCCCAGCGATCACAGAATGGCGTACGCTGCTAGAATTCCCTATTGCCATTTTCATCCTCCCTTCTATAAGCGGATCACCCGCTGCTTTGTGCGGCATTTCTCGGCGGTGATGATGGCAGCGATCTTCTCAACAGCAAGGTCTAGCTGGCCTTCGCGGTTGACCACGGCGTAATCAAATTCGGTGATATGCGTCATCTCTTCACGTAGAGTGGCAAGGCGCCGTTGCAAAGATTCGCTCGATTCGGTACCGCGCTTGCGTAAGCGATTGAGCAATTCCTCTTCCGAGCCAGGCAACAAGAAGATGAGAATTGCATCTGGCACAAGACGCCGCACCGTAGCGGCGCCTTGTACATCCAGGCGCATGATGACGTCCTGCCCACTAGCCAAGGCACGCCGTACTTGTTCCTTCGGAACACCTTTATACTCTCCATAGACCCAGGCGTGTTCCAAAAATTCTCCTTCTTGCATCAAGCGTACGAATTCGTCTTCGGAGAGGAAAAAGTAATCAACCCCATGCCTTTCGCCTTTCCTGGGCGGCCTAGTTGTGGCTGTGATGACGAAATGGAAGGGATAATTCAATTCTTTCATGCGTCTGATGACGCTGTCTTTGCCCACACCCGAAGGCCCAGAGATAACGATCAGCAATGGGTTAGGGTGCTCGAGGTATGGCCGCAGATCAGGCTTGCCTTCGGTGCTGGTTTTGGATGATTCTGGTTCAAGGAGGGGATATGTGTCCATCTCTTGTGCTCCGCATGATGATGCCGTTGACGACTTTGCATTTGAAGCAGCGCTTTGCTCCGTGTATAATTTTAGCAGACCAATTCACTTCATAGGTAGGGAAGTTCTATGCCGATCTATGAATACCGATGCCGTAAATGCCATCGCCGTGTAGCGATTCTCCATCGCAGTTTCAGCGATGTGGAAACTGCTAAGCCAAAATGCACCTATTGCGGGCACGATGTGCTTGACCGCCTTGTCTCTCGTGTCGCCGTGCTCAAGTCGGAAGAAGCAAGGCTGGAAGCCTTGGCTGACGATGCTGCCCTCGGAGACCTCGACGAGAATGACCCACGAAGCATTGCCCGCTGGATGAAGAAGATGTCCGCCGAAGCGGGTGAAGACCTGGGCGACGAATTTCACGAAATTGTTGACCGTCTGGAATCTGGGCAATCGCCGGAAGAGATTGAAGCGGCCATGCCTGAACTGGGTCCAGGGGCTGCATCTGAAACAGCCGGCTATGGCAGCGCAGAAGACGAATTCTAGAACTTTTCACTGCGCTCCACATTCAGTACAAAAACCGTTGCGCCACCTACCTGTACTTCCACTGGGCGGGGGATAAAGAATTCCCCCGCTTCTGCCACTGGTGGCAAGGGGCTCACGAGCTGGGTCCTGGCGTGGCAGTTCTCTTTGATGATGGCGAGGATGTCGTCCACCTGTGCTGCTTCAGCGCCGACCAGGATGGTAGCATTTCCCTCGCGCAGGAATCCTCCCGTAGTACTTATTTTGGTACAGCGGTGCCCCTTTTGTTCCAAAGCTCGGATAAGTGTCTCTGCGTCATCGCTGTGCACAATGCTAAGAATGAGCTTCATCATCTGCCAGCCTCCTCTCCAGCCCTCTATAGCCCTGAAGGTTGTACGGATACTTTAAGATGAGAGTGTTGAAAATCTTGTCACCCTGAGCGAAGCGAAGGGTCTCGCGTAACTTTAGCCGTATTTTCCCGAGTATTGCGAGATGCTTCACTTCGTTCAGCATGACATTGGAAGGGCTTTTTCAACACCCTCTTTAAGATCTGGTTGGATTTGCTTCTCCCTCAAAAGTCGCTTGACCCGCTTCCGGATGGAATTCTGTATCGCCGCAATGGAACGTGTTGCATCTACGATAAACCACCGCTCTGGTTCAGCAGCTGCCATCTCCAGGTAGCCAGCCCGCACGCGGCGGTGAAAGTCTAACTCCTTCTGATCCATGCGATTCCATTCGCCCACGCCCGTTTGAAAACTGCCCCGCCTGCGGCGTAAGCCTTCTTCTACATCGATATCCAGGTAGATAATCAGGTCGGATCGTAAACCGCCCGTGGCAAAGAGAGTAATGGCCTGCAGCAACTCCATGTCCAAGCCATGTCCATATCCTTGATACGCCAGCGTAGACTCAGCATATCGGTCACACAATACAATAGACCCGGCTTCTAGAGCCGGGCGAATGGTTTGACCAACGAGTTGTGCGCGTGATGCGGAGTACAGCAATGCTTCCGCATGGGGCAACATATGGACGTTTTTGATGTCGTGCAGTATGGCACGGATTTGGTCGCCGATTTCTGTCCCCCCTGGCTCTCGCACAAGCAGGACGCGATATCCTGCGCGGGCGAGATACGCATGCAGGGCTTGAATTTGTGTTGTTTTGCCACTGCCATCTGGACCTTCAAAGGTGATAAAACAACCTGTGGTCATTTTACTACCCACTATTGGTGGATACGCACTCGGCGGTAAGGCTCTTTGCCTTTGCTGTATGACATGAGATTTGCCGCACGTGCCATTTCGTGCTGTCGTCTGCGCACAAAAGCGTCCTGTGGCGACAATTCGACCGATGAGCGCTCACCGCGCAAAATCTTATCAATGGCTTCCTGCGTTTCCTGCATGGCAGCTGAGAAAGGGTCAGTAACTGGTTCGAGGCCAAAGATGTCAGCCAGACAGTTTTCCATCTGCGTTACGGTATTGCTGCGTAGCACATAGACGGACAAGCCGGCACGCTCCGCATCGGTAATCGCCTGTGGCCGCTTGCGGTAGTAGCTCTTGGACGTCATGAGGATATCCGCTTCGCTCAAATTGTTAACGATCACCACCGGCAGGTTCAATGCTTTACTGGCTTGGCGCAGCCGGTTCTGACTGATGCCGTATGGGAAGACGCGCAAGGTGCGGGAAGGTGTTTCCACTGGTTGCTCAAAGGCAGTCAACGGTGCCCTTTGCGGCGCTTCAGGGCGAGCGCTCGCTCTTTCGATATGGATTTCCCCATTCTCGTCCCGATAGCGAATTTCCGGCGGTATTTGACGGCCGCGTAGAATGGCATCCACTGCCTCAGCGACGTCGTGGCGAACAGCCAGGCGATCCCAATCCTGGATTTCAATCACCACGTCGAAAGTGGGTGGAGCTTTGCGTTCCAAGACTGATTTCTGCGTCCCTCGACGACGAGCTTCTTCGTCACTTAGAGTTACAGTTTGAATGCCACCGATCAAGTCGCACAGGGTAGGGTTCATCATCAGGTTTTCTAGGGTATTGCCATGGGCTGTCGCTACTAACTGTACGCCCCGTTCGGCAATCGTACGCGCTGCGGCGGCTTCTAGTTCGGTGCCCATCTCGTCAATGACAATCACCTCAGGCATGTGATTTTCAACCGCTTCAATCATCACGGCATGTTGCATAGCAGGTGTTTTCACTTGCATGCGGCGCGCCCGTCCGATGGCTGGATGGGGGATATCGCCATCCCCACCGATTTCGTTGGACGTATCCACTACAATGACGCGCTTCTTCTCCGCCAGGACGCGCGCGACTTCACGCAACATGGTCGTTTTCCCTACGCCAGGCCGTCCTAATAGCATAATGCTTTTGCCAGACTCCACGATGTCGCGGATGATGTCAATGGTGCCATAGACCGCCCGGCCGACCCGGCAAGTCAAGCCAACGATGCGCCCCTGCCGATTACGGATTGCCGAGATACGGTGAAGCGTGCGCTCGATACCGGCGCGGTTGTCATCGCCAAAAGCACCAATGCGGCTGACCACATAATCAATTTCTGCTTGCGTAACTTCTTGCTCGCTCAGTTCGATCTCTTGGTCTACAAAACGGGCTTCAGGCCGCCGTCCCAAGTCCAACACAATCTCCAATAGGTCCTCGCTGCGGTTGGCAGCCTGCAAGGCTGCCGCTATAGGCGGCGGCAAGACCGCAATCAGAGCATCCAAGTCATCTGTAATTTCCAATTTTGCCACTGAACAACCTCACTTGTAACAACTGAAAGTTATATGCATCCTTCATTCTGCTTCGCTGCGCGAAACAGTAGGTGCGATTTCTGCTTTTTTCTCCAGCGCTGGAACTAGCTTACGCACTGGCTCCTTTACGCGCACAGTGGTATGCTTGACCAGTAGAGAATAAGTATTTATTAATGCAAACCCCCTTTCCTCCAAAGCGGTTTGCAAACCTCCTTCATAGTCGCGCACGGCACAATAAAATGGCCGTGACGGGTAATGGCTGCGCAGCGCCAAAGCATGATCCAACAGTTCTGCTGGGCCATTGCGTGCCTCTGGCTGAGTCAGCAAGCGCATACAAACACCACGCGGCCCTGCAGTGATGTGTAGGTAGCCTTCCATCTCCCCATGATGGCTGTACAATACATATCCTTGCTCAGAACCTGGGAGGTACAGCTGGTATGGCAAGAAATTGTCTTGTTGGCTGTTTATCTCCTCTGCTTGGAGCACCGATCGAGGAGTGACCCTACGGTACAATTTCTGAACATCCAACTGGTCCTCTGGACGCAGTGGGTTGATGCGCGTGCTCAGTGTTCCTGAGCGCATCTCTCCCGGCGGAAGCCAAAATAGCCGTTCATGGCAGTACACCGCAAAACCAGCTTGGCGGAACACCTCTTCGGCAGAGCTATCTGCAGACACCCAGGCAAACAGGCGCTGCACACGGCGTTCACCTGCAGCGATGCAAAGGTGTAGCAACAAGCGATACCAGATAGTAGCTGCTTCTTCGGCCAGCAATGGCATGGGCTTGGTCTGGCAGTCCAACGCAGGAGCTAGGCATAGCAAGTTCCACACTAAGCCGGAGGGATGCCCCTTTGCCTGCGCAAAGCCGCGCAAGCCAGCATCATGATCAGGAGCCTGCAAAACGTAGGTGAAAGTGCCCAAACGCGATTTCAGGAAGTATCCTTGCAGAGCAGCGCGCAAAGGCGTGGGCGGCTCATCCAGCAAAGCACTTCTAAGATCAACGATGGTGCAAGCGTTTTGCAGTTGTCGCACCAACCAGATATGGCGCAATCCAAAGGATACGATCATTGATTCCCTTAGGGTATAGCCCTCAAGACCTCATCTTGAGAAAGTAGCGGTGAAATCTGGTGTCATCTGCCAGTTCGGGATGGAAAGCTGTAGCCAACAAATTGCCCTGCCTAGCCGCAACCACCGTTCCATCCACTAGATGAGCCAGTTCCTCCACACCAGGACCTACTTTCTGGATATAAGGTGCACGGATGAAGATAGCGCGAAAAGGTTTCCCACGCTCTTCGGCTGTGCTCACTGCATCCAAAGCGGGAATGAGCAGGTCCGTTTCGAAGCTATCTACTTGCCGGCCAAAGGCATTGCGTTTGACAGTGATGTCCATGACCCCAATGAGTGGCTGGATTTGGCCGACATCTTTTGCCAATAGGATCATCCCGGCGCATGTACCCCAGATGGGGATGCCTTCATTGGCCATCCGGCGTATGGGATCCACCAAGTTGTACGCTACTGCCAGTTTGCCAATAGTGGTGCTCTCACCTCCTGGGATGATCAGACCATCCAAACCTTGTAACTGTTCTGGGAGTCGCACCTCGATGGCTTCAACCCCCAGGCTGCGCAATACCTGCACGTGCTCGATAAAGTCTCCTTGCAAGGCCAAAACCCCATATCTTGGCATGTTACCATCCTCGCACTGCTAGGCGTTCGGCCTCCGGGATAACCGCAATTTCCAAACCACGCATGGGTTCACCCAAGCCCCTGGACACTTCTGCAATGATCTTTGGCTCGTTGTAGTAGGTAACGGCCTGTACGATCGCTTTGGCGCGGCGTGCCGGATCTTCTGATTTGAAAATGCCAGAACCAACAAAGACCCCGTCCATGCCCAGTTGCATCATCATCGCGGCATCGGCGGGCGTAGCAATACCACCAGCGGCAAAATTAACCACTGGCAGCCGCCCTAGTTTAGCCACTTCAACCACAAGTTCATAGGGCGCGCCCATCTCTTTGGCAGCAGCCATCAATTCCTCGGGAGCCATGCTCTGCAGACGGCGGATGGCACCAAGTACGGCTCGTGCGTGGCGCACTGCCTCCACCACATTCCCCGTGCCCGCTTCTCCCTTTGTGCGGATCATGGCTGCTCCCTCGCCAATGCGGCGCAGCGCCTCGCCCAAATTGCGGCAGCCGCAGACAAAGGGGACCTTGAACTGGTGCTTGTCAATGTGATGTTCTTCGTCGGCGGGAGTGAGCACCTCACTTTCGTCTATGTAATCTACGCCCAGCGCTTCAAGCACTTGGGCTTCGACAAAGTGACCGATGCGGCATTTCGCCATGACGGGAATGCTGACTGCATCCATGATACGCAGAATGAGCTCGGGGTCACTCATGCGCGCTACTCCGCCATGTGCCCGAATATCGGCTGGTACTCGCTCCAGTGCCATCACGGCACAAGCACCTGCATCTTCCGCTATCCTGGCTTGCTCAGGTGTAACGACATCCATAATCACCCCGCCCTTGAGCATCTGCGCCAGGCCAACTTTGACTTTCCATGTTCCTTTCTCAATCGCCATGCTCATCAACCTCCTTGGAGCTTTATCGTGGTATAAGTTCGCTCCTCCTATATCATATTGTACCTCGATTCTAACCAATTGGCAAGTAAGCCAGTTGCCTTGACAGAAGAGTGGCTAGCGGGCTATAATGCCTTTCGGAGGATGCAATTGGAAGAGGCTGTCCTACTGGTAATGACCGGCATCCATCCTGCGACGGAGATCGAGCAGATGATGGCAAATGCTCGTCTGGCGATCACGCAGGACACTATCGAGCGAGCGCGTACAGTGCCGGACATTTCCCAAATTGTGCTGAGCACGAACGCACCGTCTTTGGCGGAGTGGGCCAGGGCACAGGGGGTGACAGTAGAGTTGGATGTGCCCGGCAGTTCTTTCCATTTTGGAAAGCATCTGCGGGATTTGGTGGCCAAGTATCGGATTAAGCGGCTCTTTTACATGGGCGGTGGTAGTGGTGCCTTGCTCTCGGCTGATGAAATGGCCGCCATTGTAGACCGCTTGCGCTCAACGGACAGGGTGCTCATCACCAACAACTTTTATTCCACGGACTTGGCCGCTTTCACTCCCGCTGACGTGCTGGACCGGATTGAGCCACCGGCTATAGACAATGATCTGGGGTGGGTGCTCGCGGAGCAAGCGGGATTGCCTAACGAGTCCCTTACCCGGCGTGCCTCCACGCAATTTGATGTGGATACGCCTACTGACCTGATGATTCTCACCGCTCATCCCGGCGTAGGAGCGCATACCCGTGCTTTCCTGGATAGCCTGCGTTGGGATATCTCGCATATTGAGCAGGCACTACAGCGGCTAGTAGATCGCGATGCAGAGGTCTTGGTGGCAGGGCGCGTATCGGCTGCTGTCTGGGAATATCTGGAGCGAGAGACTGCTTGTCGGGTGCGCGTGTTTGCCGAAGAGCGGGGCATGCGCGCGAGCGGCCGGCAAGCGCGTGGCGAAGCCCGCTCTCTGCTGGGCTACTATTATCAGCAGGTAGGGCCGCAGCGTTTTTTCGAGACACTGGCTGAACTCAGCCAGGCTGTTTTCCTCGATAGCCGCGTCCTGTTCGTACATTTGGGAGTATGGCCGCCGGCTAGCGACCGCTACAATTCGGACCTTCGCCGTCCCCAGCACATCGCGGATGCCGTCGTGCGCGAATTCACTCAAGCGGCGATGTCAGCACCGGTGCCTGTTGTGCTGGGAGGGCATTCGTTGGTCGCTGGCGGACTTTACGCTCTGGTGGAAGCCGCCTGGGCACGTTCAGGGGTGGATGTACCACGCTATGTGGATCATACCGTCTGGCACAAAGGGAAGACGGTTGGTTAGTTGCCTTGAGTGCATTGTCTCTTATTAGTGGGCAGTGAGAGAATAGTCTATAGATAGTTTCAATTTACACAAAGGAGTGCTGACATGAGCGATGGACACTACAGTGATTTTTTCAACGTAGACATTGCAGAGGTAGATCCGGACACTGATTTAATTATCCGCTTTGAGGAGGAGCGACAAGCCAGGCGCTTTATTCTCATTCCCTCTGAAAGCATTGCTCCACGTGCAGTACGGCAGGCGCTGGGTTCCGTCTTCAACAACATCTACGCTGAGGGGTATCCACCCCTGCGCATGACGCGCGATGAAGAGGAACTGGTTTTAGAGCATGCGCACCAATTGGCCTATTATCGCCGTTACAGTGACCGCCGTTTCTACAAGGGCGTGGAATATGCCGACTTTATCGAAACTTTGGCGCAGCGCCGGTGCGCGCAATGCTTTGCCACGAAAGAAGTGCCGGCCGAACACATCTTTGTCAATGTGCAGCCGCTCTCTGGCGCAGCGGCGAACCTAGCCGTGTACCAGACATTTCTGCGCCCGGGTGACACTCTCATGGGCATGAACTTGTTCCAGGGAGGCCATCTCACCCATGGCAGCGAGTTCAACCTGTCCGGCCGGCTGTACAAGGTCGTCTCATACAATGTGGACCGCCAGACAGAACGGTTAGATTACGATGCCATCCTATCCTTGGCGCGTGAACACCGCCCGAAAATCATTGTTGCAGGTTATACTTCTTATCCTTGGGCACCGGATTGGGCCAAGTTCAGAGCCATTGCGGATGAGGTGGGGGCTCTGTTGATGGCGGATATTGCTCATACTGCGGGCATGGCTGCGGTAGGTGCATACCCTAACCCTATCGGTTATGCGGATGTCATTACCTTCACTACACACAAGACCATTTGTGGACCACGTGGGGCAGTCATTATGACCACGGATGAGGAAAAAGCCCAGCGCATTGATGCGGCTGTTTTCCCTGGCGAACAAGGCGGGCCTCACGTCAACAAATTTGCGGCTATGGCGGTCGCCTTCAAAATCGCACAGACGGACAAGTTCCGCCGCTTGCAATATGCCATCGTGGAAAATGCCAAGGCTTTTGCTGATTCGCTGGCTAAGCGGGGACTCAAACTCGCCTACGGCGGGACAGATACGCATTTGCTGGTCGTGGATTTGCGGGGAATCAAAACAAAGACGGGCTTCCCTTTGCGTGGCGAAATCGCTGCGCGCATCCTTGACCTGTGCGGCATCGTGGTCAACAAGAACACTATCCCCGGCGATGAGTTGACCGCTCTGGGCAGTGGCATCCGCATGGGCACGCCCTGGGTCACGCAACGAGGCATGCAGCCAGAGCACCTCGACGAACTGGCAGACATTATCGCCAGGGTGCTGACCAATATCCAGCCCTTTAAGTACATTGGGTTGTTAGGTGAGTTGCCACGGGGGAAAATTGACCTCGACATACTCGAAGCAGCGAGGCGTGATGTAGATGCTCTTGCCATGCGCCTGCTATCCGAGACCAAGCCCCATGGCTTAGGTTATCCGCACTTTATGGTCGTGCCGGAAACACCTGCGCTCAAGCACACTATTGGCTTACCTGCCTTGGACAAGCGAGTAGCGACACGTAGTGATGCGCTCCTATTGGACACCAGCGATACTGGCGTGCTGCGCATCAGTGGCTGGAGGGCAAAGCCATTCCTGCAACAGGTTTCCACGAACAATATTGCTTCTCTTGCACCCTATCAAGCCCAACGCGCCTTTTTACTCGACAAGGATGGCGTGTTGCTGGATGATATCGCCGTACTGCGTTTGGAAACAGACCAACGTGGGCGCGATACATACTTGATGCTGACCAACCCTATCAATACCCCTCGCGTCAAGTCCTGGCTGCGAGGCTTGAGCGATGGCTATATCCTTTTCGATCAGGAAGATATCTTCCGCAAAGTGGAAGGTCCTGCGGTGATCGAGGATTTGGGCGAAGATGCATTACAGGAGCCAGCGGATCGTTTAGTGAGTTTGGCGCTCGTTGGGCCTGGTGGCCCTGATCTAATGCAAAAGATGGGCGTGCCTACACTGGGCGAAGGCACGGTGTGGCATGGCGAACTGGCGGGTATACCAGTTTTTGTCGCCAGGTTAGGCTATGGCGTTGGCGATGTCCGATTAGAGATACTGGTGCACCCAGACCGAGCCGCGGATTTGTGGGCTGCGCTCATAGAGGCCGGAGCCACGCCCCGTGGGGAAGAACTGCGTCGTTCCTTGCGTGCGCGCGCCGATTTGCCAGAGTACGCTAGTGAGCGCCCCACAGCGCTGGAACTATATGGAGGGCCACAGAAATCCTGGTTTTGTCTGACCAAGCCCTATTTCGTAGGGCAAGCAGCGCTCAAACCCGCCTTGAATTCGCTCAAAGAGCGTGTAGCAAAGAAACGAGAATTTGTCTGGCATGAGCCAGAGAATGCCCCCTTGAAGCGCACGCCGCTGTACGGCGAGCACCGCAAGCGCACTACCAAACTGATTCCCTTTGCCGGGTGGGAAATGCCGGTATGGTATAGCAGTGTCAGCGAAGAGCATCAGGCGGTGCGTTCAGCGGCTGGTCTGTTTGATGTGGCGCACATGGGCGTGCTCGAGGTTTCCGGAGAACATGCCGCCAGCTTTTTGGATGTCGTTGCCAGCAACTATGCCCGCTGGATTGACCCCGGCCAATCAGCCTACGCTTATTTTCTTGATCCGGATGGCAACGTGATTGATGACTTTATGATGTATCGGCTGGCTTGGGATCGTTACCTGCTGATTGTGAATGCCGTCAATGCGGAAAAGGATCTGGCTTGGTTGCGTGCGGTGAACTCGCGGGAGGTGGTCATAGACCGAGACAATCCAGCGATGGAAATCGAGGGTCAGGTGACCATTCGTGATTTGAAAGATCCTAGCAGCGGTGCCGATCAGCGCGTGGACTTGGCGCTACAAGGTCCCAATTCGCTGCCTATTTTGCAGAGCCTAACTGAGGATATGGCTGTCAAACGGCGCCTGGCACGCATCCGCCGTACGGATCACATGCGGGTCGAACTGGCGGGCATTGATCTGATTGTCGCTCGTACAGGGTACACAGGCGAGGAATGGGGATTCGAACTACTGGTGCATCCTGACCGCGCTGTAGAACTCTGGAATTTGCTTTTGGACAAGGGAGCGGCATTCGGCCTGAAGCCGTGCGGATTGGCAGCGCGGGACTCTACGCGTATCGAAGCTGGATTGCCATTGTATGGACATGAGTTGGCTGGGGAATATGGCATTTCACCTTCTGAAGCTGGGTTTGCGCCCTATGTCAAATTCCACAAACCTTTCTTTATCGGGCGCAAGCATTGCCTGGAAATGGAATTGAACAAGAAGATGGAGGTGGTACGCTTCCGCGTCCATGAAACAGGCGTACGTGCTTTGCGTGCGGGTGATCCGGTGGTCAACAAACGTGGCCAGTACATTGGCCGGGTAACCAGTTGCACGTTGGTGGGTGGGCGACAAATTGGCATGGCTTATGTGGAAAAGCGCTACAACGAACCTGGCACTGAGCTGGGCATCTTCCCACTCTCGCACGGGGAAGAGGGGCCTGCCAAGCCAATTAAGAATCTGACCAGTGGCGACAAAGTTCCGTTGCCTGTCTTGGCGACCGTGGTGAGACGCTTCCCAGACGCTCAGGAGAAAGCCACCTGGGGGCAGAGAATAGAATAGCGGACAGCAGCAACCTGTGCCAAGATATGCGTGGCGTACCTCTGAGGTACGCCACGCATTCCTTTTAAGATAGCTATTTCAGGCACTGCAGCACTGGTTGCCGTGCTGCGAGCACCTCATCCAAGCGCGCCACTGGGGCTAGATGTGGTGCGCTATGCAATAGCTCTGGATTGGTCTTGGCTTCTTGGGCTATTTGGATGAGCGCGTCGGCAAAAGCATCTAGCGTTTCTTTGCTTTCTGTCTCCGTGGGCTCGATCATGAGCGCTTCGGGGACGATGAGCGGGAAATAGATGGTCGGTGGATGAAATCCAAAATCCATTAGCCTCTTAGCAATGTCTATCGTATGCACATCGGGAGCATCGGGTAGGCGGCCCGAAAGCACAAACTCATGCATACAAGTCCGATCATAAGGCAATGGGTAAACGCCTTTTAACCGGCTGAGCAAGTAGTTGGCATTCAAAACCGCGTTTTCACTCGCCTCGCGTAATCCCGCCGCACCGAGCATGCGGATATAAGTGTATGCTTTGATGCATACACCAAAGTTGCCGTAGAAGGCTTTCAACCGGCCAATCGAAGAGGGGGGCATCTGCCAATGGTAGTAGTACATTTCCTCTTCTTCCCACTCCTCATCTGAGTCAGATTCTTCTTCCACACGCTCTTTGACTACGATAGGACCTGGCAAGAAGGGGGCGAGAACCTCATTGGCACCCACGGGGCCAGCGCCAGGGCCGCCGCCGCCATGCGGGGTAGAAAAGGTTTTGTGTAAGTTGAAATGCATCACATCGAATCCCAATGCTGCGGGCTTGACGATGCCCATAATGGCATTCAGGTTGGCCCCATCACCGTACAACAAGCCGCCGCATTCATGGATCAGGCGTGCAATCTCTTGCACATGCTCATCAAACAGCCCTAACGTGTTGGGATTGGTAAGCATTAGCCCTGCTACCGTGTCATCACAATGGGCGCGTAGCTCCTCCAAATCGACATTGCCACGGGCATCGGAGGGAATCTTCACCGTTTCATAGCCCGCCATCGTAGTTGAGGCTGGATTTGTGCCGTGCGCTGAGTCCGGGATGAGCATGCGCGTTCGTTTGTGATCTCCCCGTGACTCGTGGTAAGCCCGGATCATAAGCACACCGGTCAGTTCACCGTGTGCTCCGGCCGCTGGTTGCAGCGATACGCTTGCAAAGCCGCTGATTTCCTTCAGAAATTCCTGCAGTTGGTACATCAGGAACAAGTTGCCCTGTACGGTATCGGGAGGCTGATAGGGGTGGGTATGCACGAAACCTGGCAATTTAGCGACTTCTTCGTTGACTTTGGGGTTGTATTTCATGGTACAGGAGCCCAGTGGGTAAAACCCCGTATCCACCGCATAGTTGAGTTGCGAAAGGCGCACGTAATGGCGCACGAGGTCTACCTCGCTTACCTCCGGCAATGGCAGGTCTTCCCGCAAGTACTCTTTGGGGAGGGGAGTAACGGGGACATCACATTCGGGCAGATTGACCCCCACTCGTCCCGGTGAACTGATTTCATAGATAAGCGGTTCTCTCATGCTGCCTCCTCCATGTCCGATGCTCCTTCCTCATCTGCGCGGGAAAAGTAGTCAGGGGCGAGGGCTTCAACCAGCAGGTCAATTTCCTCTTTAGTGTTCATTTCGGTAACGCAGATGAGCATGGTGTTGGCTAAGCCGGCATAGTCCTTCCCTAAATCGTAGCCGCCTATGATCCCCCACTCATCGAGCAAATACTCGTTGATTTCGTCAACAGGCCTTGGGCATCGTAGCGCAAACTCTTTGAAGAAAGGCTTCTGGCTAAGCAGTTGATAGCCGGGCAGTGCGGACAGCCGCTGCGCTGCATAATGGGCTTTGTGATAACACAGTTCTGCTACCTTGCGCAGACCGGTCTTGCCCATTGCTGCCAAGTAGACAGCGGCAGCCAAAGCCATGAGAGCCTCGTTAGAGCAGATGTTTGATGTGGCTTTCTCACGTCGAATGTGCTGTTCCCGTGCCGAAAGGGTCAGCACAAAGCCTCGTTGGCCATGTCGGTCCACCGTTTGCCCGACGATGCGCCCGGCCATTTTATGTACGTATTGCTGCTTGCAGGCAAAGAAACCTAGATAGGGTCCGCCGAAATTCAACCCACCGCCCAACGCCTGGCCCTCACCGCACACGATATCTGCGCCATAATCAGCGGGAGACGAAAATAGCCCGAGAGAAATGGGGTCAGTGCTGACGACGAATAGAGCGCCTTTGCTATGGGCAACATCTGCTAGGGCGCGCAAAGCGGCTGGGTCTTCCAGGTAGCCAAGGAAGTTCGGGTTCTGCACGATGACGCATGCTGTGTCCGCGTCAATCATGTCCGCTAAGACCTCTGTTGCCAAGGGATCTGCTCCTTCGCCCACTATGGTCAGCGCCATGCCTTGGGTGTACGTATGCACTACGGCGCGGTACTCGGGATGCACGCCTGCGGAAAGCACGACTTTCCGACGCTTCCCACGGGATACACTCACAGCCATGAGCACTGCTTCAGCCAGCGCAGTTGCTCCATCGTAATGGGACGCATTGGCAACATCCATGCCTGTGAGGGCACAGATCATGCTCTGATACTCAAAGATGCTCTGCAATGTGCCCTGGCTAATCTCGGGTTGGTAAGGCGTGTAGGCGGTGTAAAATTCAGAGCGCCCAATGACATGCCCCACGACGCTGGGGACAAAGTGGCGATAGGCTCCTGCGCCCAGGAAGCACGGCGCATGCTCCAGATCCACGTTGTATTCGCTGATTTCCCGCAACTCCCGCAATACCTCCATTTCGGAGACAGGCGGGGGCAGCTTTAACTCGGGATAGCGCAGAGCCTCGGGGACATCGCGGAACAACTCGTCTATGTTTTTGACGCCGATAGCCTGCAACATCGCTGCACGGTCGGCGTCGGTATTCGGAATATAGGACATTTAACCTCCTTTCTCTGCCTCTTCTCGGCAGCGTCTCTCATAGGCTTCGGCGTCCAGGAGGGAATCGTATTCTTCTGGCTTGGAAGGGCGAAAGCGGATAAACCAACCGCGGCCAAAGGGGTCTTCGTTGACGAGTTGAGGTGAATCCTCCAGCTCTTCATTGACAGCCAGTATCTCACCACTCATAGGCATGTAGACATCCGAAGCTGCTTTGACAGATTCGACGGTGGCAAAGACCTCATTCTGGGCAAATGTTTCTCCTACTTCGGGCAGTTCGACGTACACCACATCGCTTAGTTCATGTTGGGCATAGTCACTGATGCCTGCGATGGCTTCCTCTCCTTCTAATTTCACCCACTCATGTGTGGGCAGATAGCGCCGATCCTTTGCATACTCTACCATTTCTTTTCCTCCTTTTTATTGTGATTATCCATTGCCCTGCGATGAGAGCATGGATATGACTCATTCAGTCCCAAGCATGGTCGCTGGTAATTTCTTTCTAACGCGCAAAGGTCCATTCAGAGCGTACGTATTTTTCGCGGAGAAGCTGTCGTGCCAGGCGTTTCTCCTTGGCAAAGAGGATGCTGGGGCTAAGATCCACGCCTAATGCTCGTCTGAAACCCATGCCCAATGCCCGTGCTCCCTCCTCGATGTCAATCTCCCCGCCAACTAGCTCACTGATAGGTGTCAAGTTCAGGCATGACAGCCCATGCAAATTGTTGATTGCACAAGGCTTTAGTGCAATCGTCCCCTGATGAAGAAGCACGCCTTGCTTCCTCGCTTGCGCGGATGTAGCAATGATATGTCCGTCTATTTGTACGTCCGTCGGCGGGGCATAGCGGGCATCAAAGCCTAGGAGGCGCAAGCCTTCGATGACTCCTGCAGAGATACGCTCATAGGAAGCAAGCACGCTAGATGGGAGCAGTGTATCAGCCATGGAGACGATCAGGCTATAGGAAAGGTCTCCGTTGTGAAGGCAGGCTTGCCCGCCAGTGAGACGACGCACGTACTTATATCCGCTGCACTGCGCTAAAACCGACTTCAAATGAGAGATGCGCTGCAAATACCCCACGGTGCAAAAAGGTGTGTCCCAAGAATAAATGCGCACCGTTGGCGGTACTCGTCCCTCCCCCACCAAGATCAATGTTGCTTCATCAATCGCCATATTGACATAGCCATCTGCAGCGCCAGTAAAAATTAGGCGCCATTCGGCAAAGAGCATTGTCTCCTCCAGACCTTCATGGGCTGAGATCCTGCTTGCTCATGAACAGGTTAGGCTCCTATGCCTTAATCCTCCTGGTTTCGTGATCATTGCTTATTGGAACAGGCGAAATCACAGGCTGCTCGTCACTCAATTCAGCCAAGGCAAAGGATATGGCTGTCTCTATTTCCTCCGCGCTGAGGGGACGTGGATAGTTGTAGATGGTTTTCCCTGGCCGCTCGTTGTAATAGGGGCGGTTGCAGCCGGGGCAACCTGCAGTCTCAAATGCCTGCCCATCAGCTAGCAACTCCCGTATCCTCGATGGGTGCAGACCGTAGGACACAATTTGTCCCATGGGCGAAAAATTCCAATCCTCAATGCGACAGGTCCCAGTTGCTAGCAAATAGCGAGCTACCTGTATGCGCCGATATGACGACAAAGAAGGTGGCGAATGGCTGGCCCAGGCCGTGCCTGGCACGGGAGTGAAGGAAAACAAGCCTACCATTATCCCTCGGTCCACCATTTCCTGAAGAGTGGTGCACATTTCCTGTTCTGTCTCACCCAAGCCGGCAATCAGATGCGTCCCAATGCGGCCAGGAAAGCGTTCCGCTGCCAGACGTAGGAGTTTGAGCCGGCTTTGCCAATCCCCTCCTTTTGTTTCCCGATACACCCTTTCACACACGGCGTCGAGAGCTAACGTAACGCGCTCCACCCCGCTTTCGAGCAAGGCTTGAATCGCATCTAGACTCGATGCAACAATAGAGGTGCAGATGGGTATCGGGGAAAGCGCATGGAGTTGTTCGATCACGGAAAGGGTGTGCTGTAAATAGCCTGGAAATACCGTTACCTGGAAACAACAGCGCACGATGTCGCCTTGAGCAAAGCTATTGGCCACAGCGTGGAGAACGTGAGGGAGCGGATAAGGTGGCCAGACAATCCGCGAGAGAAAGTGGGAACGTGCCGTACTACTGCGCGATTGCGTACAAAAGGCGCAGTCGCATCCGCACCGTTCACCAATCATCAAGTAGGCAGTGGTTGGCTTATCCCTTTGGCATAGGTGCTGCAAGCCTATGACGGCTGCCGTTCCCGCAGATACGCCTACCGTTTGTTCCGCTTGACTTACAACGCGTGGCTCTGCTGTTGTCACGACCTCTGGATCACGCAACATTCACTCTCCCATTGGATGGCTAGCGAGAGTTCTTTCGCCTCTTGGATAGCAGCAGGAGCAGGGTTGACGATTTTGTTCACCCCGGCGCGTACTGCCAACCTATCTAACTCACGGCGGTAACGACCCCCAGGCCTCATACATCCTAGATAAAGGGGGATATCGGGCAGAATAAGGCGTGCTGTGAGCAGAAAGTCGGCTACTTCGTCCAGAAATGGCGGTTGGCAATGCGCATAGCGTGTCTCTGGTGTGGGCATGAACACCAGCAGGACAAGGGCATCCAAGCCGGAAGCTTTGAGCAGGTGCAAAGCCTGGTATTCGCCCCGGATTTTGCCGCCATACAGGCCAATAGTCAGGTGCGGCACCACCTTGGCATAGCGGCGTAGCAATTGATATGTGTGCAGGTAATCATCCACCGTGTAATCCAGTCCGTATACCTCGCGGATGGTCTCGTTATCGCCGACAAAATCAAAAGAGATAATATCTACATAAGGGGCGATGGCGCGCAAGTCATCTTCAGCAATGAAGCCCACGTGCCAGTTCAAGAGCCGACCGGGACGCAGTGCTTGGATCTGTGCCAGATGCGCCGTCACTGGCACTCTGCCTCGCTGGTCACAGCCTCCAGAAATCAGGCAACTAGTCATGCCTGTGGGATCGGCCTCCCGGATGTCAACCATGCCCCGGAGATAGTGCCCATTGCAGTGCGCGCAATGCAGGGCACAATGATTCCCCGTCAGGCTTATAGCCAGTGTCTGATTAGGACGGGCAAAGCCAATCTGTGGGCGAAAGTGCTTTGACCGAAGTAGCCAGGCTTCTTGCCAGCGTTCCATGGGCAGATTTACGCAATCGTATCTTCCGCAGTGATCTCCAGAACGCCTGCCTCTTTCGTCTTTGGCGACAGCGTGAGCTTGTGCGCACCAGTGGGTAATGGTTTGTCTTCGACCTGGATGGTTACCTTGTCACCAACCGCAAAACGCAAGGGCGATTGTGCAGTTACTTCTGTTACGGAAACAATGCGGCCATCGGGCAATCCCACTTTGACTTTCTCCGGCGGGTATGCAACGCCATCTACTTGCAGAGAACCAAGGTCTACAATCGTGCCTGGAGCCAATGTGTTCTGGATGGTGAATGCAAAGCCCGTTGCGGTGTTCTTGAGGCTTCCCTTTACGTACAGTTTCTTGAGCAGAAAAGCAGGTACTGAGCCCATTTCGTCCTCCTTTGATGTTGCTGTCCCGACACTGGGGGTGACCGTTCAGGGGTTGGTACAGTCGAGCCCCTTTGCTCAATCACCTCATGATATGCCTGTTCCCCCGGATGTTTGGCGTTAGTGGGTGCTTTATATGGGTGATTTTTTTCACAAAAAGTATAGCAGATACAGGCGATATAGTCAACATCCCGCATTCTCGGTGTGTAGTTCAACTTCGGGGCAAGAAATGCCTTGCATACGTCTACGTTAAGCGCGAGGCTACCTCGCCTGGGCATGGGAGTCCAGGCCCAGATGCCGCCAGGGAATCAATTCCCTGGCTGAAACGAGAAAGTCGGCTGAAGCCGACTGATGGCTGCCAGCAGCCCCCTTCAGGGGCTTGCACTGTTTCAGCCAGGGATTTCAATCCCTGGCTGACTCAATGGCAAACGCCGCCGTCCACGCTCCAGGGATCTTAAACAGACCTGTCAGGTCTAATCCATCCTGCTCCAGGCGGAGCACAGTCCGCCGTCTACACCAAGCGTGAGACTGTGGTCCACGCCAAGCGTGAAACTGCTCCGGGCGGACCAGCCGCTGTCCACGCTTATCCATATTCTGCCCCCCAAACTGAACTACACCCCATCCTCCCAACCAGGCGCACGCAAGCCTCGCTGGCCATAAAAAGAGCGTCTCCGCAGGGGTAGGATCATCCCGCGGAGACGTCTCGGGTACTTGGTTCAGCCTGTGGTTAGGTGTACCAAACGAAATACAGCACGATTCCTACTGCAAGCGCCAATACCCATAGGGAAAATGTGATGCGCATGAGCCATTTGAAATTCCGCCGATGCGAAATGTCGGATGCCCCCATGTTCGTTGCAAGGACGAGGTAAACGCCCAGCAGCTCAGCGATAGCGCCGAGCAGCATGTGCGGCCAGATCACAGTCGATTTGTTAGCACCGGGATTACGCAGGGCAAAGGGCAGGATGCGGAAAAAGGAGGGATTCATGACTGCGATGATCAGTGCCGCATTGGCAATGACTGCCACAGTCATCCACGTGTGGTGAGCCTGAAATTTACGTCTCTTCGCTTGAAATACGCCCAAGAGGAGCATAAGCAGGATGACGACCTGCAAAATCAGATTGGTGTCCGCTACGAGGCTGGCTTTGGTGCCGAAAATCCCAGTGCCCATTGATTCCTCCTTAATATCCAACTGTCTTAGAGTGTTGAAAAACATTCAGAGGTCACCGTGATGTCATTCTGAGCCTTGCCCTGAGCGAAGGGAAAGTGAAGGGGCAGCGAAGAATCCCCACCTCTGTATCGTCGAAATGCTTCGGCTTCGCCTCAGCATGACAATGCGGACTTTTTCAACGCTCTCTATCTTGCCTGTAGCAAGATATCGTCCATTTGTAAAGACGCCGAAAGTTCCTGTTTTGTTGCGCGTGTTCCCAGACTTGGATGGCGCGTCCGATTAAAAGTTTATGCCACTGCAGCGTTATGTGCTGGCTCTTGCCTCGCCCCTCTTTACTTGCCGCATGCACAGAATTGCCAGTAACATTGCCAGCGATGAAAAGAGAAACAGGACACGGTGTCCCAATAGGTCCATCAAGCCACCGGCGATTGGTGGGGCTACGATTGCTGCCGACATGGAAGCGAAATAGTACAAGCCTGTATAGGAGCCGATTTTCCCCGGCGGCGCGATGTCCGAAACCATGGGAAATGAGTTAATGTTGATCAAAGCCCAGGCGATGCCAGCGATGATCAACATGACTGTCAGATAGGATAGGTTCGTGATGAAATAGCCCCCTAGAATGAATACGAGCAGCATCAGCAAGCCGGATAGGATAGTCGGTCGTCTACCGAAGCGCGTGGCGATGAATCCAGCGGGCAGCGAGAACAGGAGGAATGCAGCGGAAACATAGGTGAGCATGGCTGCGGCAGTGCTCTCGGCGATGCCCAGGTATTCCTTGCCATAAGTCGTCCAGAAAGTTTCAATGGCATTGTAGCCTATGAACCAGGTAAAAATCGCCAAAAGGATAAAGAGGGCGCTTTTCTCCTGGCTTTGGAGGATTTCTCTGATGGTAGGGATGATCCCTGCGCGATCGGTGGATTCTTCGTGTTCCTGTGGTTCGCGGATGACGAGCACAACGATCGCGACTGCCAGCAGCATGATGAATGCGCCTACATAGAAGGGCAATCCTCTATTGGCACGGTAGAGGAAAGCACCGCCGAGGAAAGCCAGTGTGGTGCCCAGCCCGCCCATAAAGTTAATGATGCCATTGGCTTTGCTGCGCAGCGGTGAAGGAGTGATGTCAGGCATCAAAGCCACAGTAGGCGTGCGGAAGATCGCCATGGCAATGTTCATGATGATGATCGCCGCCATGAGCAAGGGGAAAACAGGGAGCAGAAGGTGTAGCACCGGGATCAAGGCAAAGAAAAGGGCCGCAACAGGGGCGCCGATTATTAGATATGGCATGCGTCTCCCGAAACGGCTGCGCGTACGATCGCTTAAGAAGCCTACATAGGGTTGGATTGTTACGCCCGCGATGTTATCAAAGGTCATGATCGCACCGACAAGCCACAGTGGAAGGCGATATTCGCGCAGGAAAATCGGTACATACGAATTATAGACGGACCAGATAAGGCTAATACCAAAGAAACCAAAGCCGAGCAGAAAAGTCTTTCGATAATCGAGTTTCATTTGTCCCCCTTTAGAATCTATTGTGATGGCCCGCTAGAGAGGCCAGCGGTGTGTTAGCGCAAAAATCGTTCCAGCCACTGTATGGATTGAGCCCCAGCGAAAGCCAGCGCTATCCCCTTGATGGTTTTGCCCAGGAAACAGATGAGCAGGAACTGCCATAGGGGAAAATGCAGTGCGCCTGCAGCAATACCAGCCAGGTCAAAGATCGGATTGGGGATTACAGACAGGACAAAAATCGTTATAGCCCCATACCGCTGCATCCAGCTTACTAGGCGCTCATATCTTGATCTGTCCTTGGCCTCGATGATGGCGGCTCCTCCGTAGCCAGCCAGATAGCCGCTCAATTCCCCGATGGCCATGCCTGCGCCCGATACAATGCCAACAAGCCAGGGATTAAAGATGCCTCCCGTGATAAAAGTGGCTGCCAGGCTGGGCACAGGCAGCAGGACTGTCGCATTTCCTATGACACTGATGAGAAAAAGCCCAAGGTATCCATACGTAGAAAACTGTGCTACCTGCTTACGATAGGCAAAAATAAGCACGGTGATGCCCAAGGCGAGCAGAAGGATCACCAGACGCCACCATTGCAGTGGCTCCGCTTGTGTGCCAGAGGAGGTACCTTTTTCCGGCTCCATTCATTCCTCCATTGAGTGGCTGGGGACAGCACAGGATGCTATTTGTCTATCATGTCGCCTCTCTGGCCAAGATAGGCGTAGAGGCTACCTTTTCAGCCAAGATGCTCTGGGAAGCGCTAGCGCGGAGTGGTAGTCATTCTCCACGGCGTGCCCAGTTTTATGATGTCAGCCCGTGGGTTCTGTATGCCCTGAGTCGCGTTGACCGTATCTATTAGCAAGGAGCAGTGATTGGCAATCCAGGCATAGTCATAGCAGCTATGGCCAGCTACGATAACCGCGCAATCGTTCTCTGCCAAGAGGCTCTCGGTCAAAGGTTGGGACATTAGTTCTTTTCTCTCGCGGTAAAATACGCTTTGGCCAATGCAGAAACGAGGGACATGAGGATCGTTGTAGCAGACCTCAGCACCGCGCTCCAGGAGCAATTCGATAATACGCTCGGCCGGGGAATTGCGGGCGTCGTCTACATCCTTCTTAAACGCCACACCCAGGATAAGGATCTTGGACCCACGCAACACTTTGTGATGACGGTTCAGTCCAGCAATGACCAGGTCAACCACGTGGTAGGGCATGCTCTGATTGACCTCGGCAGCCAATTCGATGAACTTGGTATAGAAATCATATTCCCGCGCTTTCCACGAGAGGTAGTAGGGATCCACCGGTATGCAATGTCCGCCTGTTCCGGGACCTGGGTAGAAAGGCATAAAGCCAAAGGGTTTGGTTGCTGCAGCCCGGATGACTTCCCAGATGTCAATGCCCATCCGTTCGCAAAGGAGAGCCAGTTCGTTCACGAGCGCAATGTTCACGCTACGGAAGATGTTCTCCAGGAGTTTGGACATCTCTGCAGCACGCGGAGAAGACACCACATAGACCGCTGGCGAAAGTTGGCTGAGCAACCGCCGCGCCAGATCAGCACATTGGGGTGTGAGTCCGCCGACTACCTTGGGCAAGTTGCCCACATGGTACACTTTGTCGCCCGGGTTGATGCGCTCGGGTGAAAAAGCGAGGTAAAAATCTTGCCCAGCTCGCAAGCCGCTTTGTTCCAATATGGGGAGTACCTCTTCCTCGGTAGTGCCAGGATACGTCGTGCTTTGCAGGATAATCAATTGTTCGCGCCGCAAGCGCTTGGCAATGCCTGTGGCAGCAGCGATAATGGCTGAGAGGTCGGGTGCCTTCATCGCATTGAAGGGCGTAGGTACGCAGATGAACACGACATCCACGCTGGTCAAGATATCGTAATCCGTTGTTGCCCAGAGCCGTTTTTCATTCACCAACCTGGCAATGTCTTGGGCAGAAACATCCAGGATATAACTGCGCCCCTCTTGGATCGCTTTGACTCGCGTTTCATCCACATCCAAGCCGGTAACTCGGTATCCCGCCTCGGCTAAGCCAACAGCGAGGGGCAATCCCACATAGCCTAAGCCAAGGACACAAATATGCGCGATCTTGTCTTCAATGCGATCTACAAGCGCCACCTCTTTTTCACTCCTTGGGTTCAATCTTGACTTGCTCTAGGCGATACAAAGCGTATGCTGCGACAACGACCAGCAACATACCGATGAAATAGCCTTCGATGATACTGGCCTGTGTCAAGAACATGGCGATCACGCCCAGGGCGCAGCAAACTAAATACAAGATCAGCACTGCTTCGCGCTGACTGGCGCCCATCAATACCAGGCGGTGCGAGACGTGATCCTTGCCCGGTGAGGTCAGTGGGTTGAGTCCGCGACGCAGGCGAGAGATGACTACCAGAGTAGTGTCAAAAATAGGCAGTCCTAGCACAACGACTGGGATCATCCAGGTTACAAAAGCAACGTTGTCAGGGAAGCGCAGTTTGATGCCCAATGCCGCCAGCATAAAGCCAATAAACAGGCTACCGCTATCGCCCATGAAGATACTGGCTGGGTTGAGATTGTAATAGAGAAAGCCCACACAAGCGCCCAAAAGCGCTGCAGCCAGGCTAGCCACCAGATATTGTCCGCTCATCACTGCCAGCAGAAAGAAAAAGATACATGCCACGGTAGCCACGCCCCCGGACAAGCCATCCATGTTGTCAAGCAGGTTCATGGCATTGGTGATGCCCACTACCCAGAGCAAAGTGGCTGCTATGTTCAGTACAGGGTGGTGCAGAAAACCAACCTGAACGCCCGAGAGGTAGAGAATGCCGGCAGCCAGTGTCTGCCCAGCCAATTTGAACAGTGGGCGCAATCCATGCCGATCATCCCACACTCCTAGGAAAGAAACCAGCGTTGCCCCTACCAACATGCTGACGACCTGGGCGACGTAAAACTGGTGGCCAAAGGCCACTAGCGCAATAATGCAGCCCAGATAGATGGCCACCCCGCCTAGGCGAGGGACAGGATGGGTATGTACCTTCCGCGCACTGGGCAGATCCATAAAACCCCAACGTATGGCTGCCTTGCGCACAAAAGGTATGATGCCCAGCACGATCAGTAGGGCGCTGGCAAAGATCAACATGTACTGCGTCATGTTATCTCCTCTATCCTTACTGCTCCGCTTGAGTTGCTTGTTGTTGTGCTTTCAACTGGTCAATAAAGCTTTGCAGCGCGGCCTTCTCGCTTTCAGGAGCAACGGCTAAGGCGCTCTGGGCATGGGCGATGGCTTGGTCTATGCGCCCCACTTGTTGGTACAACAAGGCTAGGTTGCGGTGGCTGATAAAGTCGTTGGGGAAGGCTTGCAGTACTTTCAGGTTTTCATCAATTGCTTCCTCTAATCGGCCTAAGCGGAAATAAATCAGCCCTAAAGTGCTATGTGCTCTGGCAAGGTTAGGATCCAGTTCTACCGCTTTCAAGTTAGCATTCAAAGCCTCTGTAATGTTCCCCTGTTCGAAGTAGATGTAACCCAAGGCGCTGTGCGCTTCTGCATTATTGGGCGCATACACAAGCGCTTGCTGGTATGCATTCGCCGCCTCATCCAGTTTACCTTGCGCAGCATAAAGGTTGCCAAGGATCAGGTAAGTATCGGCATATTGCGTATCAAGTGACAAGGAAAGGTTAAGTTTTTCTAGGGCGCCATCAAAATCGCCTTGAGCCAGATAGACTAATGCCCATTCGTTGTAGAGTTGCGCATTGTGCGGGCTGAGAGTGGTTGCCTGCTCATAATAGTTATGCGCCAACGCTAGCTTTTGCGCGCGCTCTTCGGCAGTCGGGGCAATTTCAGCCCAATTGCGGTGGAGCCGTCCCAGGTTGGCGTAGTGATCCGTATTGAGCGGATTCAATTGCCGGGCACGCTCCAAGGCTTTGAAACTCTCTTCAAATCCACGGATTCTCTCCTGGTTGTCCTTGGCTGTGCTTGCCTTGCCCATCCATGCACGCCCTAGGAAAAGATAATAATAATCTTGGTCTGGAGCCAGTGCGATGGCACGGCTATAGAGCTGAACAGCAGTGTCAAACCGCTGCACTTCCTCTGCCTTCAACCCTTGCTTGTAGTAAATGTCTGCTTTCACAATGGTAACATTCGTGGCAATAATTGCTACGGCAACGAAGGCGATTAGAATGGGATAAGCCCACAGGTTGCCTGTGCGCCAGAGTTTGGGCGGCAGTGGCCTATCTAGGGTAAGGGCTAGGGCAATAGACAAGCCGAGAATAGCGATTGCCTCATAATAGAAGACGATGGTATTGGCAATATCTGCACCGGGTTTGATGTAGGCTGTATGGATCGCCATGCCAATGATCAGCACGGTCAGGGTCACTGCGCTATAGATACCCAGGGCAGCAAGCCACCAACTTGGCTCTTGCCGAGACGAGGAACTGCGTTCGACTTCGGAAAGGACTACCAGCGCTCCTACTAACCAGGTGAGGATGAACATCCAGAGCGTACCATAGGAGGGGCGTGGATCACCACGGGCTATGCGCGTTGTCAAGCACAGTTGGATGATGCGCAGTGAATCAATTTCTCCCATGGGGTTGGCAATAAACTCAAATCCCAAGGTAAAGAGAATGACCGCTACAATCAAAGAACCTATGAGCAGTTGGGTGGTCAGGGAGGGGCGGGTAGTACCACCTTCCCCCACCGTTCCGCGCAGCCCTGCTTGCAGGGGCGCGGTAGCGCTTGCCTGTCTGGCGCGCTTTTTCGCTTTGCGCCGCGAGCGCTTGCTGGGCCGTTCCGGTGCCTGTTCTCGTATTGGAACATAGTGGGACAACACCCTGGGCTGTGCCGCGGCAACTGGCTTTGCGGGCTCTTCCTGAATCCGGTTCAAACCCAACAGAACGAAAAGCGCTGCATAAACCCAGAAGTGCACACGGGTAGAGGCGATGGCGATGCCGAAGTGGATTTCGATAAAGTGTGCCACAATCGCTGCAAGCAGCGCGATGAGCAGCAGGCGCCTCTTCAGAGCGATGGGTGGTTGTTCGACGCTATAGAAGAAAGCCGCCGAAAACATGAGGTAAAGCGCCGTACCAGCAATGAAACCCACTGGCAACCCCACCCCGGAGAGTTTGTACGTACCTTCTACCAATTTGGGCAGGAAGATGCCCACAATAGCTCCTGCCATGCTAAACAGCAGGAACAGGTTGCGTTGGCGCTTTGTGTCCATAAAGCCAAGCCATTTGAAGCCGTAGTAGAATATGCTGCTGAACAGGAGCATGTAAGCGAGAAAGCCAATCACGCCGGTAATGACCAAAGCATCGAATGTCTCGTTGTGGGAGCGGTCTGGTGAGGCATTGCGCGCCTCATAGTGTGCCAAATCGGGTGGATAATAGGGGTTATAAGCCACGTGCATCGTCTCTGGCCCATATCCAACGAGCGTACGCAGGGGATTGGCGGTGATCAATTGCAGAGCGCCTTCCCAGATGAGCACACGCACTTTGCCTGTGCCGGTCTCCGTCTCAAAAACCTGGCCCAAGCGACCGATGTAGGGCAAGTTTCTGAAGGAGGCCAGTGGGCTGTGAGGAAGGTTGATCACAATGAGGAATGCAGCGATCAACAATGTGTGTATTGTCCAGGAAAGCCATGCCCAGCGCCAGCCTCGTTTGAGTACAACCAGGAGGGCATAAGCGGGCAAAATACCCACAGGGATACTCCCCAGCGCAAAGGCTATTGCCCTGCCCAAATCTCTGGCATGGAGCGGGGTTTGATCGCTGGCACTACGCCGGAGAGAGATGAGCACCACTAGCATAAACACATAGAGCCCGCCAAGCAAACCCAGCCAGGGCCCACGGCTCTGGGTAAAGAAGATGCAAATCAACTGCACGCTCATGACAAAAGTGTAGCAGCCAGCCAAGAGGGCATGTGAGATGTCTCCCTCTTGCTCCTTCAGCAGGGCTGAGAAGGACTCGAGTACCCTGGCTAGGGTAATGGGCAAAGCCATAATCAAATAAGCCGCCACGAAGATAGAATTGCCCATGTTGGCGGCTACACGTTGGGTGACATCACCAGTCCAGGGTAGCGAATCCAGGTTGAAGTGTTGCAAAATACCATACAAGGAGATGGGCAAGCTGGTCAGAATGATCGTGCTGCACAGGCGATCCACCTGCTCTCGGTAACGCATGGTGCCCAGCATCAGGAAAAAGATGATGATGTAGGAGAAGGTGGTATAAGTGCCCTGCAGGCGCACGTAAGAACCCCATAGGCTGATGTGCGGCGCTACGGACAAAAGCGTACTCAAGATGTACGCTCCAATGAGGAGAATAGTGGGGAGGACAAAGGGGGTATGGGAAATGCGCTGCCACAATCCGACCGGCTCTCCAGTGCTACCTCTCTCCTCATTGGCTACGGTACGCGTGCTTTCCCACGCACTGCCATCCATGACCTTGATCAGCCATGCCACGATCATTACAAGTGCAATAGAACGCACCAAGGAGAGTTTATCTGGTTCGAAAACGCGGCTGGAATAGATATTGAAAAAAAGAGGTGCAACGATTACGGCAAGCAGCCAACCTGCTTCCAGCACTTGATCACAAAACACACTCAATTTGGTCCGCATGCATTCGTCCCTTATACGAGAACTTTGGATACATCTTACCGTACTTGTTCTGAAAAATCAAGTATCTGTGACCCCTTGGGATTGGGGTTTTTAACTCATCCCTTTCATGTGCTCAGGACTTGATGGTATAGATTCAACACCCTTTCCACCATAGTGGGTAAGGAGAATTCGCGAAGCGCGCGCTGCCGGGCACGCTGGCCCATCTCCTGACGCAATTGCTCGTTCTGTAACAGCGTGCGGATAGCTTCCGCTAATGCCACTGAGTCCTTAGGGGGTACGACGAAACCCGTTTGCCCATGTACATTCACGAAAGACGTGCCTGTTCCCAGTTCAGTGCATACTACTGGCTTGCCACAAGCCATGGCTTCAACCTGTACTGCCCCCCATGATTCGCTGCGATGGATGGCCGGGAGGACGAAAACATCGCACGCATGGTAGAGTGCGACCAAATCCTCGTCACTGACACGGCCTAGAAAAATTACCTTCCCTTCCAAACCGAGTTGCTGGCTCAGAGCCTGCCACTTCTTGCCTTCTGGGCCCTGTCCGACAACGAGCAGTTTGGCTTCGATGGTGGGCATCGCTTCAATCAAAAAGGAAACCCCTTTATAGTAGCGCAATAAGCCCACGAAAAGGATCAGTGGAGTTCCATATCGCTGTCGGATATCTTGAGCTTGCTGTCGGACTGCCTCTGTTTCGGCAAAACGGCTGAGGTCAGTGCCATGTGGAATGACCACACACTTGTCAGCCAAGGGTCGCAAGTAAGGTGAGCTCTGGATGTAATTGGGGCTGGAGACCGTGATCTTATCCGCGCGTGCCAGCAGGCGGTAGAGGAAGGGTTTGTAGATTTGCAAGAGGTACTTTTGCCGCACGATGTCGCTATGGTAGGTGATGACCATTTTGCGGCTGTGCCCTGCCAGCAGGTATGCCAACTCGCCTATGGGATAAGGGAAGTGTAAGTGAGTAATGTCTGCTTCCAGGCGGTGAACCCAGGCAAAAAGGCTCAGGCTGATAGGCGCAGAAGAGATTGTTGCCAACCGTCCTGCCTTGATGACCTGCACTCCGTTCATTTCCTCGATATGCGTCTTGGCGGTCGGATGTGTAACCAGGACACGGATCTCGTGCCCTTGCTGTGCCAATGCCTCAGCCAGCATCCGAATGTGATTTTCTATGCCGCCTACTACAGGATAGTAATCCTTATAGATGTACAGGATTTTCAAAGTTGTATCCCTCTCCTGAATTGAGATGCCTTAAGTTTGGGCGCAAACGGTACAATGGCTTCTCCCGACGAGCCTTTGACAGTGCGTTCCGCAGCTTGCCTATCCCCTACAGGTTTACCCTCTGTGCCATTTGCGCGTATTCCTTCCTATCCCGCAATAGATGCTGCCCTGACAGAAGCCCGCAAGGAAAGGAACATGGCCGCACCCACAAGACACACTGCATACAGGCCAAAGCCAGATGCCAGCGGTCCCCAGGGAGCGGGCAGGAGCGCCGCCCACAGATGGGTCAGACGAGAGAAGCCAGCCAGCGCATAGGCAATAACTACTGCATTGCGCTGCCCACCTCCTTGCCTCCACAACCATGCCATCGCTGGCAGCAGAAGGGCATGGTTATAGCGTTCCATGTGTAGTAAAATCAGCAAGCAGTACAGCACCCAGAGATAGAAAGCGCCCTCAAATTGCTCTGAAGTGACGTGCCTTAAAAGGCTCAGGTACGGCAGCACAAGCAATGCCAAAAGGAGGTACCCCACCCGTCGAATCGTCTCCGCTTCCAGCACCCATGGTGGTGTCCATACGACCGTCTTCCGTTGCGCAGTGCTCAGCCCGGGCACATCAAAAGACTGCGGACGAGCCAAGTGGTCTAGCCAGGCAATCAGGGACTGATCGTCCACACTAGGGACCTCAGAAGAGGTAGAGAGACGCTCCATAAGGTGTCGCGCATACTCTTGACTGCCGGTGGGGGTGACAAGAAAACCCAAGCCGAAGATGCCCGCAACAACGAGCACCATTAGCATAGTCTCCCGCCAGCGGCGTAGAAAAGGAAAAACTCCGAGCCATGCCAGAGGAAAGAGCTTGGCTCCCACTGCGAATCCACTGGCAACTGCTGTGGCAAGCGGTGCCGCTCTTCTTTGGCTGGCCAAAGCCCGTCCAATCACCAGCGATGCTACGAGAAGCACGATGCTGGTCTGCCCCAGAGTGAGATCTAGGAACACGGGACCAAAGGTCAACACCAATAGGAAAAGGGCTGCTTGTTTTTTCCAACCCTGCCATCCCATCATGTGGCTCATGGCAACGGCTGCCCAGGCAAGGAGAGCGAGATTGAGCAGTACCCAAACCCATGCAGCAACTGGAAAATGGAACAGGGTCAGAGGTTGTAACAGCCAGGGCCAGAAAGGTGGGTTGTAAATCAGTGGCGGGAGGAAGGGAATGTCCTGTGCACTCTGCAAAGCGCGCAACCAATCAACGGACATGCTGTAAGGAGATTGTCCTTGTCGGATTGCCCAAGCAGCGGCGTAAAAACCAGCCCAGTCTACCAGCTTGGGGTAAGGAAAGAAAGTGCTGACCCTGAGCAGTGCTGTTCCCGCATGGATAACAAAACCCGCTCCCCCACAGAGCAATAAGAGCCAATATCGCTTTATCGTTCCCCATGGGTCAGAAGAGAGATGCGAAACTATCTCGGAATCCATCACTGATGCCACCTATGATATCCAATCAAGGCAAGCGAATGTAAGGGGACCTCAGGCAACAGAGCCACATCGCGTTTTTACCTGAGCGTTTCTTACACCTTAGACCCCATTATACAATAAAAATCAGCGCTTGGTGCTTTCTCCAACAAGCCGTGAATAGAGTGCCAGGGTCTGTTGCGCCGTCGTCTGCCAGGAGAATTGAGCGGCTCGTGCCAGCCCCCGCTCGCGCAAATCCGCTCGCAAGGCAGGGTCTGCCAGGACTTGACGCAAGGCGGTACAGATGTCCTCCACCTGGGTGGGGTCAAAGAAACAGACTGCCCTTTCCCCTATTTCCAGCAAACTGGAGGTATTGGAGCAGACCACTGGTGCGCCGCAAGCCATTGCTTCTAGCACGGGCAAGCCAAAGCCCTCGTAAAGGCTGGGGAAAACAAAAACAGTAGCCCCGCTGTAAAGCGCAGGCAGAGCCGCCTCTGGCACAGGCCCTAGCCAGATGACCTTCTGTTCCAGGCCCAAGGACTGGGCGCGCTGTCGGGGTTCAGGGTAGCGCAAGTCCCAGGCGCCGGCGATAACAAGCGGCAATGGTTGTGGTTGCAGTTGTGCCCATGCTTCTACCAAGCGCGCCAAATTCTTGTGCGGTTTGTTGATGCCCACGTAAAGGACATAGCGCTCGGGAAGGGCGTATTGAACACGCACTCTCTGGATTTCAGGCAAGGGCTGGGGATAGAAGTGGGGATCGGCAGCCAGAGGGATTGCGGTAACCCGTTGCGGCGGGACGTGGAAGACGGAAATCAGATCACGGCGGGTGGTTTCTGAAATTGCCAAGACATGGGTGGATGCACGCAGAGCCAGTGCAGTAGCCCAGCGGAAGAACAGACGTGCCTGCAGGGAGACAGATTGCGGAAACAGGAGGGGTATCAGATCATAAACAGTCAGCACGGTGGGAATGCCAGGGAAGTACGGCATCAGGTAATAAGTGCTGTGATACAAGTCCGCCCCAATGCGACGTAGGATGTGTGGGATAGCCCATTGCTGTTGCAGGGAGAAACAGGAGCAAGGCACATGGAGTAGCTGGATAGCACCCCCTGCTGTTTCCTCCAAACTCGCTCGCAAAGGGGAAGAGGGGTGACAGAGCAGGAACAATTGCTCCCCTCTCTGGAGGGCAGATGCCATCTCCCGCGCCAGGTTCATGACATACCGTCCAATACCCGGGAAATGCTCCGTAGCAGTGCGAGCGTCCAAGACATAGGTGGTCACGGTAATGCTTCCTCCAGAACCTTCTCCACTGCTTCCACCATCCGTCGTGCTGTGAAATACGCCTCGACCCGCGCTCTACCTGCCTGGCCCATCGTTTTCCGCAAGGTTGGGTCTCGTAGTAAAGCGATTACCGCCTCTGCAAGCGCGGTCTCGTCACCGGGAGATGCCAACCGTCCCGTTTCTTGATCAATGACAATCTCTGGCAATGCTCCGTGGGCAAAAGCGACCACTGGCTTGCCCATAGCCATCGCCTCAATGTTCACGAGGCCAAAGGGCTCTGGATCCCCTGGATGGACAAAGACATCCATGGCTGCCAAGGCTGGGCGGACATCAGTCAGGTGGCCGGTGAAAACAACCCATTTAGCAATTCCCAAATTTGTCGCCAGCGCACGCAGTTGCTGAGTGTACTCATCGCCCGTGTCAAAGATAGCGCCGCCCACGATAGCAAACCAGGTTTCGGGTATTTCCTTCCCTACGAGAGCAGCCATACGCAGGAAGCGCTCCTGCCCTTTCCAAGGGCGCAGGCGGCCTACCATACCAACCAGCGGCGCCTGAGCAGGGATATGATATTCTTTTCTGAAAGGTTGGCCATCCATGGCGGGATCAAAACGCTCCAACTCAACGCCATTGTGGTTCACCACTACTTTGTGTCGGCAAGGCAGCTGCGTGGCTACCGCTCGGGAATTGGCGATGACGCGATATGCCCTGGCACAGAGCAACGCCTTTCCCCAAGTATCAAGCCGGAGGTGGCGAGGGCGGGATTCCCCCAGCCAGAAATCGCGCATGTGCCAGATAAAGGGCAGCCTTGCCCACCCAGCAGCCAGGGCACCGTAGAACGCAGCGCGCACAGTATTGGCATAGATCAGCGCGGCATCGGATTGGCGAGCTAGTTGGGCAATGGCTTTGGCTCCTCGTAACCAATCCAACAGGCAGCGCGGGGAGCGACGTAACCGAGGCATTGGTTGGATGTGCACAGGGATGCCCAAGCGCAGCGCTTCCTCTGCCTGCGGGCCTCCAGCGCAGACGAGATGCGGCTGCCACCTGTCACGGTTGAGGTATTTGATGATGAGCAGCAGGCTATGCTCCGCACCACCAAGGGCCAGGGCATGATCAAGGAAGAGGATGTTATGGGCCATAGGCACTCCACCACGCAGCAAGGTGCAAAATAGCCCATAATTCGCGTGCAAAGTCCCTTTTCCCTTGCCAGTGCAGTTGTGCCATGCGGCGGATAGGATCAGGTTGTAGCACTTGCCATATCGGGCTTGATTCAGCCAGGGCTTCCGTGAGGTGAGGGCGCAAAGGCCCGCGCAGCCAGGCGGCAATTGGCACGTCAAAGGCATGTTTGGGGCGTTGTTGAATCTTCTGTGGGATCTGGTGCGCAAAAGCGGCACGTAGCAGCGCCTTGCTCACCCCTTCACGGCGATGCAAGAAGGGCGGTATCTGAGCAGCCCATTCTACTACCTCTACGTCGAGGAAAGGTACGCGGGCTTCTAAAGAAGTTAGCATAGTCGCCCGGTCGGCTTTTACCAAGGGGTCTCCTTCCAGCCAGACTTTCAGGTCCAGTTCCTGGATGCGGCTCTGCCAGGGGTGGCCATCAGTAGCAGCGAATAGAGCAGCTAGGTCCATTTCAGGGGCAAGGCTTTCCAGGTGGCTGCGCCAATCCGGACGATAAAAGCGAAGGCGTTCTTCTGCCTGGGTAACACTGGACAGGACGCTCTGGGCATAAAAAGTCGCAAAGTCGGGAGACAGGCGCGCAGTAGCATAATGGCGACCCCGACGGCCGGCCAGAAGCGATTGTGCCATGCAGCGCAGTGGCTTGCGCAAGGCAACAGGTATTGGCCATGGCCTGGGCCAGCCGTACCAGTTGTAGCCAGCAAACAATTCATCGGCGCCTTCGCCGGTGAGGACAACCGTGATATGACGACGAGTTTCCCGTGCCATCAGCCAAGTGGGGAAAGTAGCAGGGTCGGCAAAGGGCTCATCCAAGGAGTGAGCCAGCAGAGGCCATTCGCGGGCTACATCCGTTTCTACCGCGATCTCCGTGTGGGCGGTCTGAAAATGGTCAGCGACAAGCCGGGCGTAAGGTGATTCATCTAATCCCGGCCATCCTGGAAATACCACTGAGAAGGTATGCACCGGTGTCGTGGACTCTTGCGCCATCAAACCGACAACAATAGAGGAGTCAATCCCTCCCGAAAGGAAGGCCCCCAGAGGCACATCCGCGATCATTTGACGGCGCACGGAGCGGGACAAACGCTCTTGCAATTCGGCGAGATACTGTTGCCAAGTGCGTATCCGCTGTGGAGCAAAGCGGACATCCCAGTATCGTTGCAGGTACAGTGGCTCATCGGTTCCAATGGTCAGATAGTGCGCGGGGGGAAGTTTCCGCACATTGCGGTAGATGCTGCGCGGGGCAGGAATATAGCGGGTGGCGAGGAACCAATCTAAAGCCACCGGGTCCAACTCACGGCTCCAGTTTTGTACCGGATACAGCGCTTTGAGTTCCGATGCGAAGGCGATTCCACCAGGCGAAATTTCGACATAATATAAGGGCTTGATGCCCAGATGGTCCCGGGCGAGGAGCAATCGCTGTCGCTGCGCATCCCATAAGGCGAAGGCGAACATGCCGTTGAGGTGGCGTGGCAGCTCGTCGCCCCATTCCTCATAGCCGTGGGCTAGGACTTCGGTGTCAGACTGGGTATAGAAGCGATGCCCCTGCTTTTGGAGTTCGGCACGCAGTTCTCGGTAATTGTAGATTTCGCCGTTAAAGACGATGGCCACAGTGCGGTCTTCGTTGAAGATGGGTTGATCGCCAGTTGCTAGGTCAATGATCGCCAGTCGCCGCATGGCCAGGCCGACCGGGCCATCGGTGAAGTAGCCCTCGCCGTCAGGGCCACGGTGCACCAATGCAGTGTTCATTTGCCGCAACGTCGTCGGATCAATCTGACCCCTACGGAGATAGATGCCAACAATTCCACACATAGTAACCTTTTCGTCAAAGTCATTGCGCAACTTTTTGGTACACGGCTAGCGTCTCACACGCGGTTCGCTCCCAGGTAAAGTCGCGAGCTCGCTGTAATCCTCGTTCCCGTAGCCTATCGGCCAGTGAGGGATCGGTCAACACTCGCAAAATGCCTTCAGCCATGGCTTCAGAGGAATGGGGATCGACAAGCAATCCAGCATCTCCAACAACTTCAGGAAGCGAAGCGACATTGGCGACCACGACCGGTGTGCCACAGGCCATCGCCTCCAGCACCGGCAAGCCGAATCCCTCGTAAAGCGAGGGCAACACGAAAACGTCGGCTATATTATAAAGCCCGACCAGGGTCTCTTCGGGCACACGGCTCATCTGCCGGACGCGATGCTCTATGCCTGAGCTTGCAAGCAAGCGGCGCTGGGCAGGTGTGAAGATGCCCCCCACCTGAACGAAGTGAAAAGCGACTCCTCTTCTGCTCAGCGATGCCAGGGCAGTTAGGAGCTTTTCTAGGTTTTTCCGTGGCTGGCAGTGCCCGACGTGGAGGATTACCTTTTCTACGCCCAAGCCCAGTTTCACCCGCCATTCATCGATTTGTTCCTCAGATAAAGAGCGGAATATTGATTCTACCCCCAATGGTATTGGGACAATCGTATCTGGCGTTTTCCTTACTAGATCCAGCAACTCGCGCCTAGTGAACTCGGAGTCGGTTATCCACCAGCGAGCCTTCTGAACCTCTTTCCAGGATACCCGCCATGCCAGGCGGCTCAGACCCAGAGAATGACCAGGGAAGAATAGGGGAGCCACATCGTGTATCGTCACCACTGTACGATCTCCATCCAGCCCCCAGAGCAGGTGACCATAAGAGTGGTCCAGGATGTGGTACACATTGGCAGCGAAACCCCGCGCCCAAAGCGGATACCAGACCATCCGCCACAACAGAAACAGGCGTCCACGCAGGCCTATCGGCGGGTCGGGAGGGACTAGTAGGCGGAATTCGTGCTCGGGCGCAATTTGCTGCAATACCCCAAAGAGCGAGCGGGCATAGCGATCCATGCTCGGCCAATTTTCCCTTGGGCTATCAGCGAACAGAACCACGCGCATCCAGGATCTCCTGCCAGAAAAACCATGTCCTTCGGGCGATTCGTTCGTTGGTGAAATAGGCCAAAACCCGTTCTCTGCCCTTGCGTCCAAGGGCCACCCTTTCCGCCTCAGACGAGTGCAGCTGCTTTATGGCCAGCGCCAGAGCGTTGGGGTCTCCCTCCGGCACGACAATCCCGGCATCTCCGATGACCTCGGGGATCGCCCCCGAATCGGAACCGATGACCGGCACTTGGCAAGCCATCGCCTCTATCAGGACATGACCGAACTGTTCCTTCCAGCGTGGGGTCATCAGCGATGGGAGCACAAGGACATCCATCGTATTGATATAATCGGGCACCGCCGAGTGAGGGACTGTTGGCACCCAGATCACCCGCCGTGCCAGCCCTCTATCCCCGGCTTGCTTCAACCACTCTGCACGAATGGGCCCCTCGCCTACCAGCAAGCATTGCCAGTCGCCATTCAAGGCCGCCAATGCGTCTAATAGGACCCACAAGCCCTTTTCCGGAACGATCCGTCCCACGTACCCGATGGTAAAGGTTCTCAGGCCCAGTTGTTGTCGCAAAGCCTCGTTGCGGGATGGTCGAAAGACTTGAGGATTCACACCAAGTTGCGGAATTGTGGCGATAGGATGGACAAACCCAACCTCTCGTAGTCGCTGGGCTGCTTCTTCAGTACCTGCAATAGCGCCGTCGGCCATTCGCAGGTTGAAACGGCGAACGAGGGGAAAAGGCCAGCGAGGTCTGATCGGCAAGTTTTCCCAAGAGAAAAAAATAATCGGGCATTTCAACTGGTATTTGAGCAGCAATGTTTCCAAAAGTGCTAGCGAAAGGGGCTCCTCATCCACCTGGATCAAATCCGGTCTAAGACGTCGGAGGACAGGCCACAGCCTCCACGGATGAAAGGCAAAGCCGGAAAGCCGACCCGTGCCCCAGGCAGGTACAAGGAAGTGAGGCCAGCGGGTAGACGGCTCGGCACAATATACTTTTAAGGGATGACGGACCATCGACGGGGTGACCAAAGTCAGATTCGCGTCTGGTGGGAGATAGGTCCATTTGGCTCGATTAGCCTCCAGGATATATGTGCGGCCGATAACCACTACCCGCATCTTTATTTGACTACCTCCAGTGTGACGTAAAGGTCTCTGGCCGGGAAAATAAAGGCGAGGTAGAGTTCGTAGAAATCGGGGAAACGGTTAGCCAGCCATTGAATGCCTAGCCAGCGGAAGGGACGCCCAAAGCGGAGGCAGCGGGATCGGATGCGAAAGATCACTGAGGTATAAAATGCGGGAATGGGGTGTTGCGTTTCTAGCAGCCGCTGACCAAGGTTGGGGGAGGAGACTGTCCTCCCTCCTGTGAAATACTCAAAGGAGCGCCATCCCAGATGGCGGAGGTGGGTCGGATCGGTAAAACTATAACGGTTGGAAAAGTGAGGAGTAACGATCTCCACCAGGGCTCCCGGCCGGGCAATGCGATGGATTTCTTCCATAAAGCGGATAAGATCGGTTACGTGTTCCACAATATGCCGGCAAAGGATATGATCAAAGGCACTGTCAGCAAAGGGCCAAGGACGCCGGTTCAAATCGGCAATGACATCTGCGTCGGTCAAGGTGTTCACATCTAGGCCGATCGCGCCAGGGTATTTTGCCCGGCCGCATCCCACATCCAGAATTCGCTCCATTTCAACGACTCCTTGCTATTTCCCCCCACTGTCCTAGCCAATCGGCCAGTTCCGCCAAGAGTTTCACCGTGGCTAGGATGGGGCCGAGCCGCAGTAGGTCCGGCACCCAGCGTGCCCAGCGCGCAGCAAAGCGCAGGACCAGCCGTGCCCGAGAGGGTGGCTGCCCGTGGTATTTACGCTCAAAGTGAACAGCTCCGCGTCCATGCTGCCGGTGCTGCCGCCAGAAGGACCGAAAATGGTAAGGCTGAAGGTGCGCCACCTTCAGCGGCACATAGAGCAGCCGATGGCCCCGTTCCACTACGCGCCACTTGAGGTCGGCGTCTTCACCAGCAGCATAGGGAAAAGTCTCGTCAAAGCCTCTCACTTCCATCAGTATCTCTCGGCGGTAGGACATGGAGTTTGTCCCACCCGCTGGGCATTCAAAACCACCTACATAGGGTTCAGTGCCTGCATGGTAGACGCGATGGGTTACATATGCTTCGAATTGGGCAAAAATATTCCGTTGCAGAATATCATCCGGCGCTTCCAGATAGCCTCCTACTCCCGCTACTTCAGGATACTGTTGATAGCCCTCTGCCAGACGGGCAAGGAAATCCACTGGGACGAGGCAATCGTCATCGGTAAAAGCGATGATTTTCCCCGTTGCTATTGCTATTCCTCGGTTGCGGGCCGCCGCCGGGCCACGGTTTGGCTCCTGACGGATGTAGCGCACCGAGGGAAATTCCTGCTGCACCATCTCTCCCGTACCATCGGCGGAGCCATCGTCCACGACAATGACCTCATAGTCGGGATAGTCCTGACCCGTGGCCGCAGCTAGGCAACGGCGGAGAGTGTCTTTGCGGTTGTAGGTGGGGATAATCAATGAGAAACGCATGTGCTGGAACTCCCGAATAATTTCCCCTTTGCTGAGCTTCACACTCTCGAGTCGTAACGTCAATTTTAGGCAGCCTGGTCAATAAAGAACAATGGCAAAGCCAATCGTTTTTGGTTCATTATGGTCCTCTTCGCCTATCAGCCGCTTGTTGAAGGCTATTGGCTAGCCTGTCCCCATACCTTTCCCAAGTGAACTCCTCCGCCCGTTCTCGTGCAGCCCTTCCCATCTCCTGACGCAGTCGCTTATCAGTTCGTAGTCGCTCCAGCGCATTGGCCAAAGCCTCCGTGTCTCGGATGGGAATGATGAATCCTTCCACTCCATCCCGCACCACCGATCCAGCGTTCGGCGTGGTCACCACCGGCAAGCCACAAGCCAGCGCCTCATAGGTTACCAGGGCGCTTCCCTCCTCAATGCTAGGGAAGACAAAGACATCGGCTTGCTGGTATGCCTCCACCGGATCGCCCAGATGGCCGATCAAACGCAGGCCGGGCAGATCCTCGTAGCGTCGCAGGATGGGCCGGCATTCCGGCAACACACGTCCTACCAACCAAAGTTCTGCACCTCGCCAGCCCAGCTGCCGCCATGCCTCCAGAAGATAGGGCACCCCCTTGCGTATGCCCACCTGCCCCACGAAGAGAGCCCGAAAAGGGTGTGCGGCAGGTACTTCGGAGGGACGGAAATGGGCAGTATCCACCCCAAAGGTGATCTGGATTAACTTTTCTGCCGGGAACCCCTCTTCCAGAAAACTCTGCCGCACAAAGTCCGAGGGGATAAGAATATAATCAGCCACGGCCATTTCGGCGATAGCCTTGGCTGTTGTGGCCTGAGGCGCACTAAAGGACAAGCCCCAGCGAGCGAATTCTTCTTTCAGCAGCCGAGTCTGGTAAACGGGATGGACACTGGCGCGCTCCACCACCATCACCATGCCCATCTCTCGCGCGCGGCGGAGGCTACGCAGACCATAGTTGCCCCAGACGTGAAAGACATTGGCTGGTTCCAAGCGCCGAGAAGCCCAGGTGTCAAAGAGCACGGCCTGCAGGTGCCACAGCCACCCGCTGGAATCCAAGCTGGCCAGTTTGCGGAGTGCCCGGTCGGGCAAACCTAGGGCTCGGATTTTCTCCTGAGGGATCTCGGTGGGCTGATAGGCGCCGCAGAGGAGTCGCTTCAGCATGTCATGGTGATGGAGGCCTCGCACAGCATGGTAAGCAGTGGTACCGATGCCGCCACCTGCAAATTTGCTCCCGATGGAGTAAATAACCGTTACCTTCTCTGCCATGCCATCTCCCGCAACCAATGGACTCCAATGGCGAGGTCGTTTCGCTCCAGCGCGAGGAGGAAAGCCCCAAACAGGAGCAGGAATATCCCCAGTTTAAAGACCAACGCTTCCCAGGGCAGCCTTCCAGCCAAAGTTTCCACCAGAAGCCCACCTCCCCAGGCTACAGATAGGGCGAGCGCTGGCCAGGCTACCAGCCGGCTGAAGGAGAAATCCACCATTTCCCGCAGGGGGCGGTAGAGCCAGGCAGCTCCCATCAAGAGCATCCCATCGGCTGCTAGCGCCACGCCGTTAATCCCCCAGAACCGCGCTCCTAGGATAACGGCAGGGATGAAGAAAAGGGTCTGGGCCACGGTGGATTTGCGAAGTTCGCGGGGATACCCTACGGCCAGCATCATGTTGCCCATCAACATCACCAAGGGGTCCAGTGCCGTATAGACCAACATCAACCGAAAGGTCATCAGCATTGGCAGCCACTTGTCGCCAATGACATAGTGGATGAACTCGGGCATCACCAGCCCAAAAGCCCCAGCTACCAGAAAGCCGCTGCGCAGGATCACATAAGCCGAGCGGAAGAAAGCCTGCGAAAGCCGCAGCCGGTCATGTTGCAAACGAGCAAAGACCGGTGTGAAGACGGTTACCAGAGGATTTGCCAGGACCCTTCGAGGGTAGTGGGCAAACTCGTAGGCTCTGGAATACAGCCCCAGCGGGGTTTTTCCCAGCGCCGTCCCGATCCAAAAGTCATCAAAGCGGTCCAGCAGATAACTCAGATTGGAAGCTACCCAGGTGGGCTTGCCGTATTCCCAGAACCAGCGTATGGTTTGTTTTTCCCATCCCAATCCCGGCTTCCACTGCCGGAACGGCCACCAGGTCAGGATAAAGCGCATGCCAATGCCGGAAAGTTGCTCCGCTACCAGCGCCCACATCCCCCAGCCTAACCAGGCTAGGAGTGGTGCCACAATCGTCATCGTTACAGAGGCGACCACGTCGGTGACAGCCAGTTGGCGAAAAGCCAAATTTTTGCGGATGAACGTCTCCTGCACTTGGCTCAGGTTGGACAGGAAGTAGACAAAAATCAACACCGCCAGGACTGCGCTGAATCCTGACATTTGGGGATAGGCTTTTTGCAGAAAGGGAACCAGTATCAGCAGAAGGCTAAAAGCCAGCACATCTAGCCCCAGCCGGAGGGTAAAATAGGTGCGCAGGAAGGACTCGTCTGCCTCTTGGTGGTGGATAAGGGCCATGTCCAGCCCCAATCCCCGCAGTTGTGCCGCCAGCCCGATGTAAAAAAGAGCCAGGGCTACCACGCCAAAGTGCTCCGGTAAAAGCAGCCGTGCGAGGAGCACCGAGCGCAGGAAACCCAGTGTCAGGGTAACCACTGAAGCGCCAATCGTGTAGACGGAGCCCCAGAGGGCTTGCGTGCTCAGGGATGCTTGTTCTGTTTCCCGTCCGGTCTTCAAGACAAAACCCTCACCACCTATAGCCCGCTGCGCATAACGCCGTCGGTCAGAGTCGCTAACTCGGCGTAGGATACGGCGGTCTTTGGCTCAGCACCACTTGTCATCTGCGATTCATTGCTTCTGCGCTTGCTTTGGTTATGCCGACAAGCCCAGCGAGTAATCAAATTGCATTGAGCATTGGCAAGACCAGAACCATGCCCAAAGTGGTCAGAACCCAGATGCGGCGTCCGCGCCAACCCAGTATGACCCAAGCGCACCATATGATAGCGTAAAAGAGCCAGGCCAACAATTGCCAGGATTCCGCTATGCTGCAGTTCCAATAGACACCGCGGGTATATAGTTCCGCTGTAACCGTGAGCAGCAGGGATGCGCTTAGAAAAGGGAGCCCCAGTAACACAGCAGCATTGCCGGTTTCTTCAGCGCATATCTTGTGAGATATTTTCTCAGTCAGCAGGCAAGCCAAATCAGTAGCACCAGCATGGATAAAAGCACCGCAAGCAAGTGCTAGCATCAGACGCGAAACGAAGAGCCAAAATGGGGGCATTGCTTGAACGGCAGGTGTTGCCTGTGCTGCAGGCCATCGAACCGTTCCCCAGATGGTTAGAGCCGCTGCTCCGAGATAAAACAGGGCTCCCCACCTCCACTCGCCGCGGTATGGATGCACGAGGTGCCACAACATTGCTGCTGCAGTAGCGGCAAGGATAACCTCAGGTGCTGTTTGGAGCGGCCAATCACCCCTTTTGGCTAATGAAAGAGCAAGCCCAGTCGCTATACACAGCAGCGCTAGGCTCGCTACAGCGCGAGCCACGTTCCGCCATCCCTTCCCCGGAGATGTGCCAGGCATACGAGCAGCCAGCAGGTAAACGGCAGCGCTTCCTATAAGGCAGAAAACAGCGACAGTAAAAAAGTGTATCGCACTCAAAGGAGTTGCCATCATGCTTTTTTATCCATGGCGAAAGGATTTTTGTCGGTTTTACCTTGTCTATTTGGCTCTAAGGCAGTGGCGATATCTTGCACCAGGTTCTCAAACCAGACAGGAATTTTCTCCGTCGCCGGAACATTGGCGGCAAGCCATACCTTTACCGCCTTACTGCTTGGTTGAAGGCCCAGATATACCCGCTTTAGGGGGTGCCTTGTACTGAGGATCATGCCCAGCATTACCAGGACGATGCCAACGAAGATGAATACCAGCCCATCGTCTTGCCCGAACTTGATCAGTGCATAGCGCTGGGGCTGGAAGAGATAGCGATCTCCGGCAATCTCAATGGTCTCCGCGGCATGAAACTGATGTTGGTAGAAAGGCACTGTTTCCGCTCCGCGGAATGCTTGGACCTGGAAAGCGGGTGTTGCTCCACCTGGCTGGGGAGACTGATACAGCAAACGCAAAGACAGGTCGCGAGAAGGCACGAGGACATAGCGCTCTAACCCGCTTTGTTGGAATTGACGGCTCAGCTGGCTGCCTGGCAGCAAATCTAGCACGACAATATAGCGCGGAGCCTCTGCTGCACGAAAGTGTAATGCCACCTCCATAAATTGTACAGCCCCGCTCTCGGGAGTCCGCAAGGGGATATTTCGTCCACTGGCATCGTGGGCTTGGACTAAAAGGACCGGTTCAGTGGATGTCAGGTAGAATAACAAACCGTGATAAAAAAGAGGAGTGTAAGTACGCAGTCTTCTTCGTGCCGTTTCGCCTTCCCCCCGCAAGAAGGTCAACTCTGCGTGCCCGCTATTCGAGAGGCCATTGTAGGCTTCGATGTCGTCTGCGCGGAGCGCCAAATTTGTCCCATGTCCCAAAGGTCGAACCTGCCCGGGTTGCAGAGCCACATTCTCTTCCCACCATGCGGTGCGTTCGCTGATCACCAATCCCCCGATGACCAACAGAAGCCCCATATACACCAGGAGTGGGAAAGCCCAGGAATGATCCGCACAGGCCAGCCTATTGCTCTTTCCTATCAGGAAGCGATAGCGCTGCGCATGCAAGACTTGGCGGATACGCTCCATCAGCCGTTCGGGTGATTCTAGCAGTGCTGGGTCATGGACGAGGATCTCGCGTTCCATGCCGGCATGCATAACATGCCGCGGCTGCACTATATCTAGTGTTGCCAGCAGTAGGTTAAAAGCCAGCAAGCCAAGCAGCCCGCGCATCCACAGAGAGCGATGGATATCCAATAACCCAAGGCGGATGAACCAGTCTGCCACGCCGTGATAGTGCTGGCGCAGCGAGGCCAACCACAAATTGTTGGCTGCTTGATCTGTAAGCGCTTCTGTGGGTCTCTGCGGGAGGATGATGCCAAGGCCAATGAGCACCGTCAGGCATGCCAGCAGGAGGATGGTCAAGTAGGGTGACGCAAATACACGCCACAAACTGTCCAACGGATCTCTCGAATCCCAAAATTCAGCCCAACGTGCTCGAATAGTCATCACAGTTCTTCTCTATAGCCTTCGATACTAGCATTGCGAGGCAATTTATCATACACGATGTACCCAGATTGCTAATCACCGGTTCCTTAGCTGTGCGGAATAGCAAGCCGGAATGCTTTTCCTCAGAGACAAGACCTCTATGCACATTATCGAGAGGGCAGGAGTTTTTGTCAAAAATCTGTTAGAGCACTCATCCTGTACTTGTTTAGGGCTTGTCCTCATGATCAACCTTGTCAGCAAAGACCAAGCGAGAGTGTTGAAAATCTTGTCACCCCGAGCGAAGCGAAGGGTCTCTCGTAACTTTAGCCATATTTTCCCGAGTACTGCGAGATGCTTCACTTCGTTCAGCATGACATTGGAAGGGCTTTTTCAACACCCTCACCAAACCGGATTAGACAAAAATCATTATTTTTGCTATGATAAGTATACCCACAGGGTTTGCAGAGCCTGGAAGGTGGTAGGTTTTTCTCATGATACCTTCTGCCTAGCGCAAGGGGTAGAAAGGAGGTGCCGGATAGCAACTGCATTCAGGTAATACGCCTTTTCGCAACTAGCAAGGAAGCGGTTTTGGCCTTGTGCCCATCTTTTGAGATGACCGAACAGTTCTGTTCCTTGCTGGTTGCATAGTTTTTGACGCGAGACATTTCATTGGGAGGAAATCGCAATGGCAAGCGTGACATACGATCATGTCACCAAACGGTTCGGAGATGTCATTGCGGTCAACGACATGACACTCGACATCCCCGATAAGGAATTTCTAGTCCTGGTGGGACCATCTGGATGCGGCAAAACCACTGCGTTGCGTCTTCTAGCCGGCCTGGAGGAGGTGACCAGCGGGATTATTAAGATCGGTGACCGGGTGGTTAACGACGTCGCCCCCAAAGACCGTGATATCGCCATGGTGTTCCAGAGCTATGCCCTCTACCCGCACATGAGCGTGTACGATAACATGGCTTTTGGCTTAAAGTTGCGCAAGATGCCAAAACAGGAAATTGACCGGCGGGTGAAGGAGGCGGCGGAAATATTGGGCATCCAAGAGTTGCTCGACCGCAAACCAAGGCAACTATCCGGTGGGCAGCGCCAGCGTGTAGCCTTGGGGCGTGCTATTGTCCGTGAGCCCCAGGTCTTTTTGATGGATGAGCCGCTGTCCAATTTGGATGCCAAGCTCCGTGTACAAACTCGCGCCGAGATCTCGAAGCTCCATCAGCGTCTGCAAGCTACCTTCATCTATGTAACCCATGACCAAACAGAAGCCATGACCATGGGCACACGCATCGCTGTCATGAAGGATGGCGTATTGCAGCAGGTTGATACTCCACAGAATCTGTACGATTACCCCGGCAATATGTTTGTTGCAGGATTCATCGGCAGCCCAGCGATGAACTTTTTCGAGACCACGCTCAGTGGCACGGTGGAAGAAATGTACGCAGAGGGCCCGGGGTTCAAAGTCCGTGTACCGGCTGATAAGACCCACGCATTGCGGGATTATCTCGGCAAACGGGTAATCTTTGGCATCCGGCCAGAGGATATCCATGATGCGGAGTATGCTCCTCCGGGCATCACTGCAGAAACAATCACGGCAAAGGTGGATGTGACGGAGCTCATGGGTAGCGAGGTGTTTGTGTATTTGCTTACTGATGCCAAGACCTTTATCGGACGCTTTGACCCTCGCACCTCAGCCCGTGTGGGGAAGACGATTGACGCCGTATTCAATATGGCCAAGACTCACTTCTTCGATCCAAGCACGGAGCGGGCAATTCGATAAGTTCTCTGTAATAGTGCAAGAGGGGATGGGTTATTTCCCATCCCCTCCTCTGTTATACCCGTAGACGCTTCCATGTTCCTCTGCGGAACAAGAGATAAATCAATGTGGCTCTTGCTGTCCAATCCACCGCTGTGCCCAGCCAGACCCCATTGAGACCCCAGCCAAATACAATGGCAAAGAGATAGACCAGCGGCACACGAAAGAACAGGGTGCCAACCAATGTAGCGAGCATGGGCGTTCTCATGTCTCCGGCGCCGCGCAAACTGCCAGCAATGACCATCAAGACAGCGATAGGCAATTGTTCCAGCGCTCCAATGCGTACCGCGTTGCCGGCAAGAGACAAGACCTCAGGCGTGCTACCGAAAACAGAAGCAAGGGCAGGGCCAAACAGGGCAAAGATGACGCCTACTGCTCCCATCAGGACGATGCTGATGCGCATCGTACTGCGGATGCTCTCCTCTGCCAATTCTGGTTTTCGTGCCCCCAAAGACTGGCCGACGAGTGTGGTGCTGGCAACGCCTAGCCCGAACCCTGGCATGAAAGACAGAGATTCTACGTTAACTGCAATCTGATGTGCAGCCAAAGGGATTTCCCCGAGTGCGGAGACGATGCGCATGAAAAGGGTAAAACCCAAGCGCATGACAAGGGATTCACCTGCAGTGGGCAGGCTAAGACGCAATATCTTTCCCATTAACTGTCCATCCCAGGAGAAGATCTCGCGCCAATGGAGTTTCAAAAACCTCTTCCCGCTCATAACCAAGGACAATGCCAAGAAGCCGCCCAATAATTGGGCAGATGCAGTTGCCCATGCTGCACCGCTTAGCCCCAGCGCAGGAAAGGGACCTATCCCAAAGATCAATAGGGTTGCCAGCAGTATGTGCCAGATATTCATCACCAGGGTGATTGTCATAGGTGTTTTGGTATCCCCGGCACCGCGCATAATGCCATTTAGTACCAGCATGGGGAAGCCGAGCAAGGAAGCGACGAGGACAATGCGCATATACATGCTGCCCATGGCGATGGCGCGCGTGCTGGCTCCCATGAGTGCCAGCAAGGCACTTGCTGAGGGCCACATGAGCGCAATGGCACTTATTGCAAATAAAAGGGCGAAGAGGATGGCTTGTGTAGCAACACGTCGCGCTTGCTCATAGTGGGCACTACCCCAGGCGTGGGCAACGAGGGTCGTTGCAGACACTGAAGTGGCGGAGAACAATTGAGTGGCGATGTTCAAAAATAACCCACCCAGGCTGACAGCAGCCAGTGCCGCCGGATCTTTCAGCCTGCCAATGAGCAGCGTATCAGCCAGGTAAACCATAGTAACCAGCAGGTTTTCCGTGACAGCAGGTAATGCCAGTTGGACGATATTGCGTGGAATATTCTCACGTGTCAGCACAAGCGTGGGAACAGCAGTCGTGGAGCGATTCGAAACAGCCACGTTGAATACACCGATCCTTGTATGGGAGTCTCACAACGGTAAAATCATAGCACAGAACTAGATGAACGACAATTGCGTACGGCTCTGTATGGCAAGCGGGTCCAGGCTAACTAGGGAATCCAGATCTGCTAAAGCAATGCCCGATTGGCTAGCCCATTGCCGCAAGGCAGTATCTTGGATAAATTGCCAGCCACTGGCGACCAATTGCTTGCGCAATGCCATGGAACGCGCCAGCCTTAGGCGGAGCAGATCCTGACGTGCCTCCGAAAAGATGACGAATTTCCGTGCACGGGCGAGGGCCTCTGCAGTGGATATCCTCAGCAGGCGGCTTAACGCCGCTGAATCCAATATCACAAAGGCGAAGGGGGTGTGCTCAGCCTGCACCCACCATATATCTATGCCATGCACTCCGCATTCTGGCAGATAGCCCCAACGCTTGCCCAAATCTACAAGGAGATGTGCTACCTTCTCTCGAGCCCCTTGCTGTTGCTCCGGAAGATCTGCTTCCTTCAAAGCCCAACGCCCTGCTGCAAGTTGCTGTCCATATGATTTCAGACAAGCCATCACCCACTCTGCGTCAGGCGTTAATATACCGGGGAAGCGCTGATATACGAGCGACATGAACTCGCTGTGCTCAATATCGGCAGCGGCCGCCAAAATTTCATGCACTGCCTGTTCGACCCTTTCCGTAAGGGGAAGGACATCTGGAACTTCCTTTAGCCACCAAAGACATTCGTCCTCTTCCCCTTCATCCCGTAACTGCACGAGTGTATGGCCTGTTGCTTCTTGTAATGCTGTCCTGATTTGATCCCGTAGTAGATCCAATGGCGGGAGCGGCTCTTTGCTCGCCATGACACGCTGTAGGATCCCACGCCATGCTAGTGTTTGCCAGATATGGCAATGAAGGCGCGCAAAGGGCACAGGTTCTCCTCGTTGTTGAAGGACTTCTTCCGCTGCAATTACTGCGATCTGGCGCAATTTTGCCTTGAGTTCTTCACCGGACATGGGCCAAGGCGGCGGAGGTGTGCCTCTTGTCCAGGTAAAGCGGTAGTCTCCACGCAACCCTGCAAAGGGCTTTGTGGCAGTTTCTGGCACACGGGGGTGGTATAGAACGCTCTTCAGACGCAAATTCGCCTCTGCTGCAGCGAGAGCTAGCGCCTCATGATAGGCCAATCCTTTGTTCTGCCCTATGAAGACAATATGCCCCTCTGTATGCAGGATTTTCTGTAAGGCGGAGAAGGCGGCGTTCATAACCCGCAGATACCAGGGCCAATCAGAACTGCGTCGCCTGACCAAAGGCCAGAGCAAAGAGGATTCTACATGCCCATAGAGCCATCCTGTCCATAGGTAAGGCAGTGCCCAATATGTGCGGCCAATTTGAGGAGGCTGAGTCAATATCAGGCTCGTACAATCTGGAGGGAGTTCCGATACGAGTTGTCTAATGGGCATACGTCCTACAAATGCCCTGGCTGAAGGAGTTGGTTCTCCAGTGTCTGTCTTAAGAGAAGGCTGGGCGACGTCTTTTACATTCGTTGCCAATGGCACTTCTACTGCTGGTGTCTGCTGAGCCAAGCTCTGGGCTGTGTCTTCGAAAATCCGCCAAAGGTTCCGTTCCACAAATCGTGCTGGTGGATGGAGAACATGAGGAGAGCCTGGCTCACCTGGTGCTGGGTTCAATTTGCTGCCCAGTTCGAAGCAACGCAATAGGGCAAGCCGTAGAAAATCGTGTACTGCCGTCCCAGCGAACAGGTCGTCTATTTTGAGCACCAAGTTGGCGAGGACGTAGAGATTGCGTGTGGTGTACAATTCTAGTAGAGTGGTGGCAAATTTCCTACCACTGCCCTCACGCCTAGCGACGCGGTCCAATGCGTACCAATAATGTAAGCCACGGGGCTGAATCTCGCGTAAGACGCGGGCGTCGCTTTCATCACAGTCGCGTAAGCCCGCATCCCCACAGGCAGTGCAATGGTAGGCCACCCTCTTGGGGGTTTCCTGTCCCCGTTCCCAAATGAAGTAATCAGCAATGATCTCTTTACCGCATTGTGGGCAGGTAGTACGATAGAGACGCTGTAGATGTTCACGCAGGGGGACACCGGCTTTGGATAAATCGCCTAGGCGTGTAACGGCTGCCAGGAGTTCACGCCCAGGCGCACTGATTAAAGCCAGGCGCGTGCGCAGGGCGTCCAGCGGATTGAAGCTGACTGCCACTACGCGACGGCCCAGCGCTAATGCCTCTACAACAATCGCTGGCGATTGGCAAAATGGGTCAACGACCAGTGCGTTTGTCTCTGTATGAGCCTCGATATAGGCAGCGATGACATGGGACAGGTTGTGGGCCTCCGTGTCAGGGATGAAATAATCCACAGAGGTCACATGTGAACTCCTTTCGCGTTATCAGAAGAACCCATGCCGACGGCAAAACCCCGCTCTTTACGGTAATTGTACTTATGGTTTCCTCTTATGGCAAAGAAGGGCTAGATAGTTTGACCGTCAAAGTGAAATGCGGTAGTATGCACCCGTAGCCAATACACTCTAATGAGGAGGCACATACTGGTATGACGACGGCCTATGCTGCTGCGATTGACCAAGGGACAACCGGCACACGTTTTATGATCTTCGACCATACTGGGCAAGTGGTTGCCTCGGCGTATCAGGAACATCAGCAAATCTACCCAAAGCCTGGCTGGGTTGAACATGATCCAATGGAAATCTGGAATGTCACCTGTCAGGTAATCCGGCGTGTGCTCGATGAAAGTGGCATCGAGCCCCAACAGATCCTGGGCATTGGGATTACCAACCAGCGTGAGACAACCATTGTTTGGGATCGCGTCACTGGCCAGCCCCTCTGTAATGCGATCGTTTGGCAATGCACCCGCACGCGTGACGTTTGCCAGCATCTTATCCAACAAGGCTTAGAACCCTTTATCCGCGAGCGAACTGGATTGGTTATTGCCACCTATTTTTCTGGCCCTAAGATCAAGTGGATCCTGGACAATGTGCCGGGTGCGCGTGAAAAGGCAGAACGAGGACAGGCACTCTTTGGCAATATAGACACCTGGCTGATCTGGAATCTGACTGGAGGTGTCAATGGCGGAGCACATGTTACCGACTATAGCAATGCCTCGCGCACTATGCTGATGAACCTGCGCACGCTGGATTGGGATGATGAAATCCTCGAGGTGCTGGATATCCCTAGAGAGATGCTCCCGGCAATTCGTCCTTCCAGCGATCGCGATTTCTACGGCTATACCAGGAGCGATGGGCCGCTGGCGGCACGCATACCGGTATGTGGTGACCTAGGCGATCAACAGGCAGCCTTAGTGGGGCAGACCTGCTTTTCCCCTGGCGAAGCCAAGAATACGTATGGCACCGGCTGTTTCATGCTGCTTAATATTGGTGAAGACATTGTCCTGTCCAAGAGCGGTCTTTTGACCACTGTTGCCTACGGTTTTGAACCCGGTCGCTGTACCTATGCTTTGGAGGGTTCTATCGCCATTACAGGTGCCGCTGTACAGTGGCTGCGTGATAACTTGGGCCTCATTAAGAATGCTGCAGAAACGGAAGAGATTGCTCAGTCAGTGGAAGACAATGGCGGCATTTACTTTGTGCCAGCCTTCTCCGGCTTGTTTGCTCCCTACTGGGATATGGATGCGCGTGGAGCGATCCTAGGCATTACACGGTACGTGACCAAAGCACACCTTGTGCGCGCCACCTTGGAAGCCATTTGTTATCAAACGCGCGAAGTGCTGGAGGCGATGCACGCCGACGCCGGGGTAAGGCTGCGTTCGTTGAAGGTGGACGGTGGAGCAGTAGCCAACAACTTCTTGATGCAGCTACAATCCGACATCCTGGGAGTAGAGGTGGTGCGGCCAATCGTGCAGGAGACCACGGCATTGGGAGCAGCCTATGCGGCGGGGCTAGCCTCTGGCTTGTGGAATAGTGTCGAGGAACTACGTGCCAACTGGGCTATTGACCGCGTTTTCACACCCCAGTGGGATGAGGAAAAGCGCGAAGCAGGCTACCGGGGTTGGCGCAGAGCCGTGCAGCGAGCCATGCACTGGGTGGAGAGATAGTCAGCAAGTCGGATGGATGCGAACGAGGGAACATGGATGACCCGTATGATGTGATTATCATCGGCGGCGGAGTAGTAGGTTGTTTCATCGCCCGTGCGCTTTCACGCTACAAAGGGCGTGTGCTTCTTCTGGAGCGCGAGGCAGATGTCTGTTCGGGCACTTCCAAAGCCAACACTGCTATTGTCCATGCGGGCTATGATGCCAAGCCAGGCACGCTCAAAGCGTCGCTCAATGTTGCAGGAAATCGCATGTATGATCAGGTTTGCGCCGAACTGGATGTACCTTTCCAGCGTTGCGGCACCTATGTTGTAGCTTTGACCGAGGAGGATTTGCACACCCTCGATGACCTATATCACCGTGGGATACAGAACGGCGTTTCGGGGATGCGCATTATCTCCGGAGAGGAAATGAGGCGTGTGGAGCCGCTGGTCAACCCTGACGTGCGAGGAGCACTGTACGCTGCCACCGGCGGAATTGTAGACCCCTTTTTGTTGACTATTGCCGCCGCAGAAAATGCGGTGCTGAATGGCGTGCATCTGCGTTTGGAAACCGAGGTTACGGATCTCATCCGGCAAAATGGGAGAATAGTGGGCGTCAGCACAAATCGGGGGCAATTTTTGGGGCGCTTTGTCATCAATGCGGCGGGCTTGTATGCCGATCAATTGATGGCGCAGGCCGGCTTGCATGGTTTCACCATCACACCACGCAAAGGGGAATATTATGTCTTTGACCGCGAGAAGAGTCGGGTGCGCACGGTGCTTTTCCCTTGCCCCACGGCTATTAGCAAGGGCATCCTGGTCACGCCTACCACTCACGGCAATACGCTGATTGGCCCCAATGCGGTGGATATCAGGGATAAGGAAGACGTTACGGTAACTCCAGAGGGCCTGGAGGAAGTTTTTGCCGGAGCGCAGCGGCTGGTACCGACCTTGGAGCGACGCGATGTGATTGCGGTCTTTGCGGGCTTGCGTGCCAGTGGAAGCACTGGCGATTTTTTGATTGAAGCTCCTGCCCAAGCTCCTGGGTTGATCAACGTGGCTGGGATAGAATCCCCCGGGTTAACTGCAGCCCCGGCGATTGCCGAGTTTGTGCTTGATCTCTTGCGCGAGTGTGGACTGGAATTGCTGGAAAAGGCTGACTACAACCCCATTCGTCGTTCGCCACCGCGCTTTAGCGAGCTCTCACCTCGTGAAAAAGCAGCGCTGATTGCCAAAGATGCGCGCTATGGGCGCATTGTCTGCCGTTGTGAAACAGTAACCGAAGGAGAGATCGTTGCGGCGATCCATGCCCCTGTTCCGGCGCGTACTTACGATGCGCTCAAGCGTCGTACGCGTCTAGGTGCCGGCAGATGCCAAGGCGGGTTTGATACGCCTCGCGTTATCCACATCCTAGCCCGCGAACTGGGTCTTCCACCTACTGCGATTACCAAAAAGGGCCCGGGATCCGAATTTGTGGTGCGCGAGACGAAGGAATGGAATGACAGTGGAAAGGTGTAGCGGTGTTGAAAACCTTGTCTTATGATGTGGTGGTGATTGGCGGTGGGCCAGGTGGGCTTGCCGCTGCCATAGCTGCCCGGGAGCGCGGCGCAGAACGCGTCTGCATCATCGAGCGTGCAGAGGAACTAGGGGGTATTCTGCAGCAGTGTATTCACAATGGCTTTGGTCTGGAAGTGCTCGGCACCGACCTGCCTGGGCCTGCCTACGCCCAGCATTTTATCAACCAGGTATATCAGGCTGGCGTGCAGGCATTGTTGGATACTATGGTGCTGGAAGTTACCCCCCAGCGAGTCCTTTACGCTACCAATGCGCGGGATGGCATCCTTGAGATTAAGGCTGGGGCGGTCGTGTTCAGCATGGGTTGTCGGGAAAGAACACGGGGAGCGTTGGCTATCCCTGGCACTCGGCCAGCGGGGGTGTACACTGCTGGAACAGCGCAACGGCTGGTCAATATTGAGGGGTATATGCCGGGGCGTCGTTTTGTGATCCTCGGTTCTGGCGATATTGGCATGATTATGGCGCGCCGCTTGACTCTGGAAGGCGCTCAGGTGGAGCGGGTGTTGGAGATCATGCCCTATCTCTCTGGGCTGAAGCGCAATTACGTGCAATGTCTACAGGATTTCGGGATTCCTTTGCAGTTGAGCCATACCGTGCGCGAAATCAAGGGAAATAAACGTGTGGAAGCGGTTGTCGCTGTCGCAGTAGATGAGCGGTGGCAACCCATCCCGGGCAGCGAGGAGGTCATCCCTTGTGATACCCTGCTGCTTTCAGTGGGCCTCATCCCAGAAAACGAACTATCGCGCCGCCTAGGCATTGCAATGGACCCTGTAACTGGCGGCCCCATTGTGGATGAGGGCATGGGCACGTCTTTGCCAGGATTTTTTGCGGCTGGGAATGTCGTCCATGTCTATGATCTGGTGGATTGGGTGACTATGGCTGGGGAAGTGGCTGGGCGTAGTGCTGCTGCGTACGCACTGGGAATGGCACCGGCCAGCGTATATCGCTTGCGTGTTGTCGCGGGGGATAATGTGCGTTATGTCGTACCCCATTTGTTTCATCCGGAGAGTTTAGCGCAAGGACCGCAACAGTTGCAACTACGTGTTCGTGAACCCATAGAAGAGAAGGTACAGGTCATCCTAGAGGCAGATGGTGTAGAAATCTGGCGTAAGACAGAGCGTTATGTGCGGCCAGGGGAAATGGTTACAGTGAAGCTGATGCCTGACCTATACGACCGGCTTCAGCCAGCCTCTACTTTGACAGTGAGTGTGAGGAAACCAAGGTGACGGACAAGACTTCTCTTATCTGCATTACATGCCCGATGGGTTGCCGCCTGGATGTTACATTAGAAGGGGACAAGGTGGTTTCGGTAGAAGGCCAGGCGTGCAAGCGAGGCTTGGCTTATGCACAGGATGAAATTACCGATCCCAGACGTGTGGTAACGACCACGGTGCGTGTGGTGAACGGTCGCCATCCCTTGTTGCCAGTCTACACCGAGCGCTCTTTCCCTAAGCATCAGATTTTCCCCTTACTGCAGGAGTTGCGGCGGGTTACTGTGATGGCTCCTGTACGCGCTGGTCAGGTAATCCTGGCGAATGCCTTGGGAACAGGGATCAATGTGCTCGCTAGCCGAGATATGCCGCTGAGGGAAGAGCCATGCGTTTCCTGATTTTTGGTGCAGGGGCGATTGGTTCGCTGCTTGGCTCTCGTCTTGCCCAGGCGGGTCATGACGTCATCTTGGTTGGCCGCCCGGGGTATGTGCGCGCCGTGCAGGAGCGTGGCTTGATCCTGGAAGGCGGCAAAGATCCTGGCAGGCATACTGTTTATCCCAGCGCCGTAGTGAGCCTCGCGGATCTTCCTCCCCGCCAGTGCGACTGGGATATGATGCTATTGACGGTGAAGGTATATGATACGCAAGAAGCTGCCCAAGAGCTGCTTCCTTATGTCTCCAGGGGCATGCCGCTCCTTATTGTGCAAAATGGTGTGGGGGGAGAGGAACTAGCACAGCAGGTGCTGAAAGAGGCAGCGATCATCTCTGGAGTGCTTACCCTTTCTGTCTCGGTGCTAGCACCTGGCCACATACGTCTGGAAACTACCCGTGGTGGGTTGAACTTGGCTCCAACTCAAGAGGGCATAGATATGGATCAATGGATTACCCTCTTTTCTTCCGCAGGGCTGAAGACAGCGGCCTATCCAAACTACCGCGCCATGAAATGGTCCAAGTTGTTGCTCAATATATTAGCCAATGCCATCCCAGCCATTCTAGGCATGATGCCAGGTGCTGTCTTTGCCCATCCGGCGTTGTTTGCTATTGAACGGGCTGCTTTTTTAGAAGCCTGGGAAGTCATGCGGGCGATGCAGCTCCCTGTTGTCTCATTTCCGCGTTATCCAGTTCCTCTGTTGGTATGGGCGATGCGCTATGTGCCTGCTTTTTTGCTGCGCCCATTCCTTATGCGCTTGGTCGCATCGGGACGAGGGGAGAAAATGCCCTCCCTGTACCTGGACCTGGCAGGTGGTCGCCAGCGTTCGGAAGTGTCTTATCTGAATGGGGCAGTGGTAACTCATGCCCAGCGTTTAGGCTTGGATGCACCAGTGAATAGGACCTTGTGCGATTTATTGACCCGCATTGCCAATGGCCAAGTGCCTTGGGAAGAATTCCGTGGCCAACCTCAGCAACTCGTCCGGCGGATGCGTGATGCAAAACCTTAACAATTCTGGTGTGGGAGGAGGTGTGGGCGACATGGAAGGATTGCAGATATGGAATGACCAAGTTCTGCTGCGCGTTGCACGTGACGCACGGCTGGCATTTCGTCTGATTAGAGAGGAAACATTTCACGGGGATTTTGAGTTTCAAGAAGGCATTGTTGAAGCAGATGGGATGGCACCGGTGAGCGGATTGCTCTATTACGCCATGCCATGCGTTTTTGAGAGCGTGGTCGTGCAGTTAGAAGGTGTTGCCACTCCATCGGTGTTCCAAATGGTTGGTGAGTGGCCCATGGACATTGACGATGATCAACTGGAGACTTATCCCCATTTGCATTTCCTGGAAGAACGTAAAACAGGCATGCCCTGGCGGCTCGAACGCTGGTACACCTTAGCTGGGCCTTACCTGGTCTTCGATAGCCAGCAGTATTTTGAACGTCCTCGCCTGGTACAGCACGGCAAAAATTGGGAACGCTTGATGGTACAGTTGCGCCAAGTGGCGGATTTGCCTCGCTGGGCTGCTAACATGGAAAAGCCAGTCGTCAATTTGATTTCTGGCAGCCGTTCGTATATAATGTAGCTAGATTCGCGAAAGTGCATCCTGGGCTGGCAAGGGAAAGTCCCTACCCCGTGCATTATGCCACCCAGGATAAAGTGGTTCATCAAGCAGGAAGCGGTTTGCACTGTACAGCGAGCGATGGAGTGTGATACTCCCTAGCAGCGGGATTTTCAGCGATGTCAGATAAATTGGATCAATTTACGAAGAGAGCGCGCCAGGCTTTGGGTTTCTCCCAAGAAGAAGCCCTGCGCCTCGGCCACCGTTATATAGGAACAGAGCACCTCTTGCTGGGACTCCTCCGTGAGCAGCAAGGGATAGCTGCCCGGGTGCTCACGCGACTGGGGGTTACTTTGGAGCGCGCCCGTCAATTAGTGATGGAAATGCTTGGTCGCGAGGAGCGCTCCACGAGCGCTTCCATCCAACTGGCGCCAGCCACCAAACGCGTGTTGGAATTAGCCATAGACGAAGCCCGACGCCTTGGGCATGGTTATGTCGGGACAGAGCATTTGCTGTTAGCGCTGGTGCGGGAGAATCAAGCCATTAGTGCAGGGATACTGGAACTCCTGGGGCTTGACCTGGAAGAAGTACGCCGGGAGACTTTTCGTGAGATGCAGGCTAGCCAATACCAGCCCGCGCCGGCAAAGGAAAGCTCCAAGACGCCATCCGTCTTGGAGCAGGTAGGTACAGACCTCACCGAAGCAGCACGGCAAGGCAAACTGGATCCGGTTATAGGCCGTGAGAAGGAAATCGAGCGGGTCATCCAAATCCTGTCCCGGCGCACCAAAAACAACCCTGCCCTCATTGGCGAACCTGGCGTAGGGAAGTCGGCGATCGTTGAAGCCTTGGCTCAGCGCATCGTGAACGGTGAGGTCCCCGAACGCTTGATGGACAAGCATTTGATTATGCTGGATGTCGGCTCCTTGGTAGCCGGCACCATGTATCGAGGGCAATTCGAAGAGCGCATGAAGCGCGTGATTGATGAGATTCGCAGGACCAGGAGCATCCTGTTCATTGATGAACTCCACATGATTATTGGAGCGGGGGCGGCAGGTTCCGCCGTAGACGCGGCGAACATCCTCAAACCTGCACTGGCTCGTGGCGAGTTGCAATGCATTGGCGCAACCACCATGGATGAGTACCGCAAGTATATCGAAAGCGACCCTGCGCTGGAAAGGCGTTTCCAGCCAGTGCTTGTCGAAGAGCCAACGGTGGAAGAGACTATTGAGATTTTGCGCGGCATTCGCTCCCGGTATGAAGAGTATCACCGTCTCAAGATCACCGATAATGCCATTCTGGCAGCAGCGAACCTTGCTGCCCGCTATGTACCCGACCGCTATTTGCCAGACAAAGCCATTGATTTGATTGACGAGGCAGCTTCTCGTGTGCGCACTTTTAAGGCATTCCAGCCTGCGGCGGTGAAAACGGCTATGTTACGCTTGCAGGAGGTACAGAGGGCAAAGGACAAAGCCCTGGAAGAGCGCCGTTACGAGGATGCGTTTCAACTGCGCGAGCGAGAACGAGAACTGCGCGGGAGTTTGGAGCAATTACAACTGGGGCTGCGGGATGCTGATGAGCCAGAATTGAAAGTTACCGAAGCAGACATCGCCGAGATTGTCTCCATGTGGACGGGTGTGCCCGTAACTCAGCTCGCTCAAGAGGAGACGCAGCGTCTGCTCAATATGGAAGAGGCGTTGCACCGAAGGGTGGTGGGCCAAGATGAAGCAATTACAGCCATTGCAAAAGCGGTCAGGCGCGCCCGCGCTGGGCTGAAAGACCCCAAGAGGCCCATTGGTTCTTTCTTGTTCCTTGGGCCAACTGGCGTTGGTAAGACGGAACTAGCCAAAGCCCTGGCGGAATTTATGTTCGGTAGCGAAGAGGCGCTTTTGCAACTGGACATGTCCGAGTTCATGGAACGCCATACGGTTTCGCGCTTGGTAGGGGCTCCGCCCGGTTACGTGGGTTATGAGGAAGCAGGACAATTGACGGAGGCGGTACGCCGCAGGCCTTATTGTGTCATTTGCTTCGATGAAATCGAAAAGGCACACGAAGACGCGTTCAACATCCTACTGCAAATTATGGAGGATGGGCATCTGTCGGATGCGCGCGGACGCCAGGTGGACTTTCGCAATGCTATTATCATCATGACCTCGAACGTTGGTGTGGAGCTGTTGACCCGTGAGACCACGATAGGGTTTGCGGTAGCCAGGGAGGATGCCAAGACAGCACAAGAGAGCTACAACAAGATGAAAGAGAAATTGCTTGGCGAATTGAAACGCACTTTCCGCCCTGAATTTCTGAACCGCGTGGACAGCATTATTGTCTTCCATACGCTGACTGAGGGACAAATT
>Ga0315298_1000439_pt1 | contig 79446 bp, 56 predicted proteins | sample WHS_1_MG_FD_203077 | JGI IMG/M metagenome (GOLD analysis project Ga0315298, IMG submission 203077) | Extremophilic microbial mat communities from Washburn Hot Springs, YNP, Wyoming, USA - WHS_1_MG | ecosystem: Environmental > Aquatic > Thermal springs > Hot (42-90C) | place: USA: Wyoming... | reverse complement strand
GTAGCGGCGCGGACGGCGACCTGTCCGGCCGGCGAAGCGAGCACGCAATGCAGTCGGCTGGCAGAAGCGGCGAGCGGGAAAGTGAATTATCGGTTCGAGTGGAGTTGGAAATGTCGGGACTGCGCGCACCGGGACGCGTGCGTGGGGGAGAAGCCAGCCCATCGCAGTCTGGTGGTGGGCGAACATCACGACGTATTGCAAGCGCGGCGGCAGGAGATGAAGAGCACGGCGTTTACCGGATTGATGAAACGGCGGGCGGCGATTGAGGGCGTCCTGAGCGCAGCGAAGGATCAGCGAACTGGTGCGGGCGCATGGATTGCGGCGCGCGCGGTATCGCGGGTTGAAGAAAGTGGCGTTACAGAACTGGCTGACCGGAGCGGCGTGCAACGTAAAGCGCTGGCTGCGGCTGACCGCGTGGGAGATGGACGCCGTGCAGGCGTAAGGTGGGAGGGATCCGGATGAATTGTTGGGCAAAAAAATGGGCGCGAGGTCGGTTGCGGGTGCTTACCGGAGGCAAACTGGAAAACTTTTCAGACTTTTCGCCGTCCCGGCAGGCGCGCAATTTCAAACTGCGGCTTTTTCAGCGGAATCCAACTGTGGAGAGTTGACCCCAATGCGAATGGTTAGGAAACCGCGCCCGGACCTGGCGTTTGCCGTTGATGAACAGTTGGGTGAACTCCAGCCCTGCCGGCACCGGGCACATCAGGATGCCGTCGCGGAACGGTTTCCAATCACCAACCAACCGGCGCCCGCCACTCAACGTGACGCGTTCGCCTGGCGCCGCTTCGTAGGCAATCCCGGAATCCTCTACCGTCAATACCAACGGCTCGCGCAGGTAATGCGTCCCGGCATGCACCACGACCTGGACCGGCACCGCGCGGGAACGCCGCAACCGACGAATCGTGTCGCGCGCACCGGCCAGCGTGGCCAACGGAGCGGACGCGGTCCCCGGGTTTGCATCGTCACCGTTCAACGCCACATGGAGGATTGTTTTCATTGAATCACCTCTGCAAACTGGATCGCGCTGTTCGTCACTGGAACTCGCTGCGACACACCTTCACACACCGGCACAATCCTCGCAATAATCATCCAGCACGCGCGGATTCACGGCCGGCATCGTGTCCAGTTTCCAAATATCCACCGGCACGTCGTTCGCCTGCGGTGTTCCCGGCGTGCTGCGGCCAGCGGCCACCAGCTTCTTCAACAGGGCGACCATCTCTTTCACTCTGGCCGGCTCCTGCAAATGCAAATTGTTCTTCTCACCGGGATCCGTCTGCATGTCGTAAAGCTGCACCAACGGCAGACCGGCGGCGGCGGCTTGCCGGTCGGGCAGCGTCCACCCACCCGAACCCGGACAGAGCACCAACTTCCAGCGGCCATCCCGAATGGCGAACTTGCCGTTGATGGAATGATGCACGACGTGAGTGCGGATTGCGGAATGCGGCTCGCGGAATACCGGCAACAAGTTCACGCTGTCCTCACCAGCGTTGTCCGGTAACGGCGCTCCAATGATCTCGGCACAGGTTGCCATCAAGTCCGACAAGCAAACGAGTTGGTTGCTCACGCTGCCGGGCTGGATCATGCCCGGCCAGCGGGCGAGACACGGAATCCGGTGGCCGCCATCCCACGCGTCGCTCTTGTATCCCCGGTATGGACCGCTCGGGAAATGCCCCTGCGCCTCCAGGTCTTTCGCGCCGATGTAGTGCGCGCAACCGTTGTCGCTGGCGAAGATGACGAGCGTGTGACCGGCGACACCGTGCCTCTCCAACGATGCGAGCACACGTCCAAACACGTCGTCGGTCTCGATCACCAAATCGGCGTAGCGATTGTGGAGTCCGCTCTTGCCGATGAACTCCTTGTTCACCGCCAACGGCGTGTGCGGCGAGGTCATCGGCAGGTAGAGGAAGAACGGTTGTTTCGCCGCCGCCCGTTCCCGGATGTACGCGTCGGCTTTCGCGGCCCACGTCGGCAGGAGTTGCTCAAAGTTCCAGCCCGGCATCGCCGGGCCGGGCTGGCTTGCCAGATTGTTTCCCAGCAATCGTTCCGGCAACGATTCCGACGGGATGCCGACCGTCCGGTCGTTCTCGATGAAGCAGTACGGCGGCCAGTTCGGCACATCCACGCCGAAATAATAATCGAAGCCGCGCGTCGTCGGCCCGCCGGTGATGGGCTGCGTGAAGTCGGGCTGCTCCCCGGCGCATTGCCAGCCCATCCCCAAATGCCATTTCCCGATGCAGCCGGTATGATAACCGTGCTGTTTGAGAAAACCCGGCACGGTCAACCGGTCAGGCGCAATCAACGGCTCACCGTACACTCCCACAATTCCCTTCTGGAGCCGGGAGCGCCAGTTGTACCGGCCCGTCAACACGCTGTACCGGGACGGCGAGCAGACTGCCGAACTCGAATGCGCATCGGTGAAAATCATCCCCTCGCGCGCGAACCGGTCGAGGTGGGGCGTCTTGATCTTGCCGGCCGGGTTGAGGCACGACGCATCGCCGCAGCCCATGTCGTCCACGAGGAAACAGACAATGTTGGGGCGCGACCGGCTCATCGCCGCATCCAGGCGAGTTGCGGCCAATCCGCCGGGCCGGTGTTGGGTTGCGGCGCGCCGGGCGTGCTGCGGCCGTCGCGGACGTACCGGGTCAGCAAGCCGGTCAGATGCGCCACCACGTCGGGATGTTCGTGCTGCACGTTGCGGCGCTCGCCGATGTCGGCGGTCAGATCGTACAACTGAATCGGCGGCAATCCCTCGCATTCCTTGCCGGGCCGCGGCCAGCTCCACCCGCCGGATCCCGGGCACAGCTCCAGTTTCCAGCGGCCCTGCCGGATCGAAAACGAGCCGTCAATCGAATGATGCACGACCGGCATGCGGGACGCGGATTGCGGCGCGCGGAATGCCGGCAGCAGGCTGACGCTGTCCTCCCCGGCATTGTCGGGCAACCGGACACCGAGGATGTCCGCCAGAGTCGCCAGCCAATCCACCAGGCAGACGGTGGCGTCGCAGGCGCTGCCGGCGCGGATCGCGGCGGGCCAGCGGACGAGGAGCGGGATCCGGTGCCCGCCTTCGTAGATATCCGCTTTGTGGCCGCGAAACACGTAACTGGGACGGTGCCCCAACTTCTCCAAACCGGGAAAATCCGCCTTTGGCGAACAACCGTTGTCGGCCGTGAACACGAGGATGGTGTTCTCTGTCAGGCCGGCACGCTCCACGGCGGCCATGACCCGCCCCACCACGTCGTCCACCATCAGACAGAAATCACCGTAGGGATTCGTGCCGGATTTCCCCTGAAATTCCGGTGCGGGCAGAATCGGCGTGTGCGGCGCCGGCAACGGGAAGTAGAGAAAAAACGGCCGGGCCGCCGTTTGCCGGGCCAGGAACGCCTCCGCCCGGCGGGTGAGTTCCGGCAGGACATCCGCGTGCCGGAAGTTCGGCGCGATCGGGCCGCGCCGGCAAAAGGCGAAGCCGGTCGCCCCGGGAAACTCCCGATCGGGCGGCGCGGTGACGCGATCGTTTTCCACATACACGTAGGGCGGCATGTCGAGCGAGGCGCTGATGCCGAAGAAATAATCGAATCCGTTGGCACACGGACCGTGGGTGATCGGTTTTGAATAATCCACATCGGTCGGGGCAATCCCGGACTTCGCCCAGTCCCAGCCGAGATGCCATTTCCCGATGGCCGCAGTCGTGTATCCGTGCTGTTGCAACAGCGAGGCCATCGTCAGCCGCCCCTCCTCGATGAGCGGCCCGCTGAAACCATGCGTCACGCCCTCCTTGAGGGCCGATCGCCAGTTGTACCGGCCGGTCAAGATGCTGTAGCGCGAGGGCGTGCAAACGGCGGACGACGCATGCGCGTCACGGAACCGCATCCCGCCCGCCGCGAGCCGGTCGAGGTGCGCGGTGTGGATTTTCGACTCCGCATTCAGGCACGACAAATCGCCGTACCCCATGTCGTCGGCAAGGATGAAGATGAGGTGGGGAGGGTTTTTCATTGGTTGGCGTTGCTGTGTGGTGTAGTCCCCGGCGAAGCGGCCTGCGAGGCGCGGGCGGCGCCTTGATGCTCGTTGGCCGCGCGTTCCGTCTTGTCGCCTTCGTCGCCCTGCTGTTGCATCCACGCCTCGAGCTGGGCGCGCAGCCGCGCCATGACGGCGGCGTTGTCGGGATTCGCCGCGACATTCGTCAGTTCCCACGGATCGTTTTGCAAATCGTACAATTCCACTGCCGGACGTTTCGTGTACCGGGCCGCCTGCGCGCGGGCAAAAGCGTCACCGGCCTCGCCTTTCTCGCGCCACGACTGCAACAACGGACCATTGCTGATGGCGTTGCGGAACTCGGCCTCGGGTTCGAGGTTCACAATCAACTTCCACCGCGTATCCCGCACGGCCCGGGTGCCGTAGGCTGCGGGGCCGTTGATGATGCCGCGGGCGGTGTGCTGGGCAAACACATATTCGCGATGCCGGTCGGTTTTTCCCAACATGACATTCAGAAAACTGCGTCCGTCAATCTCCGCCGGCGCGGCGGGCGGCTGGCCCCCGGCCGCTTCGAGGAGCGTGGGCAAAACGTCCACGTATTGCACCAACGCGCTGTTTTCGCTGCCGGGCTTGATCCGGCCCGGCCAGCGGGCGATGGCCGCCACGCGGATACCGGGATCGTAACAGGTCCATTTGCTCTGCGGGACTGAGCTTCCTTGTTCGCTGAAAAACATGACCAACGTGTCCGGCGCGTGCCCGGTCTGTTCCAGCATCTGCAACACGGCGCCCACCTGCGCATCCATGCAGGTCACCTCGGCGTAATAAGCGGCGAGAGCGCGCCGCGTGACCGGTGTATCCACCAGGTACGGCGGCAACTTCAGCGTGGCCGGGTCATAGGCGGCGCGGTTGCCCTTGGTCCACGGCGCGTGCGGCTCGTTGGTGGCAATGTAGAGGCAAAACGGTTGGGGCCCGCTCTCGCGGATGAACTGTTCCATGCCGCGCGTATCCATGTCCCCGTCGCCGGCATCCGCACTCTTGCCGGGTTTTAGCGGGAGCATCTTGTCGAACGGAAAACACGACGGCGGCCCAAAATGCGTTTTGCCGATGCAGGCGCTCCGGTAGCCCAGCGTCCGGAGATAATGCGGCAAACTCTTGGTGCCGGGTTTGACGTGCGAGTGGTTGGGGTAGGCGCCGCTGCGCACGGGATACAACCCGGTCAACAACGCCTGCCGGACCGGCGCGCACACCGAGGCCGGGGAGAAAAAGCCGGTCAACTTGATCCCCTCGCGGGCCAGCCGGTCGAGGTGGGGCGTCTTGGCGTCCGTCGGCCCGCCGAAACAAGCGACGTCATGCCACGACAAATCGTCGGCAATAAAGATGACGATGTTCGGCCGTGTTTCCGGCTTCGGCAGGTCGGCGGCAATTGCTGGTGCTGTGAGCATAACGAGAAACGTCAGAATTCTTTTCATTGTTGTTTTTGCGGTTTGGCCTCCGGCTGCCGCGCCAAAATCGCCCGCAGTTGGGCAACAATCTCCGGCTTCTCACCGGCCAGGTTCTTCGTCTCGGCCGGGTCAGCTTCGTAATCGTAGAGTTCCAGCACCGCCGTGTCCGCCGGCGCGCCGGGCTTTTTCCATTCGACCAGCCGGTAACGCTCCGTCCGCACCGCCCGGCCCAGTAAATCCTTGCGCGGATACACGTGAAAGACGGCGTCCTTGGTCTTCGCCCCAGCGGGGTTCTTCAAGACCGGGACAAAACTCGCGCCGTCCAAGCCCGCCGGCACCGGCAACCCGGCCAGTTCGCAGAGCGTCGGGTACAAGTCCACGGTCTCAATGAGCGCGCCACTCTTGCCGGGCGCGACACCGGGCGCGGCGATGATCAAGGGAATGCGTGCGGCCTGTTCGTAGTTCGTGTGCTTGCACCACAGGCCGTGGTCGCCGAGATGCCAGCCGTGATCCCCCCAGAGGACGATGATCGTGTTCTTCGCCAGACCGAGCCGGTCGAGGGCGTCCAACACCTGGCCAATCTGCGCGTCCACGTAACTCGTCGCGGCATGATAACCGTGAATCAACAGCCGGGCCTTCGCATCGTCCACCGGCCCGACTTCCGGGATGTCGCTGTACGCGCGCAGTTCGCCCCACGTCGTCCCCGCGAACTTGGGCGCGCCTGCCGGCAACTCCTTCAATGCCGGCAACGGAAACGCGGCCCGGTCATACAGGTCCCAATACTTTTTCGGCGCGACAAACGGCAGGTGCGGTTTGAGGAAGCCCACCGCCAGGAACCACGGCTCGTCTGGTTTCGCCCGGGCCTGCTCCAACCGGCGAATCGCTTCCGCGGCAATCTGCCCGTCCGCATAGGCATTGTCCGGCACATCGGCGCATTCGGTCGCCGCGCCGCGCGTGCCCCCGGACTTGTGGGGACGCGCGCGGGCCATGCTTTCCTTGAGTTGATCCTGCGGCACCTTCGGACGCCAGTGCGGCACGGTCCACGAGGCGGCGTCTTCGTGGTTGCCGTGGCCGACGTGCATGATCTTGCCCAGCGCCTCGGTCCGGTACCCGTGCTTCAGGAAATATTGCGCGACGGTCACGGCGTCCGGCACCGCTTGGCGGAAGTTGGTCCCGAGATCGTAAATGCCGATGGAGGTCGGGCGCAGGCCGGTCATCAGCGCGTTGCGCGACGGGGCGCAGACGGCCTGATTGCAGAACGCGCGCGCGAACAGCACCCCGCGCGTCGCCAGCCGGTCCAGGTGGGGCGTTTGGATCATCGGCGCGCCGTAGCAGCCGAGCAACGGTTTCAAATCGTCCACGCAGATGAGCAGGATGTTGGGTTTTGTTTCGGCCGCCGCCGCGGCACCAACACCGGCCAGCAGAGCAATGCAGCACCACAGTCTTTTCATCATTTCTCCTTGTTGATCCAGCCGAGTGAACCCAGGAATTCTTCCGTTGCCGCCAGTGTCCGGGAACGGAATGGTTCCCGGTTGAAAAACCCATGGGATTGGCCTTCGAATCCGACCAACTCGCAGCGGTTACCGGCCTCTTTCATCTTCGCCGCAAATGCCGCCGCCGTCGCAAACGGCACCGTCGTGTCCGCCCGGCCGTGGAAAATGATGGTGGGCGGGGCGTTCCTGGTGATGTGGTGGGCGGGCGAAAGGTGTTCCGGCTTCGTTCCCAGCCGTTCTTCCGGCACCCGAGCGCCGAAACTTTTATCGAGATTCAGCCCAGCCAGCGGCGCCAGCACCAATACCGGGTTGAACAGCACCAGCGCATTCGGTTCCGCGGGGATGTTCTTGTCTTCATCCGCCGCGTCGAACTCGCGGATGAACGCCGTGCCAGCCGCGAGATGCCCGCCGGCGGAGCCGCCGCCTGCCGCGATGCGGTTGGGGTCAACGCCCAGTGGGGCCGCATGGGCGCGCACCCACCGGATCGCCGACCGCGCATCCGCCACGCCATCGACCGGCCTGGCGTTCTGCCGGCTCTTGACCCGGTAATCCGCCGTGATGGCCACCATCCCGCGCTGGGCGAGATGCCGGCAGTGCGTCTCGAACTGCTGCGGCGAACCGCCGTGCCAGCCGCCGCCAAAAAAGAAGACAATCGCGGGGGCGTTCGTCGGGTTGGCCGGCGCGAAGATGTAGAGGTTGAGCTTGGTGTCGCCAACCGTCTTGTACATTTCCACCCGGGCGCCGTCCAGTTGCGGCGGATACTGCCACCGGCCCGCCGGGGGGGCGGCGTCAACCACCACCCACGGCAGACCGAGCAAAACCGCAATCAAGACCGGTTTCACATTGATTCCTCCCTGCCGGCAGGTTTCGTTTCGTATGCGGCTTTCAACTTCTGAATCGCCGCCTTCACGAAGTCCGGCTGGTCGCGATGGGCGAAGGCCTCCGCCAACGGGTCGCCGGTGCGGCGCAGCAACGCGAGCAGTTCGCCGCGCAGCGCCGCAATCTCCTTTTGCCGGTCGGGCGCGGTAATCAGGTTCTCGCGCTCGCACCGGTCGTGGGTCAGATCGTAGAATTCCTCCGGCACCCGAAACGAGTAAAACTCCGTCCGCGCTTTGATGGCCGTGTTGGTCGCGGCGGCGGCGAGCATGGCTTTCCAGGTCAGTCCGGCCATGTTCTCGGCGTGATACTTGAACTGCCCGTCACTCCACGCGTTCCAGATGTAGGCGCGCTCCCTGGTGCGGATGCAGCGCATCGGCATCCAACGATTGCCGTAGGCGGCGTTGTAAAAGGTGAACACCCGATCCCAGCCCGGCAGCTTCTCGCCTTTCAGGACCGGCAGGACCGACCGGCCATCCACACCGGCCAGCGGCGGCAAGCCGGCCGCCTCCAGGAGCGTCGGCGCAAAATCAATCGTCGAAACGAGATGGTCGCGATCCACGCGGCCCGGCGGCGTCACGCCGGGCCAGCGGAGGATCAGCGTGCCGCGCGAGCTGTTCTCGTAGTCGTTGGATTTGCCGAATGGGAACGACATGCCGTGGTCGCCGCCGTAAAACATCACGAGGGTGTTGGCGGCCAATCCTTCCTCCGCCAACACTTGGAGCACCGCGCCGAGCGCATCGTCGAGCCGGCGGACGTTCGTGTAGTAACCGGCCAGTTCGCGGCGCACCTCCGGCAAGTCTTCCAGAAAGCCCGGCACGCCGGTAACTTCCTCCGGCTTGATCCACCGGCTCGGCGGCTCGCCCCCGGCGAGGTCGTTCGGGCCTTTGATCCCGATGAACGGCCGGTGCGGGTCGTAGCAGTTGACGTTGTGGAAGAACGGTTTCCCCTGTTCGCGCGCCTGCCGGACGAACTTGCGCGTCGCCGCCGCGATTTTCGAGGGATGACGGCTGATGCCGTCCTCGGCGTAGTCCACGCAGAACTTCTCGAAGGGCCGGTGGTGATTGATTTTGCCGATCATCGAGATCAGGTAACCGGCCTTGTGCAATTGCTCATTGAGCGTGGGCACGTCGGAACGAATCGGGAAGAACCCCATCGCGCCGTTGCGATGCGGGTACAACCCGGTCTGCATGATCTCGCGGACCGGCTGGCACACGGCGACGGTCGAATAGGCATACTCGAACCGCAACCCCTGCGCCGCAAGCCGGTCAATGTTCGGCGTGAGGTTTTTGATCGGACAGCCAGACACGTCCGCCGAATCGTAGTTCATGTCGTCGGCCGTAAAGAACAGGATGTTGAGCTGGTTCGTGGGGGCGGCGTCCACGGCAACGGCGGTTCCCAGCAGGAGCGCAGTGAGAAGAAGTTTTCGCATAGCTGGCGCGATTCCAATCGGACCGGAGCCATGATAGCAAGCCGGCCCCCCGCATCAAGCGCAGAACTGTTGCGGGAGGCTTCGGCGGCGACCGGCAGGGCGCCCCCCTGGACTCACGGCGCGTTCTTCACAAACAACAGCCCGACGCCCATGAATGCCAGCAAAGCACCAACCACCGCGGAGGGGCCCACGCGTTCCTTGTACAACAACCGCATGAAGGGGATGATCATCACCGGCGCGAGCGCCAGAAACGTCTGGGCCAGGCCCGTCGGAATGCGGTGAATCGCAAACATCAGCAACGCCACCCCCGCCACCGGCCCGGCGACCGCCCCGCATGCGATGATGCCCAGCGCCCGGCGGTCGCGGACCGCATTGACCAGCAGGGGATACCGCCGCAGGACCAGCAGCATCACCAGAAAACAGACCAAACCGGCCATCAACCGGATCTCCGTCGCGCCGAGCGCGGAGACCTCCTCCCGCAACCCCCTCTTCGCCAGCACCATGGCCACCGCCTGCGAGGCCGCCGCCAGCAGCGCCAGCAACCCGCCCGTCAGATTGAACACGTACCGGCGCCCGCCCTCCCCGGCGGCGGCCGGCGATTCCAGCACCACCCAGACAACCCCGACCATCGTCAACGCCATGCCCAGCCAGTTGAGCGGCGACAACCGCTCGCGCAACAGCCACCAACCGATCAACGCCGTCAGCGGCGGCGCCAGGGACAAGATCAGCATGCCAAGCCGCGGACCGATCAGGAGAAACGACCGAAACAATAGAAGGTCACACACAAAAAACCCAAACACACCGGAGAGCGAAAGATTGAGCCAGGTGCCCGCCGATGCGGACAACGGCACCACCATTCCTTCCGTCAACCACAGGCCCGCCATCAACAGCGGCAACGCCACCAGCAGCCGGACCACATTGACCGCCAGCGACCCGACCCGCTCGCCCGCTGCGGTCCAGCACAACGAACTCAGCATCCAGAAGAACGCCGTCGCCAGCGCCGCCACTTCACCGAGGTAAGAAAATCGTTCCATCCAGGTCCCGCCAATCCACCGCTGCCAGCTTCCACCCGCGTTGGGCGGCCCGCACCCGGCCCGGCCGGGGGCGGATGCATTGCAGCCACAACCCGGGCCCCGCGCGGTCCGGCGCCTGCATCGGGTCGCGCCGGGACGGTGTTTGTTTCACGATCTTGTCGTCCACGCCTCCGCGTCGAACTTCACCGGGTTGAACTGCCGGGCTGGCGGTGCGCATTCCGTCATTTTCGTTTCATCGTGATTGTTCATAAACACCGAGTTCTGAAATTGCCGGGCAGACCGGGCTGGCCAAAATCCGCAGCCGCAACCGGCCAGTGCGGCACCGTTCGCCCCGCAACAACCGCCGGTTCCCAATCGCCGCCGCCTGACACCATTCGCGCCACGCGCCGCCCGCCTCCACATCAATCGCAAACCGCTCCACCCTCTGCCCCAACGGCAAATACTCCCGCAACCCAACAACGTTGAAGGTCACCGGCTCAGGAAATGCGAGAACCAACTCGGGCGTGGTCACGCCGTCGTCGGTCGCCCAATACGTATCCATCTTCCCGTCAATCACATTGTGGGGGGCAAATTGAACAGAATTTCCGCGGGTGTTGCTGGCCGAACAGCGCGCGGCCCGCGCGAGATTCCGACCAAAGATTTCATCGCGCATTTGTCGGAAACCCTGCAGACTGCGCACATCATTTTCGTGGATCAGACCGCGCCGGTCCGGGGGCAGATTGAGCAGCAGCGATGTCCCGCGCCCGACGGATTGGAAATACAAATCAACAAGGTTGTCCGGAGGGCGCACCTGCGCATCCTCGGCGGCGTGGTAAAACCAACCGGGCCGAATCGAAACATCACATTCCGCCGGCAGCCAGGCGCTTCCCCGCCGGTCGCCCTTGTTCAGCAAGGCAAAAGGCGAACCCCAGGCCTGCACCATGTCCGCCGGGAAGTCGGTCTGAAAAGCCGCTTTGTTGATGCCCGGATACATCAAGGCGGGATCCAGCGTGGACCAGCACGGGTCACCGGCTATGCCCTGCTCGTTGCCCACCCACCGCACATCCGGCCCGGCATCGCTGAAGATGACCGCTCCGGGCTGATTCCGCCGCACGATTTCCCACGTGTTCGGCCAGTCGTAGTAGGTGCGCCGGTCAATCGTCCGCTTCTCCCGCGCGCCCCCGTAGTAACCGTCCCCGCCATTCGCGCCATCGAACCACACCTCGAACAGCTCGCCGTACTCGGTGGTCAGCTCTTCAAGTTGATTGCGATAATACTGGAGATAAGCCGGTCGCCCGTACTCCGCGTGATTCCGGTCCCACGGCGACAGATAAACCCCGAACCCAATCCCCTGCCGCCGGCAAGCCTCGGAAATCTCACGCACCACATCGCCTTTGCCGTTCCGCCACGGACTGTTCTTCACCGAATGCTCCGTGTACCGGGAAGGCCAGAGACAAAACCCGTCGTGATGTTTGCAGGTCAGGATCAACCCGGTCATCCCGGCGGCAGCAGCCACACCGGCAATCTGGTCGGCATCAAACGCGGTCGGATGAAAGATCGCCGGTGATTCATCGCCATAACCCCACTCCTTGTCCGTAAAGGTATTCGTCGTAAAATGAATGAACCCATAAAACTCCCGGCGATGCCACGCCAACTGGCGCGCCGAGGGAATCGGTCCATGCGGTGTCGGTGCCGTCATTGGAAGAACTCCGCGGGGCGTTTCCCGGTTGGCTCCTTGCGCAGACCGTAATCGGTCGGATTGTAGGAGCCGACCGGGTCCACGCTGCGGTGCGGGTCAATTTGGTTTTCCATTCCGAGGCACCAGTAAATGCCGTTGACCAACAGCCGCCGCAGCGACCGGTCGCGCAAATCCGTCGCAGCCCCCATCGTCGAACAAAACACCCGCGCCCCCTTCAACTCCCGAATCCACGCCACCGGCATCGTCGGCGTGTTGGGTTTGACCGGGTCGGCCGGGTTCATGCCGGTCAGCACATGGCCGTCCACCAACACCTCCACATCCGGCGGCGGATTCACTGCGTAAACATCCGTCGGCCCCCAAATGTTTCCCACGCCCCGCAAAATCGGATGGCCGGTGGGCCGCGGAACGGCACGGGTGCTCTCAACACGATGTTTCCCGTGATGCCCGACCCACTTCTCGCCGAGGACTTGCCGGCCAAAACCGCCGTCCGGTTGATTGCAGGAATACCGGGCGAACGGGCTGGCCGGATTCCGCGAGTAACGGAAAGCGTGCGTGGAAGTCCTGATGCCCAGCAACGGCTTGCCGGCCTCGACGTAGCGGACGAAATGCGCCATGTCCGCATCCGGTAACTCCCGGAACCGCACGAACAACACCACCATATCCGCCGTATCGAGCAGGTGCATGCCGGGAATGTTGGTCTGGCAGTTCGGATCCACCAACCCGGTCGCCGGATCAATCGCAAACAACACCGTGCATTTGAACCCGTGATGCTTGGCCAAAACCTGCGCCAACATCGGCAACGCTTCCTCCGACCGGTATTCCTCATCGCCGCTGATCAAGACGATGTGCTTGCCCGGCCCCGGCAATGTGATCCATTGCTCTATGCCCATGGATGAATGACCACCTTCCCGCAGTTGCCGGCGACCTGCACCTCAAACGCTTCCCGGATTCGATCCAGCGGGAACGTGTGCGTAATCAGCGCATCAATTCGCTCCGCAGACCCACGGATGGTCGCCATCATTTGTTCCGTGTACCGCGCGTGATTCCAATGCCAGCAACCGTACAGGCGCAGTCCCTTCCCCACCACCGCTGCGATGTCAACCGTCCCGCCCTGCCCAATGAACGCGACCTTGCCGCGCGGTCGGATCAACCGGATCAGCGCCTGCGCCGCCTCCTCTGACCGGGTCACGTGCACGCCATATTGAAAAGTCTGGCCAACGTTTTCTGTCGGATCAAACACCGCTTCCACTCCCATCCGTTGGGCCAGTTCGCGCCGGTACACACTCGGCTCGACTCCGGCCACCCGCGCGCCCCGGTACAGCGCCACCGCCGCCGCGCCCAAGCCGACCGGCCCCAGTCCCGACACCAACACCGTGTCACCGGCCGCGACCCCCATGGACTCCATCGCGTTGAAGCCCGGCCCAAACCCGCAACACGCCATCGCCGCGTGGTCATACGAAATGTCAGCCGGTATCGGCACTAACAACCAATCCTGTTGAATCACATACTGGGCGACAGTTTCCCGGCCGGTCGTCGAACCGCAGATTTGCAGCGCGTTCCGGGGCGACTGGCAATAAATGTGTTCGCCTTCCCGGCACAAGTCGCACGTCCCGCACCCGTTCTGCGGCATCACCACCACCCGGTCGCCCACCGCGATTCCGCGAACTTTCGGACCAACCGCCACCACCTCACCGGCGGCTTCGTGGCCAAAACCCCCGCGCCGGGCGCGGTCCCGGTGCTTGAACTCCGTGCACAGCGGCGCGGAAAACACTTTCACCAGCGCGTAATTGTCCGCAATGACCGGGTCAGCGACTTCCGCCACGCCCGGCTCTTGTCCTCCTCCCATTTCGGCGCGTTTCATTGGATCTCAAACTCAAAACAATATGTTCCCGAACCCACTTCCACGACCGGCTTCTCGACCGGGAACCGCACTTGCGCCGTGCAATTGGCCGGCACGCGAATGTTCCACGTCGCCTTCTTCCCGTCGTGTTTCCAATCCGAAACAATTTCACCGCGCGGTGTTCGCACTGTGGCGCGCGCCCACGGCAAGTCTTTCGGCAGATACGGTTGGAAGATAATTCTCTCAAATCCCGGCGCGCTCGCGTCGGGACGGATACCGGCCAAGCCCCAGTAAAACCATTCGTCAATCGCCGCGCCCAATGTCGTGTGACAGAGCGAGCCGCCGCCCATCCAGTTCTCGGTGATCGTTGTCCGTTTCGGATCGCGCAGCATGTAGCCCCAACTCGGGTACTCGGTGGCAATCGCCCGCTTCCAGATGAAATCGTGCCGGCCAGCGTCCGCCAGCGCCTGAATCGCCCATTTCGTGCCGGCATAGCCGGTAGTGAGCCGTTGCTGCCGGTGATTGACACTGCTGCTCAAATAATTCGCCACCGTTTCCCGGTATTGCTCCGGCACCATCCCAAACGCGAGCGGCCACGCCTGCGCGCTCTGACAGCCGACATCATAGTACCCGAATCCGGGATTGAAGAATCGCTCGTGAAACGCCGCCTGGATTTTTGCCGCCAAGTCCCGGTAACGCCGCGCATCGGCTTCTTTGCCGAGAACCTCCGCGATGCGCGCCATCAGGTTCACATCGTGAAAATAAAATGCCGTGGCGATGGACAGCGGCTGGTTCTTGCGCGCGCCGGACGCGCCTTCGTTCGTCGCCAAATGGTCGCCCCATTGGGAAATCTGCAAGTAACCGCGCTCCGCTTCCGCCGGATACCGGTCCTCTTTCTTGCACTGCCAACGCAACAACTGGAGCAACTTGTCCGTCGGCAACGCGACCACGTCTTTTTGGCCGCAGCGCTCAAGGTACGCGAGGTACTTTTGCAGATACGGATAACTATCCTCCAAAATCCGCCGGTCGCCGTAATGCAGATACAACCACCACGGAATCATCACAAACGCCGCGCTCCACACGAGATCTTCCTCGGGCCCGGCCTGCGGGACAATCATTCCCACCATGCCGGTCTCGTCCTGTTGATCGTAAAAGTCGGCAATCCACTTCGCAAACACCCGCGACGCGCCGAAATTGTAAAAAGCCTCGACCGCATAACTCCACGCATCGCCCGCCCAGCCCTGCCGTTCCGGTCGCTGCGTGTCATCGGTCGGCACGCCCATCTGAATGTTGCACCTCTGCGACTGGACGGTGCACCGGTGAATCTTGTTGATGAGTTCGTGGCCACACTCGAACGTCCCGGTTTGTTCCACCGCCGTCCGCACAAAACAGCCGGTCAGCGTCTCCAAATCCGGCACGCCCGGATACCCGGTCAGCTCGACATACTGAAACCCGTGATACGTGAAGCGCGGCTCGAACACTTCCGCCCCGCCGCCCCGGCACGTGTACCGGTCCGTCTGCAACGCGCGATTGTTGGTGGAATTGTTGAGCGAACCGTCCGCGTGTTGCGCCTCGCCAAACCGCAGCGTGATCACGTCACCGGCCTTGCCGGCAGGGACAGCGAGCCGCACCCAGCCGGTAAAGTTCACCCCGAAATCATAAACAAACACCCCCGGCGCCGGTTGCCGGATCGCGACCGGACGAATCGTCTCCACCACCCGGCTCGGCTCATGCGGAATCGGCGTGAGTTTGCCGCCCGGTGCCCGCACGACGTTGACGTTCTGCCAGCCGGCATCCGCGAACCCCGGCGCGTCCCAGCCCGGCTGCTCCAACCGGGCGTCGTAATGCTCCCCGTCGAACAGACAATTGAACGTGATCGGCGACCAACTCCCCCGCCACGTCTCGTCGCTCACCACGCGCTGCCGGGAACCGTCCGCGAACTCGATTTCGAGTTGCACCAGCGCGCGCGGCGATCCGAACCACTGCATCTGCCAACCCCAGAATTTCTTCTGTCCGTTGAACCAACCGTTGCCGAGCATCACGCCCACCGCATTCGCGCCCGTCTGCAACAGCCCGGTAATGTCATACGTGCCATACATCGCCCGCTTCCGAAAATCCGTGCGCGGCGTCGCCAAAACATCCTCGCCGACCTTTCGTCCATTCAACCGCAACTCAAACAAACCAAGCCCGCACACAAACGCCCGCGCCCGCTTGACCGGCTTTTCAACCGGGAATTCCTTCCGCAACATCGGCGCGCGCGGTTCCGGTTCAAATGCCTGAACGACCGGCGAAACGCGATTCTGCTGAAACGCGTCCGGATCCGAGACCGGCTCATTGGGATCGCCCATTCCAATCCACTTCGCCTGCCAATCCGCTTCATCCAAGAGCGCCGTCCCGAAATACGCCAGCTCACTGAAACCGTTGGCCTTTCCGGCTTCGTCCCACACTTGCACACACCAGTAGTAATCCCGGTTACTCAATAAAGGACGCCCGGCATACTCGACGTTCACCGACTGCGCCGAGTTCACCTTGCCGGTATCCCAAACGTCCGCCTTGCCGAGAAGGAGAAGTTCTTTTCTGCTGGCCACGAGAACTTGGTAGGCCGATTGATACCGGTTTTGGCCGGCAAGCGGGACTTCCCATGAAAACCGCGGTTTCCGCGTGCCAATCGCCAGCGGCGATTCGGCATATTCGACCGACATCCTTGTTTTCAATGGAATCTGACTCCGGTCACAAAAATCATCGCGTCGTGTCGGACTTCGTTCGCGCCCACGTACATGCCCCACCGGAAGGCGTTCTTTCCTTCCGGCCGGTCATAATAACCGGCCCCGACTTTTTTGCCGTTGAAATACACTTCGTAGTCGCGCCCGTTGTCCCGAACTTTCAGGTCAAAGCTCTTGCCGGTCATATTTTTGGCAATGATGACGTCGTCTTGATGCCGGCGATGATTCAGCTTGATGTCGCCGGTATCTGATAGATTGATCATGACGCTCCAGTCGTTCTTGTTGTTCTTGGATTGGAAGATGGCCGCCCCGTGCGGCTTGACGATGGTGTAAGTCCCTTCCCACTCGTGCCAAACGTTGGTGTTACCGGCGTCCCATCCGCCGCCAAAGGCTTCAATCCGGGCGGCCAACTTCCGGTCGTTCCTCACATTCGTCTCGCCCTTGAATAAACGGAAGATTTGCGTGTTGCCGTCCTCCTGATACCAGCGCGTCCATTTGGGGAAGTCTTTGCGCGGGATGTGGGAATTGCACAAGGTGTGAATCGCGATGTCCTTCGGAATCGGGTAGCCGGTGGCAGCGTTCTTGACCTTGATGATGGAGCCGGTCACTCCCCGCGTCGTGTTGCTCCCCACCGTGATCACGCCGGCAGCGAGCAGCGACTGGAATGTCGGGTCGGTGCCCTCCTGGGTGTACAGCGATTCTTCGCCGTGCGACATGGCACCGCACAGAAGAACGGAAAGAATCAGGCTCCAGATTGTTTTCATGTTTAAGCTCCCACCACTTCCATGGCGATTTTCTCCCATTCCGTCAGCCGCCGCGGTTCCCGGCACACGGTGCTCACGTCTTTCAAAATCAGCTCGCACGGCGTCTGGTGGCGCCGGCAAATCTCGACGGTTTCCGTCAAATCTTTGCGCACCAGCTCGGCGTCAAACGTCGGCATCGCCACGAAGGCCGGATTCGGTTTGGCCGAGAACACATAATCGCCGTGAATGTTCGCCGCGCCAATCTCCTTGTTGGCCCACGGGCTCATGGAAATCTTCCGTACATTCCGGATCTTGCGGACGATTCCGACTTTGTGATGCAGCGGCTCGCAGCAACCGTAGTACACCAACCCATAGCGTTCCAACAACGGCCGGAGGGGATTGATGTCAAACTCCTCCTGCATCGCCGGCGAGACATCGGAAAACATCTGCGCCATGGAAAAAGTCCAAGTATCCTTGGCCGTCGCTTTCCGGCCATCGTACTCCGGTGACGGCAACTCATCGCAGAACGCGCCGGTGCAATGAATCTCCGCAGGGGCCGCCTCCAACAACCCCAACGCCTCGTACTGGTCGAGAATGCCATTTTCCATTTCGACAAACTTCTGAATCAGCACCCGCACATACTCCGGGCGGTCAATCAAATCATACAACAGCCGTTCGGGGGAAATCTTCGTGGTAATCATATCCCACAGCCCGGAGTGCCGAATGTGTCCCACCAACCGCACCGGCAGGATTCCATCCAACAGTTCGCGGACCTGCTCCAGCCGCCGCTGATCGCCTTCCGGATCCACCTCGATGACGGGCGTTTTCAGCGCCCGGACCTCCTCGATGGTTTCCAGTTGCGAGGCATAGTGCTGCGACAGCCCAATCCGCTCCACCGCGGCCGCCGGACCAAGCCCGTCATTGCGGACCGTTTTGCTGATGCCAAATTCGGGGAGAACCACCATGTCCGCCGGGAAATGCTCCCACGCGTAAATGGTGCGGCGCAGTCGCCCCTCGACCGAGCGCCACAACCCCGGCTCGCGGTTGACCATCTGCTCCGCGCCCCAATCCAATTCATGCCACGGGAGCTGATCGAGCCGCACCATCGGACGCGTCTCCTGCAGACCGTTCAGCCGCCGCCAGCCGGCGATGGTTTCCTGCTGACGCGGCAGCGCGGCGATCTCCGCATACCGTTTCGCCAGATCGCGAATGATTTGTTTTTGACCCGTTTCCATCATCTTTCCCTGTTCGTCAGTGGGTCTTGCCCGCCAGCAAGGTCACTTCTGCGTGGCGCGGAAGACCGATCTCAAACAATCCCGGACGCACTTCTTTTACCACCGTTATGGGCGGCCCTTCAATCCGGGGATTCCGCAAATCGGTTTGTCATAGAGGTTCATAGGGGTCATCATAGGGGGTCATAGGGGTCAACTCTCTACACTGTCGCGCGGCGTCGGTCGCGTCGCGCGCGGCGGCGCGTGTCTGCGGCGCAACAAGCTCGAATTTCGCTGCGCCATGCGCCGCGCCAACCCGCCCGCGCTGGTCAACATCCTCTACACCGGCCTGCGCTGCGCCTGCGATGCAAGCATCGTTGAATGATCCTTGTCATTCTGAGCGAAGCGAAGAATCTCCGAATTTCTCCGGGCCGGAAGTTAGAGATTCCTCGCAGGCTCGGAATGACAGTTGATTTGATTGAGGCTGTGCCGCGTTAGGACGCGCCTTCGAATATCTTTCGACACAAATCCGGGCCGAAGCTGGTTTCCAATGGTTCGCCGGGCAGCAATTTGAAGGTGCACGTACCGTCTGAAGCAGCGTGAAGCTTATGCCGGCTTGCGGGGATAATATTTCGGCCGGCATGAGTCATATCCTGACCGGCGGGAGAGATATGCTGACCGGCGTTTCCGGTAAGCCAACATGCCGGGACGCTATCCTGACCGGCGGAAACGCAATCGTGACGTGCGAAAACCTTATCCAACCCAGCGGAAATGCTATTTTGGCCTGCGGGCGTCTTATCGCGGCGTGCGGGAACGCTAACTTTTGATGCGTTTTTCTTAAGTTTTGATGTTGGAGAGATATGCTGACATGCGTTTTTGCAGTTTTAGGCCGAAATTCGCATATTCCGCCCCGGGATGGTGCTTGACCCTACCGGAGCCGCTGCCGTAGAATGCCGCCAACATTCACCCCGAAGTGATTTCGGGGTCACCCATAAGGAGGTATCAGATGCCAGACCCAACACCGACACCGCAGCCCGCCCCGAAGAAGAACCGCGCCCCACGCGGCCAGATCAACAAGAAACATCTCGAAGATGTTTCCAGGACCGAAAAGCTCGTCACCACCGCGAAGAAAGCCGCCTACGCCGCCAAACTCGCCGACCGCGAGATTGACGAGCCGTTTCTGACCGGCGTGAGTACCAACTGCACCGCCGCGCGCGCGCTCATCGGCGAAGCCACCGACAAGACGACCGACAAACAAAGCGCGACCGAGGCGGAGACGCAGGAGAAACGCGACTTGCTGATTCTCGTCCGCGAAATCCAAGCGGCGGCCAAGCAGAAGCACGACGGCAACAAACAGGAGTTGAAAGACTATCACATCGGCGAACGCATCGAACAGAAACGTTCGACGCTGGAACAAGCCGTCGAAGACATCCTCAACAAACTGAACACCGACACGCTCCCCGGCATCCAGCCGCCGAAAGTCCAGGCGTTGAAAGACGCGCTCGCGGCGTACAAAGGCGGCGACTCCACGCAAGCGGGCGCGCAATCCGACGCCAGCAGCAAACGCCTCTCGCTGGATGAACTGATGGCGCTCATCAACAAAGACCGGCGCAAGATTCTGTTTGCGGTGGACGCCGAATGGCCATCCACCATCGCGGCCAACGCCGCCATCCGCACCGAATTCGGCCTGTCGCCGAATCGCCCGTACAGCGGCTAGACTTGCCGGAAATCAAAACGAAGAGAGGCCGGCAACCCCGGCCTCTCGTTTTTGTTTTTAACTACACATCTTGAGTTTGGCAGATTTCATCGGGCTTTGAGCAGATGTTGGTGCAACTGAATCCATTCGTCGGGACTGACCGCCTCGCGGAAGGCGCGCAGCATCGCCCCAAAACTGCGCCGCCGCTTCCCGTTCCACAACACCACCAAGTTGTACGCCAAGCCGCACAGCGTCCAGTGCCGCTCCGCCGCCGCCCACTTGCGCACGAACAATTCCCCGAACCCCACGTGCTGTTTCAACTCCCGATGCAACGTCTCCATCCACCAGCGTTACCCGTACAGCCGCACCATCACCGCATCGCTCAGGCCGAGATCGTTGGTCACGAAACCGCGCACTTCCCGCCCGTGGACCACCACAAACACCAGCACGTCGCCGACCTGCGGCAGCCACGCGCGCAGAGCCGACCGCACCTGTCGCGGCAGATGTTTCCCCACAGAAACCTCCTTGTGGGGGAAAATATGCTCATGGGCGTTGGGATTGACAAATGCCGTTTGCCATTCTTAAAATCCGCCAAACTCAAGTAACTGACACAAAACCGATTGCTTCGGCTACTGTTCTTCACAAAACTGGCAGTTCCAATCAATGGACGGAGTTCGAAGGCGCGAGCGATACAGCTTATGTTTGGAGAAATTCGAGACTCATTAGCGGCCTTATACTGGCAGGATGACCGTCCGTGGCTCGTTGGATTCAGCGGCGGGAAGGATTCGACCATGGTCGCGTCGTTGGTGGTCGACGCCGTGCTTGCCCAACCGGTGGAAGCGCGGAAGAAACCCGTCACGATTCTGTGCACGAATACCCGGGTCGAGATACCGGCGATTGTCGAGATGGTGGAATCCACACTCGCCCGCATCCGGCGGTTCTCGGAACAGAACGACCTGAACATCGAGGTCAACCTGCTCCGCCCGCCGCCCGAACAATCCTTTTGGGTCAACATCATCGGCCGCGGCTACCCGCCGCCCAACCGCATTTTCCGCTGGTGCACCCAACGGCTCAAGATTGACCCGGTCACCGCCTTCGTGAACCAGCGCGTGGGTCACTGGGGCGAAGCCATCCTCCATCTCGGCGCACGACGTGCCGAAAGCGCCACTCGGGCGCAGACAATGGCCGGTCGGGAAAAACGCAATGGTCTGTGTCGCCATCCCGACCTGCCGCGCGTGTGGGTTTCCAATCCCATCGAACACCTCACCACCGAAGAAGTCTGGGCGTATCTACTGCAAAAGCCGAACCCGTGGGGCGGCGACAACCGCGCGCTTTACAAGCTGTACGCCAGCGCCTCCAACGGCGAATGCCCCATCCAAATTGACACCAGCACGCCGAGTTGCGGTCACTCCCGGTTCGGCATGAAACGGCAGAAGGTTAACCGCAGATGGACGCGGATGAACACCAATGACGGCAGCCTTGGCTGTCATTCTGAGCTTGTCGAAGAATCTCTGTCTCTCGCGACGTAACCCGTTATGCTTAAAGACCAGTCATACTGGCTGCACAAGCTGGCGACGTTGAAGGTGGACCGTTCGCGGGGCGACCCGGCACCTCACAAACCGTTCCTGCTTTTGATGATTCTCGAAATGGCCGATCGGGGCGAAATTACCGGCCCGGAATTGGCATTGTCGCCTGACCTCGCCTTCCGCTTCAGCCTGTTCAATTCGGTGATTGCCGACCGCAAGCGCCCGCCGCTGGAATTGCAACTGCCATTTCACCACCTGAAGACTTCCGGTGTGTGGCAACCGCTGATGGCAGATGGTAAACCATCGCCACACCGGAACCTCACCGCGAAAGTCCGTTTTGACCCCACATTCCTCGATTGTCTGCGTGACCCGGTATTCCGCGACAAAGCCAAGCGTGTTCTGATTGAAACACCACCCTATTTCCGCCCGGAGGAACGACTCGCCTTGTGTGCGATGCTGCACTTGAAACCGGCTCACGCCGACCGAGCCAAAGAAGGCAGTAAGCTGTACGCCGCGCCCGTCGAGCGAGGACGCGACGCCCGCTTCCGCATCGAAGTGGTTGTCGTCGCCTACAAACACACCTGCGCGTTGACGGGCTACCGGATGACGACACTCGACATGGAAAGCCTCGTGGACGCGGCGCACATCCACGAGTTCCGCGACAGCCGCAACAACGATCCGCGCAACGGCCTTGCGCTCTCCAAGAACGCCCACTGGCAATTCGATCGGGGTTTGTGGTCAATCACGGATGATTACCGGGTGATCGTGAACCGCGAGAAGTTCATTGAGGAAGGCGTGCCCGGTCAAAGACTCGCCGACTTCGACGGCCACCGCTTGTTCCTACCCAGCGACCCGAAGTATTGGCCAGAGCCGACACACTTGGCGTGGCATCGCCGAAAGCACTCCCTCGCGAACTGAAACTCAACTTCGCCAATGGATCATCAACGCTTCAAGCTGGTTCTGGAAAATCACGTAAGGCCTATGTTCACGGGCAGTGAACTTTCGGAACAGGATGAGAATCCACGTTGGAAGAAGCGCCAAGCATTTCTCCGAAATGTTTGCGAGATGATCGTGCGAACCCCCGGTGGGGAAGCAAAATGCTTCTCCTTGAAAAGAAGCCAGGCTTTCGACCAAGCCGACGCTGACTTCGTCGAATCGTTTATCAAGCATCTTGACAAACTTGATGCTGTGACAGCTACGCCGTTGCTCGACGATCTGATAAACCCGCTGCTACGTCGAACCGTGGCCCAACGCGTTGCTTCACCGGCGTCGGACCTTGTGTCACGGATATTGGCACAGTATGAAGCATGGGCCGAGCAAACCTACGAAGGACGAAAGATTTCTGCCGCAATAGGTCTTGATCCCGGTAATGCCACCGCAACTGGTGTTCAAGTCTTGAAGGTGTTCGCGGAATCATTCGGCGCTGTGCTTGCAAACGGACTGGAATCGTTTCTGATAGCCGGTGCAAATGGTGATCTGGTTGGATACGAGCCGCTATCCAACGCGCCGGGCGGTTTATCTCTAGCTGCGCCTCTGAGATTTTGTCGGCTAGCAGAGTGGGCCGCCGGACAAAAGGTCGGAGTCGGACTCAACCGCAACGGAGAAATTCTGGTTTTCGCAAACCAAGGGATCATTTTTGCAAAGCGACGTGGAAGCTGGCGGCATTTCACTCACGAAGCATTGATCAAACGCATTGCCCTCCACGGCAGCTTTGAACCGGATTTATGCAAGGCTGTCTATCAGACAAGCCTTGATGTTTCCTTTGCAAAAACTGGTGGTGGGATTGCGCTGATCAGAAGAACGAAAGCGAACGACTTGCGCACCGCAGCGGTTGTGAACGATAAGGATTTGCGGGGTGCAACGACATTGAAAGGTCAATGTCTCAAGACCATCATCGGCAAGCCTTTTCAACAGCTTGACCGCCGACTACGGCAGGACATCGTAGCAATGGATGGCGCGACTGTACTCGATTACAGGGGAAACGTATTGGCTGCCGGTGCCATTGTGAAGGTTGATGCCGGGAGCGATGGAGGGGGAAGGCTGCTGGCGGCCCGGACTCTCGCCAAGTATGGTTTGGGGATCAAAATCTCGACTGACGGGGAAATCCGGGGGTTCAAAACTGACGGCAGCAACGTCCAAGAGATTTTCAGATTCGCGTAATTCCAACCGGGCGACGCGAAGCAAACGTCACTCGGAGATGTCCAATTCGAGTTGGTGCTCATAGGGCGGGGCGAAGACGCCGACGATCACCCATGGGTTTGGGGCAACACTGTGGAACTGTTGCGTTGTTCCCAAGAAGAAGTGCAGGTCGCGTTGGCCGAATTCGGTCAGATACTTCTGCTTCACTTTCTCCAGCGCAACGTCCTCATTCTGGTGCCGGTGCAAGCAATTCCAGAAAAGTTGTCCGCACTCCCAATCCAAGACTTGCAACGTGCTTCGCTTTCCGTCCGCGTCCTCAAACTGATACGAGAACGAGTAGGGCAACTTCGGGATCAGTTTGAAGGTCTGCCGCCATGCGTCTTCTCCGAAAAGTTGTTTCTGATCGGTCTGCGCCCTCATCAGTGCGACGCGAGCCGGATCCCACTCGCGCTCTTCGTCTTCCCAGATGAAGTCACGAATCTTGGTCGGTTTGAAGACGGCCAGCGACATACGAAACTCCTTTGCCCCCTTAATCAAAGGTTCGAGACGGTCATAGACCTTCGCCCGCTTTAGCAGCAGCTCTCGCCGCTCGCGCCAGTTGTTCTCCGTGCCCATGTGCGCGACAGGCAACATCTTCTTTGGATCGGCTGGATGCCGGGTCTCCGGTCGTGGGTCGGAACGCCCCCGAACGAAATCAGTTTCGATCCAATCAAACTTTTTGTACTGCTCCTCTTCTTCCAACCGTCGATAGGGAACCGGATAGATTCGCATCCATGTGCCGTCTGGACGAACGGCAGCCGTGCAGACAGTCTCGCCGTACTTCTTGGAGAGCGTAGGGTACGTCTTGACGGTGATGAGCACGCGCTCTTTAGCCATAGTGCGCTCGCTCTACAAGTGAACCGCCGACAGACTCTTTCCCGCTGCGCGCTCCAATGCTTCCGCGACGCAATGGCGATGGCACTGCTGCGGCAGCAACTCGAAACAGGTAAGCGCCACTCGTTCACCCGATTTTACCCATGCGCGAATCTTCGCCAACGACTCGGTATGACGCGGAAGGCTCTTGCGCTCGTATTCGTTGAACAGGGCGTCGTAATCCGCCTGCGTCCTCAGGTCGCGTCGGTCATCAGAATCTATTCCGAGTTCTGGTAAGTGCTCATACCGGATACCCACGCCTTCACACGCCTTGCTCAACGTGCCCTTTGAGAAACCATACTTGCGGCTCAGCGGATTTCGCCGCACGTCGCAAAGGAGCGTCACAGAATCTTTGATCAGCAAGTTCAAGTAGCCTTCCAAGCTGCGCCCCTCGTAACCGATGGTTACGATTCCCGGTTTCGCCTTCGCCGGTCGCGCATCTGCAACGCGCTTCCGCGATTCCGCGTCGTGCAAGACCTTGTCGATGATCTCGCTCCGCGTGGCGTAATACGGATATTTCCGGTACTGCTCCGCGATCAGTGCGTTACCTCGTAAGTTGGCGTGCAGACGGCAAAAGCGTCCAACGACAAGCGGCAACAAGGCCTCCTTGCGGGCCATGCCGCGCCCTGCATCTGTCAGTTCCCATTGTTGATCATCCTCGACAAGTAGCCCGGCCTCTATCAATCGCCGCTTATCTGCATACGAGGTAAACGAGAAGCCGCCGAATTTGTAGGGCACAAACTCATACGTTGGAGTTGTCTCGCACTCATGGACGTAGAGAAGCAGGAGCTTTTGAAAATCAGTGTTGCCGACCGGACGCCGGATGTGATCGAGCATGGTCAGCAACAAGCGTTGCGGTTCAGTGAGTGTCATCGGCGAAAAACTACCGGACTCCTCGCGGAAAATGAAGCAAGATTCGAGAGCGGCCCGTCTGCCTTGACGACGTGCGACGGCTCATCGGAATCCGCGAGACACACTGAACCCGACGACGCGCAGATGCCATCTTGATCGAGCAGAATTGGCAATGCTTCGGATTCGATCCCGTGGAAGGTGAAGCGGCTCATCGTTTGGTGCGCCGTCAATTTCAGCCCGCACACGCTCAGTCCCGCCGATCAAAAGCTGGTGCTGGGAACGGTTGTTCACCAGTCATTCAAGAAAGCCGAAGCCGCCCTCTGCAATCGCGGCAAGCTGCAAACCACCGGCATGGCCCGGCAGTTGACTCAGTTCGCGCCCGCTCTCTTCGGCCTGCGGCCCGCACTTCGTGCGTTCGTCTCGTGGCTTCGCAGGGTCACATCCCTACATTCAATAATCCATTGTTTTGTGGCTTCGCAGGGTCACATCCCTACATTCAATAATCCATTGTTTTGCGTTCGTTTTATTTACCTTCCAACATCCGAATTCTGGTCTCCTTCGCCTCTGATTTCGTGAGGACACCTCACCTTTATCAAACCGTCCCTTGATCCTCAACTCCCCATTGCCCCCAATGCCGTGGAAAGGGGCAATCCTGCGTATTGACACTGACGACCGACTTTTGTCGCAAGAAAAGCAAGGGCAACTACCGGCTTTTGTCCGGCTTCTCATTGCTCAATTGTTGAATGTAGGGACGTGACCCCGGCGAAAGCTCTGTTATCTTGGACAGGTGTGTACGCGGTTCAATCCCTCCCACGCGACCCGCTGTTGACCGTGAATCCCTGCGGCACAAAAATCCGGGAATGCAGGCGTTTGCCCGCCCGCACCCATTTCACATCGATTCGATCATTTCCGACTGGCAGCGAGCCGGCGCACCATTGCAAATCCAGCTTGGGAGGATCGAAGAACACCCGGCGGCCGGGGACGTCCACCGCCACGCCGAGAATGTCCCGGTACAGGATGTGCGCGACGTGGGACGCGAATCCGTGATTGCAACTGGCCGAGGTATCCTTGTGTTCCCACAACGTGCCGGTGCGCTCGGCCATCGGCAGGTATTGCCGGTAGAGTTGGTCCAGGACCCGCTCTTTCTCGCCGTACCGGGAAAGGACATCGAGCCGCAGGAAAAATCCGATGAAGGCGTTGGATGGATGGATTTCCGGGTACTGCCGTTTCGGGTCTCGTTGCGGCCCGAACTCGCGCACCAGTTTCTGCCACAACTGCGGATGCGTTGCCGGCGTGGCCACATCGAAAAAGAACGCATAATACTGGCACGTCTCGCTGCGGTTGCGCGTGACCGCCAACCGGCCGTCCGCCGCCCGCACAGCGTTGTCCACGAAGAACTCGCCGTCAAAGGACTGTTGGCGAATCGTGCGCCGGACCGCCGCGGCCTGCCGGCACAAGCGCGGTTCGCCATAGAGCCGGCCGGCGGCATCGAGCATCCCGGCGTAGAGCATGTTGCTGGGATAATTCACGTCCTGCGTGAACTTGTTGGCCTCCGACCACTCGACGAAAACCCATTTCTCCAATCGCTCCAACAACCCGTCCGCATTCAGAAACCGGCGGAAGTATTTGAGCAAGCCGTCCACTTTGGGCTTCAAGCGTTCCACCAACGGCCGGTCACCCGTCCGGCGGTAGTATTCCTCCAGTTCGATCACAAACCACATCGCCCAGTTCGGAATAAACCAGCCGTCGTTGTGGTCGGCGGGATAACACATCGGCAACATCCCGGCCGGCAGGAACGGATACGACTTCGGCAACGCGAAGTTCTCAAAGAAATTCCGCTCAATCGGATTGCCGCCGCACAGGTCGCGTTCGGCGCGCGCCGTGAAAAAGCTGTCGCACAGCCAACCGGCCCGTTCCCGACCGGGACAATCCATGAAAATGTCCACGGCGTTCTGCCGGAACGTCTGCCGCGCCGCCTCAAACAGTTCCCCCAACCGGTGATCCGCCGCCGCGAACCGGGCGCGGTCAGCCTCCGGACTGGCGTATTCTCGCAGATAAATCCCCGACACCCGGCAACCGCCGCCCCGCGCCACCACCTTGAGAAATTTCAGCGTGTACGGCTCGATCGTTTCCAAATCATACTGGCCGGGCGCGAGGCTGTATTTGACGACATTGGCACAGTGGTACCGCACCAGACTCACGTCACCGGTCGGCTCCGCCAACTCGTCAAACGCCAGATACAAATCGACCGGCTTCTTGCATTCCACGCGCAACCCGATAAAGCCGGTCAGGTTCGTTCCAAAGTCGAAGACCTTGAACTCGTTCTCTTTCACGGACACTTGTTCCACCGGGAGAAAAGGTTGAATCCGTCGCGACCGAATTATCGAGCGCAGCGCCTCCAACTCGTGAGACGGATAAACTGTAGTCTTACCGGCGGGAAAAGCCTTAAACTCCGGTCGCGGCCCCTTCCATTCCCTTCCCCAGCGCAATTTCGGATTCTTTTGGGGAGTCAAAATCCCCGAAGCAGTCAACGCTACCGGCTGCCGTTTCTCCCATTTCGGATACGGCACGCCACGTTCCACAAACTTTTTCGGGGGCAACACCTCGACCGGTTCCGACTTTTTCCGGCAAGTTCGCGATGAAAACCAATCCGCCGACCGGTCATTCAGCCGGTATGCCTCCACGAAGGTGCGTTGAAAACTGTAACGCTGCACTTTTTGGATCCGCTCCCGGATCCGGTAAGCGGCAAAGGCTCGCGAACCAGTCGCGGCCATCACCCGGTCGCCGGCCAGCACCTCCGCCTGCACAAACGACGGCTGGTCGAGATACGCGTAGCCGTTGGCGTTGTAACCGGCAACTTCAATCGCAAGCAAGTTCTCTCCCGCGACCACCGGCAACTCCCATTCATCCACGCGGAAATAACCGTGGCCGCATCGCGCCGGCCCGTGCGCGAGAAATTCGCCATTGAACCAGACGCGGTAAATCGTCGCCCCGGCGATGCGGAGCCGATGCCTTCCCTGCCCGGCCTTGAAGACCGCGCGGAAACCCGCCGTCACATTCATCTCCGTCGTGAGGCCCTTGAGCCAGATTGGTTTGGCTTTTTGGAATTTGATGATTTTCATAAAGCTGGATTCAGTCCTTCCCAACAAACCTGCCATTGTCCGTTCTCCGGGAAGCCGGGCGCGTGTCGGGTCGGTGCGCCATCCCAACCGGCCGCCATCATCGCCACCGCGTAGAGCAAGCCGCCGTTGCCGGGCAGGTACGGACACGGACCGCCGGTATTGATGCCCTGGAAATCGTACTGGTTCCGGGGACTGTCTTTCAACAACGCTTCGACCGCGAGTTCAGGCTGACCGGTCCGCGCCGCGGCCATCGCCATCCACGGGAAATCCCAACCCCAACACCGGTCCCAATTCCACGTCGCCCAGACTTTCGCCACGGTATCACGCGCGATCTTGGCGTCCACGCCATCCATCGGCGGCAACATGCCGCGCACGCCGACCGGGTCCGGGTGTTCCCACGCGCGTTTCGTGTACGTGTCGTGCCACTCGGCCGAATGAACGAACACGCCGTCCACCACCGGCAACGGCGCGAGATTTTTCCGCACCTCATCCCACAACGGTTCGCGCGCGAGACCGAGACGTTGCCGCCATTGCTGCGCCTTGTCCAACCCCCAACGCCAGTAGGCCAAATCAAACACGGTGTCGCGGGTGATCCCCTGTTCGCTCGGCGGCATTGCCGGCGCGAGATGATAGATCCCGGCCGCGTCCTTGACCGGATAATCGGCCATGTGTTCCGCCGTCCCGTGGATGATGTCGGCCCATTTTTCGAGCGTGGCCAGCGTCGGCTGCAACCGGTAATCCAGCTCGGCAAAGAAAATCGGATGCGGCTGTTTCCAGAGCAACACCTGATTGCCATACCACGGCGCGCTGCGGCCTTCCGGGCCGACGGACTTCGGCCATTTCAAACCCCGGTAACCAAGCTGCGCCGCCAGCGCCTTCGCCGCCGGCAAGAAACGCCGGTAACAGTCAATCGCCCGGCTTCCCAACTCCCACCGGCCCCACAACGCGTAATGCGCCAGATGCCACCACACCATTTCCATGTGAAACTGCCCGCGCCACGGATCAATGCCCAGCAACCCCATCTCCGACGAACACCAGCTCCCCGCCGACTGCGCCGCCATTTGGTACTGCGACAGGACAATCCGCCGCTCCAGTTCCCGCCACCGCGGGTCAGTGCTGGCCGAGAGATCAATCGCGCCGCCGGTCTGCCAGAAGTTTTTCCACTTCGCCGCGCACGCCGTCTTCGTTTCCTCGAACGACGGCAACGTGGCCGGCAACGGTTGCGCGGAAAACGCGCAGACGAATGAATCGGCGTTTCCTTCGAGGGCGACGTGATACGTCGTCGTGTCCACCGTGCGCTCGAAATTCTTCCGCCCGCCGCCGGTCGCAACCGGTGGCGACTGGGAAAAATCGCCGACCCACGACTCGTTTTTCAATGTTGGATACGGGAAATCCAGCACGACCGCCAACGGCACCGGCGATTCAATTCGCACCGCCACCAAATCGAGCGCGGGATGCACGCACGTCTCCACCTTCACCGGCTGCCCATCCATCTCATACCGGGTCGTATGCAGACCGGTCCACAAATCGAGAGTGCGTTTCACGTTGCTGATCACGCCGGGCTGGGCCAACCGGAGCCGGCCGAGATTCATGATGTGCGGGTTGTCGAACAACCATTGCCGGAGCGTCTCCGTTCCCGGCGGAAATTTGTCCCGATCCACGGCGTGCCCCTGCTGCAACGTTCCCGTGGCCGGCACTTGGTCTGGAGTCACCCCTGCCGGCAACGGGAACGAGTGCCAGCCCCAATGCGCCATGCAGTTGCCGGCAAACGTTTGCAGGCCGGTGCCGTCCACGCCGAAACAGAATTCGCCATTGCCCAATGCGAGCCGCGCCGTCGGATCGTGGCACTCGATCGTGTGCCGCGTTACCAAAGCCTGACGGTCAATCTTCATTGTGCCTCTTGCCGGGTCACGATCGGCACGTAACCGACTTCCAATCCGGGCGGCGGCGTGACGAGCAGGCCGGGATCGAGTGCGACGAGTTTGCCGCGCGTTGGCGGGGCCATGGAATCGCGGTCGGCGGCCCATTGCTGGTGCAGCTTCTCCACGAATGCCTGCAACTTCGCTTTCTTTTCGGCGCTCCAGTGGTACTGCTGGAAGGACGGTTGATCAATAAACCGGTACCACGCGTAGGTCACGAGCGAACCATCCACAAGCTTTGCCGTGAACGGACCGGCCTTGGGCCCGGGCTGGCTCCACGCACCGGTCTGCGGCGACGTGTACGGCTGACCGGGTTTCGCCAATTTGAATTCCTGCTCCCGCAGTTTGGTCTCCGCTGGCACTTCACTGGCCGGTATGGCCACGAGTTTTTCCCCGACCCGCTTGTAATACTGCGGGAAAAGCCCGTTCGCGGCGAGGTTGTTGGTGAACCACTGCAAGCCCCAGACGTTGCCCTCAAAAATCCGCGTATCGAACGCGCGTTCAATCCCCTCCAGCTTCCTGCCCTCCTGGTCGTAACGCGTGGTGTGCGTATTGAGTTTCGGCCGCCATGCGCCCTTCTCGTCGAACCGACCGGAACACGCAGGACCGCCATCGCGCCAGGCTTTGAAGGCATCGGCGAGCGCCGCTTTGGAATAATACGTCACGTCCTGCACCAGATAAGCCCGCCCGGCCGCGTCCACGGGAAACTGAAGTTTCGGCAATTGGGCATAAACAACGCCGTGCGCGTCCGCGGCCTCCAACGCCGGCACGGTATTGATTTCCATCGCGCCGCCGCCCGCTTTGCCGGGACGCGCATCGAGACCGCGTCCGTAGAGAAATGGATCGTTGAACAGTTTGCCGATTTTGCTCCACGTCTCCGGGATGTAAAACGCGATCGGCCCCTTGAAGTTGGCGGCGCTGAGAAAACAGGTCCAACTCTGATCCCCCGTCGGCGGGTTGCCGGCATACGCATCGGTGAACGGCAGCGCCATCCAGGCATAACCGAGGAATTCGCCGTGCGGTTTTCCGTGAAACGGCAATCCATCCGGTGGAATGAGCAGCCGGTTGCTCAGTTGCGCGAGGCCGAGGCGGTTCTCCGGCAACGCCTCGTTGCTGGAAAAGAACGGCCAACCCGGCGAGCCGATTTCGTAGTCGTAGCACTGCGGCGTGGCATTCATACTGAACTTCGGCGAACCGTAGCGGAAATGGTTGCCGGCCCAATAGCCGGGACTGCCTTCAATGGTTTGGAAAACGCTGTCCCATGTCGGACCGCGCTTCTTCCATTGCCGGGCGCGCGTGCCTTCGGGGGCGAGCGGGTGGTCTTTGTTATCGAAGTTGTCCGGCAGAATCCACGTGCCCGGCAGGCCCACCTGAAAATGCGCCAGCGGCCGGTCAAGGAGCGGCCAGATGGCGGCATAGAAGCCGATTCCCGCGCCGTAGTTCGTCCCCGCCGGTAACGGTTCGCGGCCGAACCCGATATACCCATGCAACCCTTGGGACCGCAACGTAACGGTCCCGGCGATATTCGTTCCGGCCCCCCAACCGGCGAAGGGAACGAGGACGAGCAGGGAGAGGAAGGCGCGCCGCTGAATTTTCATACCGCATCATCCTTTACGCCGATTCGACCGCGACCGTCAACCGCCCGGCCGCTCCGCCACCATGCTGGCCGGTGGATTTTCATTTTATTGCTCCAACTCGTGGTCGCCGGCCGCGAGTTCCCGGCGCTCCCCGGTCCAGGGCAGGATGGCCGTGGCAGTCGTCCCGGCCGGCACGGCGACGTGCCAGTGAAACACGTTGCCGGCCACGCGCCAATCGCTCCGGATCCGCCCGTGAACGCAATCGTGATGGCACCGCACCCATTCCAGGCCGGGCACGGGATGCGGGTGCAGGTAGAAATGGCGGAAGCCCGGCGACTGCGAATCAATCTGGATGCCGGCCAGGGTGGTGAAGAACAGGTTGTCGTAGCCGCCCATGAAGGGATGGTTCAAGGACCGGGCCCCGTGTTTTTCGTCGTGGCCCTTTTCGCCCCAGCCCTCCCAGAGCGTGGTGGCGCCGCGCCCGATGAGGTGGCCGAAGCTGGGATAACTGTCTTGATGCAACAACTCCAGCGCCAGCGGTCCCTGCCCGCGGCGGATCAATTCCTCGAAGAGGTAGCGCACGCCCATGACGCCGCAGTTCAGATGCGTCTCCCGCTCTCGGATATCCCGCACGAGGGCGGCGAGAATCCGTTCCTCTTCGGCGGGCAGAACGCCGAACGCCAGGGCGAGCGCGTTCGCTCCCTGCGAGCCAAACGAGCCGGTCACCGGATCGAAATACCGACCCGCAACCGCCGTCGCGATGGCGGCGCGCCATTGCCGGTATTGCGCGGCCGGCGCCGCCTCGCCCAACACCGTCGCGCTGGCGGCCATGACCTCGGCGCACCGATAAAACCAGAGCGTCGTGGAAAGAGTTGGGGGCGTGTGCGTCACAATGCTGTCGGCGCCGGGGTCGAAAAAATCGCCGTAGCCTCCGGGCAGAATCCATCCCCGGGCGGTCTTCTGGAAATGCTGCATCAACTGGCTCATGCCGGCCCAATGTTGGACCAGCACCGCCGGGTCGCCGGAGTGGAGATACACGTACCACGGCAACAGGATGAACGCCGCCGCCCAATCGGGATGGGCCGGACCATGGGTGCAGCGCTTGCCCGGCGCGACGTCGGCGGGGATCCCGCCATTGCGCGCCCGGGTGGTCTCGATGTCGTCCAGATACTTTTCCCAAAATGTTTTGGCGTCGTAGTTCCACAGGGAATATTCCGCCACCAGATTCGCGTCGCCCAACCAGCCGCACCGTTCCCGCGCCGGGCAGTCTTCGGGGATGCCGTGGATGTTGCTGCGATGCGTCCAGACCGCCAGCCGGTGCAGTTGATTCAGGCGCGGATCGGAACACTCGAACGAACCGGCGACCGGCAGGTCGGTGTGCACGACCACGCCCTCAATGTCGCCGGGCCGCAACGCGCCCGGCCAGCCGGTCACCTCGACGTAGCGGAACCCGTGATAGGTAAAGCGCGGCTCCCAAGTTTCCGTGCCGCCGCCCCGGCAGATGTACCGGTCCACCTGCTCCACGCCCGTGGCAAACACCCCCGTGCTGGCGGTGTCCACCTGGCCGTCGGGAAACACCGTCTCGGCAAATCGCAGTTGGATCGCGGTGCCGGCCGGCGCGGCGACCCGGAGGCGCGCCCAACCGGCAAAGTTCTGCCCCAGGTCCACCACAAACCGGCCCTGGCCCACGGCCTGAATCGCCACCGGGCGGAGTGTTTCCACCCGCCGGATCGGCGGCAGGAGTTGCTCCTGCAGTTCGCCGCCCGGCGCGGGACGCAGCGCCACCGGTCGCCAGCCGGCGTCATCGAATTCGGGACGGCACCAGCCTGCGATTTCGCGGCGCGCGTCATACGATTCGCCGGCATAGAGATTGTTGTCCGTGACCGGGCCGGGCGCGCACCGCCACCGTTCATCACTGGGAATCACCGCCGTCGAACCGTCCGCAAACGTCAGCCGCAGTTCCGCCATCAACCGGGGCGGTCCGTAGGAAAGCCCCGTGGGCGACCAGACCCGGTCTTGATTGAACCAGCCGTTGCCGAGCATGACGCCCAGAGCGTTGGCACCCGGGCGGACCAGCCCGGTCACGTCGTGCACAACGTACAACACGCGCTGCTCGTAGTCGGTTTGCGCCGGATCGAGCACGTGATCGCCCACGCGCGCGCCGTTCAACCACGCTTCGTGATAGCCCAGCCCGCAGAGATACAGCCGCGCCGAGGCGACCGGCTGGTGGACCGCGAACGCGCGCCGCAACAGCGGCGCGCTCCGATCCTCGAGGTCGGCCCCGATCCAGCGTCCGACAAAATGTTCCCTATTTTCCAAGCCGCTCCTGAACGGGTTCGGGCACAATTGCGCCGTGCCGGCGCAGCAGTGCCCGGACTTTCTCCATCGGCAACGCTTCGGGATCACATCCGGACTGCGCGCTCAACGCCGCCAACGCACCGGCCGCCTGCCCCATCGCCATGCAACTCGCCTGCACCCGCAAACCGGAGTTCGCCAGCCGGTCACTTGACACACACCGCCCGGCCACCAAAAGATTCCGACTCCCGACCGGTAAGAGCGCCCCGCGCGGCACCGTCGGCACGACTCCTTCCGCCAACGGTTCCTTGCCGAGTCCGTCGCCGGTCGACCGGTGCAGGTCAATCGGGTAAAACGCGTAACACACAGAATCCTCCCACACGCGACCCGTCCGGTAATCATCAGCGGTAATCATTTTCTTGCCCTTGATCGTGGCGGTCTCGCGCACGCCGCATTCCGGCGCGACGGATTCGATGACGAGATTCTCCAATCCCGGTTGCGTCCGCAGAAACCGGTAAAGCCGCAGCAAACTCGCGCGCGCTTCCAATTCCAACCGGCTCTTGCCGGCGCTGTCGCGGGCGTTGATGTGGTGGATGTGACTCGCGTTCGCGCCCCGCGCCTGCAACCATTGCCGGCAACTGGCGACCTGCGTGTTCCATGAACCGTCCGTGATTTCCAGCCGACCGGCTTGAACTTCAGCAGCGTAGGCCCGGTCAATCGCGTCGTAATCCAACGTTGCCGGGTCGTAACCGCTGGCCCGGCAAGACAGCGTTGCCGGTTGAAGTTCCTCGGAAATGTTCAACGGGAAACCGGCGAGCGTGACCGCGTTGGCATCGCCGGTCGCGTCCACGACGACCGTGCCGGTGACTTCTTGTAACCCGGTCTTGGTGCAAAGCGTCACCCGCCACCCCGGTGCAAGACCGGCCGCCATCGCGTGAAACAGGATTTCGACGCCGGCTTTCGTTGCCGCCTCGTCGCACAGCGCGGCATAGATAAACGGGTTCACGCGGATCTGCAACCGGCTGTGGTGACCGGAATAATCCGTAAAGTCTGGCAACGCCCCGCCCGCCTCCGCCACGGCGCGCGTCACCAGTTCCCACCCAATCCCGGCAATGACTTGTTTGCCCCACGCGTGAAACAAGCCGGGAAAGTTCACGCCACCGGTGGTGGTTGTCCCGCCGAGCATCCCGGTCTTTTCGACGAGCAATGTTTTCGCGCCCGCCCGCCCGGCTTGGATCGCCGCGACCACACCGGCAGTCCCGCCCCCCAGCACAATCACGTCGTAGTGATGACTTACGGTCTCTCCCATTTCGTGTTTTCGAGAACAACCTTCACGTCCCGGAACAGGACCGGGTTGTCACTCAACCGCAAGGGCTGGCCGCTCGCGGTCGTCACATTTTTCAGGAGCACTTCCCGGGGGCGGACGATTGGATACTTTTCCACGTAGCCGGGATCTTTGAGTTTCGGATTGAAGTCCGCGAAAACGGCCGGGCCGCGGTACTTGGCCGGATGCTTTGCGTCCTCGATCCGCAACCCGTCAATGGTGACACGCCGCGGCAGGTGGCAGGTGTACCCGAAGTCGTGCTGGCCCAGATTTTGTCCGCTGATCAGGTTGGCATCGCCGGTGGGCATAAACACGCAGTTGCGAATGATGAACTCGCCGTCCCATGTGCTGCCGTAGTCGGGCCGCATGTTGATCAAGCTCCCCGCATGAACCTGCGTGTTCTCCACGAGCAACGTGCCGTGGCCGATGGCATTGATGCCGCCGTGCCCGATGGTGGAGTTGCGGATGGTTGCGTTGCAAACGCCCTTGTGCGCGTCAAACCGTGACAGGGTGCAGCCGTCGTACAGGAGGTTCTTGCAATAATTCGACCCCATGATGCCCCAGTATTTTTTGTCCTGAATGTCGTTGCTTTGCCGGCAGTTGAGGAACGCGACGCCCATCGCACGGTTGATCGAGATGTCGTAAGTCCCCATGGACACGGGCGCGCCGGCGCTGCCGATGGTCCGGTACGTTTTGTGTCCGGTCAGGACGGCATCGCGGACGGTCACACCGGTGCAGTCGCCAATACTGATAAAGCCATTGTAGGGCGCGCCGTGCGCGCCTTCGCCCTCAATGTAATGTTCCAGCCCGACGATTTCGACCGTGGAACGCCGCACCGAAATGTTCCGGGCGTAATAGGTGTATTTGGATTCGGCCGCGTTGGCGATCGTCGTGAACCGGCCGCCGCGGATGGTCAGCTTCGTCGGGTCCACCGGTCGGGCCTCGATGCTGGTGACCGGGTCGAAATCCCAGAGGATCGGCGTGCTCGCGTCCACGTGGCCGGCAGCGTCCACCAAAAACACATCCGTCAGTGACGACCCGCTGTCTTGGTTCAACCCCAACCGGATGTAATTTTTCACCTGCCGGTTGACCACCGTGACCAAGCAGCGGCCCGGCAAGGCCGCGGCGATTTTTTGCTGGCCCTTCTTCAGGGAGGCGACGCTTGCGATGGCGACCGGCTCCAGCTTCGAACTGACCAGAAACACCGGCGCGCGGATGTTGGTGACGGACCGGTCGTCAATGATGAACTTCGCTTTCCCAAAATCCGTGTCGGTCTGGATGACGACCGTCTTGTCTTGCCCGCCGATGTAATAGGTCGCCGCATCGTCGGCTCGCACGGGAAGTCCACGCTGGTTGGCGTGTTCATGGGCTTTGACAATGGCCTCAAGATCATCCGTCTTGCCGTCTCCCTTGGCGCCAAAATCGGCATACCGGACAACTTTCGTCATATCGTCCTCCTGACGACTCTGTGCCGCGCTGTCCCAAAAGCAACACACGAGCAATCCGGCGATAAAAATGATTCCTTTTCTATTCATCTGCTACTTTGCCGCCTGAAAAAACAACCGGCATCTCTTTCTTCAACTCCACATCCCGATACCCGGCGCTGCCCGGCAAGCGGAGACGGAGCCGCTGGTCAATGTTGCTCGTGAGTGTGGCACGAAACTGACCGGGTTGCCATTCCATATCCACCGTGATGCCGCCCCGGCAACGGATGCCGGTCACACGACCGCTCTTCCATTTTGCCGGTAAGGCAGGCAGGAGCTTGATGAGACCGGGCTTGCTGAAGACGAGCATTTCCAAAACCGCCGCGGCGATGCCGAAGTTCGCGTCAATCTGGAACGGCGGCATCTTGCCCCAACCGCAACTCAATCCCATCTGCCGCCAGTCGTTGTGATACGTGAACAGGTTCGGGCCGGTGCTGCTGCGCGTGAGAATCTCCAGACATTCCAACGCCCGGTCACCCTGCCCCAGCCGCGCATAGATGTTCGCCATGTGCGCCATGGACCAACCGGTCTGACTGGTCAACCCAATCACCAACCGTTTCTCCACCGCGACCCGGCAAGCCTCATAGATGGCCGGGTTTGACTCCTCGGTAATTTCAAGGCCGGGGAATACCGGATAAATGTGCGACTGATGCCGGTGATGGTAGTTGTCCTTGAACGCGGGGTGCAGCCACTCTTTCATCGCGCCGTCTTCGTTGATTTCGTACTCCGGCAGCTTCGCCAGCATCGCCCGCCAACGTTTCACTCCTTCGGCTTCGATCCCGAGTCGTTCGCAGGCGTCGCAGAGGTTGGTCAGCACCTCCCGGCAGATGGCCACGTCCATTGTCGCGTTGATCGTGATGAGGCTGTTGCCGCCGGTCGGACGGTTTTCGGGCGAAAGAGACGGAATAAACATCAGTTTCCCATCCGCGCCTTCCGTCAAGAAATCCTCGTAGAACAACGCCACCTCTTTCAGCCACGGCACGGCGCGCTGTTTCAGAAACTTCAAGTCACCGGTAAAAAGATAGTAGTCGTAGAAATGTTGGGCAATCCAACCGGCCGCCGCCGTCCAGTTCGACCAACTCGATGGAATCTCCCGTCCATTCGTGGTCATCGCCAGCGGCACGAAAATCCCCCGGCAGCCGAAGAGATTTTTGGCGTTTGCGCGGAAGTCGGCCAAATGTCGCTCGAAGTAATCGAAGAGCGGCAGCGTCGCCTCCGTCAACCCGCCCGGCAACGCCTGCCAATAGTTCATCTGGATATTTTCATCGGTGTGGAAATCCGAGTTCCAGGCCGGCGCGTAATCGCCGTTCCACAGCCCCTGCAAGTTCGCCGGCCAGCTGCCCGGTCGGCTCGAACAAATCAACAAATACCGGCCCATCTCAAACATGCTTTGAATCAGCGCCACCGGCACCTCGCCATCATACGCGGCCATCAACATCTCCTCATTCGACGGACGCGCTTCGCTCCCCAGCGACACTGTCACACGCTGGAAAAGCTCGCCATGCAACCGGGCGTGTTCGGCAAATTCCCCGTCGAAGGTTGCCGGCGGGACCGGGGGGTCGTCGCCGAAGAACAGTTTCACCCGCAGAACCACTTCGTCCGCGCCTTCAACCGCCAACGCGTCGTCCACCACCCGCATCGTGCCGCCCGTGGCATCCACCTTCCCCACCGCGCCGAAGGAAAACCCGTTTGGATAACTTCCGCGAAAGCGCACTGTGCGATCGTCCAGCGACGCTTGTTGCGAAGCCGTCAACTGGATGTCGGCAGAAGCGAGACCGGAAAAAACCTTTTCCTCCGTTTGTTCATTGCGCGCCCGCGCCAGCGACACCCGGCAAGCAACCGTGCCCGGCTGGCTGCCCCGCACGCGCACAAAAACCTCGTCCGTCACCCGCGAGACAAACACCTCGCGAACGAACGTGCCGGCATTGTCGGTCCATTCGACCCACGCCCGCCCAGTGTCGAAATCCACCCCGCGCCGGTAATGTCGGAACGGGCCGTCGGTCGTCATGCCGAGTTGAATGCTGCAGAACGGCTGATACGGATCCCGGCCCGTACTCGTCGAACCGACTTCCTGCCTCGTGCGTTCCGTGTACGCCTTCGCCATCAACTGCGCCGCCTCCCGGCATTGCCCCGCCTGAATCAACCGCCGCACCTCCGGCAACTGATCCGAGACATCCACCTGCGCCGGTTTTCCCCTGGGGTAATACAACGCATCGTGGTTCAGCAGAATCGTATCGTTCTGGATGTTCCCATAAACCAGCGCCCCGACCACGCCGCTGCCGGTCGGCAACGCATCCTGCCAACGCGTCGCCGGGTACCGCATCGTCATGCCGTGAGTGTTTTTCCGGGAAACACGTTTTTCTGTTTGCTGTCTGCTGTTCATCAGCATCGGCTCTCCATCAGTTTCCCGCGCATGTCCGCGAGGAACACATGCCGTGTTCCGTCCGGCACAGCATTGAAGCTGACCCACTGCCAATCCCGCGTCCAAGCCGGATGCGCATCGCAGCGCAGCCAACTCTCGGCGGGCTTGGTTTTGGTGATCATGCGCACAAGCTCTTCCTCCGTTCCCGTTTCGAGATCAATCCAACGCAGCGGAGTGGACCCGTCGGCGCGGCACCACTTTTCATGTTGATAACAGTCGGTGAGGATATGCCGCCCGTCGGGATGGATGGTGGGATGCCCGCTGCCGGGAACCGCGTGGGTAATCGCCTCGATCACTTTTCCATCCAGACTCGCCCGCACAAATTCCAATCCCTTGCCGCCGGTGAAATACCCGAGATTCATCGAAAGCGCCCGACCATCGGGATACCAGTTGATGTGATGCCCGCCATGCACCCAGTAGGCTGCGGGCACCGCATTCAAAATGTCTCCGCCATCGGGCGTCATGGTGAAGACGTTGAATTTGAGCCCCGGCCACGGAAGCTTGGCTTTCTCGTGCAGCGCGTTCCAATGGATGTCGCCCGCGCGCGGCACCCAGCGTGTCGTGAAGAGCAGGCGGCGCCCGCACGGACTCCACTTGGCATGAAACCCGTAGTGCCAGCCGTCGCGGTACGCGTCGGGATCGGACGGGGTACCGGCCTTTGTATGTAAATCATGGATCGAAACAAAGGTTTTCACCCGGCCGCTCTCGATGTCCACGACAAACACGCCATCCTCCCGGGGCATGGCATCATTCAGCCCAACACGTTCCTCGGGAATCAACACTCCATACCCGTACTGGGTGCGCGGCATCTTTTCGAGCGAGCAGCAAGCGGCCAGTTTGCCGTCGGGCGACAAGTGGTAAACACCCTTCTCAAAACGCGTGGATTCGCCGCTCTGCGGATCGAGTCGGACGCCGAAAACTCGCCAGATCCGGGGATCGACATCATTGAAGACGAGGGTGTGGTCATCGGCCCCCCAGTTGATATTGGCTCCCATCTGCGGCTCCCAGCCGGCAGTCTCGTAAATGACACGTGTGGCTGCGGGGCCGGCCTCGAGATCCACCAAGACAATCTCCGCCTTCTCACCCGGTCGGTTGCGTCTGGTCTCATCCGGCATGCGTAGGAACGCCGCATACCGGCCGCTCGGGCTGATCGGAGAGGTGTCGAAGAACCGGTGAAAACACCCCGGCAGCCCCGGCGTCAGGTCGTAAACCGGTATCGCAGCGCCATCCGTTGCATAGCGCGGAAAATCTTTATGCAGTCGTATTATTGGTTTCTCCCTATCGGTAGTGCCGGATAATATTTTCTTCCTCGGGATAGAACATGCGGCCGTCTTTGTGGAAAAGGTCGTGGTGATAGATCGCCGGCTCGCCTTTGTCCTTGTTCCAGCCCCACGGATAAATCGTCTGGGTCTTGCCGGAGACGAGGCCCCAGTTGATGGCGCCGGCACAGTGTTGGCGGAATACCGGAAAGCAGTCCGCGAACGTCGAACCATGACCGCGCGCGAGCCACTCGGTGCAGATAACCGGGCGACCGGTGGCTTTGCATTTCTCGATGCGCGCCAACAATCCCTTCTCTGGAGCCATGTAGCCGTGGAACGTCACGATGTCGGAGAGTTCAAAGCAGACCCGGTCAAGTTCGTCCGCACCATTCCAGCAACCCACGGTCACCGGCTGTGTCAATCCTTCGATGGAACGCGCCCACTCGAAGACCGCTTTCAGGAGGGGGATGGAGTTGATCGGGCGACGCTTGCCGGTAATCGGATCGCCAACGGAATTAGTGGGTTCGTTGTAGAGATCCCAAACGGCGATGCGCCGGTCGCCCTTGAAACGGGTCAGCAGTTCTGTAACGTAACGCTCCAACCGCGGCCATTGGGAAGGGTCTTCGACGATTTTGTAACCCGGTGACTGCACCCAGCCGGAGTTGTGGGTGTACGGGATCGGCGCCGGCTGCGGTCCGAGCGCGAACTCGGAATTCCAGCAGTCGTCGAAGATGACAAACATCGTCTGGATGCCTTTGCCGGCCGCGATGGTGAGATACCGGTCGATGCGTTCGATGAACCCGTCCCGGTCGTGTTCCCACAACAGGTCGTGGAGGAACACGCGCATGATGTTCATGCCGAGGCGCTGCGCGTAGCCGAGTTCGCGCTCGATGGTAACCGGGTCAAACGTCTCGGCTTGCCACATTTCGAGTTGGTTGATCGCGGTGCTCGGCGTGAAGTTCGCGCCGAAATACCACGGCTGCGATTGTCCCCATTCCTGCGCTTGTTTGACGGTCCATTGTCGCATTTGTTTTTCCCTTTTCATTTGTTTTTCCCCTTTCCACGGAATCGTCGCGGTCCGCTCCACCGTCCGGGCCGCCGGCCCCCGTGGACGAAGCCGGTCGCGGACTTTAGCGGCAGCCGCAGGGAGTGTCCAGCGCGCGACTGCGGGGCCGGCACGTTTTGGGAGATTGACTAGGCGCAAGGCTCATTGGTAAATAACGGACGCATCCTCTGCAACGGTTTACTGAAGATGAACGCGGGAAACCACAGGAGGGTCGGGCAGCACGCGGTTGCCCTGAACAGGAAGGAGCAGACCATGCGGCATCGGACTTGTGTGATTTTGACTGTGGTGTTGTGGGGAGCCGGCATCGCCGGCTCGCCCGCAAACGATGTCGGCCTCCACGTGGTGGCCAGCAAAGGACAGAACCTGGCGCAAACAAACGCCGCCGGGCCGCTGGTATCGCCCACCAATGAACCATCCTGGTTTTTCGGTTCGTTTGTTGCGCCGACAGGGCCGGGAACCGTGACCAATGTGACGGTGGTCACCCCCGCCGGCAGCACGTTTCCACTGCCCTATGCCGGCGATCAGTACGAGACAAATGCCGGGTTTGCCAGCCAGGTCAGCCTCGATGCCGCTTTTCCCAACGGCACGTACACCCAGACCATTTACGCCGTTACCGACGGCACCAAGAGTGCGGGGATGCTCCTGACCGGTGATGTTTATCCCAACGACCCGGTCATGAGTACCTGGACCGCCGCGCAGTCGCTGGACATGACCGGCGGGTTGACCCTTGGGTGGACCAACTTTGTCGGCGGGACCGCCGCCGACTACATCCAATTGGAGGTGCGGAAGTTTGACGGCACAGCGGTGGCCCGCAGCGGCGAACCCGGCCAGCCCGGCTCGCTCAACGGCACCAACACCTCCTGGTTCATCCCTGCCGGAACATTCGCGCCGGGGACAAATTACTCGGCGCGCCTGATGTTCGCCAAGATCACGGGCGTCACGAATGTCTTCCCCGGCGCCATGGGCCTCACCGCCTACCTCAAGAACAACAGCTTCGACATCCACACCGCGCCCCAGCCGAACCTGCGGTTCTTTGACGGCTTCCAGCAATGGAATGCCAACACCGTGCTGACGATGGACACCACCAACTACCCGCCCATCGTCGGCTCCAACACCGTGATCCATATCCGGGCGGGAACAACCACGGCGCTGGCCACCAACATTGCCGGCAACCTTTGGGCCTGGCTGGATTGCAGCGCGACCAATTCCGCCGTTCACATCAAATGCATCCCGACCGCGCCGATTGCCAACGGCATCATCGAACTGGGCTGGAACCTCTGGATTCAAGCCACCAACGCCGGGTTCGGCGCCTTCTCGGTCAATCTGCCATTCGCGCCCGAGGAGTACAACCCGCCGCTCGCCTTTGTGGATTCGGGATTGATTATTGCCTTCACCAACGCGCCGATTCCTGAACAGGCGATCGTCATTGGCAATTGGGGCGCGCTGGCCGGCACGGTGATGACCAACCGATTGACCCTGAACTTCCCGGCGCGCACCATGTCCTATTCACTCAACGGCCAGGTCCTCACCAACATGACCCTCGGCGCCTACTGGACCAATTGGGTGAATGCGGTGGTGTTTGCGGTCAACGAAGATTTCGCCGACTCCCAGGGCAACCGGTTCCGCGCGGACGACCTCCAGATCACCGCCACCGAGGAGTATCCCCCGGATGCCCATGATTACGTTCTGGCCAAGGGCATCTTCTACGCGCAAACGAACAGCGACCTGCCCGTGTTCGCCTTTGACACGCCGTATGCGTTCCTGGCGCAAGTGACCGAATCGTCATCCGGCACGGTTTCCAGCGCCGCGCTGCAGTTGCCCGGTGGCAGCACCTGGTCACTCATCGAGAACCCGGAAGATGAGATGTTCGAACTGAAAAGCACCTTTGCCACCACCGCCAGCCTTGAGGGCAGCTTCCCCAACGGCACCTACACATTCACCATCGTCGGCGTCCACGACGGCACCAACCAGGCCCCGCTCACCCTGACCGGCGACCTCTATCCGAACGCGCCGCACATCAGCAACTGGACCGCCGCGCAACACATCGTCGCCACCAACGATTTCGTGTTGACCTGGGACGCTTTCAGCGGCGGCACCACCGGCGATTTCATCCACGTTTACATTGAAAACACCTCTGGAGAAACATGCTTCCGCACACCCGATCCCGGCGATCCCCACGCGCTGACCGGGACCAACACCTCGATCACCATCCCCGCCCATACCTTGCCGGCGGGCGGCACCTATCGCGCCCAATTGCTCTTTGCCAAAGCCACTTCTGTCAACACCACCAACTATCCCGGCGTGCTCGGATTCGGCGCCTACTTCACCCAGACCGACTTTCCGCTGACCACGGCCATCCAGGACAGCGTGGGCGACGGCATCCCCGACTGGTGGCGCGCGCTGTATTTTGGCGGCGACGGCACGACCACCAACACCCTCTCCGCCGCCACGGCGGATCCCGACGGCGACGGCATGTCCAACCTCCACGAATACCTGGCCGGCACCGTCCCCACCAACAGCGCCTCCGCCATGCGCATCACGACGATCGCCCGCCAGGGCACCGACATGAACATCACCTGGACCGTTGTCCCCGGCAAGACCTACATCCTGCAAACCAGCACAAACCTGCTCACCGACAGTTTTACCAACGCCGCGAATCAAGTGGCGACCCTGTCGGTGCCGTTGTCGGCCCCGATCATGCTGACCAACGCTGTTCATGTGGGCGCGGCCACAAACAGGCCGGCGCGCTTCTATCGGGTCCGCTTGCAGACGCCGTGAGCCGTTGGCCGGTGGGCGGGACCGAATCTATCGTTGGTGGATCGCCGCGCGCGCAATGAAGTTCGCGATGCCTTCCGCGCTTCTTCGAGCACGCTGATCCATCCGAGCAAGCCGCCTGCGAATTTGGCTCTGACCGGCGTCGTCATGCCGCCATTCACTGCCTCGTTTGCCATTCATTCCCGATATCCGATCAGATGACGCAGTTCGGCGATGTGGGCCTGTCCCACCTGACGCGGGGTGGCGGCGTGTTTGCGGCAGAGAGCGGCGGCGTATCCAGTGGCCACTCCCATCTGGCCACAAGTGAGCATGACCCGCGGGCCGCCCAGCCCCACATGGCTGCAACTGAAACAACGGCCCGCCATCATCAGGTTTTCGATGTTCCGCGAGTAGAGACAGCGGAAGGGGATGTAATACTTGGGCACTTTACGGAAGAAAGCGTCAGAATAAAAATCATACGGACTGCCGATCTCTTTCTGTTGATAGTGGACGTCAATGCAGCGCATCTCTTCCGCCACCGTATCCGGGAAGCGCCTGGATTCGGTCATGTCTTTCATGGTGTAGATGTAATCGCCCATCAGGCGCCGCGACTCCCGTTTGCCGGCGATGAAGGAGAGCCGTGATATTTTGCGCCGCCTGTTTTGGGGCAATCGCCTGGCATTGTAAAACATGCCGTACATGGCGCGCAGCAGATGATCGCGGATGGCTTCATGATCGTCAATCTGGCTGAGCTGGTGATCGGAATACTCATACTGCCAGTTGCTTCGGGTCACTGTCATTTCCGTCCCGGAGACAGCGAGCGCCCACGGCACTTCGGGAAAGGGGACCTCATGATCGCATTCGATGGACCGCATGGTCAGCGTTGCGCCCATGACCTTCTGATCCGGGACATCAGGACTCCATCGTGCCCCCTTTTCGGGCCACGACTCATCAAACTCCGTGCAGGCTTCTCTTCCGTAACGGTAATCAGCGCCCGCCCAGTATCCCAGCCATCCGTCGCCGGTGCAGTCAATGAATACCGGCGCTTTCAACCGCCGTATTGCCCCGCTGTGGGTATGGCGGACCTCGACACAGCGGATTCGGTTACCGGTCGCCATCATCACCCCGGTCGCCCTGTGGTTCTTGAGCAGGGTCACACCGCTGGCGGCCATTGTTGCTTCCCGGTGCGCTTGGTTGTCGCGCGCTTCGCGTTCGTTGGGGTCGTGAGGTGTCTTGGGCAACCAGACATTGTTCAGACCGCTTAAAATCTTCGCGCTTTTGCCCATCACTCCCAATGTCTGAATGAGAAACTCATTGCTCGCGTTGCCGCCGAATACCGGTCGGTCCTGAACCAGCGCAACCTTGAGCCCCCGGCTGTCGGCAGCCAACGCCGCCGCGCAACCGGCCACGCCGCCGCCGGCAACAACCAGATCGAAGCTCTCCTCTTCCACCGCGATTCTGTCCCGTCCCGAGAGATGATCTTTCCACGCGATGACATCTGCCGGTGCCGTGGGAAGAACGGGATTCGCACAAGGAGCAAAATAGATTGCGTCAAAGCGCCCATCGAAGCCGGTGAGGTCGCGCACAGTCACGACATGCCGACCGGCCGCCAGAGCAACGTGCCCGCCGCGTTGCCAGCCCCACCCCGGCTCCGTCCCAAAAGTGACCGCCAGTTCTTTCCCGTCCACCGCCACCCGAAATCGACCGGGTGCTTCCCAATTCCCCGGACACCAGTCGCGTGTCCGCACAAACACGAAATAGCTTTGGGATTTGGGACTCTCGAAGGTGGTGACCGCGTCGGCGACCGGAGTTCCCAGGCCATGAGCCAGCAAGTAGTTGCCGCCCATCTGCTGATAATGTTGCGTGTCCAGCACCCACCCGCCCTTTTCGGAAAAGGCACAGGCTTCCAGCAAAACGCCCGATCCATCAAAGCGTTCAGCGACGTGACGGCGATTCTCCATTGCGCTCCGCCTCCAGCACGCTGATCAAACCCAGCAACCCGCCCCAGTGATAGAAGGCGTCGCTGTTGTCCTTGCCGCAACCATTGCCGGTCTCGGCACAGTAATTTTCGTGGACGTGACCGTGCTCGCGCCACTCTTTCAGCAACAACGCTTCCGACTTTTCGACGAGAGCCTGCCGGGCTTTCGGCAAGTCATACCGGCAAAGGCCGAGATAGACGAGGAAGTTCATCGGCGCCCAGATCCGACCGCGCCAGTAATTTTGGTCGGGATACGCCGGGTCGTTGCGGGCGATGGACGGCAGAATCCATTCGCCCCAGAACTCGGACGGGTTGAAGAAATGCTCGTTGATCATCCGCTCGGCCTGCGCCGGCGTCGGCACGCCGGCCAGCAGCGGATAGAAATGCGTCGGCGACAGCCGGTGCTGCAGTTCACCGGTATCGAGCCGCTTGTTCAGGAACAAGCCGGTCTTCTCGCACCAGAGCGTTTTCAACCTTGCGGCGTACCGGTCGGCACGCTCGTTCAACTCGGCGACCACGTCGTCGCGGCCAATGCGTTTCGCCAAATCCGCCAGCGCCCGGCAATCGGCAATGTAAAACGACATCAGCCCCACGTCCGCCAGTTGCATCCGGTGCACCTTTGCATCGTACGGCATGTCCTGATACATCGGCGAGTTATCGAGACCGGACTCGAGCGCCGAGGCAAACCGGGTGTTGATCGGCAATGTCTCGTAACTGCACCCGGTCACCGGCTCATACGGATCAGACCCCCAACACAGATAGCCGTCCTGGTCGCGGTGGGCCGGCCACCAACGATTCCACGTCAGCAACGTATCGAAGAGTCGCTCCGCCAGCGCGGTTTCCCCGCACCGGTCACAGATGGCCCGCACTGTCAGCGCCCCCACCGGCGGCTGGGACCGGTCCCGTGATTTGAACCCGCTGGGCATCGCAAAGTTGGGGATAAACCCGCGTTCCGTCACTTCCTCCGTGATGGCGATGGCGTTGGCGTAGGCGAGTTCCTTGTTCTCGACGCTGGCCATCCACGCCGCGAAATAGGTGTCCCAATCAAACAACACCCAACCGCCCCAACTACAACTCCAGATGCGGCTGACCGGCGAGATGACCCGGTCCTTGAACGGATCGTAAATCGTGTCCCACGCCAGACACGTCTGCATGGCGTGATGGACTTCGCTGAGACCTTTGCGGCTGGCCAGAAACTCTGCCCGTCGTTTCTCGATGACCTCGTTTGCCGCGGGAAGCCGGTCGGGGTTGCTCGCAACGAATACCGGCCGATCCAGCACCACGAGCAGATACGGACCGGGAATCTCCACCACCGGCTCGTCGTTGTGCTTCGTCCCGGTCGCCGCGACGGTCAGCGGGCCGACGCGTAAAACATCCCCCTCGCGTCGAACGTCACCGGGCCGATTCCACAACACCGCGCCTTCAATTGTGAGCGCCGGTGCCTTCACGTGGATCGCCAGCGGCGTGACCCGGGCAAACCAATCGCCGTCCGCGTGCGCGGTTTCGACGCGGATCTTCGTCTTGTTCCATTCCAATTCGAGCGACGTGTACGATCCATCATACGCGTGTGGTCCGGGAACGATCACCTCGTCGCCCTTCCCCTTCCGCCCGATCAACGCCTCGCGCAAGCAGCAACCCTGATTGTAAGTCTTCAACCCCAGCGAAATCGCGTAGCCCTCCGGCAAGTGGACGTGCGACAACACACTGCGAACATTCCATGTATTCCAACCCTGTTTCATTGGTTTAGGTTCTCCTTTTCAGCTGCACATGACGATATCTCCATGATACTCAAGGAATGTGGCGGCAGCGACGCTATCCCTTCGGTAAATTGAAGTTCGACTTTACTTGGCGCCACCCGGTCGGGGTGTTCGATGTCGTTGTAGGCCTCGGGCGAATCGGCGCTGAGTTGGGTCGCGGTGAACCCCCCGGTTAATCGAGTACCCCCCACTTGCAGGGTGCAATTCACCGTCGCCGTGGGATGCCGGTTCACCAACGCGATGGCCCAGCGGTTGCCGGCCTTGTCCACCGTCGCCACGGCATCCACCACTGCCACGGACTGGTCGCCGTGGCGCAGCCGTTCCGACTCGATCTTTGTGTCGGCAACGCGATCCTGGAGCAGGTTTGCGTACATCGCCAGGGCGTGGAAATGGGTGCGCTTCACGATGCCGCCGGGGTGAACGAACAGCGGTCCGCGCGTGTTCACCAGCGGCGCGATGTTGGCCATGCCGACATCGTCGGCGTGGCGCAGACAAGCGTTGAGGAACGAGGCTGTAAACAGCGCGTCAGCCATGGTGTACTGGGAGGCGATGTCGTTCTTCTCGCGCGCCTTCACCAACCGGACGACTTCGGGATCGGCATAGTTCTGCACGGACTGGCGCGGAAACCCCTCGTGATGCCAGCCGCGCAGATTCCATTCGTCGTACGCGATCTTGATCTTGCCCCGGTAGCCTGACTCATCCAGCACACCGAGAAAACGAGCAATGCTCTGCTCCGGTCCCTCGGAATGCATGATGCACGTGAGATAGTCCGGTATCTCGTTCTTGGCGTGGAGCGACAACCAGTAATTGTGGATCGAGATGTAATCCAGATATGGCCCGGCCAGCTTCAGCAACGGGAGCGTCCACTCCCGACTGGGCAAGGCGGCGGCGGACAACTGGATGTGCGGGTCGGCGGCCTTCAGGGCCTTGGCCGCCGCCAAGACGAACGGCGCCCACTGCTCGATCGGCTTGTACCCGATTTCGTGTTGTCCCCAATTCTCGTTTCCAATGCTCCAGATGGGAATGCCTTGGGGGGCGGCTTGACCGTTGTCGCGACGCCACTGCGCATACTTGCCGGTCGTTCCATTGCAGTACTCGACCCAGTTTCGCATTTCCTCGATGGTGCCGTTGCCGGCATTGTTGCAGATGTAGGGTACCCAGCCGGCCAGACCACAGAGCTTGACGAATTCATCCGTGCCAAAGGTGTTCGGCTCGATCACGCCCCAAGCCATATCGTCCACCGGCTGGCGGTCCTGGCCGACGCCTTTTTCCCAGTGATAGCCGCTCACGAAACACCCGCCCGGCCAGCGGACGATTGGGGTTCTCAGTTCCTTGAGCGCAGCGATTACATCCAGCCGGAAACCATCCGGGTCGGCGCGCGGCGAGCCGGGCTCGAACACGCCCCCGTAAACCTGTGTATGAAAATGTTCCAGAAACCCGCCGAAAATCATCCGGCTATAAGCCTGCGGCTGCGCTGTTGGATCAATCGTGATGGTTGCCTGAGTCTGCATCTTCATCTCCGGTAGTGGCGTTCCCGGTCACGCATCCCTTCCCCGACCGGATCTCCCTGAGATTCACACCGGTTCCAGCGCTGCTGGTTCGGGTTGCCGGCGATCACCAGGCCCACACCAGCGGCTCGGTTTGGCCGTCGCCCGTGATCGCCAGCACCTTGCCGGTGGCATCCAGCACCACGGTCCGTTGCTTGGTGAACTCGACCCCTTCGGTGGGTTCCTCAGTGAATGCCGCGCGGATTGTCAGCTTCAAGCGCACCTCATCAACATTGGTGTATGTCTTGCCGTCCAGCGAGAACGTCGCGTGATGGGCAACCCGCGCCTCATAGTTCATGGAACTGTTCGGCTCGCCGTAGGCTTGGAACGTCTTTTTCTGGTAGGCCGCGATTACCTGCTCGTAGTAATCCACCGCCTCCTTCGTCAGGGCGTAAGGCAGCTTGATGCTCCGATACTCGCCCTGCCACCAAATGTCCCGGTTGCCCGGCGCGGCCTCGGCGGCGGCAATCATTTGTTTTGCGACCGCATTGGTCGCGATGCGGGTGACCGACACGACATGCTTGACTGCGTTGGCCGGCCAGTCCTTGCGTTCGGTGCCGGGCAGAGCTGCCGCCAGTGCTTGCGCCGCCAGCCCCACGACCGCCACCACCATTAGAATCTGCGTTTTCATATTTGTGGATCCTCTCATAACAACGCTCCTTGGCTCACCGGCGGATTACAGCCTCCGGCCGGGATCCCATTCGCGGGCCGTGTCGTACAACGGAAACCGGCTCGGTTCTTTCATGGTCGCTTCAATCGCGTCGGGCTCCAGCGGAGCGGCACCCGTGAAATTCTCAATCCCGGTCTCGGTAATCAGCACCGTGTCCTCGCTGCGGATATAAAGTTCTTCCTCCGGTACGGTCATCATTGGGTCCACCGAGAGGACAACTCCCGGCTCCAGCGGCTTGTGTTTGTACGGGGAACCGTCGTGAACCGCCAGGCCGACCGGGTGCGAGAGCGGGTTTTTGGACTCGAGCACACGTTCCGCTGCTTGCCGGTAAATCGCCTTGGAGAACTTTGTCTTCTTCACGACACCGGCCATGATCGCCGACGCTTCCCGGACCACATCCTCCGCCATCACGCCCGGCTTGAGCAACCGGAGCAATGTCTTGTGATACGTGGTGATGTAACCATAAAGCTCCCGCTGCCACGGCGCATACTTGCCGTTCACCGGCCAGATGCGACCGATGTCGCTGGTGTAATAACCGTAGTCCGGTGCGGTATCCATCAGCACGATGTCGCCGTCCACCAACCGGGCATCATTGCGCGAATAGTGACCGAACTGCATGTTGTTGCCGGCGGCGATGATTTGGGGATACCCCTCACCGGTCGCGCCGTGCGTGTAATAAATGTAGCTCGCCACGGCGGCCAACTGGCGTTCGACCAATCCGACCTTCGTCACGCGCATCGCCTCGGTCGTCGCCAGCGCGGAGAGATAGCCCGCCCGGCGCATGATCTCGATTTCGCGCGGGCTTTTCACCCGGCGCATTTCGCTGACAATCGGCGTCAGGCTCTTGATCTCGAGGTGGGCGCAGCGCGATTTGACGAGGCTGATGAAGTACTGGGTATCCGACGGTCGCCCGTCCCACGGGTCCGTCGCGCGCCGTTGCGCCGCCGCCGCCGCCTCAAACCGCGTCTGACAGGGCAATTCATCCTCTGCGTCCTGCACGTACAACGTCCGGACCGCCGCCAAATGCTCCGCCAGCACAGTGCGGTCGCACACGTCGTCCACGCCGGTGGCGGCCTTGATTGCTGCGGCATCTTCCACACCCAAACCGGTCTCCTCCGGGTGCCGCTCCGGATCCCGATGCGGCAGATACAACGTGGTCTTCCGCTCCGGCCCTGAAATCATCAGCAAGGCACCGGGAATCTCGATGCCGGAAAAATAGAAGAACACCTTCGACTGCAGAAAGCGCGGGCCGACCTTTTCGCTGCGTCCGCGCAACAACACGTGGGCGGTCGGGCCGACTTCGTCGAGCAACCGTTGCCGGCGCGCCGCGAATTCCTGCGGCGGAAAGAACTTCTGAAAAAACCGCTCATCTGCTTGCTTCATTGATCCTCCGAATCCAGGTCAGGCGCGCGCTTGCGGCCGGTAACGTTTGGCCACCGCGGCAACCCGTTGGAAATCCTCCACGGTGACGCCCGGCGGACACGAATCGGAGTTCGCCAGGACGAATCCGCCGCCGCGCGCCTCCGCAATCACCGCCTCCACATACCGGTCGAGCGCCGCGCCCGACAAGTTCAAGAACTGCGTTGGTTCAATACCGCCGATGATGCCCATGGTGTCGCCGATCCGGCGGCGGGCATCCCGAATCGTGAGATTCCCGGTCGGCGGCGGCGAGAGGCTCTCGATCGCAAAGACACCGTGATCGCGCATGCGTTCGATCAGTGCCGCGACGTGACCGCAGGCATGTTGCACGTAATATTTACCGGCGCCGCGGAGCAGCCGGCACCACTCGCCGATCTCCGAGCCGATGAATTCGTCGTATTGGGCCGGCGAGTAATTTTGCGTGCTGGAGTCCTCCCAGGTGATGAAATAGTCGTAGTCCGATTCCAGCGCCATCTTGACGGCCTGCAGGTCCTTCTCGACCATCGTCTGCCACAACGTGCGCACCGTGTCCGGGAAGTCCGCCTGCGCGTAGATCAGTTCTTCGGTGCCGACGAAAAACTCGACCAAATCCTGGTAGGCGGACTTGCAGCGCGGGACCAGTTGGCCGAGCGACAAGCCTTCTTTCCCCTCGCCTTGGAAGTGTTCCGCGACCGCTTCCAGATTGGGCACGTAGCGGGTGTGTTCCTCGATCCAGAGGCGCACTTTGTAGTCCGCCTCGGTCTTCAACGGATGTTCCACCACAAAGTCGGTGTTGCCGGTCTGGCTCCTGGCGATGGCGAAGCGGAACCCGCCCACCGGGGTCGTGACATATGTCACTTGCCGGTCCCCCTCCTGCACGACCTTGCGCTCGATCCCCGCCGGCTGGATGGCCTTGACCGGGCAGGGCGCGCCGCGCCAAAGCGGATCCGCGCCCACGGCCTGATGGAATGCCAATTTCCCTGCCGCCTGAATCGCCGGGGGAAACGATTCCCACACATACGCCAGAAACGGCGCAAACGGCACCCGATCCACCGGCCGCCCATGCAGGGCGGCAATCAGGCGTTCTTTTGAATTCATCAATTCCCGCATGGTTCGCAGGTTGGCTCCGGCAACTCCGATGGCTGAATGGCAATGTCGCCCTGCGCGTTTCGCGCATAGCCTTCGCGCCGGATAATTTCCTGTCCCGGCAAAAAGTCGTCGCCGACCGCCCGCAGGCGTTGCGTCAGTTGGGCGTCGAACGCCCGGACCCGTGCGGCGTGCCGGGGATCGTTCACGAGGTTGTGCAACTGCGCCGGGTCGGCCGCGTTATCGTACAGCAACCACGGCCCGGCCAGCGACCGGACATAGGTGTAGCGCGCGGTGTGCAAGCCGCGGTACTCGCGGCCCCCGTTGTCGTAGCGCCATTCGTGAAACGGCAGATAAAGCGCCAGCAGCGCGCTCTGGATGCCGGACGTTTTGCCTGCGAGAATCGTCGCGCTGAAATCACGGCCCTGCACGGCTTCGGGAACGGGCAGGCCGCACAGCGACAGCAATGTCGGCATGAGATCCGGCGCGTCAATGGGCGTGCGGTCCGTGCGCGGCTCTTGCACTTGCGGGTGCCGGACCAGAAACGGCACCCGGAGCGATTCGGCCCACGGTTTCTGTTTCCGAAACAGGCCCTGGCTGCCGAGCATGTCGCCGTGATCGGAGGTGAAAATCACCATCGTATTCTTGTCGAGCCCGGTCGCCGCGAGCGTGTCGAGCAGCCGGCCGAAGCAGGCATCCAGCGCCGAACAATGCGCGTAGTAGCCCGCCAACTCCTGGCGGGCTTGCTGCGCGACCTCAGCCGGTACGTTGACCGGCAATTGAATCTTGCCGGGGTCGTACAGCGCCGCGAATTCCGCCGGGGCGCTGCCAAAGGGATTGTGCGGCGGCCCCCATGACAGAAAGAGCGCAAACGGTTGGGCCCCGGCTTCCTCGCGCAGATACCGGCAGGCCTCGTCGGTTTGGGCATCCGCGTCATAGCCCGGCCACAGGTGTGGCCGGGGGTCGGTGCCGAAGTAGTACGGCGAATGCCGGTAATCGTGGGTGCATTCGAACCCTTTCCACCACGCGAATCCCAGCCGGCGTTCGGGCGGGACGAAGGCGTTGCGTCCGTGGCCGTCGAGGTGCCACTTGCCGATGTACGCCGTCCGGTAACCGCCCGCGCGCAGGCACTCGGCGAGAAACGGCCCGTGGTACCGGTCGTAGAGGCACTGGTCGTTGACCATCAACTTGTGCCGGTGCGGGTAGACACCGGTCAGCAACGATGCCCGGTACGGCGTGCAGACCGGACAGCCCGACACGGCATTCGTAAAATTCACGCTCGCCGCGGCAAAGCGATCAATGTTCGGCGTCTTGACGTTCGGGTCGCCGGCGTACCCCAACGCCTGCGCGCGCCACTGGTCGGCGAAGACAAAGACGAGATTGGGTTTGGATTTCATCAATCGCGTTGGCCGCGTCACGCGGCCAGCCCCTGGCTGATCTGCTGGCGCAGCCGGGCGGCAATCGCCCGGAGTTCGTCCTCCGGCAGGTTCTTTTTCTCGATGATTTCCAGGGAGGCGAATCCTTGGAAACCGATGCGTTTCATCCGGGCCGCCAGGCGGATCATGTTCGTGTTGGCCGCATCGCGCACCTCGTTGTGGATGTGGAAGTGACGGAGACGGGGCCGCAAGACCTCGAAAGTGACGTCGTCCATCGCGGAATCGTTCCAGAGCGCGCCGAAGTTTCGCGTCTTCACATGCCGGAAAACCGCGGCCGCTTCGGCGGCGCCCTTGATGATGTCGTGCCCGCACTCCAACAGTGGGCAGACTCCCCATTGCGCCGCGAACTCGCCCACCTCGTCGAAGGCCGCGGCGACTTGTGCGGCTGCCGCATCTGTCAGCTTCGGGATCTTCCCGCCCGCGAAAATCCGGATGACCGGGGCGCCGAGGTCGGCGGCCAGCGTCAGGTTGGCTTTGGCGGATTCGACATTCCGGCGATGCGTCTCCACGTCGGGGAACGCAAAGTTCACGGACGTGGCGAGGCAGGCAATTTCCACGCCCGCGTCACGGAACAGCTTCTTCACCGCCTGCCGGTCCGCCGGGGACGACTGCGACGACACGCCGTGCCGGTGTCCCGCGTCCACCCGGATTTCGATCCCGTGGTATCCGGCCTCCGCCGCGAACCGCACCGCCTGCTCCATGTTCCATTCGGGACAGACAAACGTCATAAAACTCAGTTTCACCGGGGTCATTCTCCTTTCATCGGGCATCAACGAATCGCGACACTGCGCCCCTTGGCCGCCGACGCATAGATGGCATCGGTGATTTGCTGCATGACCAACGCGCGTTCCAAGGACGTCTCCGGCTCGCGCCCGTCCCGGATCGCGCCCACGAAATCACTGATGACGTCGCCGCTCGCTGGGCCGCTGGTCTCCGCTGACCAGATGGTTTCCGACTGGACGCCCTTGCCGGGCACGAACCGGTCCAGCACCACGGTGTGAGGCTGCCCCTGGGGCGCGAGCATGGGCATGTGCAATGAACCTTCCGTGCCGATGATCTCCCAGGCCTGATCGCTGGAGACAGCGCTCATTTCGGCCCGTTCGAGGCTGAGAACGATGTCGTCATCGCACAGGATCATGGCCGTAAAGTGCGCGTCGGCGTCGGACCCGGGCGCGACGAACGAGGCCATTGGCGGAGCGACCGGCCACCACCGGGCCAGCACGGTCCGGGGCCGCAGCCGCCAGCCGGTGATGCGCATCAGGTAGTTGAGGTCGTAACAGCTCCAGTTGACGAGGATGCCGCCGCCGTTGAGCTTCATGCTTTGCCGCCACGCCGGCGGCGGATCGAAGACCGGTTTCGCCCCGGCAGCCATCACCACCCGGGCGCGCACCACACGGATCTTGCCCAAGACACCCGACGCCACACAGTCCGCCGCGGCCCGCGCCTGCGCGGTGAACGCCATGCGGGACGAGCAACAGGCGACGACGCGATCCTTGCGCAGCGCCATCATCTTGCGGACCTCCGACGCCCGGGCGGCCACCGGCTTTTCCAGGAGCACGTGCTTGCCGCGTTTCAACGCCTTGTAGGCAACCGGCGTGCGGTCGCCGGTCGGCATGGCCAGAACAACGGCTTCGACCTGGGGGTCATTCAGCAGGTCTTCATCGTTGAAATAGACGGCGGGAATGCCGAACGCCTGCGCCTTCGACTGGGCGCGCTCCGGGATCAGGTCGGCCACGGCGACGACTTTGGCTGCCGGGCAGTTCGCCGCCAGTTTCAGGTGCGTGGGACCGATCACGCCGCAGCCGATCACGCCAATACGGACAGGATGAGGGTTGGGATTCATCATTAGGCCAGAACCACATCTTTTCTACGGGATTCAGGGGTGACAATCAAGTGCACGACCTTGCCTCCCCGCAGCGTCGCCTGAACGGTGGTGTTGCCGGGGGCGTGCAGTTTGAAATCCACATCCCAGTCTTTCGGCCATGCCGGGAAGAGGCGGATTTCATCGCCGATGGTTTGCAGCAGCATTTCCTGCAACCCGATCATGCCGCTGCCGCCCCAGTTGTGGTCCGGGACCCAATCGTGACCGGGACCCCAGAAGGTGGGGAAGCGGCGCTCGCTGTCATCGAGTTTGCGGGCGTTATAGTCGGCCGCCAGTGCGGTCTGGCCCATCCGCGCGAAGAAGATGCCGTCCTGATGCCAACTCACCACGTTGCCCTTGCGGAACGCGCCGAGCGCGTAGGTGTCGCGGAACACCTGCAGGTCGTCCCGCCCCAACGCGAACCGGTTGAACGGAAACAGCGGATAGAATTGCGGCAACTCCGCGTTGCCGTATTCCTGCCAACTCGCGGCCGGCAAAATCACGCGTTGACCGGCCATCTCGCCGTAGCTGAACGGCGGAATTGTCGCCTGCATCTCCCGATAGTACGCTTTGTTGCGAAGCTGCAGCAGCCCGTCGTCGAGCCGCAGAATGCCCTCCAAACAGGCGTGCAGCCCGGCAATGAGGTCGGTCGGATTCCGCGCGCCCCGGTACGACTCGCAGGCTTTGGCCGGATCGAGGACCAAATGTCCGTGGTCATCGAGGTCCCGACCGGAGCGCATCCGCTCGCGTTTCCGGTAGTGTTCGTTGAAGAAGACGACGGCGTTTTCGATGAACGGGATGTACGCCGCGATGTCCCTGCCGGTGAACCGGTGATACTCCAAAATCATGTAGGCGTGCTCCAACTGGGATTCCCAGTGGTAGGCAATCGGCTTGCAACTCATCACGCCCTTCTCCACCGGGTCGCCATAGTGGTGCGTGGCATCGGCGCGCGGGTCGCCGAAGGGAATCTCCGGGCCGCGCGCGCGCGGACCGCTCGCCCAACCGTAGCCCGCGCCGATGGCCAGGCCGGGCACGCTGATGTATTCACAAAAGATTGCGCCATCGTGGCCGAAATTCGCCTTCACGCGCGCCCGCGCCCCCGGCAACGCTTTCCGGTACAACTCGAACTGCGGCCGCATCGCGTCGGCGTCACCGGTCTTCAGCATCGGCCAATAGAGCAACCGCTGGTTCTGCGCGGTGAACACGCCGCCGCCCCACTGCCGCCAGTCCGGTCCGTGTTGCTGGAAATTCTCGCCGACCAGATTCGCGTCGAACGTGAAACTGCCGCCGTTGAATTTTGTCGGATACTCGCCGAAGGCGTTACAGCCGAGTTGGTACCGGAACAGGTTGTAGTTGCGGCCGACCCGCCACGCCCGGTCGTTGCCATGAATCACAATCCAACTCCGTTCCCAGAATTGCCGCCACCACGCAACCGTCTCTGCGCGCGGCGCAGCCGGGGCCGCCGCGAGCCGGTAGAGCTGCTCGCGCCAGGCGTCCAGCGTGGCGGTCTGGGCGATGTGCGTGACCACCCGCAGATGATGCCGGCGGGCCGGTTTCTCCGCGCGCAACACCCAACCGCGGTAGGCGCGGGTCTGATAGATGCCGGTCGTCTCGCCGGCGGGCCGGAATCCGTTGCCGGCCAGAATGCCGCCAAACGTGCGGTTGCTCAAGTCGTCGGGAATCTCGTCCCGGTACGCCTCCAAACCCTGCTGGCGGATGTGCAGGTCGCGCAGCCAATTGTTCGGGGGGTTGCGATGGTAAAACAACACGCCGCCGGCGGCGTGCGCCACCTGATCCGGGCCGAGCCGCACCTCGCCGGGATACTGCAACAACTCGAAACACGCATGCCGGCGCGTGTCGTTGGGGAGAAGCTCCTCGGTCAACCGCCAGTTTTCATAGGTCGCGGTGGCGTGGAGCGCGCGCTCCGACTCCACCTCCACATGCACAATTGGCCGGTACACCTCCACCCAAATGCGGACGAGGACATCGGCCCCGCGAATCTCCACGTGGCCTTCCCGCAGCACCAACTCCTGCCGGAATGTTTGCCCAAACGGATTCGGTTCGAGCCGCAGCCGGACCCGGCCGAGTTTGAGGTACTCGTTCAGCTCGTCCAACGACCCGCTGCGCGACACATAGAACAGCACGTCGCCGTTCTCGACCCAGACATTCAACCCGATGTCGCCGCCGCCGCAGGGCATGGACTCCGAGGAATCCCGGCTCGGACGGTCCCACACAACATTGAATGCATCCATGGGGCGTTACTGTGGGAGCGATTGGTACACCAGGCCGGCGCCGAGCAAATCGCTGTAGGCCATGCCGACGGACTTGAAGAGCGTGATTTCCCGCGCGTTCTCCCGCAACGGCACCGTGCCGGCGCACATCTCGCTCAATTGCCCGACCACGTCCTCTTTGCGGAACGCCCCTTCGGCGATCGGCACCAAAATCTCACCGGCTTCGCGGAAGCAGTTGTCCCGACTGTCCACATAGACCTTGGCTTTCTTCACCAACGCCGTGTCGCATTCGCGCTTGTCGGCGTGATGATTGCCGATGAAATCGGTGTGCGTTCCCGGCCGCACCCAATCGCCGCGCACCAGCGGCTCATGCGCGCCGGTCGCGGCCACGATGATGTCCGCCGCGCCGCACGCCTGTTCCAGATTGTCCGCCACCGCAAACGTGATCGCCGGCAGCTCCGCGCTCATCCGCGCCACGACCGCGTGCGCCCGGGCCGGGGTCCGCCCCCACACCAGGACGCGGGTCAACGGCCGGACACTGGCCTGCGCCCGGATAAGGTACGGCGCGAGGTTGCCGGTGCCGACCAGCAGGAGCGTTTTCGCGTCCGGCCGGGCCAACAGCCGGGCGGCCAGTCCGGAGATACCGGCCGTCCGCCACAACGTCACGCTCACGCCGTCCACCAACGCCAGCGGCTCGCCGTGGGCGCGGTCAAACAGCAGGATTTCCGAATACAACAATTGGTATGGCGGCTTCGGGTTCGAGGGGAAATAGGTGAACGCTTTGACGGCGATCAACCGGTCGTCCCACGACGGCAACAGCGCAAACGCGTCGAAGTTCGTCGCGCTGGGCGCCAGGCGCAACACCTGCCGGGGCGGCATCGTGTAGCGGCCCGCATACCCCTGCTGCAGCACATCAATCAGCTGCGGAAATCGCATGACTTTGTTCACGTCGTCGGCGGTGATGATTTTCATGGGTTATCCCTCGGGGAGGCTCGATCTCATTTCGATCTTGAAACTGTTGGCGTACTCGCTCGGCATGGTGCCCGGGGTCTGAATGATCAGCCCCTCCTCCCGGTCGTGGCGCCACGGCAGCGTCCCCGGCACCCCGAGCAGCGACACCGCCCGGATCTCGTCCGGGCTGATTTGTTTGAACGTGTTGAGGAACACCTCGTCGCCGGGCACGCCCAGACAGGTGGCGTAGATGGCGTTGCCGCCCACCGTGAAGCGGATGTCGTGCGCACAGAATCGCGCCTCACCGGTTTCGTTGAACATCCCGTGCCGGGACATGTCCACGCTCTTCTTGGTCGGCCCCTCGCCGGCCACACACCACGGGCGCGTGCCGTAAATCGCCGCGCCGTTGATGCGCAACCACTCGCCCACTTTCTGGAGCGTCCGCCGCGCCCCCTCCGGGATTGTGCCGTCGGCGCGCGGCCCGACGTTGAGCAGGAGCTGGCCGTTTTTCGCGACAATGTCCACCAGGTTGTGAATGATGCGCTCCGGTGACTTGAACGCCGCCGACCGGGAATACGCCCACGCCCCGTCCGGCACGCAATCAATCGAGGTGTCCGTCAACCACGGGAACTGGCACAGCTCGTCCATCTTGCCGACTTCCAAGTCGAGGATCCCGGCCCCGGGCGGCAGGTCGTTGTTCTTGAACGCCACGCCGACCTCCTGGCCGCGTTGCGCGGCGCGGTTGTAGTAGCCGGCCAGCACCGCGCGTTTGTAGTCGTCGCGGATCCACTTCAGGCAGAAATCAAACCAGATCAGGTCGGGCGCATACTGGTCGAGCACCTCAAAAATCTGGTCGCGCCACCGGTTGTGGTACGGCTCGTCCGGCATCTCATTCGGGGCGTGGGCGCGAATGTAGAGGTCCTCGTACCGGGGATCGTCGAGGTCATATCCTTTGCCGCGGTTGCCCTGATAAAAGAACCACTGATGCGCGTGGTGGAAGGTCGTCACGAACTTCAATCCCGCCCGGCGCGCCGCGGCCGCGAACTCGCCGGTCACGTCGCGTTTCGGCCCCATCGCCTTGCAATTCCAGCGATTGACCTTCGAGTCCCACATCGCGAACCCGTCGTGGAGTTGTGCCGTCGGCCCGACGAACCGCGCGCCGGCATCCTTGAACAGCGCAACCCATTCCTCGGGGTCGAACTTTTCCCCCTTGAACAACGGAATCAAATCCTTGTACCCGAACTGGCGCGGGTCGCCGAAGGTTTTGGCGTGGTAGATGCCCTTCGGATTGTCCGAATCGTACATCCGGGCGGGATACCAGGCGCCGTTGTAGCCGTACCGGCCTTTGCCGCACAGTGCATCGCTGTTGCCGCCGTACGCCGGCACGCTGTACGGTCCCCAATGCGTGTAGATGCCAAACTTGGCGTCCCGGAACCATTCCGGCACCGGATGTTGGCACAACGATTTCCAGGTCGGCTCGCAGGTTTTCATTTTGTCTTTCGTTGGGTTGGTCATTCGTTGGGTATCCATGGCGGGATGTTAGGCAGGTTGCCGTGGTAAAATCCAGCCTCTTTCTGGCACCAGGTTTGAATCGGCCGGTGGTTCCGGTCTTGCAAATGAGGCGCCGGGTAGTATAGGTAAAGCATGAAACTTCCGAGTGGACGGAGCCGCGACCGGGCGTTCACGTTGATCGAGATGATGGCCGTGCTGGCCATTATCATGGTCGTTGCCGGGTTAACCGTGGCCATCGCCCGGTACGTGGGCACCAAGGCCGCGGTCGGCAAGGCGCAGGCAGAAATCGCCCTCATGGAAAACGCGCTGGAACGCTACAAAATTGACAACGGAAGTTATCCCGCCTCTGGCTATGCCAATGTCCAGAGCGCCTTGCCTCCCAAGTACCTGAAATCGGTACCGGCCACCGATCCGTTTGGTGTGGCGTACCAATACCTCGCGCCGGGCTCCAACAACGTGGCGACTTTTGATCTCTGGAGTTACGGCCCCGACCGGGCGTCGTCGAATGCGGCCACCCAAGCCGACGACATCACCAACTGGAAACGTTAGAACTTATCCGGAAACCTCTTCCGCGTGTCACCCTGAGCGAAGCGAAGGGTCTCTGTCGTTCCGACATTCGCCGTAAACAGCAAAGATTTGCCGCACACGACAGCGGCGTCTCGCTTCGCTCGGCTTTCGTTTCGCTCAGAATGACACCATTCAGAAACGAGGTTTCCGGATGGGTTCCAGACTCTTCGGGGAGAAGCTCGCCGCACATGGCGGAGGGACACGCTTCTGCGTGCCCGCAGCAGGTCGAAATCCAATGACACGGTCGCGCCGAAGCACAATCTTTCCCGTTCGCCAACCGCAAATCGGGATTGTCGGCGGGGCGCGGTTGTGTTACGGCAGCGCGCCATGAAACTCAAACGCTATGCGGGCAACCCGATTTTGCGGCCGGACGACCGGCCGTGGCGGAGTGTGGCGACGTTCAATCCGGGCGTGATCGTGGACGGCGGGGTGTTCTATCTGCTGGAGCGGGCGTGTTCGAGTTTGGTGCCGTTTGTCTGCCAGTTCGGCCTCTGGAAGAGCACCGACGGCTTTCATTTCGAGTTGGTGCAGGAGGACCCGGTGTTCACGCGCGAGCACATCGGTTGTCCGGAGGGCACCGTGGAGGATCCGCGGCTGGCGAAGTACGGCGACACGTTCTACCTGACCTACGTCCAGCGCAACTACACGCCGGAATGCTATCCCAACGGCAAGGGGATTCCCAAGTATGTGCGGATCACGCACGTTCCCCAGGGCGACCCGAACAATTACCGGTCGGGCATCGCGCGCTCCAAGGACTTGATCCACTGGGAAGACATGGGGTTGATGACGCCGCCGGACAACGACGACCGGGATTGCGTGTTGTTTCCCGAGAAGGTCAACGGCCGGTACGCCATGCTGCGGCGGCCAATGTACTACGTCGGTCCCGAGTACGGCTGCGACCGGCCGAGCATCTGGCTGAGTTACTCCGATGACCTGCGGCATTGGGAAAAGCCGGTGCTGGTGGCAACGGCGCAGAACAACACCTGGGAACAGCGCAAGATCGGCGCGTCCGGCCAGCCGGTGCGGACGGCGCGCGGGTGGTTGACGCTGTATCACGGCGTGGATGCCCGGGCGGTCTATCGGACCGGCGTGATGTTGTTGGATTTGCACGACCCCACCAAAGTGGTGGCGCGCGCGCCGGACTTCATCTTTGCGCCGGAGGAGTTTTATGAGATTACCGGCCTGGTGATTCCGCGGGTGGTGTTCCCGTCGGCCTGCGTGGAGCACCGCGGGTTGCTGTATGTGTATTATGGCTGTTGCGACACGTGGATTGGCGTGGCCACGGTCCCGCTGGAGGAAATCCTCGATTACGTGTGTCGTTATCCCGCGTAAGGAAAATCAACAATGAAACAATTGCGTTTGGATGGTCGTTGGGTGGTGCGGCAGGTCGGCACCGCGCGGACCTGGCCGGCCCGCGTGCCGGGCGATGTGCTGGCGGATTTGTTGCGGGCAAAAGCCATCCCGGACCCGTTTTACCGCGAAAATGAGAACGAACTGCACTGGATCGGCCAGAGCGATTGGGTGTACGAACGGTCCTTCCAGGTGCCCGCCGCGCTGCTCCGGGAGGACCGCGTCCTGTTGCAGTGCGATGGATTGGATACCTTCGCGGCGGTTTCCCTCAATGGCCGCCCGGTGGCGCAGACGGACAACATGCACCGGCGCTACGAGTGGGAGGTCAAAAAATTTCTCCACCCCGGTCGGAATCGGATCCGCGTCGTGTTCGCGTCGGTGAACGACTACACGCGGCGGCGGTTCCTCAAGGACCGCATTTATTCCTCGGTGACCGGAACCCTGGCCGGCACGCATCCGTCGTTCGTGCGCAAAATGGCCTGCAATTTCGGTTGGGATTGGGGGCCGAGTCTGGTCAGCATGGGCATTTGGCGCGGCATCCGGCTGGTCGGTTTTTCCACGGCGCGCCTGCGCGATGTCCGGTTGCTCCAAACCCACACGAAAAACCAGGTCCAGCTCGACGTGAAACTCGAGTGCGAGACCACCGCTCCGGCGGCGCTGCGCGTCCGGACCACGGTCCTGCGCCGCGGCCACGTGGTGGCGGAAGCCGCCGCGGCGTGCCGGCGCAACCGCGGCCGGTTGACGTTGATCATCCGCAATCCGGAGTTGTGGTGGCCGAACGGCATGGGCAACCAGCCGCTGTACGAGGTGCGGGTGGAGTTGCTGACGGCCAACGGCGCGGTGCTGGACACGCAAACGAAACGCATCGGCCTGCGCACCCTCCGACTCGACCGGCATCCGGACCGGTGGGGGGAATCGTTCCAATTCGTCGTCAACGGCGTGCCGTTCTTCGCCAAGGGCGCGAACTGGATTCCCGTGGATGCGGTCATGGGCCGGCGCAGCCCCGCGCGGTACCGCGCGCTGCTTCAGGACGCTGCGGCCGCCCACATGAACATGTTGCGCGTCTGGGGCGGCGGCATTTTCGAGGACGATTGTTTCTACGATTACTGCGACGAGTTGGGCATTTGCGTCTGGCAGGACTTCCTGTTTGCCTGCATGGCCTATCCGAGCTGGGACCAGGCGTTCCTGAAGAATGTCGAAGCCGAGGCGCGCGACAACGTGCGCCGGCTGCGGCATCACGCCTGCCTCGCGTTGTGGTGCGGCAACAACGAGATGGAACAACAGGCGGTGGGCAAGGTCTACCGGCAATTCCGCACCATGACCTGGCCGGAGTACCGCCGGCTGTTCGACCAATTATTGCCCCGCGTGGTCCGCGAGGAAGACGGCGTGGTCGCGTACTGGCCGAGCAGTCCGCACTCGCCGCAGGGGGACCGGGCCGACTACAACAATCCGAAGTGGGGCGACGCTCATCTCTGGGACGTGTGGCACGGCAAGAAACCGTTCGAGTGGTACCGGACCTGCCAGCACCGATTCAATAGCGAGTTTGGCTTCCAATCGTTCCCGGAACCCCACACCGTGTTCGGCTACACACTCCCGGCCGACCGCAACGTCACCACCGCCGTGATGGAGCACCACCAGCGGTCCGGCATCGGCAACACGACCATCATGCAATATCTGCTCGATTGGTTCCGGTTGCCCACCTCGTTTGAGATGACACTCTGGACCTCCCAAATCCTGCAGGGCATGGCCATCAAATACGCCGTCGAACACTGGCGGCGCAACATGCCGCGCGGCATGGGCACGCTCTACTGGCAACTCAACGACGTCTGGCCGGTCGCGAGTTGGTCCTCCCTTGACTATCACGGCCGGTGGAAGGCCCTGCACTACATGGCCCGGCATTTCTACGCGCCGGTCCTGCTCTCCGGGTTGGAAGACGCCAACCACAAGACCGTGGAGCTCCACGTCACCAACGACACGGCCCGGACCGTGACCGGCACCATCCGCTGGCAACTGACCGATTTGACCGGCAAGACCGTCCGGGCCGGCACGGTGCCCGCCCGCGCCAGACCGCGCGCCAACACCCGCATCACCACGCTCGACCTGCACCGGGAGTTCGATCCGCGCCACCGGCTGTTGTGGATTGCGTTGACGGTGAACGGCAAAACCGTTTCGCGGAATCTCGTGCACCTGGCGCGCCCCAAACACCTCGAGCTGGCCCGGCCCCGGATTCGGACGGCGGTGCGGCCGGTGGGAAATAATCAGTTTGAAATCCGGTTGCGCACCGACCGCCCGGCGTTGTGGGTCTGGGTCGGGTTGCCGAATTGCGCCTGCCGCGCGACGGACAACTTTTTCCATCTCCAACCGCGGCGAACGCACACCATCCGCATCACCCCCGAACGGGAGCTGTCGGTGGCGGCGGTCCGCGCCGGTCTGACCGTTGGCAGCTTGCGCGACACCTATTGAGGGCGCCGCAGCGCGTCCCGCCGGCCCAATCAGGAGGCGTTCTCAGCGGAATTCGAGCCGGGCATTCAGGCGGATCCGCCGGGGAGGACGACCGGCCCGGGTCACCTCGATCACATAGTGACCGTCCCCGGGTTTGCGGACGGTCAACCCCAGCTTGCGGCTGCCGGGATTGAGCGCCACCACGTGCAGGTGGTCGTTGCTGGGCACCGCGCTCATCCACCGGAAAATGGTGGTCTGCGGCCGGGGCTGCGCCGGCATGCCCCGTGATTCCTGGATGACCCCCGGCCCCAGCGCCGCAAAAGTCAGTTGCATCCGTTGGGGACCGCTCTGCAGGGTCACGGAATTTTTTCCGCGTTGCGCGGCGGCCAGGGTGTGGAAGCGGGACTCCACCCAATGTTGGTCCACGGGATTGGCGGCGGACACCTGATCAATCACCAGCCAGTAGGCGTTTTCCACCAACAGCACCAACCGGCCAATGAAGATGTCATTCCACCGCGGGATGAAGGCGTGGGACGCGTCAATCCGGATGCCGCGGATGTCCGGCGCCTGCACCACAGCAGTCCGGTCCGCGGTGGCATCGGCGGCGCACGCCAGGCCGTCCACGAACAGGGTGCTCTTGGAATGCGCGCTGCGTCCGTAGATTTCGTGGCCGCGCTTGCCAAACGTGGTGGCCATGTAACCGCCGTCCTGCTGGTCGGTGATCATCAATGCGCCGTTGACCCGGCAGCGGATGCCGAGCAGGTCCAGCATGCCGTGCCCGGCAATCTTGTTCGACCCGCCGCGTACCGCCAGACGCAACGACGGGAACGCTTCGTCGTCCGCCAGCACCGCCCAGTCCATTCCCGGATAGACCCGCGCCACCGGCTGTTTGGTTTTCTGGTGGGCGGCCTGGAGCCGCCGGATTTCCGCCGCGGTCGGAATCACGTCGGCCGCGTACAACAGGTCGCCGGTCTCGACGCGGGCAGGATCGCGGTGGCGGCGCGGCAGGGCCTGCGTCGTCAAGTACGCGGCGGCGCGCAGGGCGGCGTTGCGCTGGTTCAACCGGTGCGCCAGTTGGAAGAAGAAACAGGACGGCTGCCAGCCGTCGTTGTCGCCAAAACTGATGCCGGTGAAATCAATCGGGAAGTACAGCGAGTCCGCCAACTCCTTGATGCCGAGCGCCGGGTGTTTTTGGCCGGTGGCGTTTTCCCAGCTCAGCAGATACCGGATCGCGTAGTTCATCCCGTAGTTCCAGTAGCCGGTCCCCTCGGGGCAGCCGCCGCCGTTCGCGATGAACTGTTTGAAATACTCGCCCAGCGAAGTCTCGACGAACGGAATCAGCCGCGGCGCGTCGGGATGATCGTCGTAAAACGCCAGCGCCATCAGCCCCATCCCGCCGGCGCACACGCCGTTCCAGTTCGACCACGATTTGTTGGCCCACCACGGCGGATCATCCAAACTGCGCACGGCCGCCCGCATGAGAAACTTGTCAAGCAGGGCGGCGAAGACCTGCCGCTCGGCGGGGGTCAGCGTGGCGTGAAACAGGTCGAACATCAGGCCCACCGTGGCGGCGAGTTCGCCGTAGCTCAGGCAAAACGGCAGAATCGGCTCGGGCGGAGTGTTGGCGCGGGTTTCGCAACTGATTTGGCGCCATTCCGTCAAGCCGGCCAGATGCCGCAGGGCGGCCTGGCGATACCGCGCGTCGTGGGTCAGCACCCAGGCCGTGGTGAGACATTGCAACCGGGTGTTGATCGTGCGCGTGCCCACCTGCCACGTGGCGCTCACGCCTTCCGGCAACGGCTTCGTCCGCACCAGCCGCCGGGCATCGTGGAGCACCTGCGCCGCTTGCTGCTGGAGAAAGGGACTGTGGAGCTTGCGTTTCAAGTTGGCCGCAATCTCCGGCGTCACATACAACCGGGGCGCGGCTTTCAAGGGGAGCGGGATCATCGCGTTCATGGGTATCACGGGGCGGGCGGACCTGGCAACTTCCTTTTGCGGAGCACGTCCCTCAGCGCCGCCGCCACCGCCCGGCCCACCCATTCCTGCTCCGTCGCATCCCAGAAATGCACGTCCTTGCCCTGCCGCCACCGGTCGAGCGCGGCGCAGGAGCGCACAAACCGGTTCAGATCATTGAGCGCGATCTCCGGGTGCCGGCGCATCACCGCCAACGCCGCCTGATTGTAGATGAGGTCTTCGTCTTTGCGCCGGGCAAACGTGGCGCCGATGATATCGTTCGGCACCGGCGTTGTCGTGCACCAGACCAGTGTCGCGCCGGTCTTCTGCAAAATCTGAATCTCGCGTTCGAGATTGGCCTGGTACTCGGCCGGCGGCACCTGATGCGCGCCAAACTGACCGGTGGCGGCGTCATACGTCTGCCGGAGATCGTGCAGCCCGTGATTGAATTGGATGACATCCCAGTGCAACCCCGGTTGCGTGTAGTCCCCGAGCCACAACTCGGCGCAGACGACGCCGCGCGCGGAATCGCCGCCGTTGCCGTCAATCCGGTAGTAGTTCGCGATGCCGCGCAGCGCCGCCCGGGCCGCGGCGTCGTAATTCATGCTGATCGAGTCGCCAATCACCAGAATCCGCGGCAACGCGGGATCATCCACGGCACGCGGATCCACTTGCGGAACAATCTCCAGGCGGTCGGCCACAAATCGGTCGCCGTGGCACCGGCCGTGCACCGTGACCGCCCAGAATCCCCGGCTGATCGCGCTGGCGTCCGTCACGGACCGGAGGGCCACCGTCGCGCCGGGCCCGCGCAGCCGCAGCCCGACCCACTTCCCGTTCAACGCCACGCGGCCGGTCCGGCCCTGTTCCGCGGCCGGCTCCGGGCGGAACGGCACCAGCAAGTTGCGCGAATCCGTCGGCCAACCGGTGTCCTCCTCCTCGGCGGCCAGAATGACAACCTCCCCGGCCACAACATCGCGCCCGGCAGCCGCGGCGGCGGCATTGGCCTCGGTCAAATGGCGCAGGTAGGCCCGGAATTCGCCGGTCAGACCGGCAAAGGAGTGTTGCGTGACGACCTTGATGAATCGGGTCCGGTCGTGCCAATAGATCGTGTAGCGGGACCGGCCCTCGTGCGTCCGCGGATCAAAAGCGGTTTCCTTCAACAACTCAAACCGGCATTGCGCCGGCTCGACGCGAAAGATTTTTCCCTGCGCACCGTTCAATTCGTCGTTCATCGGAGCAGTTGGCTGAAAAAAATTGGAGCGAGCGAAGGGATTCGAACCCTCGACATTCACCTTGGCAAGGTGACGCTCTACCAGACTGAGCTACGCTCGCTTCCAGTTGCGACGGCCCAACCCTACCAAATCCGGGTTCGACTGCAAGCCGGATTTGTGGTTAGGTGCCGCCCGATGCGTGGAATGGGACTCCTGGCGTTGGGGGCACTGCTGGCGGTCGGCCCGGTCTGGGCGGGGAAACCGCAGGGGCCGCCATCCGCCCGCGCGCCGGTCGCCCTGGAACAGTGGCTGACGGAGGACGACGCGTTGTGGCAACTCTCCCCGGACCAGTTCATGGCCGCGCATCAAGCCGCCGGGTTTGCGTGGGTCGCCGGCACCACCAACCTCGCCCGGGCGGCGCACGCGCCGCTGATGTTCTGCGGGATGCCGGTGATGGAGGCGGCGGCCAAGTTCGAGCGCGGGCGGTTGCAGTCGCTGACGTTGATCCTGTACAACCGCGGCGATGCCGGGCCGTTGACCCAGGCGGCGTTCGAAGCCGCGGTCGCCAAGACCGTGGCGCAACTCGACCAGTGGGCCGGCAGCCGCGGCTCGACGCCGCGCGAAAGCACCGGCGCGAACCACACCATCGTGCGCCGGCAGGCCTGGCGGAAAGGGCCGCACCGGTTGGATCTGACCTGCGGATTTACGCTGCCGCCCGGAGATGCGTACCGGTCGGAGTTTGTGCGGTTGGAGATTTCGGAGTTGAGCGCGTCGAGCGACCCGAATCTGTTGTTCGGGAAACCGGCGTTGACGCCGCTGCGCGCAGTGACCGCGGCGGATCTGTGGTCGCGGGTCAAACGGTCGCCCGACGGCGATGTCGTGGTGACCGGCGTGCCGATGGTGGACCAGGGCCAGAAAGGCTACTGCGCGGTGGCGGTCGCCGAGCGGCTGATGCGGTACTACGGACGGGAGGTGGACCAGCACGAGTTTGCCCAGATGGCGAGCACCAGCGCGCGCGGCGGCACAACCACCAAGGGCATGCTCGCCGCGTTGGAGGAACTCGGCGGCAAGCTCGGCCTCGACGTGCTGGTGGTGCAGGAGTTCAGCGTCACCGACTTGCGGCTGTTGCTCGCCGATTACAATGCGCTGGCCCGGCAGAACCGCCGGCCGGAGATCACCCTCGGCAACGGGCCGATCACCCTCACCGAGATTTACCGGGCCATGGACACGGCGTTGCTCCGGCAGGCCCGGCGCCGCCGCGACGGCGCGCGCGCCGAGTTCAAGGCGGCGGTCACCAAACACGTCAACGCCGGCGTGCCGTTGGCCTGGGGCGTCATCGCCGGCAAGGTCGCGGAAGAGCCGCCGGTCAAGGGCACCGGCGGCCACATGCGGTTGATCATCGGCTACAACGACCGGACCGGCGAGATTTTGTACACCGACACGTGGGGGGCCGGCCACGAGCTGAAACGCCTGGCGCTCGACGACGCGTGGGCGATCAGCCTCTCGCTCTACCGGGTCACCCCCCGCAGTCTCCGGCTGTAACCGCCGGCACCCGCGCACCGTCTCCGGGTTTGCGGTGTTTAATTTCGTGGTAATCTGGTATCATTGAGACGTTCCATGAGAACGCTACTGATTCTCGTCCTGGCGTGCTCGATGGCCCGCGCGGCGACGGCCCCCTTCGAGGTGGACGGGCCGGTGTTTCCGCAGCAGCCGATTGACCGGTTGGTCTGGAACCGGTTGCAGAAACTCGGCATCCAACCCGCCCACACCTGTTCGGACGCGGTGTTTCTCCGGCGCGTCTATCTCGACGTCATCGGCACCCTGCCCACCGTGGACGAGACGAAGTCGTTTTTGGCCGATGCGTCGCCGACCAAGCGGGCCGCGTTGATCGACCGGCTGCTGGCGCGCAGCGAGTTTGCGGATTACTGGGCCTTGAAATGGGGCGACCTGCTCCGGGTGAAAGCCGAGTTCCCGATCAATCTCTGGCCCAACGCCGCGCAGGCCTATCACCGGTGGATTTACGAGGCCCTCAAAAACAACATGCCGTACGACCGGTTTGCCCGCGAACTGTTGACGTCCAGCGGCAGCAATTTCCGCGTCCCGCAGGTGAACTTCTACCGGGCGATGCAGAACCGCGACCCGCAAGGCATCGCCCAGACGGTGGCGCTCACCTTCATGGGCGTCCGCGCCGACCGGTGGCCGACGAACCAACTGGCCGGGCTGGCGGCCTTTTTCTCGCAAATCGGCTACAAGTCCACGCTCGAATGGAAAGAGGAGATTGTCTATTTCGACCCGGCCAAGGCCACGAACGAACTCTGGTGGGCGGCGGCCTTCCCGGACCAAACGCCGGTCAAACTCGCGGCCGACCGCGACCCGCGCGAGGTGTTTGCCGACTGGCTGATCACGCCGCAAAACCCGTGGTTCACCCGCAACATCGCCAACCGGGTGTGGGCGTGGTTGCTCGGCCGCGGCATCATCCACGAGCCGGACGACATCCGCCCGGACAACCCGCCCAGCAACCCGGAATTGCTGGCCTACCTGGAAAAAGAACTGATCGCCGCCCGCTACGACCTGAAACATCTCTACCGGCTGATCCTGAACTCCCAAACCTACCAACGCTCCGCGCTCCCGCAATCCACCCACCCGGCCGCCGCGGCCCACTTCGCCTGCTACCCCCTCCGCCGGCTGGAGGCCGAGGTGTTGATTGACGCGCTGAACCAGATCACCGGCACCACCGAGAAATATTCCAGCCAGACACCGGAACCGTTCACATTCATCCCCGAAGAACAACGCAGCATCGCGCTCGGCGACGGCAGCATCATCAGCCCGTTTCTGGAATTGTTCGGCCGCTCCCCGCGCGACACCGGGCTGGAGTCCGAACGCAACAACAAAATCTCGGCCGCCCAACGATTGCACCTGCTCAACTCCAGCCACATCCAGCGCAAACTGCAGGCGCCCAAATTGCAGGCGCTCCTGCAAGCCAAACGCAACTTGCCGGACCTGGTCACCACGTTGTACCTGACCATCCTCTCGCGGTACCCGACCGCCGAGGAACAACAAATCGTGGCCGCCTACGCGAAGACGGCGGGAAACACTACTGCCGGCGCCGACCTCGCGTGGGCGTTGCTCAACAGCGCCGAGTTCCAATACCGGCATTAGGAGGTCCCCATGAACATTCCTCTTTCCCGCCGCGACGCCATCCGGCTCGGCCTGATGAGCGTGGCCGGCGTCTGGATCAGCAACCGGTTCAGCGTGCCGGCCTGGGGCGTGTCCGCGCCCGCCACCGCCGCCGCGCCCACCGGCAAGGCCAAAGCCGTCATCCAGGTCTGGCTCTGGGGCGGCCCGTCACACCTCGACACCTTCGACCCGAAACCCGAGGCCGGTAACGATTACGCCGGGCCGCTCAAAGCCATCGAGACCAACGTGTCCGGCATCCGCATCTGCGAGTTGCTGCCGTTGCTCGCCAAACAGGCCCACCGCTACGCGCTGATCCGCAGCATGACCCACGGCAACAACGGCCACGAAACCGCCGCCTACATCGTCCAGACCGGCCGCAAACCCGGCGACAGCCTGGTGTACCCGGCGATGGGCGCGGTGGTGTCGCTGTTCAAGGGCTACGACGCCGGCTACAAGGGACTGGTGCCGCCGTACATCGTGTTGACCGAGCCGCAGGGCCGGTTCTCCGAAGCCGGTTTCCTCGGCTTGAAATACAAACCGTTCGCCACCGGCGGCGACCCGTCGCGGACGCCGTTCGTGGTGGAAGGCGTGGTGGCGCAAGGCATCTCCGAACAACGCCAAAAGGACCGGCGCGAGTTGCGCGCCAAACTCGACGCGCTCGAACACGTCCTGCCGGCCGACCCGCAGATCCAGGCGTTCCAACAAGGCGAGAAACAAGCCTACGACCTGATCCTCGGCGATGCCGGCAAAGTCTTCGACCTCACTCGGGAAAAACAGGAACTCCGGGAACAGTACGGCCTGAACAAGTTCGGCCAATCCTGCCTGCTCGCCCGCCGGCTCGTCGAACAAGGCGTCCCGTACATCACCATCAACAGCGGCGGCTGGGACACGCACAAACAAAACTTCGAAACGATGCGCCGCAAACTGCCGGAGCTGGACAAGGGGCTGGCCACGCTGTTGCAGGACCTGGCCGACCGCGGCCTGCTCGCCAGCACCATCGTCACCTGCTACGGCGAGTTTGGCCGGACGCCGAAAATTGACTGGCAACCGCCGTGGAACGGCGGCCGCGGCCATTGGGGCAAAGTCTTCTCCGTGCTGCTGGCCGGCGGCGGGTTCAAGGGAGGCCAAGTCGTCGGCGCCTCGACCGAAAAGGGTGAGGAAGTGAAGGACCGGCGCGTCACTCCCGCCGACCTCATCGCCAGCATCTACGAACAACTCGGCATTGACCCCAACGCCCGCCTGCCGCATCCGCAAGGGCTGCCGGTGCAGGTCATGCCCGAGGCCACCGCCAAATTGAAGGAACTGGTCTGACCCCATGAAGTGGCTTCGGTCCGGCTTGATCCTCGTCCTGATCGCCAGCCCGGCGTGGGCGCAACAACGCGGCGCAAAAGGCCCGCACGTTGCCTACGTCTATCCCGCCGGCGGCCAGCAGGGAAGCACGTTCACCGTCGAGATCGCCGGCCAGTCGCTCAACAACATCACCAACGCCTTCGTCTCCGGCGGCGGCGTGCGCGCCGTCGTCCTCGAAGCCCTGCGGCCGCCAAACGGCAAGGAAGCCACCGAACTGCGTGACGAGTTGAAGGATTTGGAGAGGCTGCGCAACGGCAAGCCGCTGCCGACCAACAGCGTCTTCCGCACCATGAGCCGGGAGCAGATCCGCGACCGGATAGAAGCCATCCGCAAACAGCTCGCGGCCTTTGAAAAACGGCGCACCAACCCGGCCATGGCCGACAGTGCCATCCTCCAAATCACCATCGCGCCCGACGCCGCGCCGGGCGAACGTGAATTGCGCCTCGGCACCGGCAACGGCTTGTCGAACCCGCTCGTCTTCCACGTCGGCCAACTGCCGGAATTCAAAAAAGCCGAAAAGAAACCCGACCGGCCCCCGCGCGCGCGGCTGCCGCAACGCGAGGGCACCGAACCGACCGAGACGGTCATCACCCTGCCGGCCACCGTCAACGGCCAGATCCTGCCGGGCGGCGTGGATCGGTACCGGTTCACCGCCCGCAAAGGCCAGCGGCTGGTCGCCATCGTCAGCGCCCGCAGTCTGATCCCCTATCTGGCCGATGCCGTGCCCGGCTGGTTCCAAGCGGTGCTGGCGCTCTACGACGCGCACGGCAACGAATTGGCGTACGTGGACGACTACAAGTTCCACCCCGACCCGGTGCTCTACTACGAAATCCCGGCCGACGGCGAATACACGCTCGAAATCCACGACGCCATCTACCGGGGCCGCGACGATTTCGTCTACCGGATCACGATTGGCGAGATACCGTTCATCACCAGCATCTTCCCGCTGGGCGGCCGCGTGGGCACCAAGATCACCGTCGCCGTCCGCGGCTGGAACCTCCCCCAAACCACCACCGTTCTCGACGCCACCGGACAGGCGCCCGGCGTGTATCCGTTCACGCCGAGCCGCGGCGCGCCGGCGGCCAACTGTCTGCGGTTCGCCCTCGACACCCTGCCGGAGCTGCTGGAAAAGGAACCGAACAACCAGCCCGGCCGCCGCGCCCAGCGCGTCACCGTGCCGGTCATCATCAACGGCCGGATTGACCAGCCCGGCGACATTGACGTGTTCGAATTCGAAGGCCGGGCCGGCCAGGAACTCGTGGCCGAAGTCGTCGCGCGCCGGTTGCACTCGCCGCTCGATTCCCTCCTCAAAGTCACCGACGCCCGCGGCTGCCCGCTCGCCGTCAACGACGATTCCGACGACAAAGGCGCCGGCCTCGAAACCCATCACGCCGATTCCTACCTGCGCCTCACCTTGCCGACCAACGGCGTCTACTACGCCATCCTCGCCGACACCCAGCACAAAGGCGGCCCCGACTACGCCTACCGGCTCCGCCTCAGCGCGCCGCGACCGGACTTCGAGCTGCGCGCCGTCCCGTCGAGCCTGACGGTGCGCGGCGGCGGCACGGTGCCGCTTACGGTGTACGCGCTGCGCCGGGACGGTTGCACCAACGCCATCAGCCTCGCGCTCACCAACGCGCCCGCCGGCTTCAAGTTGACCGGCGCGACCGTGATCACGACGCAGGACCAGGTGCAAGTGACTCTCAGCGCGCCACCGGCGCCCACCGCCGAGCCGCTCCCGATCCAGCTCGTTGGCCGCGCGACGATTGACGGTGCCGCGGTGGTCCACCCGGCCACGCCGGCCGAGGACGAGATGCAGGCGTTTGCCTACCGGCATTTGGTGCCGGCCAAGGAATTGGATCTGGTCGTGATGGGCCGCCCGGCCCCGCGCACCGCCATCCGGCTGCTCAATCCCACGCCGTTGAAGATCCCCGCCGGCGGCACCTGCCGGCTTCGATTCGCCCACGAGCTGCGCAACGTCCATTTTCAACTGACCGGCGCGCCGCCCGGTCTCGTCCTCCACGCCAGCCAGCCCACCAGCGCAGGCACGGAACTGATTCTGGCCAACTTGGCCATGAAGCCCGGCCAAACAGGCACGCTGTCGTTCCAGGCGTTCGTCCGCGGCAAGAACGGCAAACAACAATTCAAACTCGAGCCGCTGCCCGGGATTCCCTTCGAGATCGTCACGGCGGGGAAGCCAAACTGATGGCAACTCCTGGAGGCCTCACCATGCAACGCTACGGCTCAGTCATCGGCGTCCGCAAATCCAAGCTCGCCGAGTACAAGAAACTGCACGCGGCCGTCTGGCCGGGAGTGCGGAAAATGATCCACCAGTGCCACATTCGCAACTACTCGATTTACCTGCGCCAGGTGGCCGGGCGGTATTACCTGTTCAGCTACTTCGAGTATACCGGCCAGGATTTTGCCAGAGACATGGCGAAGATGGCCGCCGACCCGACCACGCAAAAGTGGTGGCGCGTCTGCAGGCCGTGCCAGATTCCACTGCGTGACCGGCAGAAGGGCGAATGGTGGGCCGGCATGGAAGAAGTCTTTCACCAGGACTAGGAATCATGAAAATACTTTGGCCCTCGTTGTTGACCGTCTTGACGCCCCTCGCCACCAGCATGACCAGCGCCGGGGAGTCGTGGCGCCAACCCGACCCGGTGGCCGTCAAACGTTGGCAGGATCTGCGGTTCGGCATGTTTATCCACTGGGGCCCGGTCAGTCTGACCGGACACGAAATCGGCTGGTCGCGCGGCCACCAAGTGCCCCTCGAGAAGTACGATAATCTCTACAAGGAATTCAATCCCGTGAAGTTCAACGCCGACGAATGGGTCCGCATCGCCCAAGCCGCCGGCATGAAGTACATGGTCTTGACCACGAAACACCACGACGGATTTTGCCTCTGGGACACGAAATTCACCGACTACAACATCATGAACACCCCGTTCCGACGCGATGTGGTCAAAGAACTCAGCGACGCTTGCAAAAAACAGGGCATCGCCTTCGGCGCCTACTATTCCGTCACCGATTGGTACAATCCTAACTGGCCTGTCACCAGCCCCGCCGGCAAGGTCAAACGCGCCAAGTACGACCTCGATGCCTACGAAAAATATTTGCAGAACCAGATCACCGAACTCATCACCCAATACGGCCCGCTCATCACCATCTGGAACGATGTGCCCGCCATGTACGGCAAGGAACGCGGCGAACGCACGATCGCGCTCGTCCGCAAACTCCAACCCGACATCCTCATCAACAACCGCACCGGCGCCGGGGGCGATTACGACACGCCCGAACAACACATCGGCAGCTTCAACATGACCCGACCGTGGGAATCCTGCATGACCATCTCCGCGCACAATCACTGGGCCTGGGGCGGCGCGACGGATGGCGTGAAATCGTTGGCCGCCTGTCTGCAGATGTTGATCCGCGGGGCCGGCGGCAACGGGAATGTTCTGCTGAATGTCGGCCCGCGCCCCGATGGGGTGATTGATCCCGAACAGGCCGGCCGCCTCAAGGAAATCGGCGACTGGCTCGCCCGGTACGGCGAAAGCATCTACGCCACCCGCGGCGGCCCGTATCAACCGGCCCAACACCTCGTCTCCACCCGCAAAGGCGACACCGTGTACCTCCACATCCTCGCCTGGCCGGAGGACACACTTCACCTGCCGTCGTTGCCGGCGCAGATCGTCAAGAGCACCGTCCTGACCGGTGGTTCGGTGGACGTGAAGCAAACGCCCGCCGGCCTCGCGATTTCCCTGCCGGCGGCGCACCGCCAACCCATCGTTACGGTCATCGCGCTCAAACTGGACCGGTCGGCCCTGTCCCTGGACCCGATCCCCATTCCCGGCTCCGCACAACCATCAGAAGTGAAACAGCCATGACCTCTCGCGAACGCGTCCTCGCCGCCATCGCCCACAAACAACCCGATCGCGTGCCGGTGGATCTGGGCGCAACGCCCAGTTCCGGCATCTCCGCCATTGCCTACGGCAAGCTGAAACGCCATCTCGGCATCACCACCGGCCACACGCAGATTTACGATGTCGTCCAGCAACTCGCCCAACCCGAAGACATCGTGCTCGACCTCCTGAAGATTGACGCAGTGGACGTCGGCCGGACCTTCAACACCACGCCGCGCGACTGGTACGACATCACGCTGGCCGACGGCCAACCGGCCCAGTACCCGGTGTGGTTCCGCCCGGAGCGCCAACCGGACGGCTCATTCATCGCCCGGCACGCCGACGGCACCGACCTCGCCCACATGCCGGCCGGCGGGACGTTTTTCGATGAGACCTGTTTCCCCTACCTCGACGGTTATCCGGCGGACTACACCCACCTGCGCGACGCGATGAGCAAGGTGCTCTGGCAGGCGTTCGCGCACAGTCCATGGGACCATGCCGCCGAGCCGGATTTCTGGCGGCAACTCCGGCACCGCGCGCTCGCCCTGCGCCGGAGCACCGACCGGGCCATCCTGATTGCCTGCGGCTGCAACCTGTTCGAATGGGGCACCTTCCTGCGGCGGTTGGACAACTTCCTCATGGACATCTACACCGAGCCGGCCGCGGTGGAACGATTGCTCGACGCCTTGATGGAAGTGCATCTGGCCGGGCTGGCCACGGTGTGCGAGACGCTGGGCGATGTCGTGGACGTGGTGCGGTTCGGCGACGACCTCGGCATGGACAGCGGCCCGTTCATGGCGCCGGAGATTTACCGGAAACTGTTCAAGCCCCGGCACGCCCAGCTCTGCGCCTACGTCCACAAACACACGCACATGAAGACGTTCCTCCACTCGTGCGGCTCGATCTACGCCCTGTTGCCGGACCTCATCGAAGCCGGCTACGACGTCATCAACCCGGTCCAGACGAGTTGCCGGGACATGGAGCCGGAGCGGTTGAAACAGGAGTTCGGCAAGGACATTTGTTTCTGGGGCGGCGGTTGCGACACGCGCGCCATCCTCAACCGCGCCACGCCGCGGGAGGTGAAGGAGCACGTCAAACGCCGGCTCGAAATCTTCGCGCCCGGCGGCGGGTTCGTCTTCAACACCGTCCACAACATCCTGCCGGAAGTCCCGCCGCAGAATGTGCTGGCGATGTTCGCGGCCATCGAGGAATTCCACTCGGCCGCCGGCTAGGCCGGTGACGGCGGCGGCGCGAAGCTGCGGCCACCGAAATAACTGTCCCACGCCTCGTCCAAAATCGCCGGGGTCAACTCGAACGGCCGGCCGTCGAACTTGCAGATGTCCATCGCCCGCAGGATCAGATCGCGCGGTTCGCAGGCCATCATCGGCCGGTTCTCTTGCTGGTACCGCCGCACGAGTTGTTCCGTCAACGTCAGATCGGCCGCCACGCCGAGCGCTTGGGCGCACCGCAGAAAAATCTCCGTGTAGGTCTCCGGTGTCGGCGGGTGCACCTCCAGCCGGTAACCCATCCGTCGCAGAAACGCCGCGTCCAGCAGGTCGGCGCCAGTCAGGTTGGTGGCGAAGATCACGATCATCTCGAACGGCACCTGGATTTTCTTGCCGGTGCGCAACGTCAGGTTGTCCGTCCGGTATTCCAGCGGCACGATCCAGCGGTTCAACAATTCCCGGGGCGACACGCGTTGCCGGCCAAAATCGTCAATCACCAAGACGCCGCCGTTGGCTTTGACCTGCGACGGCGCCTCGTAGAACCGCGGCGTCTGCGTGTAGGTCAGATCGAGGCTCTCAATCGTCAACTCGCCGCCGGCCGAGACCAACGGCGGCCGGATCTTCACCCAGCGCCGGTCGTATTCGAGGCTGGCCGGCACATCGACCGGATGATGATCGTGTTTGCTGAACACCCGAATCACATGGCCGTCCACCTCGATGGCGTACGGAATCCACACGGCGCCGCCGAGGGCCTGGACCAGCGCCCGCGCCATGGCGGTCTTGCCGTTGCCGGGCGGGCCGCTCAAAAACAAACTCCGCCCCGAACTGGCCACCAACGCCAGCCGGCGCCGGACGTTTTCCGGCAACACCAACTCGCGCAACGCCCGGTCCAGGGCGGCCGGGGACACGGGCGGCCGGCCGCGGACCTGGCTGACCATCATCTCCGTGTACGATTCCAGCGATACCGGCGCCGGCCCGACGTAGCCGCAGATTTCCAGGGATTGGCTCAGACGGTTCCAGCCCCGGTCCGTGAGTTGGAACCGGTGATTGTGG
>Ga0315298_1000438_pt1 | contig 79587 bp, 39 predicted proteins | sample WHS_1_MG_FD_203077 | JGI IMG/M metagenome (GOLD analysis project Ga0315298, IMG submission 203077) | Extremophilic microbial mat communities from Washburn Hot Springs, YNP, Wyoming, USA - WHS_1_MG | ecosystem: Environmental > Aquatic > Thermal springs > Hot (42-90C) | place: USA: Wyoming... | reverse complement strand
CACTCGAATGTTATGCTAGCCAAATCACTTGCTCCATTTGCATCACAAGCAGTCACATTAAACACATAATTTTTTCCCGGCTGGTAGGCCGTGCCAGAATCAGGGGAAGTCCATAAGTAGCTCAGAGAAGGAGGGCCTTGAATGATGTAGCTTGCGCTTAGGCTTGCAGATTGCCCAGCCGAATCATTAACGTACCACTTATAGTTATGGTTTCCAGCTGGCAAATCGTTTAGGGTTATGCTAAAGTTTAAGCAAGTTGAGTTATGAGTTACATTGGTTACAGTTGGATAAGTATAGTTTGTTTGGCCATTCCACTCGAATGTTATGCTAGCCAAATCACTTGCTCCATTTGCATCACAAGCAGTCACATTAAACACATAATTTTTTCCCGGCTGGTAGGCCGTGCCAGAATCAGGGGAAGTCCATAAGTAGCTCAGAGTTGGTAAAGCATTTGTCGTTAAATAGCTAAATGGGTTCTGACAAGAAGTTCCATTCCAAATGTTATAAGTATTGTTAGCGTATACACACCACCTTATCGTGCACCCTACTGTCGAGTTTATAACTACAGTAAAGTTAGACCAAGCTGAAGTTCCGCTTAGACTCATCCCTGTTATGTTTTTTAGACTACCAGTACAATTATCGAAGCTAAAGATAGCATAGCTTAAACCATCGCTATTCTGCCAAAAAAGGTTATGACTAACTGCTGTTCTTGCTAAAGTAGAATTGGTTGAGTTTAAGGAATAGGTAGGTGGGTAACTCCAAGTTACTGTTAAGTTAGCAAAATCAGCGTACAATGTTAAAGTATGTCCTGTCTTTGATTGGTTTCCTCTCGCTGCGAACTGAACAAGCTTTGAGGTTGAATTGTAAACAGAAGATTTATTGCTTGCATCAAAGTAGATGCAATAAGTGTTTTCTGTGTTGTAAGGCAAAACTTGCCAAGACACCCAAGAAGCAGAAACGGTATTATACCAAAGTAAGTTGGCAGAATAACTTCCTCCTGTTGAATTGTACTCCCCTTCCCAGCAAAATCTTAAACTTGAGATATAGTCAAAATTGTAAGATGATAAGTTAAAGGTGTATCTTTGAAAAGTAAAAATCCATGAGGCTGTATTTGACTCACACCCGTTGGCATCACTTCCATCTGTGTCATAATAGCCAGAGTTACAAGTATAAGTACAACTACCACTCGCCACGCACTTACAATTATCATTCACACAGGTATTGGTGTTAATAGTATCACAACAACCTACCATGTTTGTGGAAGCTGAACAGCTTCCACTTCCTGTGGCGTTTGCTAACGATGGACATGATGCTGTACATAAATTAGAGGATAAACAAGCTGTGTATGGATAACCATCACAACTTGTTCCATTAGTATAGCAAGTGCAACTTCCACCGCTTGCACAGCTTGCAGATATAGTTTCTTGTGCTGTCGAACTTACGTAGACATTGTTTGAAGTATTGATATAGCTATATCGAGAATCTGTAAATTCTGTGGTTGCCTGGGATGGAGAGTCTGTTGTTGTTGAAGAAACAAGGTACGCTTTGTGTGTAGCGTTTGGCAAAAGCTGGTCAACAGGATCTAAAACTAAGGAATCATCATAGATGTTACTAGTGACATTCTTTATCAAAACCCTTTTTCCTTCTACAACTACTTTAAAATCCTTAGCCAAGTCAGAAAAATCTATCAGTACATTCTTCCACACAAAGCTGTAATCGCTATACCGAGCAACATCACCAATCAAATCAAAACCAACTAAAAGTTCACTGCTTTTTTTTCCACAACTGCTTAAAGAAGAATTAGCTACAAGAGAGCTTATGTTAAAAATCTTCAACCCCCACTTTCTTTTAAACCCTTCTTCCCTTACAAAGTAGTCAAAATCAAGCTGAGAAAGGTCTACCTCCTTTTCAGTCAGAATGAAAGGTCTTATTTCTAATGCTTCTCCTTCATAAACAAGCTTAAACCTGTCTTTTGCCAGATGGAAGGACGATCTTTTCAAGTAGTTGTAATCCTGTTTAGGCGCATACGCAAGAGTTATACTTCCATCTTTGTTTTTTATTTCTTCAGGTTCACCAAGTAATAAAGGTTTTTCCTTATCCTTAACTTCTAACTCAAACCTTACAGACTTTAAAGGTGAAGCTTCCACATCGCAGAAAACCTCTAGTTTACCTTGCTTCTTTGGAATATAGAAAGCTTCATACCTTTTTTCTCTTTTGTTGAAATATGCTAGAATTGTTTCGTTATCAACCCTAAAAGTTACGTTAGCTGGTTTCGTGTACAAACACCATAGTGTTACTCCTTGACCTAAATGAACAGGCTCTGGAGAAAATCCTGCTAATATTTTCTCTCCCAAGCTTTTCTCAGTTTCAAAGCTTAGAAAAGCGCTTCCATAGCTTATTTTGTTCTGATTTAGAAAGTTAGTCTGAACTTCTTTACTTAGAAGTACTGGTTCCGAATTGCTTCTGGTTTGTAAGTGAATGAAAAGTACAAGAGTAAATAAAATCGCAATTATTAAGACTAACTTTTTTCTACTCATTCTTCAACACCTTTTTTATCTTATCGCTATATTCTTTCAGATAGCAGATAGAAACAACTCCTACCCTCCTTTGAGAAACTTTATCAGCTTTAACCAAGCCAAAAATATACTTAGAAACAGTATTTCTATTAGCACCAACTTTTTTAGCTATATCAGTGATAGTCAACCCTTCCGGATTTTCCTTCAGCACTTGCAGTATTTTCTCTTCCAGCATTTAAACACTAATGCAAGGCATAATGCCTAATATTAAGTTTGGCTTTTTGACAATATAAAAGCAAGGGAAAATTTCCTTAAAGCTTTAGATAGCATTATGCTGTTCATTAAGCTAAGCATTAAGACTAGCTTTTAGATTATTAACTATTGGTTGTTAATAACGATTTTGGTATATTATAATATACCAAAAATTTAAATATAGATAAAGTACAATATACTAATATGCTAAAAGAAGGTTTAGAAAGGTTTAACGAATGGTGGTTTACAGGAAAAGTGAGGAAAGAATTAGCCTTACCTTTTAAAAGATATGCTTTCTCAAAAGCCCTAGAAAGCTTGAAGGACAGACAAATTTTGATAATTACAGGCTTAAGGAGAGTAGGAAAGAGTACGCTTTTGTACCAGATCATAGAAAAATTGTTAGAAACAGAAAAGCCAGAAAAAATCCTATACTTTTCTTTTGAAGAATCTAAGGAAAACCTAAAAGAAGTTCTAGAGTTCTATGAAAAAAGAATTTTGAAAAAACCTTTTGAAGAGGCAGGCAAAGTTTTTGTGTTTTTTGATGAAGTTCAGTATGTTGATAATTGGTCTTCAACTCTTAAGCAATTTTATGATTTATATCCAAACTTGAAGTTTTTGGTTTCTGGATCTTCTTCTTTGCTTCTTTCAAAGGAAGCCTTAGAAAAGTTAACAGGAAGGTTTTTCTTTCTTGAACTCAAACCTCTAAAGTTTTTAGAATTTTTAGAGATGAAAGGTGTAAAGTTGGAAAAGGTGGAAGTGTCTCCAAGAAGAATTGAAACTTATTTTTTAGATTACTTGAGAAAGTCAGGATTTCCAGAAATCGTTGATTGGGAATCTGAAATTAAAATTGCAGAATACGTTAAAAATTCTGTGATTGATAGGGTAGCATTTAGAGACATACCATTATTGTTTAAAACAAGAGACATGAGTTTGTTAGAGAGGATAACAAAACTAATTATTTCAGCTCCAGGTAGCATCCTAAACATAAACTCTCTATCAAAAAGTTTAGGCGAAAGCAAAATAACAGTTTCAAATTACTTAAAGTTTTTAGAAACATCGCTTTTGATAAGATCGTTAGCTAATTTCAGGCCTGCATTCTCTTCTTTTTCTAGAAAATTAAGAAAGTATTATCCAGCAACAACGTCTCTAATCTTCTCGTATTCAAAAGAAAACTTTGAAGCTAATTTTGGAAAGGTTTTGGAAACATATGTTGTCAATACCTTAAACGCTGAGTATTATTTTAGAAAGGAGAAAAAGGAAATAGACATAATTCTTAAAAACAAAAGGCTATTGCCAGTAGAAGTTAAGGAGAGTGTGAATGAAGAAGATGTAGAAAAATTTTCAAGACTAGTAAAGTATATTAAAGCTGAAAAAGGCATAATGGTATCTTTAAGCCAAGAGTTTGAGAAGGAAGATGTTAAAGTAATCCCAGCATACCTAATTGAAAAGATTTTGGTAGATGAGTTTTTGAAAATTATTTAACTTCCCTCTAAAAGCGAGTATACTCTTTTTCTAAACTTTGGCGGAAAATTCTTTAAGTATCTTTCTAATTTTTCCTTTTTTACTCGTTTTTTAATTTCTTTTAAAACATCCTCTGCAGGAATTTCGTTGAAGTAAACAAGGTCTAATAAAGTCTTCTCTACATCAGCTACAGGAACGAAAAAGTTTTCATACTTAAAGTAATCAAATCCAAAGAAGTACTTTTGCCTTATTCTATGCAGGACCACATTACTACCAAGAATTTTTCTTATACCAACTCTCACTTTTTTTGTTGTAACGATAATAACGTTCGTTTCTTGTTCCCAAAGATCGTGGAAACTTAGAGCTTCCTGTAATCCTATATAAGCAGGCTTGAAGCAGAATACAGCAACAATAGGATCTTCGTAAAAACTGTACCAACCCTTTGTAATTCTTTTTATTTCACCTTTCTTGACAAGGTTGTGTAATAACAAATGACTGTAACTTTTATTTTTCACTATAAGCTCTACATCCTTTGCTCTAAAGACTGGAGTATTCCTTAAAACTTCTCTTATTTTATTCAAGTGTATCATTCTACCCATTTTCTTATCACTTCCATCATATCTTCTAGCCTTGGAACACTTCCAGAAATTATTAAAGCTTTTAATTCTTTTTCATCCACAGGCTTTACAAATTCTTTTATTAACCTTCTTAATGCATCTTTTACTTTTCCCTTTTCTTCAACAAATTTCAATAGGAAGAAAATATCATACAAATCTCTAATTTTTTTTCTTTTAAGGTACGCAGAAATCTTTTCTTCAATAACCTCTTCTGGTCTTAACGTGTTTACAAGAATAGAAGTACCGTCGCTCATCTCAAAAGTTTTTGTAACAAAGTTTTTAATATTCTTAAAAATAACCTCAAACCTAATTACAACGCTTGAATAGGAAAACTTGGCAAAAACAGAATTGTTTGTTTTCTTAAATTTCTTAACGATAAATCCCTTTCCTTTCAAATTATCCAAAAATTTTTCCATACGCTCTTTTGCACTAAGCGGAAGATAAACGTCAACATCTTCAGAAAACCTGTTGCTTCCGTAGCACCGCCATATTGCGGTACCACCATGAATTACTGCAGTAGCAAAATTATTGTACATCTCCATAACTAACATGTCTTGGGCTAGTGCTACAAGCTTATGCACCCTTTTCTTTAACTTTTTGTCTATAGGAATTATCACCATAAATGGGAATTAACCATTCTTATATATAAATATAAGTTTAGTAGCTCTATAAAATAGAATAGCTAACTAAGTTATTAGTGTATTCTCGGAAACTAAAAATATAAATATTAGTTCCAGTAAATAAACTAATACGATATTAAGAAGACGTGATATTTTTCCTTTCCTTTTCCAATACCTAAAGTAAAAAGTGATCCCAATTTTTGGGAATTTTGCTCACTAAAACATTTTAGTTTTTTATAAAATTATTGGAAAATGTCAGTAGGAAGGAAAAAAGGTTTAGAGTTATTTTTACTAGAAATCTTTTTAGTCTAACATCTTTTATTCTTCTAACACCAAATTAATATTATGAAGACTGTTTTCCTGCTTATAGATGGCATGGCAGACTTACCAATAAACGGTAAGACACCATTATCAATTGCAGAAAAGCCAAACTTAGACTGGCTTGCTTCTAGAGGCTGTACAGGCGAGCTACTAGTTGCTCCAAAAAGTATGTGGAAAAAAGAAGTTTTAGGAAGTCACACGCTTAACATAGCTTTGCTCGGCTACGATCCAAGAAAGTTTAACATGGCAAGAGGTCCCTTAGAAGCAATTGGCGCAGATATACCCTACAAGCAAGGTCATTTAGCCTTAAGATGCAACTTTGCTACTGTTGATAAAGATTTAATTGTTATTGATAGAAGAGCTGGAAGAAACACTTATGGTTTGGATGAGCTTGCACGATACATAAACAGTCATGTGAACATTGGAGTAGAATACAATTTCATGCGAACTTACGGCCATAGAGCAGTACTAGTTTTAAAACATGAGCTAAGCGATAAGATAAGCTCGAACGATCCTCATGTAGAAGGAAAAAAGGTAGGAAAAGTTTCTGCTACTGCACCTGATGCTCTAATTTCAGCAAAGCTTGTCCAAGGTTTTGTTGAGCAAACACATAGCTTGATAGAGTATCACCCGAAAAATGCAGAAAGGATAGAGAAAGGAATACCACCAGCAAACTATTTGCTAGTTAGGCAGCCTGGTAACAGAATAGTTGAGCTTACGCCAAAGTTTACCAAGAAATGGAAAACTAAAGCAGTAGTTGTAGCAGAAAAAGGAGCGGTGAAAGCTACTTGTATGCTTGCTGGCTTCGATGCAGTAACAGTACCTGAGGCAGATTTTGAAAAGACTCTAGACTTCATCTTTGAAAAGATAGAAGAGCTTTTAACTGAGTATAATGTGGTTTACGTACACATAAAAGGACCTATAGATGAAGCAGCTCATGATGGAAAGTTTGAGGAAAAGGTGAGAGGAATAGAGGCTGTTGACAGAAAATTAGAAGCTTTCAAGAATTTTAAGGGTAGGCTGATAGTAACTTGCGACCACATAACTTCTACCGAGCTAAGAAGGCACATGCCAGGAAAGGTCCCTTTGTTGATTTATGGGAAAGGGAAGGATAGGGTTAAAACTTTTGACGAATTTTCAGTAAAGAAAGGCAAACTCAAGAATTTCACTCCCAAAAAAGTCTGGAGGTATGTATTTAAAAGCTAAAGCTCTGTTTTTAGAAAGTATATATTTTTATATACTATCTACAAATAGAAATTATGTACGAAACTGAGCTCCTCAGCAAGTTCTCAAAAATGCCTGTATTTTCGTTAGCAGACGTATCTCAAATAGTTAGGAGCAGAGATTATTCAAAGGTTATAATCTCGAGGATGATTAAAAAAGGGAAAGTAAAAAGAATAAAAAGAGATACATACACACTTCACGAAGATCCTCTTTTAGTTTCTACTTTTCTAGTAAAGCCTAGCTACGTTTCTAGTATATCCTCTCTTTACCTCCACAAAAAGATTACACAAATTCCAAACGAAGTTTTCTGCTTTACCAGCAATCTTCCTAAGAGGTTTTTCTTTGTGATGCCAATCAACTTTTTTCACACAGATTTCTTTTTTGGGTTTGAGAACGAAAAGTATGATGAGTTTGAAATTCCTGTAGCTACAGATGAAAAGGCAATAATTGATTCTATAGGAAAAGTTCCTTTGTCTGTAGTCGAAGAAGCTTTTGAAAATTTAAAAGTAGAGAGAATGGTTGAGTACTTGAAGAAGATTGGGAAATCGAGCTTTGCAAAAAGGATTGGCTTTCTGTTGGAAAAGAATGGTTACGACGTCTATCACGAGTTAAAAGGATTGATAAAGGGTAGCTACATCCCTTTAGACCCTTTAGTTAAAACGCATAAAAGAAAGAACGAAAAGTGGAAGGTTTTCGTATGATACAAAAAGAGTTATTGCTAGAAATAGCAAAAAGGAAAGGGTTGAAAAATAAAGAGCATATAGAAAAAGATTATTTTCAAGACCTCTTTCTTTTCAACTTGTACAAAAAGTCGAACATTTTTGTGTTCAAGGGTGGAACATGTCTTTACAAGCTGTACAACATGCCAAGATTCTCAGAGGACTTAGACTTCTCTCTCCTGAAGGCTTCTAAGGATATACCTGAGATAATTGGGGATGTAGCGAAAAGTATGCAGGCAAAAGTGAAAGAAGTTAAAAAGATGAAAAAGTCAATGTTGTTCAAGCTAGGTTTTAAAGGAATTATCACAGAGTACAATACATTAAGGATAGACGTTAGCCTGGTCAACATAGTCTTCGGTTTTGAAACAAAAAATTATGTTTCAAATTTTATAGACATTAACCCATTCACTCTTAAAGTTTTAAAGCTGGAAGAGATGATCGCAGAAAAGGTTCATGCACTTTTTGCAAGAGAAAAGGCTAGGGACCTTTACGATCTATTCTTTTTGTTAAGGCTGAGCAAGCCAGATATAGAAATTATAGAAAGAAAATTAAGGTTGTTTAAGATGAAATTTTCCTTACAAAAATTAAAGAGAAAAGTTGAAGCATTAGAGAGTGTGTGGAAAGAAGAATTGAAACCATTCTTGTTAGAAGAACTTCCGAGCTATGAGGTCGTGAAAAGGTTTGTCTTCAACAGTTTTAACATTAGCTAGAAAAATTCTTTTCCACTCTTGTGCATCAAAGGCTTGAACTGCTCATTTCTTACATGTTCTTTCAAAACTCTTCCAACTACAAGCCAATGATCGCCAAAAAGCTTCATCTCTTCTACCTTGCATTCAAAGCTTATTGGACATTCTTTTATTACTGGCGGTCTTATCATGTCAGAGTTTTCTGCAGTAATCCTTGCAAGCTTGAACTTATCAGTCTCACTGCCAGAATGACTCCCGCATATCCATGCTATTTCTTCCATTTCTCTTGAGCATACGTTTAAACTAAATTCTTTTACTGCTTTCAGGTTTTCAAAAGTATACCTTCTTGGTGAGATAGCAAAAGAAACATACTTAGGCTCAAAGCTTACAGGCATCAAAAAGCTGGCAGTCATCACGTTAGGCTTGTCTTGCTTGTCGACTGTAGCTATCAAACAAACTACTCTTGGAAAGATTTGCTCGGATATTCGCATGAATTTAATATGGTCAAACATAAATTTAATTAATGAGAGTAAAGAAGCTTGAGATAAGAAGGATCTTCTCTACGAAGTGTAAGGAAACTCTAGAAGTTGAGCTGGAAACAACAGAAGCAAAAGTAAGAGCATCAGTTCCTATGGGAACAAGCAGAGGAAGGCATGAAGTAGTTTACTTGCCAGTTGATGAAGCTATAAGGAAGTTTTATATAATCAGAAGACACTTTACTTCAGAAGATTTTCCAGAGCAGAAGGATGTAGACGATACTTTACACATAATAGACAAGAGTAAAGACTTTCATGAGATAGGCGGTAATCTTGCCTTGGCAATCTCATCTGCTTTTTTAAAGGCATTTGCAGCAGAAGAAGGCAAGGAAGTTTTTGAGTTTTTAGGCGGCAAAAAAATTCCTAAACCTTTGTGTAACGTGGTAGGAGGCTGGAAAGAGAACAGAAGCGACATTCAAGAATTTTTGCTTTTACCGGTGCATCAGAAAAAATTTTACGATTCTGTTAAAAAAATTTCTAACGCTTATTTACAGCTTGGTGATCTTCTTTCGCAATCAGATCCTTTGTTCAACTATGGAAGAAATGCAGAATCTGCATGGATAACCACTTTACCTATAGAAGAAGTGCTAAAGCTCTTAACAAGAGTTGCAAACGAAAATCTATTAAAAATTGGCTTGGACGTTGCAGCCTCTCAACTTTGGGACGGAAGCAGATACTATGTTTACACTTATTCCAATAGGATCTTCAACTGGAGAGAACAAATAGATTTCATGTTAGACCTGATGAGAAACTATCCAATAACCTACTTGGAAGATCCTTTTCATGAAGACGATTTTATGTCTTTTTCTGCTCTAACAAGCATGGTTTCAGGCAAGATTATTTGTGGTGATGACTTATACACGACTAGTTTAGAAAGACTGAAGCATGGTTTAGACTTCAAAGCAACCAATGCAGTTCTAGTAAAGCCGAGTCAAGTCGGAACTATTACAGACACGATAGAGTTTGTTAAAAAGGCAAAGGAAAACAAGCTAACAACTGTTTTGTCTCATCGTTCAGGCGAGACAGAAGATACGCTAATGTGTCATTTGGCTGTTGGTCTTGAGTGCGACTATATAAAGCTTGGGATAAGCGGCGAAAGGACTGTTAAGATAAACGAGATGATAAGGATAGAAGAAAAGCTCGGGTTATAAAATTCTCGGAAACAAATTTAGTTTATGGAAAAAGTTTGGCACAAAAAGAGGAAGGAGGAAGTACTTCAAATCTTCTACACTTCTGAGCAAGGCTTGAGTGAAAGAGAAGCAAGAGAGAGGCTAAAAAAGTTTGGGTTCAACGAAATAGTTGAGGGAAAGAAAGTAAATCCTTTGTTAATCTTTCTAGGACAGTTCAAGAACTTTCTAATTATAATTTTACTGGTTGCTGCTTTTGTTTCTTTCTTGGCTGGAAGGGAAGACGATGCAATTCTAATTTCTGCAATCTTGTTACTAAATGCTCTCATCAGCTTTTTCCAAGAATACAAAGCAGAAAAGGCAATGGAAGCTTTGAAAAAGTTGCTGGTCCCAAAGACAAAAGTTATTAGAGAAGGCAAGCAAAAAACAATTCCTTCTCGTGAACTCGTTCCAGGAGATATAGTCCTGCTCGAAGAAGGAGACAAAGTTCCTGCTGATTGCAGGCTAATAGAAGTTTTAAACCTTAAAGTTGACGAGTCTTCTTTGACTGGAGAGTCTGTTCCTGTAGAAAAGCATGATCGAGTTTTAGGAGATGTTGCAACTCCTGAAAGGAAAAACATGGTCTTTATGGGAACTATCGTAACTTCTGGTAAAGCAAAAGCAGTCGTTGTTGACACAGGCATACATACAGAGCTTGGAAGGATAGCAGGCATGGTAGAAAAAAGGGAAGAGGAGACTCCTTTACAGATAAGGCTTACACAGTTTGGAAAATGGTTGGGAATATTCATCTTGATAATTTCACTTTTTGTTTTCCTGATAGGAATAGCTAGAATGATAGAGATTTCTCGCATGTTCTTGACAGCAGTCGCACTTGCAGTTTCTGCAGTTCCAGAAGGTTTACCAGTCACGATAACAGTTGCTCTTGCCTTAGGAGTCCACACTATGGCGAAAAGAAATGCTATAGTGAGAAAGCTTTCAGCCATAGAAACTCTAGGCTGCACTACTGTAATAGTTGCTGACAAGACTGGAACAATGACTAGCAATGAAATGACAGTAAGAAAGATTTTCACAGGAGATAAGAGGATAGAAGTGACTGGTGTTGGCTTTGAGCCTCATGGAGAATTTTTGTTTGAAGGAAAGCCTTATTCTGACAGGAACTTACAGCTTTTGTTGAGAGCTTGTGTTTTGTGCAATAATGCATCTTTTTTCAGGGAGGGAGATAAGTGGAAAATAAGCGGAGACCCTACAGAGGTTGCTTTGCTCGTTGCTGCTGCAAAAAAGGGAATCTTGAAAGAGGAGATGCAAAAGAAGTTTAAGACGTTGGTCGAAATTCCATTTTCTTCAGAAAGGAAGATGATGTCAGTTTTAGTCTCAGACGGAGAAGAGACTTTGGCATACGTGAAAGGAACACCTGAAAAAGTGTTGGAAGCTTCTACCAGAATTCAGAAAGAAACTGTAAGCATGCTTGAAAAAGAAGAAAGAGCTGTACTTGAAAGGGAAATAAGGAAAATGGCTTCTGAAGGGTTAAGAGTGATTGGTATAGCGTATAAGAAAGTAGAGAGCAAAGACCTTTCTCCAGAAAAAGTAGAGAAAGACTTAACTTTTCTAGGGCTTATAGGCATGCAAGATCCTCCAAGAAAAGAGGTTAAAGAAGCTGTAGAAAAATGCAAGACAGCAGGAATAAGAGTTGTGATGGTTACTGGTGATCATAAAGAGACAGCAGTTTCTGTTGCTAGAGAGCTTGGCATTCTTGAAGGTCTAGTGCTTACAGGTTCTGAATTAGATGGAATGAACGATGAGGATTTGGAAAAAGTTGTTGAGAAAGTTAGCGTGTATGCAAGAGTTTCTCCAGAGCATAAGTTTAGAATAGTAAGGGCTCTGAAGAGGGCTGGGCATGTGGTTGCAGTCACAGGAGATGGTGTGAACGATGCTCCTGCTTTGAAGGAAGCTGATGTTGGTGTAAGCATGGGTATGAGAGGAACAGACGTGGCAAGAGAAGCTAGCGACATAGTTTTAACAGACGACAATTTTTACAGTATAGTTGCAGCAGTGGAAGAAGGCAGAGCAATATACGACAACATAAGAAAGTTTATCAGGTTCATGCTTTCTGTAAACTTTAACGAAATATTTGTTACAAGCTTAGCCATACTTGCTGGTTTACCATTACCGCTTCTACCTTTACAAATACTTTGGATAAACTTGTTGACAGATAGTCTGCCGGCTTTAGCTCTAGTTTTTGACCAAAAAGACCCTGAAATCATGAAAAGAAAGCCGAGAAACCCGAAGGAAAGCATTCTGCACGGAATGAAACTTTTCATTCTGGCCGCAGGATCTTTAGCATGCCTAGCAACTATTGGTTCTTTTGTATTTGGTTTTATTACAGCTGGAGAATTAAAAGGAAGGACTATGACTCTTACAACTGCTGTGTTATTCCAGCTCTTGTTTGTTTTTAACTGCAGGTCTGAAAAGAATCCTGTTTTTAAGACCAAAATATTTTCTAACAAGTACTTAGTTCTGTCTGTTCTAGCAGCTTTGTTACTCCAGCTTATTATAGTTTTTGTTCCATTCTTCAACACACTCTTTTCTACAGTACCGTTAAACTCTACAGAATTGTTGATAGTCTTACTCTTATCTTCTTCAGGACTTTTGCTTTTCCCGAACATTTTCATGAGTTAAGAAACTAAAGTACAAAAAACAAAAATTATTTAATGAGTGTAGCAACAGAAGTGCTCGTACTCTTTGCATCTCTAATAACTCTTTCAGTCTCAAGCAGAGTTGTCGTAGGTTCAGCCACAAAAATATCTAGAGTTACGAGAATAGGAGATTTGGTCGTAGGTTTCGTCCTTCTTTCCATAGCTACAAACCTACCAGAAATAGCAGTGGCTTTTTCAGCCCTAACTTCTAACAATGTGCAGCTAACTCTAGGAAACATCTTAGGCTCGAACATAACTAACATAAGCTTGATAGTTGGGCTGGCAGCTATACTTGCACCAACTACTATAACCATAAGGAAGAAGGAGTTAGGGACACTTTCTCTGATACTCTTTCTAACATCTTTCATAACTTTGCTACTTCTTTGGTTTGGAATTTTGAGCAAGATTTTCGGTCTGATTTTGGTTCTTGTTTTCGTCTATTTTTGCTGGTATTCTGTTAGAAAAGAAATTACTACAGGAAAGATTAAAGACGGTAAGCTAATAGCAAACTTAAGCAGACTGGTTTTGTTGATGTGTGCAGGAATCTTCTTCGTTATAGTCTCTGCTAGGTTTGTCGTAAACTCAAGCTTAAGGATAGCAGAAGATCTCGGCATAGATACTTCTGTTATCGGTGCTACTATTGTGGCAATAGGAACTTCTTTACCAGAACTTTCAATAACTTTGGAGGCTGTAAAGAAGAGGCATGTAAACTTAGCCTTGGGAGATTTGGTAGGAGGATGCTTGACAAAGTTAACTTTCTTGCTTGGTTCAGTCCTTCTTTTTTCTACTTTTGCAGTAGAAACTACAGTCTATTCTACTCTTGTTCTTTTTAGTTTAACAGCAACGATACTTCTTTGGCACTTTATAAGCGATGGTAAGCTTCAGCTAAAAGAAGGCTTAATCCTGCTTTTAGTTTATCTCATCTTTCTGCTAACAACTTTCGGAGTAGAAATAAGCTTGGCATGAATATATTTTATCTTAAGCCAAAAATTTTTACAGGCGAGAAGATGATAGAAATAGACGGGTCTATAGGCTATGGACAATTGTTGCGCACGAGTATATCTTTATCTTGTCTAACTTTAAAGCCGGTGAAAATTTTTAACATAAGGAAAGGAAGGCCAAAGCCAGGATTGATGCCTCAACACTTGACAGGAGTAAAAGTTGCTGGTGAATTTTGCAATGCAGAAATAAAAGGACTAAAGCTTTATTCTACTGAAGTTGAATTTTTTCCAAAATCTTTCAACGTTTACGACAGGAAAATTGACATCGGATCAGCAGGTCAAACCTCTTTACTTTTGCAGACTTTAACCCCTTTGATGATTTTTTCTGATAAAGAAGTTAGCCTGGAAGTAGTTGGGGGAACAGCAGGCTTAGGTGCTCCAACAGTTCAATTTCTTCAGCATGTAACTTTTCCTCTGCTTTCAAAGCTAGGAGTTAGACAGCCAGAAGTAGAGATAGTTAAAGAAGGCTTTTATCCACATGGGGGAGGAGTAGTTAAAATAAAATTTTCCCCCATTAAAAAGTTGAAGGCTGTAAGCTTAGTAGATAGAGGAGAAGTTAAAAAGATAAAAGGAATTTCTGTAGCAGGCTCTTTGCCGAAAAGTATTGCTGAAAGGCAAGCCACTTCAGCAAAAGAAATTTTAGAAGAAAAAGGTTATGAGGTTGAAATTGAGTCGAAATCTGTTAGTACTTTCTCCCCTGGAACTTCGATTACTCTTTGGGCCGAGTGTGAAAATTCTGTTCTTGGAGCTGATAACATAGGAGAAAGGGGAGTACCTGCAGAGAGAATTGGCGGGGACTGTGCTAAAGATTTGATTAGGTCGATTGAGTCTAAAGCAGCTCTAGACAAGTTCATGGCCGACCAATTGTTGCCTTTTATTGCTCTGGCAGAAGGAAGGAGCAAAATTAAGGTAGAAGAGATTACAGAGCATTGTGTGACTAACATGAAGGTTTGTGAGATGATGTTGGGAGTAAAGTTTGTTGTAGATGAAACAGAAAAGACAATAGAAGTAGATGGGATAGGGTTTGTCAATAAAAATTTTAGGTAGACTGTTTTTCTTCCAGTCTGCACACTAGCTCATGCTGTGCTAAATTACAGTATACGGGCTTTTTACAGTACTTGCAGATACCTTCTGGTTTTGGGAGATTGTTTTCATCTGTCATAGTTTCATTGAACCTTAATTTCTCTAACCTTCTTTGCCTTTGCTTTTTTGAACCTTATCTCTAGAACACCGTCTTCCATGCTTGCCTTTGCAGTTTCTGGTAGGATTTCTGTAGGCAGTGTTAGGAACCTTCTGGCTGCACCAAACCTTCTCTCAGCTTTAAAAACAGTCTCAGTCTTTTCTACCTTTTTTTCCTTGTGCTGAGCTAATATTTCAACTGTGTTTTCTGTTGCCTTTATTGATACCTCATCCTTTTTAAATCCAGGCAAATCAGCTCTGACTATTATTTCATCAGTAGTTTCGCTTATATCAACAGGAAATACTGTTTCCCCCACTTCTCCCATTCTTCTGAAAGCCTCTCTCATCATTCTTCTCATTCTTTCTAGCTCTTCAAAAGGATCTTCCCAAACCATAAAGGTCCTAAAACTATTATTTTCCGTTCTAACTTAAAAACCTTAACGCCTTAGCGTTTTTTATTTCTCCTTTTCCTCCTGTAGGAACCATCAAAACTTCGTTACACTTCAAGCACCTGACAACAGTAGAAGGCTTGTCGAAGACTATTTGCTCGTTCTTACATTTTTTGCACAAAACTTTGATGAACCTGGAAGTAGGCATTTGAATTATCTTTTTCATGCTTTCACCAGCTCAAACTTCTTTGCCCTCCAACCTTTTATTGTATGCTTCTTACCGCATACTGTACACTTAAGCCTCAAGTCAACACGCTTTGTAGCTTTTTCATATTCAGGCTTCTCCTTAGGAAAGCTCCCGTATCCTTTGAGTTTTCTCAAGAACCTTCTTTGACCTTGTGCAAGCTTTCTCCTAGGCTTCTTTTTTACAATCTCTACAGTGTGCTTGGTGTGCTTCTTGCAGTAAGGACAGTACTTGTTCAGCTCTTTTGGAAACTTCATACACTCACCTTGAACTCTTCTGCCATACCCTTTTCTACAAAAACCTTCATGTTCTCCTCAGGAATCCTAGCTATATCACCACTCTTGAAAGGCCCGTAAGTGTTACCGTCTATACCAACAAATGCAGGGACGTCTACTTTAAACACGATCATTGGTACCAACTCCTTTTCTTTTAGTGTTCCTTCGAGCATTTTCCCTCTCCTCTTTTTAAGTATATTCGTTAACTCATCAAAAAAAGCCTTTTCTTCGCTCGTTAAGTTTTCAGGCTTCATTCCAGTCCTTGCTGCTATTATCGATAAGTTTAGTATCTTTCTTTCTCTTCTGTTGAATATATCTTCCACTAGTCTTTCTACGTTCTTGATCTCAAGTGCAGTCTTCCTGTCATCCCTGAGAGTAAGCTGCTTTTTTTGTTGCAGGTACTTTGCTACAGATTCAAAAAAGTTTTCAGGGATTGAAGTTAGCTTAGGCTGCCTTTGCTCTTCTCTCTGGACTTTTCTTATGAGCTCATAGGTAATAGTTTGTTCTTCCATAAGACCATCTTAATAATAAGTAAGGTATAACTTATTTAATCTTAACTTTCTTCTTCAACTTCTTGAAAGGGTAGTTCACTGGATTTTTTATGCCCTTGCAAGTTTCGTCTGGCTCACAAACACCCATACTAGAATAAAAGTTTTCATGGTCGCAGCTGGGTGGTAGCAAGCCTCTCTCTTGTCTGAAGTGCCATCTTAGCTGACTTCTCAAGTAGTTCGTCCTTAATGGCGGAGAGTTTTTCTCGTTCCATTCAAACATGGTTTTCTCTATTCTTTCCAAGTCCCAGTTCATAGACCTCAAAAAGTTTACAAGGATAAAAACAGACCTTTTTCTACCGTCAGTAACGCCGTTTAATATTTTCTTTATACAAGGTGGGAAAAAAGTTTCTGGTACAGGTTTTGTAGGCTTGAAAACCTTAGGCTTTGGCAATTCTTCTTTCTTTTCTACCATGTACTTGCTGGCCCAGTCTAATGCTTCTATTACAAGCCCTTCTGCATCGTGCGTTTCTGCAGGCTTGATAAACTTTTCTTCTACTCTTACTCTTTCTGGTTCAGCATCTTCTCTCTTAAAACTGTCTATCCTTTCAGGCTTTATAGGCAAGCTTACAAGAAAGTTTTTTTCATGCAAAGAGTAAGGCAGCCTAAAAAGATGTCTAGAGCCGAAAACGTCCATGCTAACTACTTTGAAAGGGTCTAGCTCACCTTCGCTCGTTATATCCTTGACAGGCTTGCCAACTCTTTGAGATATGTTGTTTATACTATCCAGGTTTAGTAACTCAGACTTCAAGTCTTCCCTTATGTACCACTTTATGTATTCTATGATTTTTTGTAGTACTTCTGGGTAGAGAGAGCTTGTTGGTTGAAGATTAATTTTCTCTGGTAATGCTTCATAAGGAACAATTATATGAAAGCCTTTACCACCTGAAAACTTAAGAGAAAAGCTTTTAACTCCATGGTCTTTCAGAGCTTCTACTATTTGTTTTGTTGCAAGCTTTGCTATTTCAAAATCTTTTACGTCAGGGTCGATCAAAACATCCCACCCGATTCTCAGGCTGTCCAAGGCTTGCTTACTCATGTTTACGTCCAACTGCATAGGGTTGTTCCATCTTTCTACTGATCCATGAAAAGAAACAGTACCTTCTGCTACTGCCTGCAGTATGTCAGCTGAATACTGTAGCACGTCAGGTCTTTTGCCAAAGCTGTTGTCAGAAAAGACAGAAACTACTTCCCTATTCTTCGATACCTCTATCAATGCCTTCTGCACAGATTCTCTAGAATACCAGAGCCAAACACGTTGAAAGTTCATTTTTATCAGTTGAGGAAAATTTTCCTCAATAAATATTGAGTAAAGAATTTATTTGTTTCTTACTTTTTTCCACCTTATACCTTCTTTTGTATCTTCAATCAGTATCCCAAATTCTCTAAGTATCTTTTCTCTTATTTCATCAGCATCCTTGAAGTTTCCTATTTTTCTTAGTGCTTCTCTCCTGATTATAAGGTTTTTAACTTCTTCTGGTAGTTCTTCTCTCTTTATTTCTTTTTGCAAAATACCAAAGATTTGACCAAGTTCTCTGAAAGTTTTGATGACTTCGTCTGAAAGACTTTCATTAATTTCTCCATTTTGCATGCTTATTAAAGAGTTTGCTCTGCTCGAAAGCTCATAAAGACAAGCAAGTGCTTTTGGTGTGTTAAAGTCGTCTTCCATGAAAGCTTCAAACTTTCTTTTGCATTCTTCAATAAATTTTTTGAATTCCTTTTCACTTTCTGTTAATTCTTTTCTTTTTTTTGCTCCCTGCAAACTTTCCAAAGTGTTGTAAAGCTTTTCCAAGTTTATTTTTGCTTGCTCAAGGTTTTTTTCGCTATAATCAATAGGGCTTCTGTAGTGCGAGGAGGCAAAGAAAAATCTTAGGGTTTCAGCATCGTACTTTTTCAAAGCATCCCTTATCGTAACGAAATTTCCTAGGGATTTTGCCATTTTTCTTCCTTCAACTGTGAGAAAGCCTGTGTGCAGCCAGTATTTAACAAAAGGCTTTTTACCTGATATAGACTCCATCTGAGCTATTTCAGCTTCATGATGAGGAAATATCAAATCTCTAGCTCCTCCATGAATGTCGTATTGAGGACCAAAGTGTGCTTCAGTAATTGCAGTATCTTCTATATGCCACCCGGGTCTTCCCTCAAACCAAGGAGAAGGCCATTTTGGCTCGTTTGGTTTGGACTTTTTCCATAGACAAAAATCTCCTTTATTTCTTTTGTTCACGCTTTCATCAATTCTGGAGACAGCATCTTCTGCTTCTAAAGTAGTTCTTCCAGACAATTTGCCATAATCTTTGAACTTGCTTAGATCAAAGTAAATTCCGTCTTCTATCTCATAAGCATAACCTTTTTCCAAAAGCCTCTTAACCTGACTTATTATTTCTTTTATGTAGTCTGTGGCACGTGCATACTTGTTCACAGAATTGATTCCCAAAGATTCCATATCCTTGTAGAATTCTTCTTCAAACCTTCTAGCAAGGGCTTCAGGAGTCAAACCTTCTTTTTTGGCTCTTTCAATTATTTTGTCGTCCAAATCAGTGATGTTTTGAAGATAAAATACTTTGTACCCTTTATGCCTGAGGTATCTTACGATAATATCAAACTGCACGTAAGTTTTCGCATGTCCTAAATGTGAAAAATCGTATACTGTAGGACCACAGACAAACATTTTCACTTCTTTATCTTTCATTGGCTTGAAAGCTTCTTTTTTTCTTGTCAGTGTGTTGAAGACTTTTAATACCATAGACTCACTCGATGAGAGCCCGGGACGGGATTTGAACCCGCATACGTCGGTCTCAGCTTCTCATCTCCTATCAAAAGACCAACTGCAGCCGACTGCCTAACCGGGTTCGGCCACCCGGGCTTGTATATTTTCTCATATAGTTGACTTAAAATAAAAGCAGAAGAAGTTCTAGCAAAGTAGGCAAAAACACCCACCCATTTTTACACCTAATTTTTGTTAGACTTGTATGCTTAAATAATTTCACTTTTTCTTCTTTACTTCTTTCCTTAGCTTAGAAATCTTTGTTTGTTTGCCGCACTTACTGCACTCTAGAAGGAAGAACTGGTTTATTCCACTCCCGTTCACAAAAGGTTCTTTCCACTCAACCCTTCTTTTTTCTGTAAAGCCGCATTCAGGACAAGTAAATTCCACTTCTGCATCCTTTTCTTCTTTCAGCTTTATTATTCTTATCCTACCCTTCGTCTTACCTTCCAATGCTCTTATCGTCGTGTACTCTATCATGGCTATACAGGCTTTCTCTTCGGACGTAAAGCTCTACTCCCACACTTCCTACACTTTACTTTTCCAGCTCTTACTTTGGCAGGATCTGCTCTAATCTTACTCTTACACACTCTACAGACGAACACACGATGGTAGAGCCTTGCAGTTGCTTCTGGGAACAGCTTTTTTGCCATATTATCACTTACTCCTATACCTAAAATTCATTAAGAGTTAAATTTAAATATTCTGTTTTCTAACTCTACTCGTAATATGTTGAAGGAAGAGATAAGGATTTTGGGTTTTGACGATGGAGCCTTTTCCTCGAGAAAGGGTAAAGTTCCAGTAGTAGGAGTTGTTTTTAGGGGTGGAAAGTTTCTTGATGGTATACTCAAGACTGATGTAAGGATTGACGGTAATGATGCTACAGGAAAGATAGTAAAGCTTATAAATAAGAGCAGACATAAACAACAGTTAAAAGTGATAATGGTAGATGGAATAACTTTTGGAGGTTTTAACATCCTGGACATTAGAAAGGTTTACGAAAGCACTGGTATACCAGTAATCGTGGTAAACAGGAAGCACCCAGACTTAAAAAGGGTTAGAGAAGCTCTGAAGAACTTTAAGGATTATGAAGAAAGGTGGGAACTTATAAAAAAAGCAGGGAAGATAAAAGTGTGTGAAATTAGGCCTAAGGTAAAAGTTTATTACCAGTCTGTTGGAATGGAAGAAGATGAAGCAAGAGAAGTGATTGCTTTGAGCAGCACTCACAGCCAGATTCCTGAACCTTTAAGGGTTGCTCATCTAATTGCTACTGCTTTAGTTAAAGGTGAAAGTGGTGGAAGGGCTTAAGAAAAAGTTTAAGAAAGTTGAAAGGCTGTTGATGAAAACTAAGGTTGGTATAGCAATTTGGATAGTAGTAGGATTGTTCGTTCTCTTGTTTTTGTTGCACTCGAAGAACATTCTCTTATACTTTCTGGTGATAGTTGGGACGCCTGCACTCTTCTACTTTAAGAGCCAGGATTGGCTTCCTTATATTTATGGTGGAATTGTTCTTGCACTTTTGGCTCAGCGCCTCTTAGGAACAGCACTTTCTACAAGCATGCCAATAGTTGCTGTTGTCAGCAGTTCGATGGACCATGGTATTGGCTCAGGCTATCCGTGCAATATTATGGTTACAAACTATACAGAAAGCTTTGATAATTGGTGGGGGTTGTGTGGGCATACTTATGAAAAGTTTAACATAACAAAAGAAGATTTTGCCAATTTTCCTTTCAGGGACGGGTTTAAAATTGGTGACATGCCTGTTGTGCACGGTTCGGACAGCTATAGAGTAGGTGATGTGATAGTCTATGAAGCAGGGCAGTCAGCACCTATAATTCATAGAATAGTGAAGATCAACGAAGACGGAACTTATCAGACAAAAGGAGACCACAATGCAGGACAAAATCCTTATGAATACTCGATTAAAAAAGAACAGATATACGGAAGAGTAATCTTTATCATACCAAAATTAGGATATTTTAAAGTATTTGCAAGCATGTTTGGTGTTTAAAATGCTTAGGTTTTGCCCAAAGGATGGAACTTTGTTGAGTGTGAAGAAGGTAGGAAAGGAGAAGGTACTTTACTGCAAGAAGTGTGGAAGGACTTTCAAAGGAGAGAAGTTGACGATAAAAGAGACGATAAGAGAAGAAAAGAGAGGAATAGTAGTTATGGAAAAGGATGAAGGAATTTCTGAGCTACCGACTACAAAAATCATGTGTCCTAAGTGCGGTAACATGGAGGCTTATTGGTGGGTCCAGCAAACACGTGGGGCTGATGAGCCGCCAACAACATTCTACAAGTGCAAGAAATGTGGCTACAGCTGGAGGGTCTACGGTTAAAGAAAAATTTAATAATCCTTAGCAAATTATTTTTATGCCAATTCACTACGTGCCAAGGAAAATAGACGAGATAAAAGAAAGAGATTCTTTCATATCTATCATCGGCAGAGTAGAGACAGTAGGAGATAGTTTTTTCATTTTGTCAGACGGTAAGAACAAGATAGAGATAGTCTCTGAAGAAGGGACGGAGGAAGGTAAGCTTGTGAGAGTTTTCTGTTCTAGGGTGGGCGATGTATGGAAGGCTGATGTTGTTCAAGACTTGAGTGGTTTAGACTTGGAGCTTTTTAAGCGTGCTGAAGAAATTTACAGGAAAACAACAGAAAAAACATTAAATACTTAAAAACAAGTTATATTAAGGGGTTGAGATGTTTAAAGCAACGCTTGCAAAACCGAGCATTCTAACAGATTCAATTTCTACTGTAGCTGAGCTGATAGACGAAGGGATATTCAAATTAACAAAGGAAGGAATAAGCCTAGTTGCTGCTGACAGGGCGATGGTTGCTGTCGTAGATTTTTTCATGTCCTCTGATGCTTTTGAAAAGTATGAGCTGGACAAAGAGCAGAGCATAGGAATAAACATAATCAACTTGCTTTCTGTCCTGAAAAGAGCAGGTAGTGGTGACAAGGTGACTGTAGCATTGCAGGACAACAAGCTAGAAGTGTTGATAGAAGGCAAGAGCAAGAGAAGGTTTGTCATACCACTTTTGGACATAGCTCCTGAAGAAGTACCACCAGTAGACCAGCTTGAGTTTACTTCACAAGTCAGCTTAAAGCCTGATGTTCTACAGTCGGGTGTAGAGGATGCAGAAATAGTTTCAGATTCTGTTGTGGTTGAAACTTCTCCAAACTCTTTCTTGATGCGTGCAGAAGGAGACATAAGCAGGACTGAACTGGAGCTTAAGAGCGGTGATGAGCCCCTTCTAGAGGTTAAGGCTAGTGGCTCTGTCAGAGCTAGGTATCCGCTGGACTACTTGAAGAAAATGATAAAAGCAGCTAAGCTTTCTGATGTAGTTCGCATAAAGTATGCTCAAGATTATCCGATGAAGATGGAGTTCGAGACGAGCGATAAAAAGGTTTCTCTTTCTTTTGTCCTAGCCCCGAGAGTGAGCGAGAGCGAATAAAAATTTATTCCTGTTTACTTTTTTGAGCTTTCTTTTTATTCCAGTCTTTCTTAGTTTCACACTTCGGGTCAAGGCACATCCTGAAAGGTCTTTTACCTTTGCGCAAGACTTGAATTATGGGAGTGCCACACTTTTCACAAACTTTTCCTGTTGCTTGAATTCTTGCATTGTGTGGTAATGGATAACCAGTCTTGCACTTAGGATAGCCGCTGCAGCCAACGAAGAAAAGTCCTGTCCTTCTAGACCTGATTATTCTTAGCTCAGAACCACAGTTGGGGCATACACCAATCCTTCTTTCTTCTTTTCTTGCTTCTTGCAGGCCTTCCAAAAGCTTCTTCCCTATCTTCTTTTCGTTTGCCTTAAACTCTTCCAGTATTTCTTTCAAAGTTTCCTTTGCTTCTTCAACAACTTCTTCCCTCTTTTTCTTTCCGTTGTAGACTTCATCCATTTCCTTTTCAAACTTTCTAGTCAAGTCTTCGGATAAAATTTTGGGGGAGTATTCTTTCAAAGCTTTAGTTACTGCTTCGCCAAGTTTAGTGACTTGTATAGACTTGCCTATGATGTACCTTCTGTCATAGAGTGTTTGTAAAATCTCACTTCTTGTAGCACGTGTTCCTAGCGATCTTGCTTCCATTTCTTTTATTATGCTGCCTTGAGAATAGCGAGCAGGAGGTTGAGTTTCTTTTGCCAGTTCTTCCAACTTTATTACTTTAACAATCTGTCCAATTTTAAGCTCAGGCAAGATCAACTCTTCCCTCTTCAAGTAAGGCTCGTATATTTTAGTCCATCCTGGCTCTATTGTTCTCTTACCAACAAGCAAGAAAATATAACCATCGATATCTAAGCTTACTGTGTTAGTTTCCCTTAGAGCTTCGTCTGCGAAAACAGCTAGGGTGCGTCTTGCTATAAGGTCATAAATTTTCTTTTGCTGAGCAGTGAGTTTTGAAAGGTCAGGAACCTCATGAGTTGCGTAAATGGCAGGGTGAGCAGGATCTTCCCTCTTTCCTTCAACAGGCACAAGTTTTTCTTTCTTCAAAAGCTCTTCAGCAAATTTCTTGTATGGAGGCAAAGAGGCCAAAGCTTTCAATATCTTTTCATAATTTATGGTTGGTGGTAATTTCTGGGAAGATGTACGAGGATACGAACAATACCCTTGTTGATAAAGCGATTCAGCTATGTTCATAGTTTGCTGAGGAGAAAATTTAAAATGTTGGTAAGCTTCAGCTTGTAGGTCTGTAGTGTTAAAAGGAACAGGAGGAGCCTGTTTATACTTTTTCTTTTTAACATCCTTTACTTTAGCATCTTTACCTTTACAATCTTTCAATATCTTATCAGCATCTTCTTTCTTCCATATTCTTCCTTTCTCATAAGCAGCTACAGCCTCTGTCTCATCGATTTTCACATGTAACTCTAGCTCCCAGAAGGGCTTTGGCTTGAACTTCCTTATTTCGAGCTCCCTTTCAAGCAATATTGCTAAAGTTGGTGATTGAACTCTTCCAGAAGACAAAATCGCAAAACCCTTTTCAGCAACACTCTTTAAAGCCAAAGTTAAAGCTCTTGTTATATTTATGCCCCAAAGCCAATCTAGTTCATGTCTTGTTAGGCCTGCTTCAAGTTGGCCAAAACCTATGTGTGGCAATATTTTTTCATAAGATTCTACAAGTTCATCTTTAGTCAAAGTTGAAAATTTTAGTCTCTTGGCATCAGTTCTATTGGCAAGAAACTTCAGGATGTTAAACCCGATCACCTCACCTTCTGTATCATAGTCTGTAGCTATTATAAAATCAGAAGCTTTTGGTACTAACTTACTTAAAACATCAAAATATTTTTTTGAAAAAGCCGAATCTTTATTCACTTCATAGCTAGGCTTCCAGGTATAACTAAAAACGGGATAGCTCCAGCCCTTCTCTACAGGAGCTAAATTGAACAAATGCCCGACAGCACAAACTACCACATGCTTCTTGCCTTTTCTCTCAAACTCATAATAAGTAACCTTATTCTCATCAGTATACACTTTCAAGCTCTTGTTTTCGGCAAGAGCCTCTGCAATTCTCCTAGATGCATCGGGCTTTTCAGTTATTATTACAATAGTCATAAACATACCGTTTTGTAAATTCTATATTTGTAAAAAGTATTAAAATTGATTTATTCGAGAATAATCGGAGAGACTTTGGTAATCTCTTTTACTATCTTCTCTAGTGCAGAAATTTTATCTTCTAGGTAGACATTCCTGCTCAAGAGCTCGTTCAGCCTTTCTTCTGGAAAGACTTGTGTTTCTTTTAGTTCTTGTAGGGCTGTTCTAATGCTCTCTACCTCCTTCTTGTTCTCCTCTCCTACTGCTGTTATTCTGTTGGATAGCTCTTCCATTTGCTTTCGCAAGCTTTCAACGTCTATGAACTTTTCGTTTACTTTTCTTTCTACAATTTCAGTGACTTCGTTCTTTGTTTGAGCTATAATCTCTTGTACTTCTTTTAGCACGCCTTCTGTCTGGGATAGTATCTTTTCAGTGAGGTATATCCTGTTCTCTTCTTGTTTCTTTGTCAGCTCGAAAATTTTGCTGTTTAAGCTTTCAAAATCTTTGCTCAACTTATCCATCCATACTTTTATGTTTCCTAGTTCATCTTCTACCATGCTAACTTTGTCCATTCTTTTCTCAACACTAGAATGTAAAGCATCAACTCTTGCTACCATTTGTCTAACTTCTTCTATTTTTCTTGTGACCTCATTGGCTAGCATACCCAGTTTTTTAACGTTTTCCAAGCCTATAGTGGGCTGCAATTCTTTTAGGTTAGATTTTAAAACTTCTATGCTCTTTTCCAAGTTGTCTACACGTGCTTCGTTTCTTAAGACTGTGTTCTGAATTTCAAGAATCTCTTTTATGTTCTTGCTGACTAAACCTTCAGCCAACTTCTTCTCTATACTTTCTTTAAGTTCGGTAAAATCTTCACTACTCAATTGCTTTCTTAAGGTAGCTAAATTCTTTTCAATTTCCTCTACCCTTTGGCTTAATTTTACTAGTTCTTCAGCTTTAACACCTTTCAGCTCACCCAAAATTTTTTCAGGACTAACTCCAGAAAAGGATGATAAAGTGTTCTCAATGCTTTTAACTCTATCCTTCAGGTCTACAAGCTCAGAAGAACTTTCCATCATCTTCTTGATTTCTAGCACGAGTGCATTCTCGACCATAACCAGGTCTTCTAAATCTTCCAACCTTTTCTTTAATTCTGGAAGGTCCAATTTTTCAAGATTCTTCTCAACAGATTTTATCTTTTCTTCTAGTTCGCTTACTTTCTTCTCTAACTGCAAGAATTCAACCCTAGAATCTTTGCTTGGCAAGAACCCACCTAATGATATATTTGGGTTGCTACAAGGTTATTTTTTTCGTTCCAGAGCCAAAAGCCCCAGATGCAGACAACAGCAAGGATTAATCCTTCCCTCCACAGCAAAGTATGGACGAATTCAAAGTATTGCAAGCCGTAGAATAAAGCTACTAGGATTGTAGTAAGTAGGCGTAGAAAGTTGAGCAAGAATATTGTGGGAATTGCTATCGATACGAACTTTAGCTTTTTCTTCCAACTTTTGATTGGAGTGGCTATTGCAAGCGCTAAGAGCGCATACATGCTCTTCCATCCAGTAGAATCCCAGGAAACGTCGATGGAATAGAACTTGTTTTGGTTGGCAGTTATTACTAGTGAGCCCTCTTGGGTAGCAGGATAGCCAAGCAGTACTAGTGAATTTTTTGTCAATGCAGCAAGAAAGTCTTGTAACGGCTGGAAAGAAAGGTTTAAGTAGATTACAAGGTACATGGGTATTGCTAGCAAGTTAAACTCTACTAAGAAAAGGAGAACAGTCAGTAGTTTTCTTTCCTTTTTCTGTATTTTTCTAGCCATTTTATCAGTCCAGATTTTCTAACTTCTGCCAAAAGGCTTTCCAGCATATCTTCTTTAACACATTTCACACCATCAAAATCTTGAATGAATTCTTTTTCTAGCTTTATTATTGGGAATTCTAGTTTGCTAACGTCAAATTCTTCGTTGCTTTCTGTGACAAGAGCTTTTATTCCAAAACTGTTTAGCACGTTGGCATTGGTAAGAGAGTTGCAGTAGACTACACGGTTTTCCAGGTCTAAAAGCTTGTCCAGCTTTTCTAGCTCTAAGCTGCTTATGCTTTCTAGTTCAACAAGTGGTTCAAGCTTTTTCATTCTTATTTTCTCAAACTTTTTTAGCAATTCATTTGCTTTTTTCAGCTCTTCCAACTCTTTTCTACATGCTTCCATCTCGCTTAGGCTTAGCTTGATCCTTTTAAAAGCTAAAAGTTCTGCTTTTCTTTTTGACAAAACGTGAGTGAGCATGTCTAACTCTTTTCTAGTCTGTTCAATCTTTCTTTCCTTTTCATGCAAAACCTTTTCCAGTTTTTCTTCAGGCTTCTTTACAGTTTCTTCCTTAGTCTTTTCTTCCTTCTTTTCCACAATCTCCTCAACGATGCTTTCGACGTTTTCTCCTTCAGCCTTCAACAACTTTTTTATCACTTCTTCAAAAAGTTCAGAAGCATCTTTCTTGTAGAGCAGGTAGCCAACTCTCGAGAAAAACTTTCTGTACTTTTTCCAAGCTTTTAGGCTTGCAGCAAGAGCATCGACCTCATGCTCATTTTTCACTCTATCCATAAAACTCTTCACAAGTTCCTGCTTTTCTAGCACAGAAAAAGAAATTTCAGGGTAGAATAGTTTGCAGCCGAAAGAGCTTGCTAGCTTTTCTACACTGCTTGGTGGAGGGTTTACGTCTGTAGCGAGGATTATTGGTCTTCCGAACTTGAGGATAGTCCTTATAAGCTCGTCCCTTCTCCAGTCTCTTTTGCTTGCTAAGTAAAGAATTTTTCCGTCAAGGTCGAGTATGGCTATGCCTGTTGTAGTACCAGGGTCTATGCCTATGATGACGTTCTTAATCGAAGACCACCACTAATATTTTTCAGTCAAGACCTTTCTTATTTTTGATGCAAGCTTTTCCCCTATCCCTTTGACTTTCTTCAGCTCTTCTTCATTCGCACTAAAAACTTTTTCCACGCTTCCAAAACATTCTAAAAGTCTTTTTGAAAGAACGCTGCTAACGCCAGGAATGCTTGCGACTATCCTTTCTTGCAAGAGTTTTAACTCTTTCGGCTTTTTCTTCACCTTGAAGCCAACTTCTTTCCTATTTTCTTCCTGTTCTTTTTTGGCAATCCAGTAGATTGTTCTTGCTGTGTCGTAAGGGTTTCTCGTGCTTATCAAGCTTATACCAAAATCTACTATCATACTAGCAAGAGCTGCTTTCAGAGCATTCTCGCCTATTTCTCTGTTGGAATAGCCTTCTATCAGGATTACAGGCCTTTCAAAGTTTTCTTTTAAAAGCTTGGCTTGCTCGAAGATTCTTCCGTCTATGATGGAAGATACAAAGTCTGAGTGGGTTTTCCTTTCTACAGCTATCCTGCCTTCAGAACAAACGAAGTCGCCCACTTCCAAACTCATCTCGTTCACAATAGCACCCAGGCTCTTTAAATGTTGGATAACTTCCTTCTCTCTGTAGTCAGCAATCACTACAACCTTTGATGGTTTTAGAATCTTTTGTGTCTCCAGAAATTCCACCTATAATTTTTGAGTCATTTTTGGAATATAAAGTTATTTTTCCGTAAAGATTAAAATTTTTGTTTTTCTATTAAAGGATTCTTCTCACCTTTCTTTCTGGAAGTACCGGAAGTTTACTACCAAAAAAGATATCTTTTTTAGAAAACAAAAATGAGAGAAATGTCAACAAAAATGGAAAAATTAACTAGCGAAGACTGGAGCGATCTAATTCAGGGGATTTTATTCAATTTTAAAATCACAGAGGAAAAATTAGGAAGGATGATTCAAGTAAGTCTAAGTAGTATTTCGAGTTGGTTAAACCAGAAACATAACATTCCTTCAGATTGCAAGCTAAAAATTCTTTCATTAATTGAGAGGAGTGGCATATCTGTATCAAACTTAATCGACATTGGAAAAGAAGTTAAAAACTCCATTCTTTTTGATAATACTTTAGTGAATAAAACAAACTCAGTTAAAAGGTCGCAATTAGATGGTGATATACTTTTTATTAGAGATAATCAATTGTTTTTGAATACACCACTTCTTTTCCCATCTAAATGTCATGGAAATGATATAAAATTTATATTTCAGGAAGAGTTTGTTATCGTCTTTTTCGAAAATAAAAATAAAGAGAATCCGCAACCATTAAAGTTGCCTAAGTTAATTAGTGTAAGTGAGGACTTTCTTGTCGGTTTAGGTATTTGGATAGCAGAAGGAACAAAAACGAAAAGGAACCCAAAGATTGCAAATAGCGAGCCAGTAATAGTTCAACAAGCAATAAAATTTTTCGAACATATTGGTATAGATAAGGAAAAATTATCAGGCTGGGTTCAGATTCATCCAAGATCGCCATTTAAAAGTAATGAGGATAAACTAAAAGAATTCTGGTGTAATGTGACAGGTTTCGGAGAAGAACAAATTAAAGATGTGTGGGTTAAAAAAGATAGAGGTGAAAAAAGTAAAGTTAGAGTTAAGGAGATGGGTACTTTTCATTTAGAATGTGACCTTATCCTTTCAAGGTTACTTGTTGAAGGATTGCTCTTAAATGTTGAAAGAATAATAAAAGCTGTGACAAATTCATGGCTATCTTTCTTAAAAGGAATTGTTGCAGGAGAGGGTTGGTGTGGTCGGACAAAGCAGGGTGTCGCTAACGAAATAACTATAACTTTGAAAGAAGAAAGGTGGAGGAAATTAGTTTTAGATCTACTTTTGAAATTAGGAATAAAAGCAAAGGAGCATAAGGAAAAATTTGAAATTTTGATTTGCGGTTTTAAAAATTTAAAGAAATTAAATGATTTTGATATTTTTCAGTTTCTTCCTGAAATGAAGAAAAGACTTGAAGATGGTATTTTATTGAGTAAGTATAACATTTCCCTTAGGAATAAAGAAAAAATAATAGAACTACTTAAAAATTCTAAAACTTCTTTTACTAGTAAAGAAATTTCTGAGCTATTAGATATGGGAAGAAGTAGTGTTAATTCATTGTTAAAAGAATTGCTAAAAGAAAATAAAATTTCATGTACATTAGGAGGGGGTAAAATTCCTCATAAATGGTATTGTTAATCTGATTTGATCCAATCTAACAAGGATTTTTTAGGTTTAATTTTTTTAGTAGTTCGTTCCTTCATGTTATAGACAATTTTCTTCATTTTTTTCTCTTTCTGGTAGCTGCTCCAGAAAAATGCTTCATCTCTCGTAGATTTGGTAATGAGAAATATAACTCTACCCGGTACTTGTCTTCCTACACGTCCACGTCGTTGAATGACACGAATAGGTGAGCTGACTTGGTCATAAAATATAGCTGCATGGCTAGCTACCAAATCAAGCCCCTCTTCTGAAATTTGTGAACCTATCAAAACGTTAAAGTCACCGCTTGCGAATCTTTTTATAGTTTCAATTTGTTGTTGTTGGCTTAGTCCTTTCCCCTTCTTTATAGCTTGTCCTATCAATATCTCAGATTTTATTCCATTTTTTCTCATTAGTTCATTTATCTTGTCTATGGTACTTCTATAGTTTGCAAAAACAATTATTCTGTTTGATGGGTTTTCTCTTAACAAATCCTTAACTATGTACAAAAGTTTTTCAAGCTTAGGATGTTCGATTCCTTTAGAATGAAGATCTTCTGTAGTTTTTATTGCTTCCCTTATTCTTGGATCTTTAATAAGTTCTTTATCACTTCTTCTTTTGCTAGATTTAATTTTTTCAAAAAATTCGAGTAAGGGAGAAACTCCTTGAGTTTCCAAAAGTTCTAAAGCATGTTCTATTTTTATAGCTTCTGCAACTCTAATTACAGCCCACATAAAAGAATAGTTCCTTGAACCTTCCATCATTTTTTGACTAAACTTTTCCTGAAGCATTAACAAAGACTTTTTAGTTGGCCTGAGTGTCTGAAGGAAGTTGTGGTCTCTGAGCCAGAAAAGATTTTCTTTTAACCTTTCTTCAAGCAAAACTTTAATTTTCTCAAAATCTTCTGGCAAATCAACATAAACCCAGTCTTTTGATATTGGCTGAACATATTTTTTCATATCTTCGTCTAGCTCAGTTCTTATCTCAACAGCTTCTATGAAAAGGTTTTTCTTTATTTCTTCTATTTTTTCAAAACTTCCTCCTGGAGAGGCAGTTAAAGCAAGGATTAAAGGATTTTTTGCTTGTTCCATATACTTTCTTGCAATATAAGTATAGGCATAATCTTTAACTGCACGATGGCTTTCATCAAAAGTTATGAAACTAAAATTTTCTAGAGTTAATCTTCCATTTTTTAAATCATTCTGGATGCATTGTGGTGTTGCAGCTATTACTTTAGCACTTTTGTAGAGTTTTTCTCTTTCTTCAGGTTTTATTTTTCCTGTGATTAGAACAGTTTCTTCAGGTTTTACCCTTGTAAAATTTTCAAATGTTTTTTTGTGTTGGGCAGATAAGGGACGAGTAGGGCTTGCTATAAGAATTTTGCTATCAGGATACTTTTCTAGCCTGTTGATTCCTACTAAAAGCGATATCAGGGTTTTTCCTGTACCAGTTGGCAGGACAACAAGAGTGTTTTTGCTGCTCGCAGTTTCAGCTATTTTAAGTTGGTATTCTCTTGGCTGTATCAAGTCTGTTCTTAGAAGGCTCATACAACTCTCAATTCCAATTGCTACTATTTAAATTTTGGATTTGTTCAAAAAATGAACTTTTCTTCTAGAATTCTTGCTGACCCTCCTATAGATTTTATGCTTGATGCAATTTTTATAAGTTGGCCCAAGTCTTCATGCTCCCAGAAGCTTTGTTGGAGCATCCTTGCGCCCACCCTATGAAGTTCTCTGTTTATTCTTCTCTTTTCTGTTGGTTGGTCGAACGGGATATCGAAAGAAATTATAAACATTTTCTCGTTAGTAGAATTGTCCCAGCTGGGACAAATAAACTTTTCGGTGGTTCACTTCCGGTTAACTTTTCTTAAAAATCTAAAAATTGAAACACGTATTTCATAGGCTACTCCCAATCACCGTAAAACCTCTCAAATCTATTCCCAAAAAAGTTTTAGTATTTAAAATTAATCTTTCTAAAGAAACTTATGAAGGTAGTTACATTAAATTCTAAAAAATTAGCTCCGACTGTTGCCCAAAAACTTAAAGTTGAGTGTAGAGAATTATCTTATTTTCCTTTTGAAGACGGAGAAGGAAAATATGTCTTTGACGAAGATTTAAAGAACGAAGAAATAATTTTTATTCAAAGTTTATATCCTGACCAATTTAGCCTTTTAGTAAAAACATGTTTTGCTATAGATTTTCTGTTAAACCAAAAGAAAGCTGGTTGTGTAACAACTATCATTCCTTATTTGCCTTTTCAAAGGCAAGACAAACCACTGCCGAATGAAAGTAGAAATGCTGAAGCAGCTCTTAAAATTCTATCAAGTTGTGGAGTGGAGAAATTATACACAGTAGATCCTCACTCAGAGATTATACTTAAGAAATATCCTTTTTACAAGGGCAGTTTAGACCCTAGCTATTGTATCGGAAATTATTTAAGTAGAAAATTTAGAAATCCTTTGATAGTAGCTCCAGATTACAATGCAAAAAGAAAAGCATCGATAATTGCAAAAATTTTATCTTCTGAGTATGTTGGATTAAACAAAAAAAGAGACGAAAAAGGGAGAGTTTATTTTGATGATTCTTCTATAAAAAATTTAGAAAGTATGGCTAAAGGAGAAGAGTGTGCTATTATCGTTGATGATGTTGTATCTGGTGGAAGCACTTTGATACCAACTGCTAAAGCTTTAAAGAGTTCTGGTGTTAAAGATGTTTATGCTGTTGTTACTCATGTCCTATTGAATGAAAGTAATGAAAGAAGGCTTTTTGAATCTGGAATAAAAGAAATTATTTCTACAGATAGTATAGAAAACAAGTTCAGCAAAATTTCTTTGGCAGATTTAATTGTCAGTTTATTTAGAAGCTAATCCCCGATTACTGCGACAAAAACTTCCCTTCTTCTCGGTCCGTCTAGCTCGACCAAAAGAGCTCTTTGCCAAGTTCCTCTTACAACTCTTCCCTCAGCCACAGGATATACCCTTGACTGTCCGATAAAACCACTTGCCAAATGAGCATCAGCATTGTCGTCTATCTCATCATGCTTATAGCCAGCTTTAGCTGGAAAAAGCTTTTCTATACCTTCTTCTACATCCTCCAGCAGTCTAGGCTCATCTTCTTCCAGAATTAAAGCAGCAGTTGCATGAGGCAAAAACATTAAGCACAAACCGTTTTTCACTTTACTCTTGCTAACAACTTCTTCAACCCTATCAGTTATATCTATTATTTCCCTTCTCCTAGAACTCTTGATTTCAAAGCTTTGATTGTAGACTCTCATATTAATATTTTGTCTTTACAAGCTAACAATTTTTATCTTTAAAAGAAAATTTACTGCATGAGGTTAGCAGTTCTTTTCAGCGGAGGGAAAGATTCTACATACGCTTTAAACTTGGTTAAGCGAGAGCATGAAGTTAAATTTTTGATAACAATCTTCCCTGAAAAAGGTTCGTGGATGTTCCATTTTCCTTGCATAGAGCTTACAAAGCTTCAAGCTAAAGCCTTAGGGATTAAGCAGGTTATAGCTAAGACAAAGGGTGAGAAAGAAAAGGAACTAGAGGACTTGAAAAAGGCTATTAAAAAGGTTAGGAATAAGGTTGAAGGGATAGTAAGCGGTGCTGTTGCTAGCAACTATCAAAAGTCTAGAATAGATAGAGTTTGCGAGGATCTTGGGCTACAGAGTATTAGTCCACTCTGGCAAAAGGATCAACTAAGTCTCCTAGAGGAAGAGGCAAGCTGTATGGGTATACTCATTACAGGTGTTTTTTGCGAGGGATTTGATGAAAGCTGGCTCGGCAGGAGAATGGATAAAGAATGCTTGCAAGATTTGATAAAGCTAAACAAGAAGTATGGTGTTAACTTATCTGGAGAAGGTGGTGAATACGAGACCTTTGTTTTGGATTCTCCTACGTTTAAAAAGAAAATTTTGATAGAAAGCTGGAAAAAGGTATGGGAAGGTAATAGCGGGTATATTGTTGTGGAGAAGGCAAAGTTGATAAATAAGACTATCTAACTAAATATTGTGCTGGGGTCGCCTAACCTGGTAGGGCACCAGCCTCGAGCTTGTTCGAGGTTAGATTTTAGATGATAGGAAAGCTGGCGGTCGAAAGACCATCTGGGTTCAAATCCCAGCCCCAGCGTTCTTTGCAAAGATTGGTTCTTTAAAAGAACTAAAAATTTAAATATAAGTTCAAATAAAGTACTAATATGAAAGAGCTTTTGATAACTTTGAACGAATGGTGGGAAACTGGTACTATATCAAAAGAAAAGGCAAAGGAGTACAAGAGAAAAATTTTTAATGAAATAAAAGAAACTTTTTTCAATTACAAACAAATATTGGTGCTAGTTGGTTTACGAAGAGTTGGGAAAACAACAATAATATATCAGCTAATAGAAGAAATTCTTAAAAAGAGAATAGACCCCAAAAAAATTCTTTATTTCACCTTCGATGAAATGATAAAAGAACCTATGGAAATTTTTGAAGAATATTCAAAAATAACAAAAGTTGATTGGAGAAAAGAAAAAATTTTTGTATTTTTTGACGAAATTCATAAGTTAAAAAACTGGAGCTCTAAAATAAAAATCCTTTACGATAATTTGCCAAATTTAAAAATTTGTGTTTCAGGATCAGCTAGCGTGATGGTGGAAAGTGAGGCGATTAAGAACCTTGCTGGAAGGTTTTTTTCTTTTGAGGTTCGACCTCTTACTCTTCAAGAGTTTGCTGAGCTATACTTTAAGAAAAAAATAGACAACTTTGAGCTGTATGAAAGTAAGTTAAAAATGGTTTTTGACGAATACATCAGAAAACCGTTCCCTGAGCTAATAGAATGGAAGGACCAAAGTAAAGTCAATGCGTACATCAGAGAGTTGGTAATCGAGAAAGTTTTAAAATCTGACATTCCAAGTATATTCAAAAATGTTAATGTAAATCTTTTATCAACTCTAATTGAAATCTTTATGAAAGATGTTGGTACAGTTGTAGATATAACCTCACTTTCTAAAGATTTAGGAGTCCATAAACTTACTTTAGCAAGGCATTTAGAATTTTTAGAATTTAGCAAACTAATAAAGATCGTTAAAAATTTTAGACCTTCTATAAGAGCAGAATCAAGAAAGCTTAGAAAAATTTATCCGTACCATATTTCTTTGTCCTTTTGTTTTTATCCAGAATTGTCAAAAGGGCAAATATTCGAATGCTTAGTTCTTTCAGCCATAGATACCAATAGATACTGGAGAGAAAATGGAAAAGAAGTCGATTTTTTAAAGACAAATGAGAAAATTATACCGATAGAAGTTAAAGACAAAGAGAGAATAAAAAAATCTGAACTGAAAAACTTAGTATGGTTCATGGAAAAATATAATGTTAAAAAAGGTGTTTTGGCTTACACAGGACGTGAGGATCTTCTTAAAATTGGTAATAAAACTATCCTTTTTTACCCAATTTTAAAGATACTTTTCGACTTTAAAATTTCCTAATCTAAGCCGAGATTTAAGCTAGATTTGTTAGAGCCTAAAATTTTGTCGAGACAAAATAAGTCGATAAGTGTCGACAAGTATCAATTCTACTGTCGAAGTTTATAGTACTTTTTTCGACTCTTCACAAAAGATGTAGTTATCCCTTCTTCTTCCATTTCCTTCAAGTACTCGTTACACCTTGTTCTCGACAGTTTGATAAGCTTAGCAAGCTGAACAGAGGTAAGCTCCCCATACTTTTGGAGTATTAGCCGAATAGCCTCCTTAGTCTTAGAAGACCTAACACGGTTCTGTAGAGTAAACCCTTCAGCAGAAACAATCTTCTCTAATTCTTTCAGCTTAGCGTCCAATTCCCTCAATTTTTTGTCTACGCCCTGCAATTTTTCTAGCTCCAAGGCTATCTTTGCTTGCTGCACGTCCATTTGCTTTACCTTATCCGCTAAAAACTCTTCCAAATCGTTCCTTTTCCTCAGAACTTCTAGCACCATCCGCTCCACTTAATAGATAATTTGGTTTTCGACAGTATAAAAATTTGGTTTTGTTTTTATACGACTGTTCGAAAGGCTGTCGACTAATCCTTTTTAGCAATTTCCGCTTGCTATATCACGCTCGACACACATTTTCTGTATTAACCTGGACTAATCTGTTGTACACTAGTGTACAAGGGGAAATTAGTGAAGGAAGAAGATCCTAGAAAACTGATAGTAGAAGCCTTGAGAAAGCATCCAGAAGGCTTGACAATCCTTTCTGTAGCCAAGTCTACAGGCTTGCACAGGCACACTTCTTCTAAGTATGTTAGAGAGCTTCTGGGTGCTGGCATCTTGGAAGAAAGAAAGGTAGGTCCTGCTAGCTTATGCTACTTGAAAAAGAATTGTGCAAAAAAGACGGAAAAGTACCTGAATAACAGCCGACACTTCAGTAACAAGTCTCTGTCAAAAGTTAAGTCCTATCTCTTCTTCTCTTTCCTCTTTTCTCTCCTCGCTTTCTTTACAGTAGCAATAATAGCCCAAAACACAAGCTTTTTCAGCAATAACTTCACTTCTGGCTTAGCTTTACCTTTTAGCAATAGTACAGAAACTGTCGAAAACTTAACATCTTCAGTAAATTCAACACTTCCAATTCTCCCAAACGAAACTGTCGATAATGCTTCCGAGACCAACGTCAGCTCTCAGGACAATTCTTCTCAAACTCCAATTGTCGAACCTTCCGTCAATTCTTCAAACGAGACTGTCGATTTACCACCTTCCTACAGCAGCTTTGGCTCTAACGCTACAGAAGCTGAAGTAAGCGATGCAGTAAGCTTTTTTGCTTTTTGGCAGGACGATTCTGGTCTGAACGAATGGATCTTCAGCTGGAACGCTTCTGGCACTTGGGAAAATGAAAGCTACAGCTTTGTTTCAAGCTACGATGAAAACACACAAATTCTAACAAGGCTAGGCTGGAAGTACTTGAAAGACTTAAGCTATGAAGATGAGGTTGCAGTCCTGAAAGACGGAAGAATTGACTGGGAAAAGCCAATAAGAATAGTGTCTTCCGATTATGACGATGGAGTATACCTGATAAACGGACAAATAAACTTGCTGGTCACTAAAGACCATAGAGTTTACGCAAGAGTCGACAACAGCTTAAGCTTTCTGGCAAACCTTTTGAGAGATTTACTGTTTGGAATTAACTCAAAAGACTTTGGCTTTTTTGACGTTACAGAAGCTTACAGGCTGACAAATCAAGGCTATAAGCTGACTTTCTTAGACCAAGACTTAAAACCAGTATATGTAAGCAGGATAACCAAAGAAAGCTACAAGGGAAAGATATACGATTTAACAGTTCCGAGCCATATTGTGCTGGTTAAGCGATTTGGCAAAGCGGTCTGGTCTTCTAATCTAAACGTGAAAGAAGCATGGAGTAATGTAACTAAAACTGTCGATTCTCCTGGAACAATAGCTTTCAAGTTTTATGCTTCTGATTTAGCTAGAAATTGGGCTGAGACTGAAACAGGACTTTTAAGAGTCTTGTCTCCAGAGAATGAAACTGGAGTTAAAACTGCTGAGAACTTGACAGAAGGAAATGTTAGCATTCCAGAAGTTGGTTTAAGCTATTTGACGATTTCTACTGATAAGCAAGAGTACACCAGCAATGAAACTGTTAATGTTTTTGGTGAGCTTGTTATTGACGGAATGAGAATTGATGCAAAAGCCAATTTAAGCTTAGTTTTTAATTCTTCTGTTTTGTTTTCAGACGAAATAGAAATTGTTAATGGAAATTATTCTTATTCTCTTCCAGCAAACTTTAGCGAAGAGGGAGTTTATTCTTTAGCAATAAAAGCTTTGAATTTAAGCAACAGAACAAGCTTTTCTTTCAAGCTGATAGTTCCTAATTACACAAAAGAAATAAAAAACATAACTTTAATCCCAACAATACAAGCTTCGGTTTCTGTTGAAAATGTTACAAGAGGAAAAGATGTTTGGAAGTTTGTTACTATTTCTGGTAACGTTAGTTTAAATGAAAGCTTGATTGTTTCTAATGTTAGCGTAAGAGTTAAAGATCCTAAAGGAGAAGTTTTGTTTGAAGATAGAAAATCGACAGAAGGAGAATTTAGCTTTAGTTTTGAGTTTAAACCAAAAGTTTCTGGTAGCTACTTAGTTGAAATTTTTGCTGAAACTGAGTTTGGAAATGCAAGCAAGATTTTAACTTTCGATGTTTTGAAACATTTAAGGCTTAAACCGATAATCAAGCAAGAGAAGTTTAATTATGAGCTTGGAGAAAAGATAAGGTTTGAAATTTCAGTAGTAGACCAAGATACTGGCGAGCTTTATCCAAATGCTACTCTAAAAGCTTTTGTTGTAGATCCAGAAGGCAATACAACTGAAGTTAATTTTGTTGAAGATGAGGTTAAAAAAGGAAAGTTTTATGTTGAGTTAGATGCTGAGAGAGAATTTAGGCCAGGTTTGTACAAACTTAAAGTTAAGTTAAGCTATATAAGCCCAAATCCTGGAGAGGAAGTAGTTGAAGAAGAAATTAGCTTTGCTGTTGGTTTGGTAAACGTAAACACACCAAAATCAATTTACTTGCCAGGAGAAGAAGTCAAAATAATTGTTGGAGTTCTTAATAGTCAAGGAAAAAGAGCTTATGATGCTAATGTGACTTTGATTGTAAGGTCACCATCAGGTAAATCAAAAGTTTTCAATTCTTACAATGGTGATTTTGCTACAGACGAATTAGACGGAAGTATTTTTGTTTTGTACAATGAAACTTCAGAAACAGGTAGATATAATATTAGCGTTGTTGCTGTTGGAAGTGATGTTGTTACTAGTTATGATACATTTTTTGAGGTTAGAGAGTTTGTTGAGTTTGACATAGAAAGAAAAATGAAAACATTAATAGATATTGGCCATCCAAACACAAACCTAATAAAAATTAAATCGAATGTAAATGTGAGAAATGTTACTATCATCGAAAAAATACCTAACGATTTTCTTGAAGTTGTAGTTTACAATGGTAGAATTGAAAGAAAGGAAAATGAGACGTGGCTAATTTGGAGCATACCTTACTTAAATGTTGGTGATGAGAAAACTCTTAAATACGAATTTACAACTCCAGATGTAAAACCAGCAATTTACTTGGCTGGTCCTATTTCCATTAATTATAACAATTCCTTGGAATTTGATGAAATAAGGGGCTGGACTTTTATTGTTGTTGATGTAGTCTATTACTTTTTCAAACTTATGCCATATTATAAAACTGATGTTTTGCAGTATCCTGTAGATGCTGTTCATCATTTAGTTTACAATTCTTATGAAGTATACAGAGATGCCATTGTCATGTGTAGAAACAATTTCAATTATACGCTTAGATGGGTTTTATTTGATGAAGCTGATGATGATGCAGGAGTATTACAAGACTGGGAATTGCAAGTTGCCACACCATCTTGGCAACCTATAACTTCAACTGGAACTAATGGTTGGAAGTTGTATCCAGGAGAAACAAATCCTCACACATCTGTAAGTGGTGTTGGACAATCTGATACTTGTACTAAAAATCCTACAACAGCTAATGGTGACAAATGTGAATGGGATGGTCAATTTGTTTGGAATATTACTATTACGTCCTCCGCTCCTTTAGGTTTGAATAAAATAAGACTTTTGCCAAAAACAAAAACTACTGGACCAATGTTCGAAACCAATATAATTTACACTTATCTAATTGATTGTGCTTATCCATATGATGTAAACTTGATAAGACCAATTAAAATTTTCTCTCCTACTGGAGAGCCAATAGATAGAGTTGTTAGGGGGCATATTGCAAGAATTGTTGTTCCATTAGCAAATTATAATACAAGCTTTGATAAAACTGTAAACGTATCAATAAAAATATTAAATACACAAACAAATGAAGAGCAAAAATGGTATGTAATCAATGGAAGCAATAGGCAAATAACAATTCCAAAAACTTTATCTCCACCAAATTGGAATTTTTCTGTTGTCACTTTTACAGTTTTAGTTCCTGATGACATACAGCCAACAACTTATAAAGTTATAGTTAACATTTCTTCACAATCTTCTAGCATTACTCATGAAAAATCTTTCGATGTTTATACTGACGATTCTGGAGTTACATCTGATATTGCTCTTTTTGTTGCTACTCCAAGAAAACAAGGAGCTAATTGTGAAAATTCAGCAGGTACTAGTTGTGGTAGCGGTTATACAAGCAATTGTGCTGGTACTTACTATTGTTTCAGAGATTGGAGATTAATTTATGTTTGCAATTATGGGGATTATAATTTAACAGTTAATGTAACAGATCAAAGCACGGGAGCACATCAGTATTATACAACAGAAAGTACAGCTGCATATCCCCAGCCAGATTTTAACGACACAACTACAGGTTCAGTTTTAAAATGGTATAATGTTAAACTTAATACTTCAACATGCTTTAAGGCGGCTATTCCTTACAGGCCAACTGATGATACTGGTGAGGAAAATTACTATTTGATCGCAGAATGGCAAGATCCAATAACTGGAGAATTAAAATCTGTAACAAAACAGTTTACAGCTTTAATCTCTGCTTCTGCTGGAACAAAAAATCCAACAATTGCAGCAGAACTAAATGTTACTTCAGTATTTCCAAATCAACAATTACCTTTGAGAATAATAACAAAATTTGGTGGAACTGATTATGCAACAACAGTAGAAGGAACAAGAGGAGCATTAATTCATTACATAGAAATATTTATACCTCCTGGCTTTTCAAAACCAACTTCTTTCAAAATAATTGATGCAAATGGTGCAGCAGTGAGAATAGTTAATCCAGATCCAGGATATCCTTTAGGTTCAGAAGACGAAGGATGGATAGTAAAGTTTTCTCCTTATACTGCATTAGGAACAGTCCCTGGTTATTCTACTTCTGGAACGGTTATGAGGGTAGGAACAACTAGTTCTCCACAAGCGCCGAACGATCTAAATTATATAGAATTTCTTACTAACGTTTCATCAGAAGATAAGATCATACCTGGAGGGAAGACATTTCTTACTAATTTTATAGGTTGGGGAAGACAAAATAAAGATTACATTTTCCATTTAGATAGTGCTGTTCTAAGCATAAATGCTCCATTTATTAAAACAGTAAGATATTACAATACAAGCAGCGATAATGAGCAAGAAGGCTTTCCATCTTCTTTTGCTTGCGGTGCTTTTAACACAAAACTTCAAGTTTTCAACAAAGGTAATTTGCCATTATTAAACTCAAACGTTACAGAAAACAAGCAAAACATATCTGTAACTCATCCTGGCGACTTACAATTCAGCAATTTTGTTCCACCAGCAAGCTTTTACAATTCAACTTTAATAAATTGGGATGGAGGTATCAGCTTTACTGTTACTGGTAAAGACAATTCTAAGAATTATTCTTATTTGATTTCAATTCCTTACCAAACAAACGGAACTTTCAGATTCCAAGCAATTCCAACTAACGTAACATTCAAATTCTTAGACGAGCCATATGACATTTTCATAGCATGTGGAGCAAGTTTAACCGTTACTACACCAAGCTTTTCTCCAAGTAATCCATTCGTAAATCAACCTTTTAACGCAAGCTCAATAATAACAAACTATGGTCCAGGATATGCAAGCAATGTTATTGCTGTAATAAATTACACTGGTCCAGGAGTTTTAGAAATTAGAAATTCTACTGGAGATTTAAGCAACGTTACTTATCTTGGAACTATAGAATTGAATGGAAATAAAGAAGCAAAATGGAATATTACTGCAAGTATAGCAGGAACTTACACAATTTGCATAAGAGCGAATGCAACTGAAAACTCAACAGAAGTAATGTCTTGCAATGATGTTTTAGTTAGCTTGCCTCCAGCAACCATTGAAATGGAAAATCCGATAGTAATTTCAAAAGAAACAGGAACCTCTACTGGAAGCTGGGGTTTCAACTTTACTTTTAACGTAAGCGTTAGAGTTACAAGCTCGCAAAACGATGTTCAAGTTTGTTCTTACTTTAGCAAAACTGGTTCAGAACCTTGGAAGTTAGTAGGTTGTGATGTTTATCCTGCTCCTGGCTCTGGAAATACTGGTCCTTGGCAAAACTTTACTTTTGAGTTTGATGCTGATTGTAGCGATATAGGTTCTCCAGTTTTCGTTAAGTTTAATGCTACAAACAATGCTGGAACGACAAACTCAACTTCAACTACATTTGCAATAATAAAAGATACTATATTCTTTGAAGATATGATTGGAAATGGAACTGAAACGAGAAGAGGAAAAACAACAACTCTACTTGCTTTAAGAGTAAGAGACAAGAACAACACTCTAATAGCAAACTTGCCAGTTATCTTTTACGTAACTTTAGACGGGAGCATTTACGATTCTGGCACAAGCAATTCAACTAATTCATCAGCTTACGCTAATTACTACTTCCAAGCTAAATGCTCACCAAAATATCAAGTTGGCTACCAAAAATGGAAGGCTACTGTTAGCAATCACCAATGCTACTTTGACAATTCAACAGAAAATTTTGTCAATTTATCAGTCTTGGTAACAGGAGACATATTGTTAAGCTTCCAAAAGCCAGACGGTTCAACAAACTACACACAAGAGCAAGAAGTTCCTTTCCTAGGAGCAACTAATGATGATTGTGGAGATGCATTAACAGCAACAGTAAGATTCTTTGCAAACAAATCTTCTCAAAGCTTTGAATGCTCACCAGTAGAACAAGTTGGTGCAAACGCTTATACATGCGACTGGAAGACTGACATAACTACACCAATGGGTTGGTACAACACGAGCATGTTTGTAAATAGAACTTACCACTATGACAATTCTACGGCAAATTCGGGAATTCCTGGTTTGTTCTACTTGCTACCAATCAAAAAACTAGAAAATCCTTCAGCATTTCCGTTAACAGAAGGTTGGGGTTATCCAAATTGGAATTTCAGCGTTAAAGCAAGCTCAGGAGATTCGGAAAATGTTTTGAACGTTAGCTTGTACATGGCTCAAGCCTGGCCACCAACAACAAAATGTGACGCTCCAACTTGCTTGAATCAAACACCGACAGAATGCTTTAATTGCATCAATTCAACAAAGTATTGGTACCGCAACTTTTCAGCAAGCGAGAAAGGAAACTGGTATTATCAGTTCAAAATGGATGGAGCAGAAACTTCTCAAGTTTTGTATGTTACTGTAGAAAAAGATGATACAAATATTAGCTATGTGGAAGGAAACAATTCCTTTGCTAGATATCAGCCAGCACAAGCAGCAAAGCTTGTGGTTAGAGTTTATGATTTGGATGCTCAGACTTACAATTTAAACCCAAACGCAACTGTTACTTTCAAAATAAAATATCCAGGAGTTTACGACAAAGTTGTTGGGACAAACACAACTAATGCTAGCGGCTATGCAGAATTTTACTTTGTTCCAGATTGCAGCTTTAACGGTGGAAATCAATACTGGTATGCAGAAATAGATTCTAGTGAGCCAAACTATAAGGCAAGCACTTCTTCTGATTTCAACATAAGCTTAGATGTTTCTGGTTGTGTGCCACAAGTTCAAGTTCAAACAGTTTACAACCCAAAAGAAGTTTTCCTCTATCGTAACTTTACAATAAATGCAACCATAACAACAATTGGGCCTCAAGGAAGTCAGGCCGGAGATGTAAATGTGAGCATTAGCTTACCTTCAGGATGGCAAGTTGATGGAGCAACAAGAGAACTAGGAACGATTCCAGTAGGAACGATAAAAAGAGTTTGGTGGAACATAAATGCAACAAGCTATGGAGAAGCAAATATTACTGTTAATGCAACAAGCAGCAATGCCGGAAATCATTCTTTGGTTTCAGACAAGTTTGTTGTCTACAAGCTTAAGCCAACTTCTTCACCAGAAGAAACTTTGCCTTTTGTTTTGCAAGCTGGAGAAGATAAAATATTTTCTTGGCAATGTGAAGCTGGTCAGTACAGGATAGCAAATCTAACAATTAGTTCGACAAATACAAGCGCTTCTCCAAAAGACGTTTTGTTGAGAGTTTATGCTTATAACGGAAGTGAATGGCTCGATATTTTGCACAGCTATAAGATTAATTTGACTTCAGCAAGAACAGATTTTGTTCCTGTGTTGCAAAATCAATTGAATGCAAATGAAACTGGCTACTGCAACTTCAAGCTGAGCAATGTAGGAAGCAACCCGATAAACCTTACTGCTTTAAGCTTGCAAGCCTATTACAATGAAACTGTTTATGTTCAAGATATACAATCAAAGGTTAGCAACGTAGAAACAAATGGCTTAGAGCCAAGTGAGCAGCTCTTCAACGTAAGCGTGAAAATTACAAATTCTTTAGGCTCAAGCTACTCAGGAACTCTTTGGCTGAACATCACAAACTCTCAAGGCAATTTAGTTTATTCCTCTTCTCAATCGATGAACATTCCTTCAGGCTCAAGCATCTTTAACTTCACAAACATAGATACTTCAGGCTGGCAAGAAGACACTTACAACTTAAAAGCTTCTCTCAGCTATAATTCAAAACAAGCAGAAAGAACAGAGCAATTGATCTTCAAGTCTGTTAGCATAAGCAGCAAGTCAAGCAACTGGATGTGCAATTCTACTACCGAAACTTATAATGTAAGCATTTATCATCCTTTTGTCGATTTTGTTCAGTATAATGTAAGCTTAGAAGTTCCATCAGGCTGGAGTTTTAGTCCAAGCTATCAGCTAGTTAATGCTTCATCTCCAGGAAATTACACTGTAAGCTTCAACTTAACTTCAAGCAATGCTGAAAGTGAGACAGCAACAGTAAATGCAACTGTTAGCTACAGCTATCCAGGAATTGCTAAAACAAAGAAATCAAGCTTTACAATTCAAGAAAGTAACAACGTAGCAATTCTTGAAGTTATAAGAGAAACTCCTTCCTTGGTCGAAAAGGATACTGTTTTCGATTCAATGCTAACAATTCACAATAAAGGTTGTGCAGCTACTTCTGGCACGACAACAGTGAAAGAAATTTTATCAACTGGATGGACTCCTGCAAATCCAGGAATAAAAACAAATGAATATGGAAGTGATGTTCAGCTTTTATCTTCATCAGTAGACTTGATAAGCAATACAATAACATGGCAGCTTGGCTCGATTGGAATAAACAAGTATGCAGTTCTAACTTATCAAGTAAAATCTCATGCTAGCAGCTCACAACAAGGAAGCTTAAGGTACAATGTAAGCTGGGAAAATAAAAACTTGCAAGAAGAAAAGGCTTTTGTAATTCAGACAGCAAACTACACACAAGAATCTCATTTGCAATTTGATTTAGAAGTTTTGCAACAAGAAGAATATCCTTGGCCTGAACCAAGGTCAGCTCAGTTCAACAGAAATTACAACTATAGCTTAAAAGTTACAAACATTGGCGACACTACAGCAAGCGGATGGAATGTTAGTTTGTTTGTGCCAGAAGCTTGCAATATTACGCAAGCGTTCAACAATGGAGTTTGGAATGAGACTGAGAGAAAAATAACTTGGCAATTGCCTGAGCTGGATGTCTATGCAAGCACAACTTTGAATTTCACTGCAAACTGCTCTTCTGAAGGAAAGCAAGTTTTCATTGCTGAAGGAATAAAAGATACGAGAAGTGAAACAGGTTTTGTTAATGACACTAGCATAAGCTGCTCAGGAGCAAGTTGTTATCTTGAACAAAGCTTTACTTTCACTAAGCCAACAAATGCAAGGTATGAAAAGTTGAAGGATATAAACTTCTTGATAAACTATGAATGGAAAGGACAAAATGTAACCATCGGCCAAGCTTTTGTCAATTTTACTGACGATTCAAACAGCTACAGACTTGCTTGGCAGAATTATTCGCTCTCTTCTTCAAGCGGAAAATCTTGGGGCAATTACTCGATTGAAGATCAAAACAATTTTGTTTCAGCTAGCAGAGAAATTGGTATAGGCTCTTATGCAGATGCAACTTATGGACAACAAGGAAATGTTACTATAGAAAAAATTGCTTACACTTGGTCTACAGGCAAGCTGTTTGAAGAAAAACAAGAGCTATTTACAAAAGTTAAAGTTTACACTTATTCACCTTTGCTTACTAATGCAACTTTGTTCATTAATGGAGATTCTAGCAGAACAACTGGCGGCTGGGGAGAACAATTCAACTTCTCAGTTTTGGTGAGAGACAGGTTTGGAAGAGACGTAACAGTTTATGCATGGCACAGAAAAGGAACTCAGCCTTACAGTTTAATAGGGAGTTGGGTTTGCTCTAATTGCTTAACATGGACTCAGCATAACTTCACTTATGACTATGTTGGCTCTGATATAGGAAGCTGGGAGTTTAAGTTCAACGCAACAAATGCGGATGGAAGTTTTGAGCTAGCAGGTTATGGTTATACAGTAGAAGCTGATGACATAAACGTTTACAACATTACTCCAAATTGGAATTCAATAGTTAACAGAAGTTCAGCTTTTGACTTTGTCTTGCAAGTTTGGGACAGAGACAATCAAAGCTATCCTTATTATCTACAAGCAGGAGGTTTGGACGAAGGAAGAGGAAGAATTTACATTTCAAAGTTTGGTAGCAGCGAGACATTTGACTCTTCGCCAGCAATTTCAGCAAATTCTACTGGTCATTTAATAAGAACGATGCAAAACTCTTCTGATAGCTGGTGCAAAGTTTCTGATTATTATCTTGGACAAAACTATTGGAAAGGAGGTGTAAGTGGGGCAACAACTTACAAGGATAACATTACTGAAGTGATGCCTTTCTGGTTGATGGGTGACTTAAGCAATTCTTACTTGCTTGAACCTTTAGGAACTCAAAACTTTACTCACGGCTCGACAATAAACTTCAATGGTGTTATAAAAGACGATTGCAATGATGTGAAAACTGATGCTGCTAAGTTTGGCACAGAATACAGAATTAGTCATGGAGAAACAACTTATGTTATAACTGCAGACTTAACTTCTGCAAGCTGGCAAGTTCCAAGTAATGCTCCTTTAGGCTGGTACAATGTTACTATGATAAGCTTTGCTGAAGGAAGCGAGGCAGGAAAGTATTGGAATGGAACTTACTTCAAAGAAAATGCTTTCTTCATAGGAACAATTCCAAAGCTTGATAATGCAGCAGTCCAACCTTATCCAGAAGGAAGCTGGGAAATCAAGCCTTTCAACTTTTCAGTTTATGTTACGAGTGAAGATAATGAAACTGTTTTAACAAGATTATGGCTGAAGAATTCAAGCGTTGATTGGTATGTAGAAAATTCAACTTCTTGCAGCAACTGCAACAACTACTACTTCTTAACTCAAAAGAATTTCACATGCGAAAACATTGGAACATGGCAAGCCAAGTTCAACGCAAGCTCAGCAACAAGCTTTACAAATCAAACTTCAGTTATTACCTTTAACGTTACAAAATCTGCTATTTCGATAAACTACGCAGAAGGAAATAATTCAGTGGTAAACAGAAGTGATGCTTCACCTGGAAATTCTGTAAGACTTGCGGTTCAAATTTGGAATTTAGTTTTGAACAATTACACAACTGTTATTTCAACAAACAACGTAAAAACTTTTGTTCAAACTGATTCAAACAACTGGAAAGAAGAATTTGAAACTAGCAACGAAACTCATTACTACTTAGATTTCAACGCAAGCTGTGAGTACACACCAGGAATAAGAAAGTGGAAGGTTAATTCGAGCGATGCATGTTATGCAACAAACAGCTCTCAAGAATTTTATGTAACAATAATTGGTGATTTAACAAACGAACTAGAAAAGCCTGACGGAACTGTTAACTACACTTCTGGCAGCTTAATCGAGCTTTACGGAACAATAGTTGATGATTGTTTGCAACCAGTGGCAGGAGCTAATGTAAGATTTAAGCTACAGTCAGGCTCAAACGTTTATTACTGCCCAAGCTCAGGTTATGTAACAAATGCTAGCGGTAATTTCTACAATTGCACTTGGGATTCTTCAAATAAGCCAGGAGGCTGGTATAATGTAACGATGGAATCTTCAAAAGATTATCACATAAACGGAAGCTCTTTCAAACAAAACGCTTTCTTCTTGATAACACCGGTTGAGCTTAAAAGTCCATCAGTAACTCCAAACATAGGAGGTTGGGGCGAAGTTCATAACTTTTCTGTGATTGTTAATCATTACGCAGGCGTGAATGTTTGCCTGCTTGAAAGAACACCAACAACCGATTGGAGCGTTACTGAATGTAGGTATGTAGAAAATCCAAACAACAAACTTGTTAACTTTACAAAAGTCTATTCTTGTGATGATTTGGCAAGTAGCTTGTGGTATTTTGCCTTTAACGCAAGTGAACCAGGAGTTCCAGAAACTTATTCAAACACCTCTCAACAAAGCCACAATTTAGAGAAAAATGATGTAGCTTTTGTTTACGTAGAAGGGAATGAAACGAGTGTGAACAGGAATGGAAGTGCCACAACAAGGTTTGTTCTTTATGTTAACGATACAGACAGAAATCAACCTGCTTATACATTACTTAAAGGTTCTCCAAAGCCTGTTGTTAACTTCGTAATTCATAATGGTACTGTCTACTTGACAGATGGTAGTAATACAACAAACTCTTCAGGCTATGTGAGCTATTATTTCAATCCTTCATGCAACTACGAGGCTGGAAAGAGAAACTGGTATGTTTCAACTTCAGGAGATTCTTGTTATAAGGATGCAAGCTCTTCAACTTTCAACGTAACGATAATAGGAGATTTGATTCCAAATGTAACATTCCCAGATGGCCAAATTTATTACAAAACTCAAAACCTTTATGTCAATGTTAGCGGTAACGTCAAGGATGAATGTAACTTGCATGATATAAGCAACGCTTTAGTTAACTTCACACTCTACTGGGCTGCTAACCCAAGCGTTCAATATCATTGCTCGCAAGTCGGAAATTATGGGAATGGAAGTTACAATTGCACTTTTGACGCTACAAGCTATGATGAAGGATGGTACCACATAAGGATGAATGCTTCTAACGTTGATTATTACAACAACGGAAGTGATTACAAAGAATATAGGTTTAAGATTGTTCAAGTTTGGCAGCCTCCTGTTTTGGAAAATGAAACTGTTTTGCCAGAGCAAGATTGGGGTTGGGGAGAAAACTTTACTTTCAAGGTTAACGTAAGCGATGAGAATGCAGATGATGTTAACGTTAGCTTGTGGTTATCTAAGGACAATAGCACATGGTGGTATGTAGGTTCAAAGATGTGCTACGATTGTGGTGTAAAGACTGAGCTAACTTTCTGGTACAAAGGATTCGGTTGCAGCGATATGCCTCAATATTATTTCAAGTTTAACGCAAGCGACGCTCACAATACTACTGACAAACCTGGAATTAACTTCACTTTAGCAAAGGATGACGTTGTTATTGAATATTCAGGCTCATCAGAAGGGAACAATTCTTGGGTTGATAGAAATTCTGGTTCAGTTTTACTCAAGACTAGAGTTTACGATTCTGACAATAAAAGTTATGTTCCTTCAAACGTTCAAGGAAGAATATGGGTAACCAAAGATCAAGCTAACTATGATTCTGGATGGCTTGCTTCTACAGATTCACAAGGCTATTTAGGAGCTTACTTTGCTCCAAACTGTGATTATTCTGCAAGCATGCAATACTGGAAAGCAGGAACTTATTCTGATTCTTGCTATAAAGATGCAAACTCAACTTTAACCTTAACGACAAACATCAAAGGTTGGCTTAACAATACAGTAAGCGAACCAAATGGCGAAGCTTATCTTTCAAACCAGAACGTTACTGTAAGAGGCAATATAACAGATGAATGTGGTTTAGTGATAAGCGATGCTTCTGTTTTGTTTAGAATCTTCCATACAGGCTATAATGCTTTCTCAACAGTTTGCGAGCAGACTTTTGTAGAAGGAAACGGCTATTACAACTGCACTTGGAACATTTCGAGCAATCCTTCAGGTTGGTATAATGTTGAAATGAATTCCTCAAGAAGCTATTACAATAATGGAACAAAAATCAGAAATCAAGTTTTCTTCCATCAAGTTCCTCCAGTTTTAGCTCAAGCATTTGTTTCTCCACAGCAAGCACCTTGGGGTTCAACTTTTGTTTTCAAAGTTAATGTTACTGACGATGATGATACGGTAAACGTAAGCTTATGGATAAGGAAATTGCCAAGTGGTGAATTTACTTTAGCAAACTCAACGCTTTGTACAGATTGTATAAATGCTCAGGTTGAGCTAAGCAAAAAGTATACTGCTGGAAGCGATATAGGAGATTACGAATGGTTCATTAATGCTAGCGACTTACATTCAGGAACTGCGCAAACTTCTACAGGAATTTTCAACGTTACAAAAAGAAGAACTTATTGGGTCTATTCTCAAGGAAACAATTCTTGGGTAAGCAGAGTAGGAAGCAACACAACAGTTTTGGAAGCAAGGTTATATGATGCATTCACCAATACTTTCTTAGACAAAGGTTCTGATACTGTTCGCATTAACGTTACTAAAGATGGAACTTGGGGTCAATGGTCAAATTCAACAAGCTCAGGCTACTTAACCATCAACTTTGATCCTGATTGTAGTTATTCTGTAGGAGAACACAAGTGGAAAGCTGTTTTTACTGGTGATTCCTACTACTTTGGAAATCAGAGCGAGAACTTTACCGTTTTTGTTTATTCAGAATTTTCTGGCGAAATTTTGCAACCAAACGGAGAAGTTTATGCAGAGGGAGAAACTGTTCAAATAATTGGAAGAATAAGAGACGAATGTCAGAGCAATGTCCCAGGAGCTACTGTAATATTCAGAATTTATCCAGGGGATTATTCTTGTTCTCCAGAGCCAGCAAACGACTTGGGAAATGGAAACTATACTTGCAGCTTTAGCACAACAGGATTGCTTGGATGGTATGACATAACTATTAATGCAAGTAAGAATTACTTTAACGATACTTATTCACTTAAACAAAATGCTTTCCAGGTTAGAAGAAAACCAACTCTTACAAACTATCAAGTTTCTCCTCAGCAAGAAGGTTGGGGCTATAACTTTACTGTAAGCGCTACTGCAACAGATGCTGATGCGGGAGATACCTTAAACATAAGCTTATGGAAATCTTACAATGGAATAAATTGGATTTATGTTAGCTCTCAAACAAAAACTGGTTGTACTGCTGGCTGCGATGTAATCTTTAATCCTCAACTAACTTGTTCAGATTATTTGTCAGGCCCAACAATTTACTTCAAGCTTAATGTTACAGATAGTTATGGACTTAAGAACGAAACCTCCTCTTCCACAGTAACTCTTGAAAAAGATGATGTGAGCTTTTATGTTGTGCAAGCTCCTTCTTCGATAAACAGAGAAGGAGAAATAGGGAAGTTTGTTGTTAGAGTTAACGATACTGATAAAGGAGCTTGGGTTGATAACTCACAAGAAACTGTTAAAGGATACTTCTGGTTTACAAGAGAGCCTTCAGCTCCAACTTGGGATTCTGGTTGGTATACAACAACTAACTCTTCCGGTTTTATGGAAATAGGCTTCGATCCAAATTGTAGCTATGCTGCAAGCTTCCAGTACTGGAAAGTTGGAATTCTAGACAACAATTGTTATGTTGACACAAACATGACAGAAACTGGCTTTACGATAAAAGGTCAACTTAAAAGCAATTTGTACTTGCCAGAGAAGTTTTCTGAGTTTAATGTTGGAGATTTGATAAACATAAGATGGAACGTTTATTCTGATTGTTATGGAGTAAGCGGAGCTTACGATTCAGGAAACATAACTGGAATAAACAATGTTTTGAACTTGTACAACTTTAACAACGTTTCTTCTTGCAATGAAATAAATGAAATTTCTGAAGGAAACTACAATTGCACTTGGAATTCTGTCTCTAAACCAGAAGGAAATTGGACGATTAACGTTCAAGCTTCAAAAACATACTACAATTCAAACAATACAAACTACACAAACTGGTTCTGGCTTGAAAACCTAGCTCCTCAAGTTAGCAATGTTCAAGTATCTCCACAAGAAGGAGGTTGGGGAGATACTTACAATTATTCTCTTTATGTTACTGATGCTGAAAATGATACAGTAACTTGCTTGCTATACGTTAACACAACTGGGAACTTTGTTTTCAAAGGATTTAACACAACTTCACCTCCAGGCTTATGTTATGTTATAGTTAAAGATTTCACTTGTAGCGATCAAAGCAATGCTTCATTCTATTTTGTAGTAAACGATACTTTCAACAAAGTAAACACAAGTGAAACTTTGGGGATTACGCAAGGACCAAACATAACTAAGAATAAAATTAGCATAGAATTGGTTCAAGGGGATGGAGTAAAAGTTAACAGGTCTGACAATAGCATTGGAAACACAACAAGGTTTGTTTTGAGAGTAAAAGACATAACAAGAAATTCTGCTCCATTAGAAAACACAAATGGAAGTGTACTAATAACTTATGATTATTCCAACTTCTATTCTTACTTTGTTCAAACAAATTCTTCTGGCTACTTCAATTTTGATTTCAACCCTGATTGCTCTTACTCAACAGGAAAGCAGTATTGGTTTGCTTCAGTTAGTGATGACTATTGCTATTTCACAAATTACACAAACTCGACTCCTCAGCAAAACTATACAGTGGAAGTTTATGGAGACTTTAACCTTGAAATAATTTCTCCAAAGGGAGAGAAGTACTTGAGAAGTAATTATCCTGATGGACAGTTGGTTAACCTAACTGCAAGGGTTACTTCTGATTGCTCTGTAGAAGATGGTTTATCAGATGCTCTAGTCAATTTCACCTTAACTCAAGGCTCGACTTCAAACTACTGCTCAGACATACAAAGCTTGGACGAAGGCTACTTCAACTGCATGCTCAACACTTCAAGCTTTAAAGCAAAGGGATGGAATGTTACTTTCAACGCTAGCAAAGCATATTACAATCCTTCTTCTCTAACAGACATCTTCCAAATCTGGCAGAAAGGATTCTGGGTAGAAACTAAGCCTGTGCTAACAACTGACTTCAGTTATGTTTCTTACAATTCTACTGGTCAACAAGGGGATGGTGGTTGGGGCGAACTCTGGGTCTTTAGAGTGAATGCAACTGATGAGGATGAAGACACGATGATTGTTAAAATGTATGTAAACAAGACTGACACTGGAGAATGGGCTCAGCCAGTAATAGGAGAAGGAAACATGACAAACAGCACTGTCAAAGGAATTAATACTACTGTAACTTTCATGTTCAGGTTGCCAAACCCTGCTGCTCTAGGAGGAACTTCACCAATAGGACCTCACGCTTTCAAGTTTAACGTTAGCGAAAAGCAAGACATTTTTGGCAACACAACAATAGACTTTCCACAGAATATAAATGAAACATCGAACGGAACCTTTGTTTATCAGAAGGATGATGTTATTTTTGAACATGTAGCTGGAGATAATACAACTGTAAACAGAACAGGGACTCAAATTCAACCTTTGACAGTCAGAGTTTATGATACCGATTCAGGTACTTACCCAACCTTTACAAGCACTGGAGCAAGAATTTGGGTAACTAACGATTCGACTTCAAACTATATCGAAATATCTGGAACAACTTCTGTTCAAAGTACCTACATAAACACTTCTGCAACTCAGTTTGATCCTGGCTGCACTTTTGGTATAGGACCACAAAAATGGAAAGCAGGGATAATAGATAGTAACATCCACTTCAAAGCTAAGAATAGCAGCGAATATCGAATAAACATAACAACTGTTCCACTCAGCTTTAACTACATTTCTCCAAAGAACGGAAAGCTTTTCATCAAATCACCAACTCCAGCTGATTATTTGATGCTTGTTGGAAACGTTACAGATGATTGTGGTGGAGTTAAAGGAGCTTCGCCCAAGTTTTACTTGTACAGAGGAGAAATTGTTAAAGATTGCTCTCTTTCAGGAACTATAACAGACTATAATAACGGAACTTATAGTTGCTTGATTTCAAACTCAACTTTAAATTCAGACCCTGAACTTGTTTATGGTTACTGGAACGTAAGCTTTAATGCTAGCAAAGATTATTACAATTCCTCTGAACCAAAGTTTGAGCAAAATGCTTTCTACTTAGCATCAAGACCAAAACTAACAACAGGTTCAGCTTATGTTTCAACAGGCAATTACACAAGCGGTTGGGGAGATTTGTGGATCTTCCAGGTTGATGTTGAAGATGAGGATTATACTGGCGAGTTAGGAAGTCTAGTCAATGTTAGCTTTTGGATAAACAGAACTGGGCAATGGGAATACTATGGTTCCCAACTATGCTCTCCGCCTTGCACGGGAATTGGAGTTGATGCTCTCAAGTTTGATACAAGCTTTTCTTGCTCAGATATGGGTACAAGATACTTTAAGTTCAACGCGACAGATAATTTCTACTCAACAGACAAAAGGTTTAAGGCTGAAAGCACAACAGAAAGCTTTTCAATTTCACAAGATCAGGCTTCCTTAAACATAGAGCAAGGTGATGAGTCAAGTGTAAACAGGCCAGGGATAGAAACTTCTGTTTTGAAAGCAAGCATAACAGACTGGTCAATGGGAGGAAAAACTGTTAGCGAAAGTGGAATTTCTGGAAGAATTTACATAACAAAGAACAGAACAACTTTTGATTCCTTCATTCCATTAACAACAGGAAACGATGGTTTATTTTCTTACGAATTTAATCCAAACTGTAGCTATTATACCGGAAGACAATGGTGGAAGGTTGAACTAACAGATTCTTGTTATTCTTTTGCTTCAACAAGCAATGCAAGCGTTTATGTTTATGGTCAGCTTTACAGTAACCTTGCTTATCCACCTGCAGGCTGGGTAAATGGAACCGGTACACAAATACCAATCATTCTAGATGTAAAAAGTGATTGTTCAGGTTACATAGATGAAGAAACTCCTGGTGTAGCCAATTCAACAGAAGGAATAAGTTATCCAATTCAAGTTAGAAGACCGGATGATAACACAATTGATAACTGTTATCCATTTAATGACTGGCAAAATGGAACTTACAATTGCACTTACAATACTACCTACAAACCACCAGACTATTATGATATAATCTTGAGCAGTGCTAAGCAATACTTTAACTCAAACACGACTTACTATGAAAACTGGTTTGAACTTACAAACTTACCACCATCTTATCAAAACCCAACAGTTTCCCCAAGCTCAGGAGGATGGGGAAGTAAGTACAACTTTAGCATAGAAGTTAAAGACACAGATTTAGACACTGTTAATTGTAGCTTATATGTTTCAACAGATGATGGTTTAACTTGGAGATACGTTAATTCAACGATTATACCTGGGAGTACGGAATGGCAAACTTGCAGCTTCGAGTTTGTTCAGCCTTACATGTGCAATTCAACTTATGATGTTGGAAATGATAACTGGTTTAGGTTCAATTTAACAGATGATGTAGGTCAAACTAGCATAATCACAACTCCTGGCCCAACAATAACAAGAGACAACATAAGCATAATCTATGTTTATGGAAACAATACAAACATAACAAGAGCTTCTGGTATACTACCGTTAAAAGTCTATGCTTTTGACTTAACAAGAAATAAGTCTTTAGGCTCAGACTATTCAGCACAAGCTTTGATAAGCTTTAATGTTACGACTGATGGAGTGAATTATATTCTAGCTGGATCAAACCAAACTTATTCTTCGTTACCGGGAAATGTTACTTTCAATTTTGATCCAAATTGTAGCTACTCTGTTGGTTATCAGAAATGGAAAGCTTATTATGCCTCTACCTTAGGAGCAGGAGGAGAATGTTACTTCTACAACGAAAGTGAGGAATTTAACATAGGAATTATTGGTCAACTTGTAAATTACGTCGTTTCACCAAATTCTACTAAAAACAGGTTTGTTAGAGAAGAGGAAAACATAACTTGGCGTGGAAACGTAACAACAGATTGTTCAGCTAAAGATGGGTTAATAAGCAATGCTAATGTTTTGTTTGAGGCTACGCATGTAGGAAGTGGCACAAAGTTTTATTGTGACGAGTCTTTGACAAACGAAGGAAACGGCTATTACAGCTGCTTGTTTGTTAATAACATAAGCAAACCAACAAGAAGCTACAAGCTTAACATGAGCTCTTCTGGTGTTAGCTGGTTCAATCCAGGATGGACAGAAGTTACAGGCTTATGCACTCCTACACCTTGTGCATTCTTTGTAGTTACGAGACCAAGCTTATCGAATCCAAGCGTTTCTTACACACAAGATGGAGGCTGGGGTGAAACATGGCAATTTAGCGTTACTTTAAGCGATGCTGATTTAGACGTAAACAATGTAAGCCTTTGGGTTAGGAATACAACTCCTGCTTCTTCTGGCTGCACAGAAGCTTCTACATGGCCAGGCTTTTACTTGAAAGGAAGTCAGCTCACATCTCAAGGAAATGTTGTGTTTAACTATCCTTCTCCAAACGCTTTCAGTTCAGCTTGTGCAGGAACAAGCTTCGAATTCTTCTTTAACGCTACAGACGGAGAAAGGTCAACAAACACAAGCTTGCTAACATTTACAGTTCAAAAAGATGATGTAAACATAACTTTGGTTTCAGGTAATGGTACTACTTTGAATAGAAGCCTAGCTCCTGAACAAGAAAATGTTACTTTTAGCGTGAGAATTTATGATACTGACAGGAATGCTTTGCTTGCTGTAGGAACTCCAGGAACGGCTAAATTCTACGTGACTACAAACCCGAATAATCCAAATAGTTTTGTTGTTGAAGAAACAATACCGACAATTCAGTCAGGAAATTTTGTAAACCATACTTTTCCAAAATCAACAACAAGATGCAACTATGGAATTGGACCTCAAAGATGGAGAGTAGAGTTCGGCTCGACAAGCTCAATCTATAAAGCAGTAAACTCTACACAAACTTATGGAGATGATTTCTTCATCAATCTTACAACTTATCCTCTCCAGGTTTATATAGCAGCACCGAACAATCAGAGCTTCAGAAGAAACATAGATTTGATAACTTATGTTGGAAACGTTACAGATGATTGTGGCGGTGTAGCTGGAGCAAGCGTAGAGTTTAGAGCAAAACCAGAAGAGATGAATCCTTCTTCAACTTGTTTGCCATCAGAAGTAACAGATTATGGAAATGGAACTTATTCTTGTTCAAGAATGCCTTCAGACGATTGGTCTATGACTTATCATAATCTGACGATAAATGCTTCTAAACAGTATTACTCTTCTTCAGAAATTCTTGAAAAGAAAGATGCATTTGTAATAGCAACCAATCCTGTGCTCACTCTTTTAACACCGACAAGCAAATGCAGGGCTTCTGAGTGCTTAGGAAGTGACAATAATTATGGATGGGGCGAGCTCTGGAACTTCTCTGCTATAGTTCAGGATTTAGATCAAGCAGCTTATACTTTTGAAAAGTTGAACATTAGCTTGTGGATAGACTTTGGCTCAGGCTATCAACTTGTTAATTCAACTATTTGCTCTGCTCCAACTTGCTCTTCTCCAAAGACAACAAGTTTCTTGCGGACATTTACTTGTCAAAACATTGGAAGCTGGCAGTATAAGATAAACGTTTCTGATTATTGGGGTTATAAAAACGAAAGTAGCGGAAGCATAACGATAAATCCGAACAGTGTTGAAGTAGAGTATGTTTCTAGTCCAGTCAAGATTGATAGAGAAATAGGAAGTACTCAAGGAACTTTTGTTCTTAGAATAAAAGATCTAGACAAAAATGAATACTTGCCTGCAGGAGTGAATACTGCTTTCTACTTTACGAAAGACGGTTCAACCTTTACTGTTAAGAACGAAACAACAACAAATTCTTCTGGTTATATAAGCATTACTATCGATCCTGATTGCTCTTATTCAGTAGGTATACAGAAGTGGGATGGAGGAGCTTCAGGAGATTATTGTTATTACAGCGAGAATTACACCCAAAGGACAGGAGGACCTTATGATGCACCAGAGTACAATATAAGCGGACAGATAAAAGTTAACTTGTTGCAGCCATATTACCAGCAAGTTTTCAACGTAACCCAAAACGTTTTGATTAAGTTTAACACAACAAGTGATTGCTCTGCAGAAGGTTTAATAGCAAACGCTACTTCACCTTTAGCTCAAGTAGAGCTGAAATCTCCAACGGGTGAATGGGAGACTTGCTCACCTTTGAACAATGAATTTAATGGTTGGTACAATTGCACATGGAGCAGCATAGCAAAGAAAGAAGGTTATTGGACAATAAACTTGACTGCAAGCAAGCTTCCGAATTACAACTTGAATGAAACTATGTTTGTGAATTGGTTTAAGCTTGAGAATTGGAATGTCACAAGCGCAAACGCTACTGTCACACCAAGCTCAGGCGGCTGGTCTAGACTATACAATTACACGATTGATGTTTATGATCAAGAAGGTGACACTGTTAATTGCAGTTTGTTCATAAGCAAAGATAATCAAGCAACTTGGGAATACAAAGGAAGCTACATCGTGCAAGGCACGCCAGGAACCCCAACTCATGGTAAATGTTTTGTTTTGGTTCATGATTTCACTTGTGCTGATATAGGAGACGACAATTGGTTCAAGTGGCAGATTCAGAATGGTGAACCTGAAAATGCTTACAACACTTCAGCAGTTAATGCCCCTGTTTTAACAGAATCTCAAGCATCAATTAGCCTAATAACAGGAAATAACAGCTATGTGAACAGGAGCTCAGGAATTAATCAAGTTGTTAGATTAGCGGCAAATGTTTTTGATTCAGAAAATTCAAGCTACGCTCAAAATGTGAATGTAAGCTTTTGGGTTACAAACGATTCGTCTAACTACAGACTTGACGTAACAAATTCCACGGATGGCTCAGGGAATGCAAGCTATTACTTTAACCCAGATTGTTCTTATTCAACTGGTTTACAGCATTGGAAAGCAGGGGTAACAGACTCTTGCTATGTTGATGTAAACACGACAGACTTTGCAACTTATGTAATTGGAGACTTGAGCAATTCTATTTTGGAGCCAACAGGAGGTATAGAGTACAAAAGAGGAGAAAACATAACAATCCGTGCTTATGTAAACTCAGAATGTTCTTGGGAAGTTTTAGATCAAGGAGTTAACATCAACTTTACTTCAATTCACTCAGACACTGGTCAACAGTTTGCCTGCTCACTGATAAACAACGAAGGTAATGGTTATTACAACTGCACTTTCAACACTTCCTCACCAACAATAATGCCTGCTAGGTTCTACAACATAAAGGTCAATTCTTCCAAACAATTCTACAATCCTGCAAGTACAACAGGAAGCAACAATTTCTGGATAGAAACTGCTCCTACTCTAACAAACCCAACAGTCAACAATACTCTAGGAGGATGGGGTGAAGGCTATCTCTTCTCAGTAAACGTTACTGATGAAGACAAGGATGATGTAAGAGTTTGGCTCTGGAGGAGAAGGGCAGGAACAGAAGCTTGGAGCCAGTTTGGTTCATTCTTAACTAAACCTTCTGGAGTAACAAGCCAAATTCTCAACTTTTCGAGAACTTTCTTGTGTGATGATTTAGGTGCAGGAGGAGCAAACCAAGCTTGGGAATTCATGTTCAACGCAACTGATGACCCAACAACCTATGCTGATGACCATGCTCAAAGTTCAACAGGAAGCTTAACCTTAGAGAAAGACGATATTCAGATTTTGTATGTTGAAGGAAATAATTCCATAGTTAACAGAAGCATTGCTCCAAGCTTAAGCAACGCTACACTGAAAGTTCTTGTCAAAGATATAGATAGAGATGCTGCAATTAGCAATGAACCAGGAGCTGGTAAGTTTTATGTAACAACCAATCCTTATGTTTCCACAAGCTACATAATCGATAAAACTTTGAGCGGAACTGAAACAGGAGGTTATCTTACTGATGTTTTCCCAACTTCGGCAAGATGCAACTATGGAATTGGACCCCAAAGATGGAGAGCAGAGTTTGGCTCAACTTGCTACAAGCCAACCAACTCTTCAGTTTTCTTCTTAAACCTAACAACTTATCCGCTTCAAGTTAGCATACAAAGGCCAAACAACGAAACTTTCAGAAGAGCTACCGACACAATTGTTTTAAGGGGGAATGTTACAGACGATTGTGGATTAGTTCCAGACGTTTCTGTCAGCATGAAGACTGTTAAAGGAGCTTTTAACTATGGCTGTCCAGATAATGTTCCTGTAAATTCAGAAGGAAATGGCTGGTACAATTGTAGTTTTGTTTCAACTTCAACATGGAGCTTAGGCTACTATAACGCAACTATGGAAGCATCAAAAGAATTCTATGAAAGTTCTGGAACTTTGACGAAGATAAACGCTTCTGTTCTTGTAACAAACCCACAGATTCAAGAATTATCAGTTAGCACTTCAGACTCCACAAACCCAGGAGGTTGGGGTGAATACTGGACTTTCAGCGCTCAAGTAAGAGACGTAGACCAAGGATCTTCTGAACTTTCATTTGAAGCTTTGAACATTAGCTTGTGGATAGACTTTGGTTCAGGGTACCAGCTTGTTAATTCAACAATCTGTTCTGCTCCAACTTGCTCTGACTGGCAGACGATAAGCTTTACTCAACATGACTTCTCTTGCCAACACATTGGCACAAGACCATACACATGGAATGTTACAGATGTATGGAATTACAAAGCTGAAGCAAGCGATAGTGTAACTGTAACTCCTGATAACATAGAATTCCCAACAGACCAGATATTTGAGCCAGCAAGCATAAACAGAGAAGGCTCAGCTATAGGAACTTTTGTATTCAGAATAAGAGACACAGATAACAACAGCTATGTTCCTGCCAATGTTAATGCAAGCATTTGGTTCACCACAAGCTCTTCAGATCCAAACAGTTGGGACTATACAAGAAGTCTAAAAACAAATTCAACTGGCCATGTAAGCTTAAACTTTGATCCAAATTGCTCTTATTCAACTGGTTTGCAGTACTGGAAAGGTGGGAGCTTAGATTATTGTTATGAAGTCAAGAACATGACACCAAGAACTTTTGAAATAAAAGGTCAACTTTACACCAATTTGTACCAGCCAGAACAAGGTTCGGTTTTCAACGTCACTAACCTGATTACTCACAGATGGAACGTTTATTCTGATTGTTACGCAGAAGAAGGAAACATTACTGGCGTAAGCAACACTTTATCTCTAAATAATTATGGGAACATTTCTAGCTGTTCTCCGATAAACGAAATCTACGTCGGCAATTACAATTGCACTTGGAATTCTACTTCTCAACCAGAAGGATACTGGACTATCAATATAACGGCAAGCAAAACTAATTACAATTCAAATATAACAAGTTATGTAAACAGGTTCTTCTTGGATAACTTGGCTCCTACAGTTTCGAATCCGACAGTCAATCCTCAACAAGGAGGATGGTCAAGAGAATACAACTATACTGCAGACATAACCGATGCTGAAAGCGATACAGTCACTTGTTCGCTTTATACAAACACAACCGGAAGTTTTGTACTTAGAGGATCAACAGTCGTAAATCCACCGGGCACATGTAAAATAACTGTTCACGACTTTGCTTGTAGCGATCAAAGCAATGCTTCATTCTATTTTGTAGTAAACGATACTTTCAACAAAGTAAACACGAGCGAAACTTTGGGAATAACACAAGGGCCAAACATCACAAAATCTCAAGTGGAAATCTTGTATGTGGCTGGAAACGAATCCTTAATAAACAGGAGTTCGGGAATTAATCAAGTAGCAAGCTTAGTTTTAAGAATTAAAGACATAGAGAATTCAAGTTTCCCTGCTAATGTTAACGGAAGCTTCTGGGTTACAACTGATGGTATAAATTGGGACTCTGGTTATTATAACACAAGCAATGCTACAGGTTACTTCAGTTACGTATTTAATCCAACTTGTTCTTATTCAGTAGGAAAGCAATACTGGAAAGGAGGAAGCTTTAACGATGCATGCTACTATAGCGCAAACTCAAGCGATCTCATTTTAACAGTCTACGGAGACCAAATTTTAACGATTATTTCTCCAAAGGGTCAAGAGTATCTCAGAGGAGAAGACAACATTTTGCTAAGAGGAAATCTAACAGACGAATGTGGCAATCTGTTAACAAATGCTAATGTTAACTTTACTTCTATTCACTCAGATACTGGTCAACAGTTTGCCTGCTCACCAATTTATAATGAAGGAAATTCCTATTACAATTGTACTATACTAAATACAACTCATGCTAGTTGGCCTACAAGGTCTTACAACGTTAAATTCAATTCAACTTTGTCTTATCACAACTACAATGAAACAACTGAAAGCTTCGTCTTAAATGAAAAAGGTTTCTTCTTAGAAACTAGACCAAAGCTGACAGGAGCTACAGTTTATCCAAGTGGAAATGGTGGCTGGGGAGAAACATGGACTTTCAAGGTTAATTACACAGACGAGGATGGAGATGCAGGAACAGTAAGACTATGGATAAGAAAGGCTGGGGCAAGTGGTTGGACTCTAGAAAACTTGGCTGTTGTGAGTGGAATAAATCAAACTGTTACTTTTACTAAAAACAATTTTGGAGCTAGCGACATAGGAAATTGGGAATTCAAGTTTAATGTCACTGGCGATGATAGTTGGGATGTTAACGAAACTCCTGTTCAACAATTTACCTTAGACAAAGACGACATAAACATTACTTTAGTGGCTGGGGATAATTCAGTAGTAAACAGAAGCATTGCTCCAACCTTAAGCAACGCAAGCTTTAGTTTGAGAGTTTATGACACGGATAGAAATGTTGTATTAGAAGCAGGAACTCCAGGAACTGCTTACATATACGTTACTCCAAGTCCATACGATTCACAAAGCTTTATCGTCGATAGTAGTGGTTCTCTTTCTGGAGCAGGCTGGATAAACAGAACATTCCCAACATTACCAAGATGCACTTATGACATTGGGCCATTAAAGTGGAAAGCTGGTTTCGAATCAACTTATTATAAGTCAGTTAACAGCTCAGTGTTTAACGTTAACTTAACAACTTATCCATTAGAAGTAAACATTTTGTACCCAAACAATAATACTTTCAGAAGAAATGTTGATCCGATCCCACTAATAGGAAATGTTACAGATGATTGTGGAGCAGTTAGGAATGCAAGCGTAGAGTTTAGAGCAAAGCCAGAAGCATCTTGGACATTATGCTTACCGTCTCAAGTTCAAGACAATTTAAACGGCACCTACAATTGTACGCTTTATTCACCTTCAACAGCAACTCTAAGCTGGTACAATCTTACGATGAACGCAAGCAAACAATACTACACTTCTAGCCTAACAAAGGAAAAACAAGATGCTTTCGTTCTAGTAACTAATCCACAAATTTACAACCCAACAACAAATAAGGCTGGAAATCTTGGAGGATGGGGTGAATCGTGGACTTTCAGTGCCACCGTTCAAGATGTAGATAGAGCAAGTTATGATTTCGAGAGAATGAACGTAAGCTTGTGGATAGATTTGGGTAATGGATTCTTCTTAGCAAACTCAACGATTTGCTCTGGAATAACGTGTAGCGATCCAACAACAATAAGCTTTACTCACACTTTTGCCTGTGGGAATCAAGGAGTGAGGGCGTTTAAGTTTAACGTGAGCGATTACTTTGGGTACAAGAATGAAACAAGCATTCAGATGTTCACCTTAGAAAAAGACGATGTAAGAATCGATTATGTAGAAAGTCCGAGCTTTATCAACAGAGAAGGAAGCGTTACAGGAAGATTTATCTATCAAGTTTTTGACTTAGATAAGAATACTTACGTTACTAACACAACTACATCTTCAAAAATCTACTTCACAACAAACGGTTCTACTTATACAAAAGCGTTCTCTGCCTCATTAAACTCATCAGGCTATGCTAACTATGATTTAGACCCAGACTGTAGCTTTGCTGTTGGTACTCAAAAGTGGAGAGCAGGAACTTCTAACGATGCATGCTATAAAGATGTGAATATGTCTATAGAACCGAATTTCGATGTAGTAGGTCAGTTGAAGAATGTATTAACTCAACCAGCTTACAACCCAATCTTTAACGTTACTCAGCAAATTCCGATAAACTTCACAACTCTCAGCGATTGTTCTGGTGAAAGAGGAGACGAAAATCCGGTGATAAATACAAGCAGCTATACGATTGAACTAAGGTCGCCATTAGGCACGTACGAATCGTGTTCACCTGTTAACAACAGCTATGCAGGATGGTATAACTGCACTTGGAGCAGCACAGCTAAGAAAGAAGGATACTGGAGCATAAGAGTTAATTCGACAAAAGACTACTTCAATTCAAATTCTACTCTTTATGCTGACTGGTTCTGGCTAGAGAATATAAACGCAACAAGCGAGAATTTAACTGTCTATGTCTGGAACTATTCTAGCAGCAATTGGCAAAAGTTAGACCTTGATTCTTATGCAGGATGGTCTAGCAAGTTTAACTTTACTACAGATATATACGATCAAGAAGGAGATACTATAACTTGTTTGCTTTACATAAGCAAGGACAATCAAGCAAGCTGGCAGTATGTTGGTAATTCAACTGTTCAAGGCACGCCAGGAATTCCAACTAAAGGAACTTGCAGTGTAGTTTACCAAGGTTTTGATTGCAGTAATATAGGAACAAACAACTGGTTTAAGTTTGAGATAAGGAACGGAGAACCAGCTAATTATTACAATACAAGCGAGGTAAATGTTCCAAAGTTAAGAGAGTCTTTGGCATCAATTAGCCTAATAACAGGAAATAACAGCTATGTGAACAGAAGCTCAGGAATTAATCAAGTTGTTAGATTTGCAGTAAACATCTTTGACTTAGAGAATAACTCTGTAGCATCCAACGCTAACACAAGCTTCTGGGTTACTCACGACAATCTTAACTATCAGTTTGACTTACAAAACAAAACAGACTCTCAAGGAAATGCTTCCTACTATTTTGATCCGAACTGCTCTTACTCAGCAGGGTTACAATACTGGAAAGCGGGAGTTACAGATTCTTGTTATATCGACACAAACACAACAGATTACGTAACAACAATAATAGGAGATTTAGTTCCAACAATAATTTCACCAAAAGGAGAAAAGTACTTGAGAAGCGATTATCCTGATGGCCAACTAGTTCCTTTCAAGGTAGCATTGAAGGACGAATGTAACTTGGCTTTAAGCGACGCTTCAGTTAACTTTAGTGCAATCAAAGGTTCAGAAGTTAAATGGTGTGAAAATGTTGTTAGCTTAGGAGACGGTAGTTATACTTGCGAGCTTAACACAACAGGATTTAGGGCGCAAGGATGGAACGTTAGTACAAACGTTTCAAGAACTTTCTACAACTCAAATTCTTCTCTAGAAAATTTCCAAATCTGGCAGAAAGGATTCTGGGTAGAAACTAAGCCTGTGCTAACAACAGATTGGGTCGTTGAAACTTACAATTACCTTAACAATCCAGGAGATGGTGGTTGGGGAGAGACTTGGAAGTTTAGAGTTAACGTTAGCGATGAGGATATGGATACATTAGAAGTTAAACTTTGGGTAAATTCAAGTTTAGCAGGAGGAGATTGGGCTCAACCTTTACCAATTCCTATGACCAACTCAAGTGTTCAAGGAACTAACGTAACTGTTTACTTTATTGTTCCAGGATGGCCTGCTTACACAAACCCAGGCCTAGGACCTCATGTATTCAAGTTTAACGTAAGCGAAGTTAAGGACGTATACGGGAATGCAACAAAAGATTTTGACAATAGGCAAGAAATTGGAAACGGGAACTTTACAATAACCAAGGATGACTTGCTCTTGTTGCATGTTGAAGGAAACAACACTTCTGTTTTCAGGCCTGGAAACAATTATCAAACTTTAAGCGTTAACGTGTTCGATTCTGATAAAGGCAGCCTTGTTACAACTGGAATTTTAAGCAGTAACGTAAGAATTTGGGTAACTACAGATGGTTTCAACTTTTCATCCATACCTGTAACATTTTCTTCAGGCTTCATAAACACTTCTTCAGGTCAGTTTAACCCAGACTGCAGCTTTAGAATTGGTCCACAGCATTGGAAAGCAGGAGTAATTTATGCTGACGCCTACAAGGCAGCAAACTCAACCAACTTCTCGATAAACATAACAACAGATTCTCTTAAAATTGAGCTCTTACAACCATTAAACTCAAAGCTTTACCTGAAAGGAGTAGAAAACGTTCCAGTAAAAGTTAATGTTAGCGATGATTGTGGAGGTGTGAGTGAAGCAAACGTAACTATAATTTCTCAGCAGCTTGGAGCGACTCCACCAGAAAAGGATTGTGTAGAAGATCAATCGCCAAAGGGTCAAATATTCTATGAAGGACAAGGGATATACAACTGTACTTTTAGGGCAGACACAACTGGCCAGCCTGAACCAACATGGCTTTATGGTTATGCAAACGTTTCTGTACAAGCATCAAAAGCTTATTACAACTCGAGCGAAGCTAACTTAACAATCAATTCTTACTATCTAACATCAAAACCAGAAATAACATTGTTAAGCTTGTACACAGACTTAGGAACTGCTGGTTGGGGTGAAAACTGGCACTTCCCAGTTAGCATAGAAGATAACGATTACAACGCTCAGCTTGGTTCAGTGGTAAAAGTTTACTTCTGGCTTAACCTTACTGGAAATTGGCAATTGGCTGAAGAAAAGACTTGTGTACCTGCAACAGGAAACTGTTCTTACTTTGAGTTCTATCCTTTCAGCTTTGCATGCAATAGAACTTACAGCGATGTAGGGACTAAATGGTACAAGATAAATGCGAGCGATAACTTCAACTACACAGACGAAAAGGCAGCAAGCTTCTCTATAACTCAAGACCAAGCTGATGTATCTGATGTTAAATACTCCAAGTCAGAAATAGGGAGAGAAGGTTCAGATTCAGCATGGTTTGCATCACTGTTCTACGATACGATAAGAGGTTTAGAAATAGTAGAAGAAAATGTAAGTGGAAAGATTTACATAACAACTGATGGAAGCAATTATCTGTATAATTTAAGTTTATTGTCTAAACCGAACGGTTACTTCAACTATACTTTTGATCCTAACTGCAGCTTCTCAGCAGGAATTCAACACTGGAAGATAGATTTAAACGACTACTGCTACTATACAGCAACCTCTGGTGCTCAAGACTTTGTTGTAAAAGGTCAACTCAAAAACTCTTTGGTGGAGCCTGTCTACGGTTCTAACATAATGATAGAGGTTGGTAAGTCGATAAACGTTACTTCGAACATCACTGACGAGTGTGGTTTGGAAATAGAAGCTACAAACGTGACTCATGAGGCGAGATGGCCTGACTTGACCTTCGAGAAGCTGAATGTAAGCGAGCTTGGTTTAGGAGTTTACAATTCAAGCTGGAACTTAACGTTTAAACCAGGTGGCTATTACAGCTTTAGGGTTAACTCTAGCAAGCAATACTATTACAGCAATTCAACACTGTTTGCTGATTGGGTTTACTTGAACAATACACCGCCAGTTACTGAAAACTTAAGCGTTACACCAACTACAGGAGGCTGGGGCAAAACTTTCAACTTCAGCGCTGATGTGAACGATCTTCAACATGATAATGTTACATGTAAGCTTTTTGTTTATACTGGTCAGGGAGTTTGGAATTATAAAGGAAGCTCGACGGTAGAATGGGGTGTTGGTAAGTGTAACGTTGCAGTAAGCGATTTCACATGCCAAGACATAAACACAAGCTTCCCTGCTAAGTTTAAATTCCAGGTTGAAGATGGGACAAACACTTTCAACACTTCAGAAGTTTTAGCTCCAGAAATTACGAAGAATGCTGTTGTTGTTGAATATGTTTATGGGAATGAAAGTACAGTCAATAGGTCAGGGAGTCAAAATACTTTACTAGCGCTCAGGATATACGATGATGTAAAGAAAAGCTATGTTGGAGCTGGAGTAGAAGGAGCATTGTACGTTACTAAAGATGGAAGCAATTTCTACTTGGACGTTACCAACTCAACAAATTCTTCCGGCTATCTCAATCTTTACTTTGATCCTGCTGCAGACTATTCAGTAGGAAAACAGAAATGGAAAGGAGGAACTTATGGGGATGCTTGCTACTTCGATATAAATTCAAGCGAGTTCAATCTAACAATTTACGGAGACCTTTCTAACAGTTTAGTCTCCCCCGACTTAGGAACAGAATTTTTGAGAGGGGAAAACATTACTTTTATAGCACATGTAGCGGACGACCAACCTATAGATATCGAAAATGCACAAGTAAACATCACTCTCATTAATGAAAATTCTCAAGCCTTTGAATGCTCACCTGTAGCAGAATATGGGAATGGTGAGTATAGGTGCACGATAAACACGAGTTCGCCTGTACTACTGCCAGCAAGATGGTACAACGTCAGCATAACATCGAACAAAACTTACTACAATCCTGGCTATACACTTGTTCAAAATTCATTCTTCATAAAAACTAAGCCAGTTCTTACAGCACCAAACGTTACTTCGCAACAAGGTGGTGATGTTGGTGGCTGGGGAGAAACATGGACTTTCAAGGTTAATGTTACCGATGAGGATAAGGACAATGTAACAGTTTATCTAAAGATAAAGAAGTTTAACGATCCAGAGACTGCTTGGCAAATAGCAAACATTTCAAGCTTTGAAGAAAATCCAGACCTGCAAGGACCAATAAACAAGACTGTTGTTCTGACCTACAAGAATCCTGGCTTGTTCCAGAATGCTCAAGAAGTTTGGCAGTTCAAGTTTGAGGCTGAGGACTCAAGACTCTACACAGCAAACACTTCAGCCAAGAACTTTACAATAGAGAAGGATGATGTAGCAATTCAGCTTGTTACAGGAGATGGAGCAACTGTATGGAGGAACGGAACTCAAATAACATCACTCAAAGTTAATGTCACTGATTTAGATCAAGGTACTCCTGCTACCTCAGCGAACGTTACTTTCTGGGTTACAACAAACGGTCTAAATTGGGATTCAGGAACTGTGACCCTAACTGATGAAAATGGTACGGCAGAATTTCCATTCGATCCTACATGCGTTTATTCCATTGGAGTGCAAAAATGGAAAGCTGGTTCAGGTCCTGATGCTTATTACAAGTTTGTGAACACGACAAACTTTACGCTGACGATAAAAACTTTGATAGCCCTAAATGTAACTTATCCAGATGGTCATGCTTTCTTACAAGGAGCAAAAGTTCCTTTCATAGGTTATGTTTATGATGATTGTTCAGGTGTGGCTGGAGCGACTGTAACGTTTAAAGACAACTTTGGAGCAAGTTGGTATGACTGCACTCCTGTTAGCGATCAGCAGAACGGCACGTACAACTGCACCTTCGACACGACAGGAAGACCATTCGGATGGCACAACATAAAAATGACAGCAAACAAGCAGTATTACGGCAACTATCCGACTCCGACAGAAACTCTAAAGACAAATGCTTACTTCATTGCAAGCAAGCCCAGTTTGAGCAATCCTTCTCTTGACCATACTCTAGGAGGTTGGGGCGAGCTTTACACATTCGGTGTACAGCTTACTGATACTGATAAAAACTTCAACAATGTCAGCCTATGGAAGAGCTTTGACCAAACCAATTGGGTCCTGGTAGATTCTAAGATAGTCCAGCCAACTTATTCAAGCTATCCTGTAAGCTTCCAAGAAAGGTTTACTTGCGAAGATTATCTCAATGCTACTAATGGCAAGAACTATTGGAAGATTAGGACCGTTGACGAATATGGATATTCAGACGAGACTTCGGTCTTCAACTTTACTTTGGATGTAGATAATGTTACAGTTTCTGTTGGAGGCGACTCAAGCACAAGCGTGAGAAGAATTGGTAGTAATAACGCTTACTTTAGATTCTTGATTTATGATAGCGACAGAGGAACTTATGTCAACAATGCAAACGGAACTATATGGATAACAAGAGACGGAAGCAATTACGACTTCAACTTGACTTGCACGTCTACAAGCGGCAATTGCAGTGTCTATTATAATCCTGATTGCAGCTCTTCTGCTGGCTTGCAATACTGGAAAGGAGGAGTAGTAGATGTCTGCTATCAAAAATTGAATACAAGCGCTACAAACTTTACAGTCTATGGCCAGCTAAACATTTCCGTCATTCAGCCAACCTATGGAAAAATATTGAACCGTGATAGGGTTGCAAGCTTGAACGCAAGTGTTAACGATGATTGCGGTCAGCAAATAAGCGATGCAACAGTTAAATGGTACAATTCTTCATGGAACCTTTTGGCGACAGGCTACAATACAGGTTGGCTCGTACCTTCAACTTACAAGCTTGGTCTAGAAACAATTTATTCCAATGTTTCAAGGCAGTACTATGATCCAAACTATAACAGTACTCTTGTTTACATTTATGGATGGAGTGACATAAGCGAAATAAGTCCTGCTAATTCCTCTGTCTATTCAGCAGGTTCTACTGTGACCGTTCAGTGCAAAGTGATAGATGGCAACACTTCTCAACCATTAGCAAACTACATGGTCTACTTCTACAAGAATGGGAACAATTTCGCCAACAGTTCGACTAATGAGCAAGGGTATGCAAGTGCTAACTGGTACACAACTGGTGAATCAGCAGGCTGGTACAACTTAACCTGCAAGATTACAGACAATTCAACTCAGTTCTACAACGCTTCTACTGTCCAAAGAGAGACATGGATATGGCTAACAAGACCGTTGATAATAGACCAGATAATAAGGCAGTATACAAGCATATACAGGAACGATTCTTTCTGGCCTAATCAAACAAACATTTCAGTTCATGTAAAAGATGCTGACATAGGAGATGCGGGAAATGCTAACGTAAGCTTCTACAATTCTACTAGCTTCATGTACAGCTGCTTGACAAACTCGAATGGTTGGTGCACGCTGCTAAACTTTAACCCAAGTGATTCTATAACGCCAGGACCTTACTTGATTTACATAAACGCAACAAGAGAACAGAATGAAAATTCCCTAACCAACGTTACTTCTATAACAGTGAAAGGGATTTTGTACACAAACATAATCTCGCCAGAAAACAACAGCTTTTATTCTAAATCTTCCTCTATGCCACTAAAAGCAAACGGAACGAGCGAAAACGGAGAAAGCTTCTTGGTCTTAAACCCAACCATAACATGGTACAATGAAACTGCACAGATAGCAGTTGGCAATGACACTTCACTTCCACAGCCTAAAGTAGCTGAGCAGAAAACAGGACCTCATCAGTTCATGGCAGTTGCTACTAAAGATTATTACGATGAAGGAAGAGTTAACGTAACTGTAACCATAACAGGTTTAGCAGACGTTGTTTGGGTATATCCAGTTGGTATCATACCTTATCCAGACACTTTCTATCCAACTTGTCTGGTGAAAGACCATGAGTCAGGCTCAGGCATATCAGACTATGCAGTGAACTTCTCTTACAAGTGGGAGCCTTCTCCAGACTTCATCTTTAACGGGAGCTATGCCACAAACAGCACAGGCTATGCAGCATACAGCTTCGTTCCTACACAAAAAGGCAACATAACGTTCAAGTGCGAGATTGGTGACAACACAACTCAATACTATTCAGCAAACATAAAAGAAGCTGAGCAGACAGTTTGGGTCAAGGATACAAGATCTCCACAAATATTTGACGTTTCAATAATTCCTAATGAAAGTTTGGAAGCAAACTTGAATACAACAAACATAACAGCAACTGTTTCTGATAACTACCAAGTGGATTCTGTCTGGGCAAACATAACATTGCCTAACACGACTACTGTAACAGTGCTAATGACCAACATAACAGTTCCTCAGTCAGGCTTTGGCTACTATAATGCAACCTACAGAGTTATTTACATACCACCAATAGGAGGAACTTATACTGTAGTAGTTTATGCGAGAGATGCTTCGCCAGAATACAACATAAACAGCACTTTTGTTGGCTATTTCAACGTCTGGGGCAAAAGCTATGGCTTCTTAGAGCAGTGTGTAAACAATACAGAAGATGGAAACTTGACAGATTGTGATAATGAGCTAGAAGCTCCATTCATCACACAGACACAAGGTCTTACTTTCGAGGTTAAAGTTAACTTCACAAACTTAGGTCCTGCTACGATGTATTCAGTAAACCTCACTCACTTAGATTCAGGTTACATGAGCTACAATGAAACTGAAAAGAATTGTGGAAATCTTTATGCAGGTCAAAGCTGTTCATGGACTTTCTTAGCAACAGTCCTTCCAGCAACACCTCCACAAACTCTTGAGACAAAAGTAAGGGCAACTTGGAAAAATCCAGATTTGAGCGCAAACTTCACAGAAGGTTTAACTTCGATAAACGTTCATTCCAATCCAGTCTTGGATATACTACAAAATAAAGTAGAGAATGTAACACCCCATGCAAAAGAAAGTTTTGTAGGTAGGCTGAACGTTTCTTCCTCTGGTAACGACGAAGTTTTGAACGTTTATCTAAACACTTATGGCTTGTCTGTGCTGCCAGAAGGACATAAAGATTTTGCTACTGAATGCAGGTTTGGTAATGAGAGTTGCACAATATCTCTAGTTCCTTCTGAACTAGGAAGCATGCCTGCAGGAACAAGCTTACCTGTTGATGTTTACGCAAACATACCATTCGGAACATCTCCAGGTCTATATTTGTTAGGAGTAAAAGCGACTGGAACAGCTCCTCTTGGAGGTATTTTGACAGATACAGTTTTGCTAAACATGAGTGTTCCAGTAAACTCAAGTTGGGTAAGAACACCAGAAACCTTCGGGACAATTCTTGCTCCACTAAACACACAAGGAATCATAGGCTACATAAACATCTCAAACATAGGAAACATAAAGATAGGGATAGCTCAATCAGAGCAGGATTGTGGTTCTGAGATTGGTGGAGAGATTGGTGGTACTGGTTTTGTATACGAAGATCCTGCTACAGGTATTGAAGTAGATAGAAGGTCCTTCAGGCTGATAAACGTTTCATTTATTATACCTCCTGACAAAAAAGAAGGTTTGTACTGTGTGAGAATTGTTCTCAAGAATTCTAGTGCAACTCCACCTCAACAGTTTGTTAACGTAACCTTGAATGTAACAGATATACCCCCAATAATCTCCAACGTTTCCATAGTTCCTTACGTGTTTGAAGTGGGTTATGAGAATGTAAGCGTACAAGCAGTCATCAAGGATAACTTTGCAGTTAGCAGTGCATGGATAAACGTGACTCAACCTGACGACACAATAATAATCCAGCAAATGAATGCTTATCCAAACGACGTATACAACACGACTTACTCAAGCTTACAAGCTGGGATACACAAGCTTAAGATATGTGCAAACGACACAAAGTCTTTGGTTAGCTGCACAGAAGAGTATTTGATAGAAGGTTCTGAAACTACTAGCTTGCAAATAGTACCTAACGTTACTGTAATAACAGCAGATAACATAACGATTTATTCAGGGCAAGAATTTGAAGTAGCTTTAACCTTGAACAATACAGGTGGGTCTAGGGCAAAGGAAGCAAACTTGACAATATCTACTCCAGAAAACATTTCTGCTTCACCAAACCTTCTCTACTACGGACTAATACTAAAGTGGTCCAACAAGACAAACTATACTGTCTTCTCAGTTTCAGCCAACACAACGCCTGGAATCTATGCAATAAACATGACAGCAAACTGGACAAACTTGAACAATAGCCTAGGAAGAAGCAATGCAAGCTTACAAATAAACATTACAGAAAACCAGTTTGTCCATGCTATAGAAGATAAAGTTTCCATGTACGTCGAAGGAGGAACAACTAAGACTTCCAACTTTATGATAAAGTCTGCTGGTAACGTGAACGCTACTAACATTCTATTTTCATGCTACTCAGGAGAAGTTTGTACCAACTTTACTGTTGTGTTCGTTCCGCAAAACGTCTCTAACTTAGGCGTAGGAGAGCTTGCAAACATATCTGTCTCAGTGTCAGTTCCGCCAAACTATCCTTATGGTCTTCACACTGGAACAATTAAAATAAGCTACGGAAACAAATTCTCAACACTGCCAATTGAAGTAACAGTTCCTATAAACATTTCTTGGGAGCAGACACCAACAGAAATAAGAAGGAAAGTTTTCGCTAACGAAAATGGAACCTTTGGAACAATTAATCTCATAAACACAGGAAACATACCGATTACTCTAAACGTGAGCGTTAATGGAACTATTGCTGGAAAAGTTAGCTTGAATGTAAGTCAAGCAACTTTGGGTTATGGTGAAAGCAAACCAGTAGGAGTCACATATACAGCACCTGATGTAAACTTTGACACTAATTATACAGGTTATGTAAAGAGCATGATAACTGGTGATTTAGAACCTTCATCACCGATAAAAGAAAAGTACAGCTATGTAGAGCTTTACGTTTACAGCTACAAGGTCTCGATAAAAAGTCCGACGAATGCTAGCAAAGCGATTGGAATAAATCCAAACGAGTTAGTTTTAACTAGGGTTAACGTAACTTCAAACAACGTTCCAGTAAGCTCTAGTGTTATTTTCAACGTTTCTGTTTACAATTCTTCACTTTCTGTTCCTGCAACAGTAAGCAATGCATACTTCAACTCTACAGATTCTCTGTGGTACGTTTACTTCATAGCACCAAACTTGAGCCTAGCAAGAATTTACAGCTTGAACGTTACTGCAAACTATACTCTGCTAGAAGGAAGGGTAAGGTCTGCTCTATCAGAAGATTCTCTTGTCTATAACGATACTGTTAAGCCTGCAGTAGCAATAGAGCTGCTTATTAAGCCAGTTGCAAACACTACAATACCAGTTTCTGTAAACGTGACAGAAAGCGGTGGAATAAAGAATGTAACTGCTTTGCTAACATATCCTGATAACAGGAACGAAACTATAAACTTATCTTTTGTAGGCAAGGCTGGCGATGTTTATGCTTATCTAGCAAACATTACAAACACTTCCTTGTTAGGCTATTATAACTTTTCTGTAAGAGCATGTGATGTTTCAGGAAACTGTGGAGAAGGATTTAAAGTGTTCAGGGTATATCCAACAGTCTTCTTCAGTGGTTATTCGTTAGATGTAGAATCACCTGAACTAACGCCACTTCCTGTTAGGTTTAACTTCTGTGATAAATCAGGAGAATGTTTCAACTTTACTTCTAATGCTACTACAGGCTACTACAACAAGACTGATATAGACGTGAAGGTTTATGACATAAGTGCAAGCATACTTAGCGATGCTTCTAAGCACTCGATCAGCTTTTATGATGTTAACCTAGCAACCAACTACTTCAGTCCTATAGCAATTGGTATTATTCCAAGGTTGAGAACTACTACAAGCGCTGTTAAGGGCGTATACGTAGATTCGGTCCTTAACTTTTCATCTTCACTCTTAAGCATAAGCTTCTCAGACTGCAACGCTGGTGGTTGCGGAATAACGATATATGATCCTAAACATCTTGGAATTTATAAATATTCAGGAAACTGGACACCAGGAAGCACCATTTCTCAGAACACACTCTGGACAAGAATAACAAACTTAGCTGGCGACAATTCTGACAACTCCGTCAATTTAACCTCCTTCACAGCAACAGTAAACTTGTCTTCAGTAAAAGGAGCATACATACTTGCAGAATTTATATGCGGAAACGGCGATTGTGAAGCAGCATTTGGCGAGAGCAGCAGCAACTGCCCATCAGACTGTCCAGCTTTACCACCTACCCCACCTGGCGGAGGTGGAGGAGGAGCAGGCGGTGGAGGAGCTGGTGGAGGTGCAGGTGGAGGAATTGTAATACCACCAGTAACGCCTACAACTGTTCCACCAACTAAACCAGTCCCACTAGAAATAAAGTCTACCTTATTAGAGACCACACTGATACCAGGTGAGGAAAAAACTTTCTCCGTAGACATAACAAACAACTTGGATGAAGATACAAAAGCTACAGTTACTGCAGAAGGTCCAGTCTTTAACCTGCTAACTATTCAGAAACCTTTGGTGACAGTTAAGGGAAAAACTACAGAGGTTGTAGAAATCAAAGCTTATGCACCCCTGACAGCAGTTCCTGGGTTGTATTCAGGAGAAATTGTCGTGACTGCAGGTTCTATCACTCATAGAATACCAGTAACAATTACAATAGGAGCCATAAAAGAGCCTTTGCTCGACGTGAAGACTACAGTACTTTCTGGCGTTGTTTCACCAGGAGGAAAGTTGCTCATAGAAGTTACACTCTTGAACATGGGAGAAACTGCAAAGATAGAAGACATAACAGTAAACTACATAGTTAAATCACTTACTGAGCCACCAACAGTCATTACAAGCTCTTCTGAAACTCTGGCTGTGGAGAACATGAAGAAGTACCAGAAAGAAATAGAAATTCCAGCAGGCACACCAGAAGGAGACTATATAATAGAAGTGAACGCTTCTTACTGGTATGGTAAGAAGTTTGCATCTTCAGCTGCGAGCTTCAAAGTCAGCCAGCTACCACTTCCTTTGCTAGTGTTAAGGTCTATCTTCCTCAACCCAATCACATACATAGTTCTATTCCTAGGAATTCCAGGAATAATAGTTGGCTACAGATGGTTTGCCGCTTATCAGGCAGCTAAAGCAGCAAAGGCAAGGTACGTTGCTCCGATAGACTTCAAGAGCTTGCCAAAAGCTGGACCAAACTCTATAGAGGTAGGTAGAATAGCTGAAACTGATGTAAAGGCTTACATAGACATTTCACAGCTTGTCATGCACTCAATAGCAGCAGGTGGTTCAGGCTCTGGTAAGAGTGTTTCAGCAATGGTTTGTGCAGAAGAGTTGCTCAAGAGAAAAACACCTGTCATAGTCTTTGACCCAACTGCTCAGTGGACTGGTTTCATGAAGCCATGCAAGCTAAAGCCTATGCTAGACTTGTATCCAAAGTTCGGGCTTAAGCCAACTGATGCCAGAGGATTTAAGACAAATGTAATACTTGTAGAAGATCCTGACATGGAGATAGACATAAAGAAGTACATGAACCCAGGTGAGATAACAGTTTTTGTCATGAACAGGCTTAAGCCAGAACAGCTGGACAAGTTTGTAAGAAGGAGCGTACAAGCAATATTCGACATGAGACCACCAGAATCAAAAGAGCTTAAGCTGTTGCTTGTTTACGATGAAGTTCACAGGCTGCTTTCGAAGTACGGTGGAAAGGGTGGTTATGTTGCGATAGAAAGAGCATGCAGAGAGTTTAGAAAGTGGGGAATTGGAGTCTTCTTGATATCTCAAGTTCTGCTGGACTTCAAGGGTGCTGTCAGAGCAAACATAGCAAACGAAATTCAGCTGAGGACGAAGTATGAAGGAGACATAGGAAGAGTCAAATCCAAGTACGGGATTGATTACGCTTCGAAAGTTACAAGGCTTACTATAGGTACTGGTCTGTTCCAGAACCCAGAGTACAACAACGGAAGACCATGGTTCGTATCCTTCAGACCTCTGCTGCATTCACCTTTCGCTTTAACAGACGATGAAATTAATCAGTACATCAAACTAAATAAGAAAATAGAGGAGATAGACAAGAGAATTGAAGAACTGAAGAAGAAAGGCATAGATACTTATGACATCGAGATAGAAGTGAACATTGCTAAGGATAAGATAAAGACTGCAGCCTTCAAGATGGCAGAAACATACCTGGACTCTGTAGAAAAGAGGATAGAAAAGGTTGAAAAGGGGAAGTAGATGCTGTTCAAAAAGCCTAAGAAAGAGGAGCTGATGAAGGAAGTAGAAGATGTAAAGAATTTGCTAGCTCAGCTGGAAGACGACTACAGGAAGGCCAACGTTTCTGAAAAGTACTACCAGGAAATGAAAGAAAAGTATTCTAAAAAGCTTGAAGAACTGCAATCTAAGCTTGGTGATAAAAAGGAAGAGAAGGAAAAGCCTGTGGAAAAGAAAGAAGAGAAGAAAGAGATAGAAGTTGGAGAAGTGGAGGAGATGACACCAGAAGTAATAGAAAAACTTGCTCAACAAGTAGCAGCACAGTCAGGAGCTCAGCCTACAGAAGTGCAAGAGCAGCCTACGGAAGCTGCAGAAGAAGCTGTTAGCAAGGATGTAGAGATAGAAAAGCTAAAGGTGATGATAGACACTGTAAGAGAAGCGAACAAAGCTACTGAAGAATCTATAAGAAACATTTCTGAGGGTATAGGCGAGCTAAGGTCGATGATCTTCCAGACAGACGGAAGCTTGAGAGAGGCTATGGTAAAGTTGGAAAAGATGGAAGATGAAATAGGAGAAGTTAAGCCAAAGGAGATAGACAAGAAGATTAGAAGTGTTAACGAGACCATAGAAAAACAACAGATGACCTTGGAAAAGTTTGAAAAGCAGATTCAAGACCTGTCAGAGAAGATAAACAAAGTGCATGAAATGCTGAAGAAGGTAGGTGGGATTGAAAGTTTGGTGAAGTTGGACAAGGATATACAAAAGAAGTTAGAGGATATGAAAGAAGCGTTGAAGTATACAGAAAGACTTGCACTCAAGACTGAAAAGACTTTTATAGACTTGAGCAAAAGCTTGGAAGACATAACTCTTTACAAAGCAAAACAGGAAACTTTAGAAGAAAGTGTGAAGGATTTGTTGAAAAGTGTTGATGAAATAAGTGCACGGTTTGAGAACATTCCTGCCAAAAAGGATTTGGATTCTGTGAGGAGTGATATACTACTTGTTCAAAAGCAGATAGAAGAGATAAACAAAGTTTTGCCAATTGTCAAGACAAGACTTCCTGAAACTGTAGAGAAACTTAAAAGAGAAAAGGATGACATACTTCTTTTCTTGAATTCTTTGGAGGACCAACTGAAGTCAGGAGCAATAAGTGTTGGTGAGTATGAAGAAGTAAAAAAGAAGAATTTACAGAGGTTAGCTGATGTAGAAAAGAGGCTTGAGAGAGAGTGGAAGTTGATAGAAGAGATAATCTCAAAGGGTGCGCCAGAAGTAAAAGTGGAGGAAGCACCAGCAGAGACGAAGCAAGAAGTCAAAGAGCAACAGGAAGCCAGTAAGGAAGAAAAACCAGAAGAAACTACAGAAGCTCAAGTTACAGAAACAGAGAAGAAACAAGTGGAAGTAGAAGCAAAGAAGGTTGAGCATGTAGCAGAAGAACATGAAGAGACTAAACAGCCTACTCCAGAAAAACCAGAAACAGAAGAAAAGGCCAAGAGAGAGGAGATGGTAGACATTCTCAAGAAAATTAGGGAAAGGTTCAAATGATAATAAGCGTTGTAAGTGCAAAGGGTGGTGTTGGTAAGACTACACTGACTGCCAACGTAGGAGCATCTCTTGTCAAAGATTTTGGAAAGAAAGTTTTGGTCATAGACGGTAACATAACAACACCTTCTCTTGGTATACATCTTGGTATTCTATCTCAAGAAAGGACTTTAGACGATGTGTTGGTTGGAAACGTGAAGCTGTATCAGGCAGTTTACATCCATCCTTGTGGGTTGCATGTTATACCTGCTAGTCTTTCTCCAAAAACAAGCTACCCAGATCCAGAAGTTTTAAAAGAAAAAATTTCAGAAGTAAAGAGCGCGTATGACTTTATTTTAATAGACGGAGCAGCTGGTATAGGGCGTGAGGTGATAGCAGCTATTACAGCTAGTGATAGCACGCTTATCGTGACAAATCCTGAAATGACTTCCATCCTTGCAGCAATAAAAGTGATAAAAATCTCAAAAGCCTTGAACATCCAGCCTATTGGTCTGGTCGTTAACAAAGTTTCTAATGAAAAGCATGAACTGAAGAAGGCTGACGTAGAAGAGCTTTGCGAGACTAAAGTCATATCTATAATTCCATACGACAAGAAGGTTTCTGAGAGTATCAAGAAAATGTCTCCGATAGTTCTTAACCACAGCTCACCTTCAGCAAAAGCTTTCAGAGAGTTGGCTTCTCTGCTTGCAGGAGA